>Ga0310694_10000051_pt1 | contig 173277 bp, 125 predicted proteins | sample 174DNAGHGhighgp2_FD_203884 | JGI IMG/M metagenome (GOLD analysis project Ga0310694, IMG submission 203884) | Sheep rumen microbial communities from Palmerston North, Manawatu-Wanganui, New Zealand - 1742 DNA GHGhigh gp2 (v2) (version 2) | ecosystem: Host-associated > Mammals > Digestive...
GCCAGATGGCATTGAGGATGACGATACGGTCGTATTGCAACATGCTGTCACGGTCCTGCAAAGCCAGCATCTCTTTTTCCTTAGTGTGGCTCAGGTCGACACATGGTGAGAGCAGGGTAGAGGAGTTGGGCTTTTGCCAGCCGTTTTTATGGGCTTCTTGGGCAACCACAAGGCACAGACAAGCTCCTGCTGAGTCGCCAACGAGGTGGATCTCATCGTATTGCCTTGAATCTGAAATGTTTTTGTAGTATTCCAACAGCGTTTTTACTGAATACTCACAATCGTATTCCGGCGACTTGGGGTATACGGGTAGCAAGGCGTCGCAATGCGTGCGCAAGGCCAGGTCGTGCAGGAAACGCCAATGGAAGAACACGGGGGGATAGATGAAGGCGCCGCCGTGGAGGTAGAGGATGAGTTTGCGAGAAGCAGCATTATGTCTGAAGGCTTGCATCTCAAAGCCTGTCGAGGCATGAAACTTCTCGTCTTCGGCGAAGAATCCCTTGAAATAGCGTGGTATGCGCACGGGGCGCTGGTTTTCGCGACGGCAATGCTCCAGCTCCTCCATCACCTCTTCGGGTGTGGCGTCGCGCAATGACTTGAACATCAATTTCAGGTATTTTTCCGTGAAAACAACTCCTGGGTTCATAATCATTTTATTTGAATGTACGGCTGCCACGGTGTGACGGCCCTACTTATTTGATTTTACGGCTGCCACAGTGTGACAGCCCTGTTTTTTTATGAACGGCTGCCACAGTGTGACAGCCCTGTTTTTTTTATGAACGGCTGCCACAATGTGACAGCCCTACAACCCTACACTCTAAACTCTACACTAATGCTTCTGGTATATCTTCAAATCAAACATCGGCGCAGCCGAGATGATATGGTCAAAAATGTCGCTTTGGATCTCCTCGTAGTTGGTCCATTGCTTGTCGCTGCTGAAGGCGTAGATTTGTAGCGGCACGCCAAACTCCGTAGGTTGCAGTTGTCGCACCATCATGGTGAGGTTATGGTTCAACTTTGGGTTGTTGTTGAGGTAGGCCTTGATGTAGGCGCGGAAGATGCCGAGGTTGGTCTGTTGGCGGCCGTTCATGATCTCGCTAGTGTCGATGTTGTTGGCCTTGTTATATTCGAGGATGTCTGCCTCTTTCTCAGTGATGTAATCTTTTACCAAAGCATAATGTTTGTATTTCTCCAGCATCTCGGGCGTGCAGTAGCGAATGGTGTTCACATCGATGTTGATGCTGCGGGCGATGCGTCGTCCGCCCGACTCGGACATGCCGCGCCAGTTGGTGAAAGGGGCCGAGACCAGCGTGTAGGTCGGGATGGTGGTGATGGTGTTGTCCCAGTTCTGCACCTTCACCGATGTAAGGTTGATTTCCAACACGGTGCCATCGGCTTGTCCCATCACAATCCAGTCGCCGATACGGAGCATGTCGTTGATTGACAGTTGTATGCTACCCACAAAGCCTTTGATGGAGTCTTGAAAGATGAGTAGGAGCACGGCCGAGATGGTGCCCAATCCGATAATGATGCTGCTGAGGCTCTTGCCTAAGAGGAAAGTGGTGATAAGTAGCACACTAACGGCGATGATGACACCTTTGATGACCTGTACCAAGCCTTCGATGGGTTTTAGCTTCGATGACTCAAACGAGTTGTAAAGCTCATGCGCCGCATTCACCAAGGCCATCAAGATGGAGGCATAAACCATGATTTCATAAATCTTCGTAATCTTGGTGATGATAGCTGCAGCGCCTGGGAAGTCGGGCATGGCATCGTTGAGGTAATATTTAACCAGAATGGCGGGGATGAGTAGGCAGATGCGAATAAAAACCTTGTTTTTCACAAGCAGGTCATCGTATTTCGATGGCGTCTTCTTGATGAGGACGTTGACGGTCTTGCTAATGATGAAGCGGGCAAGGAAATATAACAGTATGCCCACGACGAGCAGTGAGGCAAAGGCAATGCCCTCTGCAATGCCTAGCGAAGTGGTCTGGTTAAAATGAAGGTGCTCGCCGATGCCGTTCAGGATTTCTATGTATTCTTCAATCATATTCCGCTGATTTTAGTCTTTGTATAACCTTTCTGCACCAATAGCGCCAGCACTTTCTCCCTGAAGTCGCCTTGAAGCAGGATCTCGCCATTTTTCACGCTACCGCCCACACCACAGGCCGACTTCAGTTCCTTACCCAAGACGGCAAGGTCATAATCGGAGCCTTGGAAGCCTGTGATGAGCGTCACTTTCTTGCCGCCGCGTTGTTTCTTGTCGAGCATCACGCGTAGGTTCTGTTTGCCTGGCTCTAGGGTAATGACTTCTTCCTCGCCGTAGTCGAAGGAAAAGTCAGGGTTGGTGGAATAAACGGTGCCGTTTTTGTCACTCTTGTGTTTCATAATAGGACTATTGGACATGGGACTGCGGGACGAGGGACAGCGAGATAGTGTCAGCCTGACTCGTGTCTCGTGTCACGTCGTCTTGTGTCATATATAGCTCGTTGTTAATCATTCTTTTGTTATACTCTTGCAGGAAGCGGTAAAGCTTGTCGTAAACGTCGCGACACTGCAGCCTGTCGATGAGGTTGTCGTTCAAAAGCGAGTCGCTGATGGGCTTGAAGATGCCGAAGGAGTTCTCGCCGTCCGACTGCACCAGATAGGTGCCGTCGCAATATTGGTAGGTCAGGTTGTAGTAGCTGACGAAAGAGGGTTCGCTGAGGGTGTCGAACAGGTTGCGGCCGAAAGAGAACAGTGTGTCGTTGATTTCAAGTGCGGAGAGTATGGAAGGCCCAAGGTCGATTTGTTGGGCTATCTCGTTGCTTTGGAAAGCCTTGATTTTGCGTGGATAATAGAATGCAATGGGGATGGAATACATGCCCCAGACGTTGCTGTATTCGGGCTGGAAGTGCTCGTTATTGGAGTAGTCCGCCGTGATGACGAACAGGGTATGGTCGAACCACGACATCTGCTCAGCAGTCTTGAAGAAGTCCCTCAAAGCGCAGTCGACGTAGTAGACGGTCTTCTCGAATCCGGTCCAGAAATAACTGCCTTCTGGGAACTCGAAGTCTTTGGGCACTTTGTAGGGATAGCGCGATGAGAGGGTGTAGATGGCAGTGGCGAAAGGCTCGTGCACGCGGTTGAGGGTCTTGGCGGCATATTGCAGGAAAGACCCGTCGTAGATGCCCCATTGTCCGTCGTAGTCGCTGTCGTCGCCATATTCGGTGCGACCAAAGTATTTGCTAAATCCGGCGCGACGTGAGAACTCGTCGAAGCCCAGCACGCCGTTCTTGCCACCGTGCATGAAGATGGTGTTGTAACCCTGTTTTTGAAGGTGCTTGCTGTATGCGTCGAAGTCGTTATCTGCGTAGGGAGACCTCACAAAGTCGTTCTCCATCATCGAGGGGATGCTGGCCAAGATGGCAGGCAACACCTCAAGGCTCCTGCGGCTGTTCGACATACCGTTGAAGGTGAGGCTTTGGCTCAAGAGTGAGTCGAGGAAAGGCGTGAGCTGTGAGCGGCGGTCGTGGCTATAGTAACCCACCATTTCTTGCCCGACGTTTTTCAGGATGATGACGACCAAGTTGCTCGGTACGCTGTCCATGGTAAGGCTGTCGCTTTCAATGAATCGGTTGGCCTTCAGGTCGTAGTGGATGGGGGAGAAGTCGCTTACATATTCTCCGGTTCGTTCTTTCAGCGGGGTTTCATGTGTGGTGAGTAGGCAAAACGGCGTGTTAAGCAGGATGGGAGCGTTTTGCGGGTCGGTATATTGCATGGCGGTTTCCACCGAAATGGGCTTGGCTTGGAGTCCGCCACGACTGGCGAGGACCGTGAACAGAAGCATCACAACAAGGCTGATGGACTGTCGTAGCTGCCAATGCGGCTTCTCTTCCTTCTCTGGCTTCTTGAGCTTGGTGTGTTGTGCTACTACGATGATAATCAGCACGAAGAGAACGAAGATGACCAACAAATACCAATAGTCGAATAAGACTTGCCTGACAACGCCAAACGATACCTCGTCGGAATTAAAAAGCAGTTTGAGGAAATGGACGGTGAGATGTTTGCCGAAGAAACGGAAACACACGATATCCAGAAAATTCAGTAGGACGGCGATGGCATTGGCGACGATGTAGATGATGTCGACGAAGGTCTGCAACTCATCTTTATAAATGATGCGTGAGGGAAGACAATAGAACAGGATGGTCAGAATGTTGATACCGAAGACGATGGGTAAGTCGAAACGCATGCCTTGCAGATACAGCGCCAAAGCTTGTCCGGTGTCCAGCTGGTGGAAAAACTGTAGGTTGAACAGATAGAGCATCCAACGGCTGATACTGAGCACCAGCAAGGTGGCAATCAGCCGATAGGCTAGCAGCATATAGGGCGATGAAAGCCAGGCTTGGATTTTCTCTTTTCTTGTTTGTCGACGCATTGTTTTGTTTCAAAAACCGATGCAAAAATAGAAAAAAAGTGTATCTTTGCCCAATATTTTATTAAAGTTTACAACGATGACAAAATTGCGTTCTTTATTGGTTTTGCTTGCCATGACGGTCACCGTCGGTGCGGCAGCTCAGACCTATCCTCAATACCGCAACCCTCTTGATATTCCTATTATGCTGTCGGCCACCTTTGCCGAAATCCGTCCCAACCACGTCCATGCCGGCCTTGACATTAGGACGCAAAGTGTGGAAGGCAAGAAGGTGTATGCCGTGGCCGATGGTTATATCAGCCGCATCGGTGTGTCGCCCTACGGATATGGTAATGTGTTGTATATCACGCATTACGATGGTTTTACGACGGTGTATGCCCACTTGCAGCGTTTCTCCAGCGATGTGGCCAAATATGTGAAGCAGTATCAATATAAGAACAAGAAATACACCTCTCAAATCTATCTTGATGCGGACAAGTTCCCCGTGAAGCGAGGCGACGTGATTGGAATCTCTGGCAACTCCGGTAGCTCGGGAGGTCCCCATCTGCACTTCGAGATCCGTCATACAGGCAGTGAGAAACCCGTCAACCCGATGTTTTTCGGCTACAAGATCGAGGACAACGTGCGTCCTACCATCCTTGGCGTTTCGGTGTATCCTTTGGGTGATGAGTCGACCTTGGAAGGAGGAATCAAGCCGAAGTATTTCTCCTTGACGGAGGGACAAAAAGGCAAATATAGCTTAAAGGAGCGAGAATATGTCCACGGTAACGGTGAGATTTCGTTTGGCGTGTGTACCTACGACATGGTGGGTGCTTCGACGAATAAGAATGGTCCGTATTTTTATGAGCTTTATCTTGACGACGAGTTGGCCTTCCAAGTGGAGGCCGACAGTTTCTCCTACAGCGAGCCGCGTTATGTGAACAGCCTACTCGACTATCGCCATTACAAGGAGAAGAAGTCGAGTTATGTGCGCACCGATGTCGACCCGAACAACCATTTGCGCATGATCAAGAAGAAGAATGGAACGGTCAAGGTGGCGGAAGGCGACACGGTGAATGTCTGCTTCAAAATCACCGATTATGCTGGCAATAGCTCGACGGCATCGTTCAAATTGGTGGGTGTGGCTCCTGTTGAGGTGGAACGTCCCGAGCGTCGCCGCAGCGAGTATTTTGTGAAGGCCGACGGTTCGCTCAACAACAACATCACCATCGACGACTTCAACGTCTCCATGGAAGATTATACGCTCTTCCGCGACGAGTGGATACAGACGGGTCAACGCGACGAGGCAGGTTGCTGTTCGCGCATCTATCGCTTTGGCGATGAGGGTATGACCACTTTCAAGAAGTTCACAGTACGCATCCGTCCCGAAGAGCGATGGGCTTCCAACAAGAGGATGTATATCGCCAGCATAGACAAAAACGGCAAGGTCTCCTCGTTGGGCGGCACAATGAAGAACGGCTGCATGGAAGTGAAGACCTATACCATGGGCGAATACACCATCAAGATTGACTCAGTGGCGCCTACGGTCAAAGCCTCCAACTTCAAGAACGGACAAGCTGTGAATGCGTTGAAGTCGCTGCGCTTCAAGATTTCCGACGACATGACGGGCATCGATACCTACGACATCTATCTCGATGACGTGTGGGTCTTGGGCAAGTACGATGCCAAGAACGACCTGCTCTACTACGAGTTCGACGAAAAGATGAAGAAAGGCACCAACAACGTCAAAGTCGTGGTGACCGACGGCGTCGGCAACACGAAGACCCTAAAGGTGAAGGTTGTTTATTGATTTGTAGAGACGCATTGCATGCGTCTCCTTGCTAATCACCATCAATTATCTCGGTACGTATTGGTACGCCCCCATATCAGGCGCACCCACCCTTGATTCACCGTCCAAATCGCTAGGCACTTCGTTGCCAAACAGCGGGTTGCCCATGCCGATGGCAGGCGAGGCGATGCTGTCGAGATGGCAGTCGGGTTTCATCGGATCGGCAAAGCAAGGCTCAAGGTTGAAGAGACAATGGCTGAAGCCCGGCATCGTTCCGTTGTATTTCTCTGATTTGATGAGGCAGTGGTCGAAGGTATAGAGCGAATCAGCATCGGGGCCAAAGGTGGTCTTGAATTCATCTTTTTGTTTGCCGTAGACGATGCAGTTGTCCATCTCCATGCGGAATGGATAATAGAAGGGCTCGTTGTTGCCGCCGATGGCGTAGTTCGCCACCGAAACGGCGTTTTCGTTTTTGTTGTGCTCGTTGGCGTTCCAGTAGTTGGCGATGGTGCCGTGCACGAAGCGGTAGTCGCCACCAAAAGCCCAGAAGTTGGCAAAGCCGCAGTTGGCGATGACGAAGTTCTTGGCTTCAACGGCATAGAGGATGGAAAACAGGCCGTAGCCGCTTTGGTTTTCAACGATGGTGTTGTCGATGCGCAAGGCACATTCCGTGGGTTTCAGTACCGACTGGCAGTTGAGGCCGATGGTGCCGTTGCGGATGATGGCGTGGCTGATGCGGTGGTCGGCTCCGGCGCGACCATCCATCATCAGGATTTGCTCCCATTGTCCTGGGGTGTCGTTGTAATAGGGCTCCAAACGGTCGCCTTGCACGACGACAGGCTCCTCGGCGGTGCCGTCGATGATGAGCTGACCGTCGCTCCACGAAAGGATGCCACCGCCTTGGTGGCAATAGATTTGCGTGCCTTTTTCAATTCTCAAAGTGCCATAACTGTTGATGAGGGCGTAGCCGTAGATGACGTAGGGTCGTTCCGATGTCCAAACCGTGGTTTGAAGGCTGTCGGCGACGATGTGGTAGGGATAAGGTGTACCGCTGATGTTCACTACCTTGTCCGCTACGATGTAATTGGCATTCTGTCCCCAAGCCAATAGCTTGATGGTTTGTGTGTTGCCGTTGGTGATGAACTCCAGCTCATCTTCCACCACGAAAGGCGAGTTGAGGTCGTTCGGGTTGATGGTGACACGCAAGAAGGAGAAAAGGCTGTCCTCGGCAGGGATGATTTTGTCGTAAATTTCAGTGCTGCTTTCGCCGTCAAGGTTGAAGCGGAAAGGGGAGTTGTCACCTCTTACAAGGCGTATAGAACTGATTTTCAAGTCGTCGCTATATGTGTTGTAAATCATCAGTTCGTGTGTGGCCGAGCCTAAAGAGGTGAAAACGGTGTCGAAGAGAACCGTGTCGGCCGAGAATTCCAGCTTCAAATTGGAGTCGGGGTTGACCGTATTGTTCTTCTTACACGAGTAGCCTACCAACAGGAAAATGCTGATTATGAGTAAGATATGTCGAGCTTTCATGACAAATTTTAAAAAAGCAAAGATAAACTATTATTGGATACGAGCGGATAAGGATTTTATTGTATTTTTGCGGAAAATATCGTTACTATGAAACGTTTAGCAATCATCGCATCGCTTTTTATGATGCTTTTCGGCTTTGTTGACAAGGCCTCGGCACAGTTTCTTCCCGATGTGCCGGATATGAAAGGAAAATTTGTCGTCGGCGGCAACGTGGGTGGCGGAATGTATGGTAATTATCTCAACGTATCCATCGCTCCACAAATTGGCTACCGCATCTTCAGCCCTTGGGAAGTGGGTTTGCGTGGCATCTATAATCTGTCGTGTGATTTCAACCGTTATTATGGTAGTTCGTACGCGCATTATTTTGGTGTGGCACCCTATACCAACTGTCAGGTTTACAAGGGCCTGTTCGTCCATGTCGAAGATGAAATGATGTATGGATTCTCCCGTTGGAACCATACTACGACGGGCAGCAAATGGTTCAATAGCTTATTTGTTGGAGCAGGATATCGTCAGTATTCCTACTCGGGCAGTTTTGTGTATTATATGGTGCTTTACAACCTGAGTTGGTCCACGTTATCGACAGGAGAGATTGATACGCCCTACGCTTCGCCCATTTCCTTGCGTGTCGGCTATTGCTTCAGCTTTTAATCTATACAATTGATTACCAATTGTCAATTCTTAATTATCAATTGTCAATTAGTATCTCTCCATCCTTTCCAACTCCCGCTTCGAGTCCTTGGTTTTCAAGGTCTCGCGCTTGTCGTAAAAGTGCTTGCCTCGGGCTAATGCAATGTCCAACTTAGCCAAACCGTTTTCGTTGATAAACAGCACGACAGGCACGATGGTGAAGCCTTTCTCCTGCACTTTGTTTTTCAGCTTGCGAAGTTCACGGGCGTTGAGCAGCAGTTTGCGGTCGCGTTTGGGATCGTGGTTGTTGTAGGTGCCTTGGGCGTACTCGGCGATGTGCATGCCGATGACAAACAATTCATTGCCCTTGAAGCTGCAATACGAATCCGCTAGACTTGCCTTGCCGCCACGGATGGACTTGATTTCCGTCCCCGTCAGCACGATGCCTGCCGTCAGCGTCTCCACAAGGAAATACTCGAACGTGGCGCGCTTGTTCTTTATCTTGATGTTGCTATTTGTGCTCTTTTTGTCCATTGCGGCTGCAAAAATACAAAATTCTGTTGATTTTTGTATTTTTGCCTCATGAATACTATTGGTCACATCTTCAGACTCACCACCTTTGGCGAGTCGCACGGCACGGCCATCGGTGGCGTCATTGATGGTTGCCCCTCACAATTGAAATTGGATTTCGATTTCATTGATAGCGAACTGCTTAGGCGTAAGACGGCACAATCTTCAACAGCATCGCAACGCAAAGAAACGGACCGAATCGAGTGGCTCTCGGGTTTGCTAGATGGCGTTACTTTGGGTACGCCGATTGCCTTTATGGTGCGTAATGAAGACTGCAAATCAGAAGATTACGAGGCTTTGAAAGACATTTACCGTCCTTCGCACGCCGATTTTACCTACGAGCAGAAATACGGCGTCCGCGACTGGCGTGGTGGTGGCAGGGCTTCGGCAAGAACGATTTTGCCCATCGTGGTGGCAGGTGCCATCGCCAAACAGATTTTGAAGGAGAAAGGTATTCAAATCTTAGCCAAAGTAACTGAGATGGGTGATGCAGAGCAGGCTCGAAAAGAAGGCGATACCGTGGGTGGCATTGTTGAATGCTGTATCAAGGGTGTTCCAGCAGGTTGTGGAGAGCCGATGTTTGGCAAGTTCTCGGCAGAGTTGGCTCATGCCATGTTCAGCCTACCTGCAGTGAAGGGCTTTGAGGTCGGTGACGGCTTCGCCTTGGCCAAGATGAAAGGCTCAGAGGCCAATGACACCTTTATTATTAAGGGCGAAGGACGGAGGACGAAGGACGGAGGACGAGGGACGGAAGTCATTGGGATTACAACGGCGACCAATCATTCTGGAGGCATCCAAGGCGGCATCACTAATGGCAATGATGTTGTTTTTAGAGTGGCCTTCAAGCCGATACCGAGCATTGCAAAGCCTCAGCAAACCGTGAATTGGGCAGGGGAGACTTGCCAAATCGCCATCGAGGGACGACATGATGTATGTGCCTTACCCCGCGCTGTCGTCTTAGTGGAGGCATTGGCGGCGATGGTAACCTTAGATGAGATGTTGCTTTCGGTATAATGGTTACCCAAATTTCTTGTTATATGAATCCCGTAGGGATTGACGCTCGGTAAAACTAACGAAAAGCAGCCCTTCATCCCGTAGGGATGTACCATAACCTATCTTTCATACAATACCACCCCTGATACCATCCAGAGGCTGAACGATTCGCCTTCGTCTTTGCCCTGCGGTATGGCAATACGGATGGTGTGCTTGCCTGGTTTCAAGCCATTCAGGTCGAAATAGACGGGATTGGTTGCCGTGCCTGGACACCAGCCCGAGCGCGAGTAATCAGAAGAGGAGACACCGTTCCAGAAGTTGCCCGAAACGGGGCTTTGGTCACGGAAGGTGGCGCAATCGCAACGCCAAGGGGTATGGGTGAACATCTTGGTGCCATCAATATAGATAGCATTCTCTTTCGGGTTGAACTCGTCGCCGCCGTCCCAGCCACCATGGCCCGTGCTGATGTAACGGAGCTGCACGTTCTTGGTATTTTCGGGGAGCTCAAACTCGACTTCCAAAGTGTCTGTGGCAAACAAGCGGCCATAATTCTGTCCCGACATTTCCAACACGTTGCAGGTATTGAACAGTGGAATGGAGTGTTGCTTCAAAGGCTTCTTGCTCCATTTGTTCTCGCCAGGATAGGCGAGGAGGTCAAGCGAAATCTTGTGGCCGCCCTTATCGTAGTTGCCGATGAAAGCTCCAATGAGCACGTCACCGCGCAGACGGTCGCGCAACTCGCTGACTTCCATCTTGTAGTAATTCTCATCAGCCCATTCCAGACCGTCGATCTGCACCTTGTCGTTGAAATGGCCTGCGCCAAACGAGGTGAAAAACCGTATCAACTCGATAGGCGGCAAATAATCCTTCTCCGCCTTGATGCCTTGGTATTCCTTGCCATCTTTGCCGACCATGGTAGGCAATGCCTCGATGCCTTTTGTCAAGCCATCCTTGAAACTCTTGGCTTTTTCGGTCGGGATGACGAAAACAGAGGCGCTACGGTCGTAGGCATCGCCGTTGCTGCGTTGACGGATTTCGGCAAAGATTTGGTAATGCTCAGGCAATTCTGGCAACTTCAACCGTTTGACAATCAGCGTTCCATGGCTAAAATGGATGGTGGTGTCGTAAGGTATTTCACCATCAAAAGGCTCATAGTCTGCAAAATGGATTTGCTCGTCCTCGAACACAGGAATGCGCATGACGAGTTTGTCCTTGCGCAATTGGCTCAACTCTCGGGAGGTCTTATGTTGGCCTTTGTAGGCAGGAATCAAGTCGACGAGGGCATACTTTTGGTCTTTAACTACTTTCAAGTCAGTGATATAGGAACCGTTTCTCATGCAACGCACCATCACGCCTTTCAGTCGGCCGAGACCAGGCATGGGGGTGGCCTCGAAACCGAGGCTTTCCGTCATCCACACCTCGATGGTGTTGGAGTTGATACTGGTCTTGTATTTCTTGCAATCGTAACCTAACAGTTTTTCCTTGCCTTCTTCGCTGAAAACCACGTCGTTATCGGTCAGTGAATAGGAACTGTAGAACTTACCATCGCTGTAGTCCAAAACGGTGTATACGGAATCATGGGCATAATCCACGTAGGTGCTGCTTTCGGCATAACCTGGGATGGGGTTGGAAGAAGACTTTTCGACATTTTTGATTTTCAAGCATTTCGCGTTTTCAACGACCTGAATGGCGGTTGTGTCTTGTTCGGCAACGCCTTTGGCATAGCTTTGATAAGAAAGTATATGCTGCCCAAAGGCAAATGAAACTGATAAAACTGCAAGCAGACTGATGATGAACCGTTTCATATCGTGTTGAATCTTAAATCTTTGAATCTTAAATTTTGAATTTTGAATTTTAAATTTTGAATCGGCCCTTCGACGCTTCGACCATGCTCAGCGCCCGCAGGCTCAGGGACCTTGATTAATACGCGAAAAATCCTATCACGCCAGAAATCACTATCAACAATATCGGATTCGCCTTGAAGAAATACGAGGCTACAAATGCCAAAACGCAGATGATGACGCTGATATTGTATTGTCCGCGACCGAAGTCGACGAAGTTTTGGGTGTTCATCATGGAGAGACCCGCGGCGAAGATAAGTCCGGCGATGGCAGGTTTCAGGCCTTTCAAGGTGTTGGTCATCAGTGCATTGTTCTTCTTGCTCATGAATAATTTCAAGATGAAATACACCATGATGATGGAAGGCAGGCAGAGCGCAAATGAAGCCAACAAAGAGCCGCCAAAACCTGCCGTGGTATAGCCCACGTATGTCGCTAAGTTGATGGAGATGGGGCCTGGTGTCATCTGCGAGATGGCTACCATGTCGGCAAAGTCGGTGGTGCTCATCCAAGCGTAGTGGTCCACCACCTCATGTTGGATAAGCGAGAGCATGGCATAGCCGCCGCCGAAGCCCAGCACGCCGATTTTCACGAAGACCCAAAGCAACTGCAAGTAGATCATGACTTGGCCTCCTTTCTTTTTTGACGCGGGACACGGGACTCCGAGACACGGGACGAGGTCCCTGAGCCTGTCGAAGGGCCGCTGTCTCGTGTCTTGCATCTCGCAGTCTCGCGTCTTCTTATGATCAGCGCATAGATAAGACTTCCCGCGATGGCGGCCAGGATGACGTAGGCGGGGGAAATTTTGAGCCACCAGATGAGGAACACCGTGGCGATGGGGATGATGGCGGTCTTCCAGGTTACCTTGGCCGACTTGATCATACGCAGGGAAGGGGCGAGGATGAGGGCCACCACGCAGGGACGGATGCCCTTGAAGATGCGCTCCACCACGGGTTGGTCGCGGTATTCGCGGAACACTGTGGCCAGTAGCAGAATGATGGTGATGGATGGGATGATGGCACCCAGCATGGCGGCAAAGGCACCTTTTGTGCCTGCCACACGATGCCCGACATATAAGGCCGTATTGACGGCAAACACGCCTGGAAGTGATTGAACCACAGCAATCATGTCCCAAAACTCGTCGTTGGGAATCCACTTCTTCTGGTCGACGACGGCCTTCTCCACCATCGAGAGCATGGCATACCCGCCCCCCAGAGTGAAGGCCCCGATCTTGAAGAAAGAGAAGAAAAGTTCAAACGCTTTTTTCATGCCGCAAAATTACGGAATTTTGTTCACCATATAAAAAATACATATATTTGCACGCAAAATGGGTAAACAAAATCAATGTATTATGATACTTACAACTACACCAAACATTGAAGGCTGTACCATCTTGGAGTATAAAGGCGTTGTCTTTGGTGAAGTGATTGCTGGAGTGAATTTTATCAAAGACTTTGGCGCCAGCATTAGAAACTTTATTGGGGGACGTTCGAGTTCATACGAATCAGAACTGATCAATGCTCGTTCACAGGCATTGAATGAATTGCAGGAACGCGCAATGCAAATGGGCGCGGATGCTGTTATTGGTATTGATATTGATTATGAGGTCCTTGGTGAGAATAGTGGAATGTTGATGGTTTCTGCATCGGGTACGGCGGTCAAGCTCAGACGTTGAAATTGTTGGTGGTAATTTAGTTTTGAATAGTATTTTATAAAATCTTTTGATATGACATTACTTGATGCTTCTGTAATGACTTTCGACCAGCCGATAGCTTGGAACTGGCTGGTGCAATTCTGCATTTTGGCAACGGCCTTGTTGATAGGTAACGTGTTGAGAACCAAGATTCCTTTCCTGCGTAAAAGCTTGATTCCTTCGGCTTTGATAGGCGGTTTGTTGCTCTTGATCTTTAAGGCGATTCCTGGGTGCAAGGAACTTATCAACAAGCCTGTGATGGAAATTGTGACCTATCATGCCTTGGGCTTGGGTTTTGTGGCCTTGGCGCTGAAAAACAACAAGATAGAATCGAAGTCCACGCCGATGAAAGTGATTGAGACGGGTGCCTTGACGGCTTCCACATACGTCATTCAAGGCATCGTGGGTCTCATCGTATCCATCCTGTTTTTCTATCTTGGCGGAAAGCTGTTTTATGCAGCGGGTTTGTTGTTGCCCATGGGCTACGGCCAAGGACCGGGACAGGCCTTGAATTTCGGTAAGATCTTCACCACATGGGCCACCAAGCAGGGTATCGACTTCCCAGGTGCCGACTTCGGCCTCTCCATTGCAGCCACGGGCTTCATCGTGGGTAGTGTGGTGGGCGTCATCTATATGAACATCCTCCGTCGCAAAGGTGTGCTTTCGAGGAAGAAACTCGCTGAGGCCCAGGTGAACAAGCTGGAGGACTACGAAGGCAAGGGCGAGATCCCCGATGCCGAGTCCATCGACAAGCTCTCGGTGCAGATCTGCATGGTGCTGTTTGTCTATTTCCTCGTTTTCCTATTCACCCGTTGGATCCAAGGGATGGATTTGGGCGACTTTGGCACCAACACCTTGAAACCCATGCTTTGGGGCTTCAACTTCCTGACGGGCACGCTGTTCGGCATTTTCTTCAAGTGGCTTTTGGGCCGTTTCAAGAAAGCCAAACTGATGAGCCGCGAATACATCAACAACTATATGCTCAACCGCATCAGCGGCTTCTGCTTTGATGTCATGATTGTGGCGGGTACGGCGGCCATCAGTTTCGAGAACTTCGGCAAGTTCGTGTTGCCATTCATCATCATCTGCACCCTGGGTGCCGCTGCGACTTTCATTTATGTCTTGATTATCTCGAAGCACCTCTATCCCAATTACAAATACGAGGGCTTCTTCTCGATGTTCGGTATGCTGACGGGTACAGCCAGTAATGGTATGATTCTGCTTCGTGAAATTGACCCGAAGTTTGAGACCCCTGCCGCCAACAACCTCGTGCTGCAGACCCTTTCGGCCATCGTGCTGGGCTTTCCCGTGCTGCTCTTGGTGGGCTATGCCCCGCAGAGCATGAAGGCTACTTTCATTACCTTGGGTATCTTGGTGGTCTTCTGGGCGGCGCTTACTATATTTATGCTACGAACAAAAATCTTCAAGCGGAAGAAAAAGACGGAGGAAAGACAATCTCTCTAAAATGGAGTATGTGCGTGTCGGAATGTCAGATTATCAATTAGCCATCAAAAACTTAGAATATGTATAACATTAAAACTAAATTATTATGAAAAAAACAATCATTACTTTTATCCTATCAGTTGTCTTTGTAGTTTCTTATGGGCAAATAAAGATGCACCCTGGTGGGCAGATAAGCTTCCAATCCACGAATACGACAGGCGGTGTCCAAATTGATACTTCTGGAAGAGTAAGTTTCGAGCCACAGATAACTACAAGTTATGACAAGATAAATCAAACAAGATGCTATATAAACCGAGCTAAGGTATGGGATATTAAATTGGACAATCCACAAGTGAATCCTAATGAGCCTTTCTATGTGCTTAGCAATGGTACTGTGTATGGTTGCTCTTTTTATTCTTTCCCCCCTGGTGGGGGGGAGGAACCTTCTCGTGGTAGCCAACCAATAACTAATGCCACAGAACTTCTATCGGGCATTGGTGGTTATTATTATGACAATACCGAATTTGACGGATTTGAACCCGATTATGAAAATAATACCGAGGTGAATCCTGAGGCAATAGTAGGATTGATGAAAGACATAGAGGTTGAACGAGTGTTGGGCCTTAATGCCAAGGAAATTGAATTGGTCCTTCCTGAAGCTGTCCGCCATGACCCTCAAGGTGCAGTGTGTGTTAACTATCAAGCCCTTATTCCAGTGCTTATTGAAGGCTTCAAGGAGCAACAGCGCGCAATAGAATCACTCCAAATGCAGATTGCCGAGCTGAAGTCAGAAGGCCGCAGTACGTTTGGAATAGGGAAACAGAGCTCTACTGGGAATATATTGTATCAGAATGCCCCGAACCCAACGAATTCCTCTACAAGCATTGATTGTTACCTTGATTCGCAGGTTTCAAAAGCAGTCATAGCGGTATATGACTTGAATGGATTGCAGTTAAAGGAGTATCCTGTATATCACCAAGGCAAAAACACCATCACGATCGAAGCCAATGAGTTCAAGCCTGGAATTTATATGTACAGTCTTTTGGTGGAAGGAAAACTGATTGACACCAAAAGAATGGTAATCACCTCAAAATAACTGAGCTATGAAAAAGAAATTGACCTTATTGATAATATTGTTAGCGATAGCCTTCCAAGGCATAGCCCAGGACACCATCACAGGCGTGGTGAGCCGTGTGGATGCACCATATTTCGAGCAGAATGTATGTGATAGCCGCTTTGCCATTACAGTTGAAGGCGGAACCTACTACGTTATGGTGGACGGCTACTGGCCAAATCCTTATCTCGAGGATTTGGTTATTCATTACGACACCATTGCTGTTGGAAACGAGATTTCGGTTGTTGGTGAGATTTTGGAAATGGAGGACGGAAACGGAGTGGCATTTAGTGTTATTAACATTCAAAAACTTGTTGATGCCGAATATTTGTATTATAACTCCCGTATTTGTTGGATGGGATGGCTTTATCCCATATCATATCCCGAATCCGAGCCGATAGATGCTTATGCTATATTAAATGAGTATGGCAATGTTCTTTACTATGTTAGTATTGATGGTGAATTACAAACAGATTTCACATGGATAGTTAATGGTGTTACGATCAATTGCTTATCACAATATATATTTGTTGGCACTCATGAAATTTGGACTGACTATTATGGCGAACCATTTCCAGTTTTTAACCTAAAACTTGCTATTCCTTATAGCATTGCCGCCGATAGTATTGATGGCACTTTAACCCTTAGTGATGATTTGCCCATGGATGTTCCTTGCTTATCAGTATATGATGGAACAGAAAATTTTTATCTAACAATTAATGGAGTTTTGAAACATAGTTTCATCAATCCAGATCTCTATGAAGAAACTACTCCTGTTAATGTGGGAGGCGTTGAGACCATCAGATATGATTTGTTCGGCAGAAGTTTCAAATCTTTTGAAATCGCAGAATTGCAAACTGTTGAAGAAAAGACTCTATCTGGCAGATTACAGGATGCGCCAAATCCAGCTATTGGACTTGTTCCATTACCTGGAATGGAATTGGCTTTTTACAGTGGTGGCAGAAACTACTATCTTGACAATGAGAGAATTGGCTTAGGGCCTTATGGTGATACTGAAGCAATCGTAGTTGGCAATGACACATTGACACGTGGCATGGAGTTAACAGCCTCCATGGCAACAACGATGGAAATTGACAATGGTTTTGAGCCATATTATCATGTTTTTATCTCAGAAGCGACTATAATAACAGGTGTATTTGAATTATCAATGTCTAATATACAGGTGTTTCCCAATCCATCAAACGGAATTATTAATATTAATTCAGAAGAGACGATGGAAACCGTCTATGTTTATGATAGTTTGGGACAAATTATACTTACCAAAACAAATTGTTCAAACAACATCACATTAGACTTAAGAGAATACAAAGGGTTGGTTTTATTATATATTGTATTTAAAGATGGTAATAAAACAATAGCAAAGGAGGTATTAAGATGAAAAAAATAATTATCGTAGTCTTATTATTACATTGTACTTATATCAACATTATGGCACAAACAAATGGAGATGATATATTCAACTTATCAGAATTGTTTAATGAAAATGACTGTGCAACCCCAATTGATGACGAAAGGTATTTTACAATTCCAAATGGATTGTATTCACACAAACAGGTATTGAATATTCCAGCATCAAGTCAAGCAGACTTGCTTCATAAAGTTTTGATTATTGTCGACTCTACCTTATATTCAGAGTTGACTTTTGAAATTAACAGGTATGCATACGATGTACATTATGTGTATGGTTGTAATGTGATTATGGAACGCGTTGATTCCGAAACTTGTCTGGATATTAAAGGCTTAATTGTTTATTATCAGAACAATTTGGATGGTTGTGTTTTTATAGGCGATATTGTTCCGGCTTTTTATGAAACAGATAAAGACTATGCAAATCCTTATAGCTACGATTCTATCAATTGGCCATGTGATATGTATTATATGGATTTAACTGGCACTTGGACTGATACTAACCATAATAATATTTTTGACACATATAATGGAGATAAACGACCTGAGATATTTGTTGGTAGAATATCCACTTCTAATATGGGGAATCTCATTGATGAAATAGAGGGGATGAGATTGTTCTTGAATAAAAATCATAAATATTGGATTGGTCATCGGAAAGTAAACAAGAAGTATGGGCTAACTTATACAAACAGAGATTGGGTGCGGCCAGATCAGCCTGGTGTTACCAGGGTTTTTAGGCATTCAATTGACACACTATATGGCGGCAACAATTATGAACACATTGATGAACTTGCCAATTCCGATATATTTGGTAAAACCGACTATATGGAACGCATGCAGGATGTAAGATATGAGTTTATTCAGCTAGCCAGCCACTCATGGGATACAGCTCATGCAAGTTTTGGACATGCAAATGATACAATACTTGGGAATGAAGTATTTTCAAATGGACTAAAAGCTTTGGGATTAAATCTATTCTGCTGTAGTGCTTGTCGTTGGGTTTCAGCATCCCAGACAAATGCTTTCATGGCAGGCGATTACATATATTCTCCTATATCTGATGGGCTATGTGTTGTTGGATGTACAAAGGTTGGAAGTATGTATCCTTTTGCAGATTTCTATACTTCTTTAGGGCAAGGAAAAACAATGGGACAAGCTTTGGTGGATTGGTGGTCAACCTATAGTATGCCAATGTATACTTCGCAACAAGTACTATGTTGGAATTTTGGCCTTACAATCATTGGTGACCCATTAGTGAATTTCTTCCATTGTACCAACAGCACCTGCCAAGATATAATAACACTTACTACTTACGACAATACAAATTCGCCACTGTCTTATTATCTTGCAAATGAGAAAATCCAAATACCCTCTTCTGCTTCTTTTGTCATCCCAGTTAAGGACCACTGTATCCTCAATGCACCAACTGTAGAAATTCAAGGCGAGTTTTTCTGTCCACGACTAAGCACCTTGGAAATTCTGAATGAGGGATGTCAAGATAATTGCGATGAAGAATGAATAATTACAGTTTTAAAAGTCCATCAAATGGTTGATTTTTTGAAGAAAAAGTGGAATAAACTAAGTATAATTCCCACCAAAAAAAGCTCCGAGCAAACGCTCGGAGCTTCTTTTTTCGTTGTGGCTGAAGGTATTAGTCCTTGAGCTCCTTGATACGGGCTTTCTTGCCGCGGAGGCCGCGCAGATAGTAGATGCGTGACTTGCGGACAGCGCCCTTCTTGTTCACCTCGATGTTCTCAATCATAGGAGAGGCAATGGGGAAACATCTCTCAACACCGATGTTGTTCGAAATCTTGCGGATGGTGAAAGTACCCACCTTGCCTTGGCCGCTGCGCTTCAGGACGATGCCCTGGAACTTCTGCAGACGCTCTTTTTGTCCTTCAACAATCTTGTAGGTCACCGTGATGGTGTCGCCTGTCTTGAACTTCGGAAAATCTTTTACAACGATTTGATCTTCAACGAATTGAATTAATGCTTGTTTGCTCATTTTATATGATTTTTGTATATTTTTCTCCAAAAAGTGGGTGCAAAAATACAAAAAAATCCAATATGTAGCGAAGAATCTTAGCTTTTTTTGAAAATTTCGTACATTTCTGGTCGACGCACCTTGGTGCGCTCGATGGCTTGCTCCAGCCTCCAATCGTTGATGAGCTTGTCGTTGCCCGACAAAAGCACCTCGGGAACCTCCCAGCCTTTGTAGCTTCTCGGACGGGTGTAGACAGGTGGCGACACCAAGCCGTCCTGAAACGAGTCGGAGAGGGCAGAGGTCTCATCGCCCAAAGCTCCAGGGATGAGGCGCACCAAACTGTCGACCAAGACTGCCGCACCGAGCTCGCCGCCCGAAAGGACGTAGTTACCGATGCTTATCTCTTTGGTGATCAGGTGCTCGCGTATGCGCTCATCGATGCCTTTGTAGTGCCCACAGAGGATGATGATGTTCTCTTTCATCGAGAGTTGGTTGCACAAAGGCTGATCCAAAAGCTCGCCGTCGGGGCTCATATAGATGACCTCGTCGTAATCTCTTTGGCTCTTCAAATGGCTGATGCAGTTGTCGACGGGCTCAATCATCATCACCATGCCGGCACCGGCGGCAAACGAGTAGTCGTCCACCTTGTGGTGCTTGTCGGTGCTGTAGTCGCGCAGGTTGTGGAGGCCGATCTCCACAATGCCCTTGTTTACAGCGCGTTTGATGATGCTTTCGGTGAAGGGTCCCTCAAACATTTCGGGGAAAACGGCGATGATGTCGATGCGCATGGCGTGTGTTTTGAAATTTTGCGCAAAATTACTGAATTTGGTTCAAATTGCAGCCTGCAACTGATATTTATGTTATTTTTGCGCGCTTTTTAGCACCTAAAGAATCAATTACATTTAAATTTCATACACTATGAGAAAAGTTACGTTTTTAGTTATGTTTTTGGCCGTCACCATGTTTGCGCAAGCACAGGTGGCGTCCAACATCTACTGGGTGCAGTTTACCGACAAGGCCAACTCACCTTATTCTATTGACAACCCTGAGGCTTATCTGAGCCCGAGGGCTTTGCAACGTCGTGCCAACCAAGGCATTGCCATCGACGAGTACGACATCCCCGTCAATCCGCAATACCTCCAGGCTGTAGCTGATTGTGGTGCGCAGTTGCTCAATCCTTCCAAGTGGCTGAATGGCGTTTCGGTTTACACTGCCGATGTCAGTGTCGTGGAAGCCATCAATGCCTTGGAATTCGTTTCGACCGTGCGTAATTGCCCCAACGACCCTGAGGCACAAATCCGGAAAGAGGAATGGCTGGCTCGCGAGCAAAAAGCTTCGGAAAGCACGCGTGCCATGTATGGTTACTATGGTGGCGCCGAGACCCAAATCACCCAACTGAACGGCAATGTGCTGCATGACAATGGCTATCATGGCGAAGGTATGGTGGTGGCCGTGCTTGATGGCGGCTTCCTAGGCGCCGACACCCATCCTTGCTTCGACAATATGCGCGAGGAAGGCCGTCTGCTTGGAACGCGCCAGTTTGTGTACAATGCTGGTTCGGTATACACCCAAAGCAACCACGGCACGGGTTGCCTGAGCACAATGGCGGCTTATGTTCCCAACACTTTCGTTGGCACCGCCCCCAAGGCTTCTTATTATCTGATTCACACCGAGGACGGTCGTTCTGAGAATATCATCGAAGAGTATAACTGGGTTTCGGGTGCCGAGTATGCCGACAGTCTTGGCGTCGACCTTTGCACCACTTCCTTGGGTTACATCGGATTTGACATGCCCGGTTGGGATCATCCGATTTCTGACCTCGACGGAAAGACGGCTCCCATGACCATCGGTGCCGAGATAGCTGTCAGCCGTGGAATGATTTGCCTCAATGCCGCCGGCAACGAAGGTTATCCATGGGTGACGGAGTGCTGCCTTGGCGTTCCTGCCGATGCCGAACACGTGCTGACTATCGGTGCCGTTGACGGTTCTGGCGAGCGCACTTGGTTCAGCTCCTTTGGACCTACCGCCGATGGCCGCATCAAGCCTGACGTGATGGCAATGGGACAGTCTACTTACGTGGCCGATGACAACGGTGGCTACTACAATGGCGACGGCACTTCTTTTGCCACCCCCGTGATTGCCGGTGTGGTGACATGCCTCCGCCAAGCCAATCCTTACGCCACGGTGCAAGAGATTTGCGATGCCATTCGTGCTTGTGGCGACCGCGCCAATAATCCTGACCGCTACTACGGCTACGGCATTCCCGATTTCGCGCAGGCTTTGGAGACACTCCACGTTGAAGAACCTGCTCAAGCGGAAGAAATCATCAATGTGTACCCCAATCCCTCACAGGGCGAGATGCATGTTGTGCTGAACGAAGGCGCAAAGGCCGAACTGACGGTCTTCGACTTCATGGGTCGCCAACTTTATACCTACAGCTTCAATGGCTTGAACCACACGACTTTGGAGACCTACCTGAATACCCTTGATTCGGGTATCTATTTCATCAAAGCTGTTTCCGAACTGGGCAACCAGACACTGAAGTTTGTGGTGACTAAGTAAGCCTCTCCGTACCTAAAACAAAAGTGGAATGTCGGCAGTGACCGGCATTCCACTTTGTGTTTATAAAAAGGATATGTTGGCTGTTATTCCTTGATGAATTTCATGGTGTGCTGGTTGCCCATATTGACAAGGTAGAGGCCGGCGGGCAATTCGCTAATGTTGATTTCAGCGTCGCCTTGCAGTGTTGCGGTTTTGACCTTCATGCCTATGGCGTTGTAGATGCTGATTTCGTGTTCGCCTTCAAGCCCTTCGATTCGGATGATGTCTTTGGCAGGGTTGGGGTAGAGGTCAATGGTCCCTAAGCCATTTTCATCGACGCTGGTGAACTCAAAGAATGCTGCCAGTACGATGTCATGGTCAACCAAGACTTGTTTAGGATTGTCGGTTGTACCATCATCCCATCTCTTAAAATAGAAACCATCGGCAGGGATGGCGGCGATGGTGGCTATGCTGCCTTCGGTATAAGTGCCTGCACCGAGGATAAAACCTTGGCTTTCATCATAGAGTACGTCAACGGTGTAGGTTTGCACTGGGTTTTGTGAGAATGAGGCAATGTATTCGGCGTTGCCCGTCACGACGATGGTGCGTGGGTTGTCCGAATTGCCGTCCTGCCAGCCTGAGAAATAGAAACCATTATGTGGTGTAGCGCCGATGGTGACGACTTGGTTGAGCATATAGGTGCCACTACCGTATGTAGAGCCAAGCAGTTGACTTTCGGGTCTTACCGTGATGGTGAAAACAGGGATTTCAGTAAATACGGCCATGAAAGTCATGTTTTGTGTGACTATGACGCTGCGTGGGTTGTCGGTATTGCCATCGTCCCAGCTCATGAAGCGGGCACCAGCGTTAGGTGTGGCACTGATTTCAATGGTAGCGCCTTGGTCAAAGGTGCCGCCGCCTGTAACAGTGCCCAACAACGTATCGTTTGCCACCACGGTGATGGTGTATTGTGGCGTGCCATTGAGATGGAACATAGCTTTATAATTGGCGTTGCCTGTCACAGTGATGTTACGTGGGTTGCTGGCAATGCCGTCGCTCCAACAGAGGAAAGCGTAGTATTCATTAGGCGTGGCAGTCAATGTGACGATGCTGCCGTAGTCGTATGTGCCTGCACCACTTACCGTACCACCATCCACAGGGTCGCACTCCGTTGTGATTTCATATTGTAACGGCTTGAAGACGGCAGTGAAGGTGGCATCGCCTTCAACAATAATGGTTCTCGGGCTGTCGGTTTCGCCATCGTCCCATTGGTCGAAGGCATAGCCTGTGTTGTTGTGGGCGGTCAGAGTGATGGTGTCACCGTAGTAATAAGCGCCTCCACCGGTGACGGTGCCTGCGTCTGCAGGCATGACCTCAGTCTGTATGAGGCATTGCTGGATTCCGAAATGTGCTGTGAAGGTCATGTCGTCTGTGACGATGATTTCGCGTGGGTTGTCGGTGTCGCCATCGTTCCAACTGATAAATGAGAAGCCGAGATTGGCAGTAGCCGCAATCTCTATGGTGTCTCCATAGTAGAAGGTGCCTCCACCTGTCACAGAGCCCCAATCTGGATGGTCACTCTCGACGGTGATGGTATATAGGCGATTGCTGAACATAGCGATGAAAACGCTGTCTTGTGTGACGATGACCTCGCGTGGGTTGTCGGTGACACTGTCGGTCCATCTTTCGAAGATAAAGCCGGGATTAGCCACGGCTTCTAGGGTAATCGTGTCGCCGTAAGGATAGCTGCCGCCCCCTGTCACCGTTCCTGAGTTGAGAGGAACGACGGCAGTCTCGATAGTGTAATTGAAAAGATTGAAATGAGCGATGAAGGTGGTGTCTTGGGTGATGATGATGTCGCGAGGATTGGTGACGATGCCGTCGTTCCAGAAAAGGAACTCGCAGCCCATGTCAGGGATGGCCTCGATGGTGGCCGTATCGCCATAATGGTAGATGCCGCCTCCGATGACGGTACCGCCTCCGATGCTGTCGACCTCGACGGTGAGGGTGAAGGTAGGTGTGGGGGCGGGGAGCACAGCCAGACCGTTGACTACCTCACAGTCTTCCGGTTGATATAGGATTACACCATCTTTCCATACAGTGGCAATACCATTCAGCTGACCTGCATAATACACGCCAAATTCGTTAATCACCAAGGCATTGATGCAAGAGCTATCATTGCAAGCATGGTCGTAGAGCATTTCGCCGTCTTGCCATACGTAAACCGTGTTTTCGGTAGTGGAGTAGCCTGCCCAATAAATGCTTCCATTATAAGCTGTGACCGCTGTGATGTCACCTTCGATTTGGAAGATGATGGAATCGTTTTGCCAAACCGCACCGTCAATGGATTCGGGGCCATAGACAAGTCCGGCCGCATAGAGGTTTCCTTCGGCAAAGCAGAGGTCATTGACTTCCGACCAGCTAGGGTATTGCCAAAATATCGTGTCGTTCTTCCAGACGCAGGCATACACACCTGGGGTGACGATGGAGCCACCGGCATAGATGTCGCCAGTGATTGTATCGATGGCCAAGGCATAAAGGTTGCACGTCGTGCTGTCAATGGTATATTCGTAAAGGTATTCGCCATTTTGCCAAACTGTGTTGCCCCCGGCTGCCGTCCATCCGTTAGAGTCAAGGACAATCCGCTTGATGAAAGTTGTGTAGTCGGTTGTGAAAAGGACCGAGTCATTCGTCCAGACATGGCCTCGAAAATCGGAATAGCTGTAGCCTGCGCTGAAAATGGTGCTGTCGTTGGCGACTTTCATGTCGTTGATGACAATGCCAGCAGTATCTGATATGCTGTAAACCAGCGTGTTGTTTTTCCATATCTTGCCTATACCATCACCATGACCGGCGAAATAAACATCTTGGGCTTGGGAAAGGCCTAAGAAGAGAATTAAAGAGGTAAATAGTGTAATTATCTTTTTCATTGTTTGATGATTATTCGTGAGGATACGATTGCCTTTGAGAAGGCAAAAATAACAACTTTTTCTTGTAGTCAGTATGTGTGACAATAAAAAAGATGTATCTTTGCCGCCGATAAGCGGTGCCGCGAGGCTCAAAAGGGAATCGGGTGAAAATCCCGAGCAGTTCCCGCTGCTGTTAGCTCTTCACGCTGGCCTTTATGCCACTGAAAACTTAGTTTTTCGGGAAGGCGGTCAGAACAAAGGAGTAAGTCAGAAGACCTGCCGCCTGTCGCTGAAACGAAGCTTTCGGGACAAGAGCTGGCTTTCCTTAATTATAAAAGGTGTACCCTCTGTTTCCGCAAGCATTTTAATGTAATTGATTGAATGTCAAACTTTAAATTATATTATTATGCGTAAAATCTTTACTTTAGCATTCCTTATGGGAATCTTCGGTCTGTTTACGACCAATTTGTGTGCACAACAAGATGCTACTATCGATCCTGCCGACATCCAATACTGGATTGGCGAAGGCGAAAACGAGGTTGTGGTTGCAATCAGCTGGTGCAGCTACACTGAAACCGCTCTGGCGTGGGGCTACCGTTTCGATGGCGATGCCACTGTTTTCCAAGCTCTTACCGATATTGCAGCTGCTGACAGCCGCTTGACTGTAATCGGTTCTGCTCCCACCAACATCACCTACGTGGATGATGAATACAATCTGACCATGTGCCCTAATCCTGATGCCCAATGGGGCGATCCCGACTATGATGTTCCCATGCACAGCGTGAATGGCTTGATGGGTATGAACATGATGGCTGAAGAGCCGATTCACAACAACGATTTCGTGAAGATTGGAGGCGTTGCTTGCGGCATCATGTCTGACGACTGGACCACCATTTCTTGGACGACTGAGATTATTCCCGCCACCGACCCGAATGCAGGTGGAGAGGTTGTGGATGCCACGATTACCGCTGAAGAGATTAAATATTGGATTGGCGAAGGCGAAAATGAGGTTGTGGTTGCACTCAGCTGGTGCAGCTACACTGAAACCGCTCTGGCGTGGGGCTACCGTTTCGATGGCGATGCCACTGTTCTCCAAGCTCTTACTGATATTGCAGCTGCTGACAGCCGCTTGACAGTAATCGGTTCCGCTCCCACCAACATCACCTACGTGGATGATGAATACAATCTGACCATGTGTCCTAATCCTGATGCCCAATGGGGCGATCCCGATTATGACGTTCCCATGCACAGCGTGAATGGCTTGATGGGTATGAACATGATGGCTGAAGAGCCGATTCACAACAACGATTTCGTGAAGATTGGAGGCGTTGCTTGCGGCATCATGTCCGACGACTGGACCACAATTTCTTGGACTACAGAGATTATTCCTGCTACCGCCCCTACTGTTGTGAATGAAAATGCGGTGAGCAGCCTGACTATCTATCCTAATCCTGCCGTCAACGAGGCTTTCGTGACTGTTGAAAACGCAGGCATGACCACGATTTCGGTGTATGACATGCAGGGCCGTATGGTCAGCACGGTGAGCGCTGATGTCATGGCTGGCGAACAAGTCCGCATCAGCACAGAGATGCTGAACGGCGGCGTGTATTTCGTCACGGTGAACAGCGAAAGCGCCGCTCGCACTGCGAAACTTGTGGTGAAATGATAAAGAGACTCTCCATATTGCTGTTGGCTATGGTGCCGGTTTCGTTGTGGGCACAGTTTGCGCCTGCGCAAGACAAGCCCGGCACCACAGCCATGCATGCCGACTCTTCGGCATTTGTGGCATGGGCCAAGGGCTGCACCGTGGAACGTGGCCCAATGCGCATTGACAATCCGGAAAACGGCCTTGCTTCATTTGGCGAAGAGGCGCTTGCCTTGGGCGTGCCTGGCGGCACGATGGACGTAGTGAGTCTTGGTGACGGTGGTACTGCCACCTTGACTTTCGAGTCGCCCATTTGCAATGGAACTGGGCCGGATTTCGCAGTGTTCGAGAATGGTTTTGCTAACGCACAAAATCCAGATACATGGGCACTTGAGTTGGGTTTCGTGGAGGTTAGCTCCGACGGTGTGAATTTTTTCCGTTTTCCCGCTGTTACATACGTTCAAACTGAAACCCAATTGGGTAATGCTGGTTCCATTGTTCCTGAGCAACTCCATAATTTTGCCAGTAAATACGGTGCGTTTTATGGAACCCCATTTGATTTGGACGAGGTGGAGGACAATGCCTTGCTCGACAAAAACCATATCACCCATGTCCGCATTGTCGACGTTGTAGGCAACATCGACCCTCAATATGCCACCTATGACTCGGAAGGGCATATTATCAACGATCCCTGGCCCACGGGATTTGCCTCTAGTGGTATGGACCTCGATGCTGTCGGCGTGATTCACGACATTGCCCATAATGTAAATGAGAACGAAACGATAGATATCGCTATGTATCCCAACCCCGTGAAAGGTCGCTTGACGGTAATGGTTGAAAACTTGCAATCTATTGAGGTTTATAATCTTGTAGGACAAATGGTTATGAGTTCAATGTCCTCAGTCATCGACTTTGGCAACTTGAACGAAGGTGTTTATTTCGTCCGCGTCAAAGCTGATGGAATGATCGTTACGAAACGTGTTGTAAAACAATAAATTAGATAAGTGATGAAAAGAATAAACCTGTTATTGTTGGCTTTTGTCGCTGCGCTGTTGTTCTCCTGCAAGCCCGACCAGCCTGTCAATCCAAGTACGTTTACCGTTGGCTCGGGTGTGTTGGTGCTCAACGAAGGCAACTACCAATACTCCAACGCCTCCTTGACGTTCTATGACCCAGTGGCCGACACAGTGGCCAACAACCTGTTTTACCGCGTGAACGATGCCCCGTTGGGCGATGTGGGCCAAAGCATGGCCTTGGTCGACGGGAAGCTTTACATCGTCGTCAACAACAGCAACTATATCTATAAGGTGGACGCCAACACCATGGTGTGCGACACGACGAAGCCCTTCCGCCTCACAGATTTCTACTCGCCGCGCGAGATGCAGTTCGTCGCGCCAAACAAAGCTTATGTCAGTGATTTGTACAGCTCTCAGCTGTGGATTGTCAACCCTCAGGACATGACTCATGCAGGCAGTATCGAGATGGGCAAGGCCACGGAGAAGATGGTGCTGGTGGGCAACGAACTCTATGTGAGCAACTGGTCGAACACCTTTGTGCAAGGTGTGGAGAAGAACACCGTGCAGGTAGTCGATGTCAACAACGACGTGAAGGTCGCTGAAATCACGGTGGGGAAGGAGCCCAACACGATGGCGGTCGACAGGAACGGCCATGTGTGGGTGCTTTGTGAAGGCGCCACATGGGAAGCCGATGGCGAGAATCCCAGCCTTTGGGAGATCGACCCGCAGCTGAAGACTGCCGCAAAACGATGCGAGTTTGAAGGCACCGCCTTGTGCGTCAGAGCCAATCCGTCGGGCGACCAACTTTATGTTATCAACGGCAACGTGGTGCGCCGTTTCGACATTGCCACGTTGAGTTTGTCGGAGACGTTCCAAATCGAAGGCGAGCCCCAGTCGATGTTCTACAATATGGCTGTCGAGCCGACGGCGGGCGACATCTACATCGCCGATGCCAAGAACTTCGTGATGAACGGCACGGTGTATCGCTATTCCAACGACGGTGTGCTGCTGAACTCGTTTGAGGCCGGCATCATCCCTAGTGCAATGTTGTTTAAATAATTGATATTCATTTTTGTGAGGCCTCCAGCAATGGGGGTCTCACGTTTTTTGACTATGAAAAAGACTTGTCCCCGTTGTGGAAAAGAATTCGAATGCGTCCATTCCTTGGACTGCTGGTGCGTAAAAGTGCAGCTCAAAGACGCTACCAAAGCCTATCTGAAAGAGCATTACAGCGACTGCTTGTGCAAGGAGTGTCTCGAAAAACTGAATGGCCAATGAGAAAGCTATGGATCTTGTTACTGGTGGCTTTGACGGCATGTAAGTTCACCCACCAAGTCAAGGAAGAGAAGACCGAGGTTGACAACATCATGCGTTATGCACATAATGTCATCGTTAGCGAGAAAGACTATGGTTATTTAATGGAGGTGATCTGTCCATGGGATACGACCTTGTCTTTGGGTAAGTTCGCCATGGTCAAGGACACGACGAAAGCCTTAGATTCGGATTTGAAAGGCGTCCTCCGCGTTCCCGTGAAGTCCGTAATTTCGTTCTCAGCCACGCAATGGGCAGTTTTTCTTCGTTTGGGAGAAATTGACCGAGTGAAAGGTATCTTGGAAGGCCGTTTCGTCACCGACTCCACCATGCGTGCCTTGCTGGCGGAGGAGAAGGTCTACGACATCGGCACAGAGGCTGCTGCCGACGTGGAGCGGATGATACAGTTGCAGCCTGATGCTTTGTTGTATTCGCCTTATTTCGACGGCAATCAAGGTGGACTCAATGTCACGGGCGCAGTGTTGTTTCCCTTTGCAGATTATATGGAGAACACGCCTTTGGGACGCGCCGAGTGGATTCGCGTCATAGGCATACTTGCAGGTTGCGAGGATAAGGCTGACGCTTGGTTTGATGACATTGAGCGGCGATACAACGCTCTCTCAGGACTATGTGCCGAAGTGGAGCATCGCCCCACGGTATTCTCTGACCTGGCTTTTAACGGGCAGTGGTATGTGGCGGGTGGACGCAGCTATATTGCCAAGCTCTTTTCTGATGCCGGCGCCGATTACATCTGGAAAGACAATCCGTCCACGGCCAGCGTTCCAATGGATGCCGAAAGCATCCTCGCCAAGGCACAACATGCCGACTATTGGCGCGTCATTAACTCTAACCCTTTTCCGATGACATACGAGTCGTTATCGAAAGAGAGTCCAGTCTATCCGCTTTTCGACGCCTTCAAGAACCATCAAATCATCGTTTGCGACATTCTTCCAACGGGCTATTTCGAGCAGTCGCAGTGCGAGCCCGATTTGTTATTGGCCGACTTCATTCATTTTTTCCATCCTGAATTGCTGACGGATGAATGGGAAGGCTATCAGCCAAAGTATTACCATCTGGTGGAAGAATAGGGCTCTAGCAGGGTAGGGAGTAGGAGTGTTAAAACCTGTTTATTCGTAATACTCGTATTCGTAATGGTAGGGTGAGGAAACACGACCGTTGCAATAATCAATGCTTTGCTCTAGAGGGTTGCCATAATTGTCGGTTTCCTTTACGATGTGTTTCATTTCATATTTGTCCAAACTCTTATTCCAGATGCCGATAAGAGTTCCATGAGCATTAAACTTAAGCTCAAACGAGTAGAATGTTTTGGGGTTTTTGAAATAGCCATCCGTCATTCTTCCATATTGGTCATAATAATAGGATATCAGATTACGCCTAGTGTTGTCTGAAATAAGTTGGTTGGAACTGTTGTATGAAAGCTCGGCATTCCACCCTTGTCGTTTCAGGAAGGAATAATAACCGCCATCGCCAAGATCACCTACCTCGAAGTCGTATGTTTTACCGTTGCAGTCTTTGTGGCCTGTCACAATGCCTTTCTCATCAAAAGAATACTCGAAATAAGTGAATCCTGTCGATGAAGTTGCACAAACTTTTTTGACGGGGCCGTTTATGAAATGCAATCCATCAATCATCGTCGTCCTTGGCAGCCTCGAATCGAAATGAATGGCAGCCGAATCTTCACGGGTAATGGCCTTGTTAAAAAGAATCATGTCGTCGGGAAGGATGTTGCTGTCGGACGATGAAAGCAGTTTTAAGGTGTCGTTGTCGTAAAGAAACACCACGTTCAGACGGCGATCCATAGGCTTTGGCATCCAGGTGTTTTTTCCTTCTGACATGACAAAACTAAGGAGGACAGTGTCTTTGTTGATAACGGGCTCACATGCACTTGTGACCTCCGAATAGAGCAGATTATCTTTGTAATAATGGTAAAAAGCCATCTGAGCCTGAAACGTGGAATCGGTGATCTTTTTCACATCAAGGTTGATATCGATGTGAGGCATGTCGTTGGTATCAGCGACACACACTGCATGATATTGGCCATGCACATTGATGGGTTGTTCCTGTTCCACTTCTTGGTCGCAAGAGGCGAGAACCCAAGTGAATAAGGCCAAAACTAAGGGCCAGATATAATTCTTTTTCATCATTTACCTGAAAATGGGCGAACTGTGATTTGTGGGAGCAAAGATATGGATAAAAAAGGAATGCCATCCGTTTTCATCTAGATTATGTAGAAAAAAAGTTGCTAAATAGATGAGCAGAATTAGTTTACAGAAAAGGCAGGAGAATTTGGCCGTCAGCAGTCAGCCTTGGCGCTACCGAGCTGATAGCTGACGGCTTATAACTTATAGCTAAAAAGTTTATATAAATAGCAGATAATCAGTATAATAAAATGAACTTATTTATCGTTTGAACGGACAATCTGCTGCGCATGAGGCGCATTTTCCTCCGTTTTCCGTCTTCTTACTGTTTTCGCCACAAGAGCATTGGCTCTTGCCCATCCGCATGGCGCGGATGGCAAGGACGACCATCGCAAGGACGACCAACAGCACTATGACGGAAGCGAGGTTCATGCGATGATGGCGTTAGCGATGAGATAGGCGAACCAGGCACAGAGCCAGGCCACTACACATTGGAACAGGATAATGAAGAGCATCCACTTGCTGCCCAATTCGCGGCGGATGGCGGCCATGGCAGCCACGCAAGGCGTGTAGAGCAGGCAGAAAACCAGCATGGAAATGCTTGTGACAGTGGTGAACAACGGCATGGCGTTCAAGACCTCAAGGGTGGCCACTACGCTTTCCTTGGCCATGAAACCACTCACCAAGGCAGTGACGATCTGCCATTCGCCTAAGCCCAAAGGACGGAATATGGGGGCAATCCAGCCGGCAACGCTTGCCAACATGCTGCCTTCGCCGTTCTCGACCATCTGGAAGTGGAAGTCGAAGGTCTGCAGGAGCCAAATCACCAAAGAGGCAATGAAGATGACGGTGAAGGCCCGCTGTAGGAAGTCCTTGGTCTTGTCCCAGAGCAGATGCGCCACGTTCTTGAGGCTTGGCAGACGATAGTTGGGCAGCTCCATGACGAAGGGGGCCACGTCGCCTTTGTCGCCGAACCATTTGGTGAACAGCGCAGTGATGATGCCGACGATGATGCCCAAGAGATATAAACCTATCAGCACCAGTCCGCCATGATGCGGGAAGAACATGCTGGTGAAGAAAGCATAGATCGGGATCTTGGCCGAACAGCTCATGAAAGGCGTCAGCAGGATGGTGCGCCAACGGTCGTGGGTGGAGTGGAGGGTACGTGTGGCCATCACAGCGGGCACGGTGCAGCCAAAGCCGATGAGCATGGGTACGATGCTGTGGCCAGTGAGGCCGAGCTTACGCAAGAAGCTGTCGCTGACGAAAGCCACGCGTGCCATATAGCCGCTGTCCTCCAACAGGCTGAGGAAGAAGAACAACAGAATGATGATAGGCACGAAACTCAACACGCTGCCCACGCCACCGAAGATGCCGTCGACGACGAGTGACTGTATGGCTGGACTGACGTTCCAGTTGGCCAAAGCGTTGCCCGTCACTCCAGCGAGCCACGAGATACCTTGGTCGAGCCAGTCCTGCAAGGGCGCACCGATGGCGTCGATGCTGAGCCAGATGATGCCCATCATGACGAGGACAAAGATGGGGATGGCAGTCCACTTGCCTGTCAGGATGCGGTCGATGCGACGGCTGCGCTGGTATTCTTTACTTTCCTTGGGTTTGACCACGGTCTTGTCGCAGAGCCTTTTGATGAAGGTGAAACGCATCTCGGCCATGGCCGCGGCGCGGTCAAGGCCGCGTTCCTCTTCCATCTGTACGATGAGGTGCTCAAGAGTCTCTTTTTCGTTTTGTGAGAGCTGCAGCGCATCCATGACGATGGTGTCGCCTTCGACGAGTTTGGAAGCGGCAAAGCGCACGGGGATGTCAGCCCTTTGGGCGTGGTCCTCGATGAGGTGCATGATGCTGTGAAGGCAGCGGTGCACGGCGCCGCCGTGGTCATCCTTGTCGCAGAAGTCCTGGCGCACGGGCGCTTCTTGGTATTTGGCGATGTGGATGGCATGGTCGACGAGCTCGTTGATACCTTCGTTCTTGGCCGCTGAGATGGGCACCACAGGTAAACCTAGAATTTGTTCCATCTCGTTCACCAAGATGCTACCTCCATTGTTGCGCACCTCGTCCATCATATTGAGGGCCAAAACCATGGGCTTGCCCAATTCCATGAGTTGCATGGTGAGGTAGAGGTTGCGTTCAATGTTATTGGCATCCACAATGTTGATAATGCCTTTGGGTTTCTCCTTCATGATGAACTCGCGCGAGACGATTTCCTCGGAGGTGTAGGGTGACAGCGAGTAAATGCCTGGCAGGTCGGTGACAGAGGTGTCGGGATGTCCTTTGATGGTGCCGTCCTTGCGGTCGACGGTGACGCCGGGGAAGTTACCCACATGTTGGTTGGCGCCCGTCAGTTGGTTGAAGAGGGTGGTCTTGCCACAGTTCTGTTGTCCGGCGAGGGCGAAAGTGAGTTTGGTACCTTTGGGTAGCGGGGTTTCGTGTGTCTTGTCGTGGTAGATGCCTTCCTCACCCAAGCCTGGGTGGGCGTTGTGGTCGGGGAGTGAGGTGATATAAAGACGGTCGGGGTTGAAGTTTTTGGTGTCGGCTTCGGTTTGGGTGTTGTCGCAGGGCTCGGTTTCGATAAGGGCGGCGTCGGCTTTGCGCAGAGTGAGCGCGTAGCCATGGATCATCACCTCCATCGGGTCGCCAAGGGGCGCATATTTCACAATTTTGATGCTGGCATCGGGGATGAGGCCCATATCAAGGAAGTGCTGGCGGCGTTGGCCTTCACCTCCTACAGCCTTGATGCGTGCGGACTGACCTATTTCGAGTTTATCTAGGGTTGTCATTGGATGCTTTTGTTTGATGCTGCAAAAATACAAAGACAATCCGTACGCTTTTATCCTTATTAGTGATACTTTTTTACAAAACAAGTCCTCACTAGTGGGGATACTGTAGTTTGAAGGGAGATTCCCGCGAGCGGGAAAGGAGTTATGCGAGATATTTATCTCTGCGGCGGCTAGTCAAGTCTCATATTGACATTAGAAACCAGCAGGCCGCCGCAAAGCAACGTAATAGCAACTATACCATTCCCCGCTGGGGAATCTCAAATTAATTAAGGTTTTCTAATTACTTCAGCTTCGCCATGGGTGTAATAGCGTATGGTTACCTCCGGTTTTTTCCTCTCTTCCATTTTGACCTCACATGTGAATGAAACTTGGGAAATGCCTTCGTACAAGACCGACTCGCCTTGAGCTACTACGTCTGCAATCTTGTTGTAGTTTAAGTCAGTAATGCAGGCGTTGCCTTCGAAATCATAGATGAGATATTGTCCGGCTTTGATGGGACAGGTGAAATATAGTATTCCGTTTGGCGTCATGAAGGCCAAATTATTGATGCTGCCTTTGCCTTCAACACAGATGCTGAGCGCGAAGCGGCTTGAGTATGGGGAGTTCCATTCCCATTGGTCGTCGGTGAAATTGCAGAAATAACGGCGTGAGTTGTACTGAGGGTAAAGAAGATAGGTGGAGTCTTCATCTTTTTTGATGTGCCAGTCGCTATAAGGGTCTTTAAGTGATTCCTTGATCCTGTCGCTAAAGGCATGGGATAAGCGAAGGCTTTCCCATGTGCGTATGGTATTAAGCATTATATTGGTGAGGCCGTGTTTCCGCATGGTTTCTACGCTGAAATCGAGGCCAAAGCCTGCGTCGAAGGCAGCGGCTTTGGAGAGGAACCATTCCAGCTCCTCCATTGAGGTAGCTTTTCGGTTTTTATAAGCAAGGTGGATTTTGAAGTTGCCAATCATCCAAGGCATCTGGGTTTTGCGGTAGAATTCCTGCTTTTCGGCCAGTGTTTCCACCATGGTGCTTCGCATGGTTTCGTTCCAAAGTTGGTTTTCGTTGACGCGGCTCAGAAAGGGCCATGCGGCGGGGGTGAGCAGGTCGGCTTGCAAGAGTTTGTCGGGATTGTATTTGTGCATCGTGTCGAGGAAATGACCGATGGACAAGTCGCCTTGGTCGTTGTAGGCATAGCTCTTCAAATCGTTGAAAATCAAAAGAGGATAGTCGGTCTTGGCTAATTTCTTGGCCTCGGATTGCGCCATTTGGTCTTGCGTCTCTAGGTCGGGTAGGAGGGTGCGCTCAGGCGTGTCCCATAGTTTGTAGACGACAGCGTTCTTGCCATGAGCCACTCTCCTGGTGCCGAAAGCCCCACGAACGCATTGGTAGAATATGTGGATGTCGCCTACTTTTTCCACACTGCGGTAGGTTACAAGCTCGTCGTCGATTTGCAGCACATTAATAGTGGCAGGGATGTCAAAGAGCTCGGAGTGGTAAACGGCAAACTCGTTTTGCTTGTCGTCGATGGGTAGTTGAAGATGCAAAAGGCCTTGTTTCAGCAAGTGTTTCGAAGGTTTGGGCCCCACGAGTTTGCTGGTGGTGGGGATGCGGTTGGCCAGCACGGTAAGCCCTATGTCCAATCCAGCTTGACGGGCTTTGTCTTTCAAATAAGTTTCATCTTTCGGATTACCGTTTGCAATCAAATAGGATTTTGTGCTTCTTGAAACGAGAGGTTCTTGTGCGAACGTTATCATAGCACAATACAATAGGCAAACGATGGCAAAGGTTTTCTTCATCAGTCAATTCCTCTCAAGTCTTTATAGAGTTGAACGGCGTAAAGATCTGTCATGTTGGAGATGAAGTCCACGACAGATTGTAGCTTGGTATAAGTGTCGTCGGTTGCCACTTTGAACTGCTCTGGTATAAGGGATATTAACTTCTTATTATAAGGTGTGTCGGGCTTCAGTACGGCATCGGTGAATTGTTCCAATAGCGTGCCGATGACGTTGAAGCCGGTCAGCTCGATTTTAACCACCGAGGGGTGGCGGTATATGTGTTTCACAGAGGCATCGCGGCATCGGTCGAGTGCGTTCTTCTCAAACTCGGGCAGGTGGGCGATGAGGCTCTTCTCGAAGCGGCCTCCCATGATGTTGTCGTAGTTTTTGATAAAGATGTCGCTAACGCAATTGACGAGTTTATTAATTAAGGTGGCGCGCAAAAAGGCCATCCGCTCGTTGACATCGGTCACGTCGCGGTAAACTACCTCTTTGTGTTTGAACACCTCCTTGTCCTTGGAATGGTCGGCGTTGAAGAACGACAGAAAACAACGTTCGATTTCCTCCGTGCTGACAATGCCGCGTTTGTGGGCGTCTTCCATGTCGAGGACGAGGTAACAAATGTCGTCGGCAGCCTCCATCATGTAGGAGAGAGGATGACGGGCATACACGAGATGATTGGTATCCAAGCGAGGCATGCCGCATTCTCCCACGACTTCCTTAAATGCTTCAATTTCGGAGTAGAAGACGTTGTATTTCTTGCGGCTGCCTTTGTCGAAGGAAGGGTAGGGATACTTCAACAAGGTGGCCAAGGTAGCCGAGGTCAGCGAGAAGCCGCCCGCACGTCGACCTGTGAACTGATGCGTCAGCTGACGGAAGGCGTTGGCGTTGCCTTCGAAGGCGATGAGGTCGCTCCATTGTTCGGGCAGTACTTGGCTTTGCAGTTCCTTGCCTTTGCCGTCGCGGAAGAAGCTGCTGATGGTGTCTTCTCCCGAATGGCCAAAAGGAGGGTTGCCTAGGTCGTGAGCCAGACAGGCTGAGGCCACGATGGTCTCAATGTCGGATTGGCGTTCCTTCAGCTCGGGGTGCTTCTTGGCCAGCCGTTCCACAGTGCGGCAGGCGATGGAACGGCCCACACTGGCCACTTCGAGGCTATGCGTGAGACGATTGTGGACCATCTGCGCGCCTGGTAGCGGAAACACTTGGGTCTTGTTCTCCAAGCGGCGAAAGGGACTGCTGAAGATGATGCGGTCGTAGTCGCGCTGGAAAGAGCTGCGGATGTCGGGGCTCTTGTGCGGCTGCGCATAGCGTTTGTTGGATAGCAAATCGTTCCAGTTCATCGAATGATTTGTTTTTAGTAATGCAAAAGTACAAATTATTCCGATACAAGAAAAAGATTCCCGCTGCGCGGGAATGGAGTTATCGCATTGTGTACATCCACGGCGGCCGGTAAGGTCTCATTTTACATAAACCCTACAGGCCGCCGCAAAAATAAAACACGACACATCTCCATTGACTCCGTCGAATCTCCGATTTCCCCGCAGGGGAAACTTAATCATTCAAAAAAAAATCACTACTTTTGCCGCCAATTCCAAAGTAACTAGCACCATGTGGGTAGTCTTATCTTTGATTTCAGCCGTATTGTTGGGCTTCTACGACATCTTCAAGAAACAGACCGTCGTCAACAATGCCATCATCCCCGTATTGTTTTATAGCACCTTGGTCAGCGGACTCATGTTTTTGCCTTTTGTCCTGCTGTCGCAATTCAAACCCTATATCTTTGAGGGCGACTTCATGCAGAAGCTTTTCATCGAGCCGTTGACGTTGCGGCAGCATTTGCTCATCATGGGCAAGACGGCGCTCATCTTGGCTTCGTGGATGTTCAGCTATTCGGCCATGAAACATCTGCCTATCACTGTGGTGGGCCCTGTCAACCAGTTGCGTCCCGCCATCTCAGTGATCCTGCTGTTCTTGATCTTCCAAGAGAAACTGACTTGGTTGCAATGGACAGGTGTGGTGTTGGCCATCGTGTCGTTCTATCTGATGAACCGATCGGGCAAGTTGGAGGGCATACACTTCAAGTCGAACAAATGGGTGTATATGTTGTTGGGCTCGGCAATTTTGGTCGCCTTGAGTGGCGTTTACGACAAATTCCTGCTCAGCAAGGAGAATATTTCACCTTCTACCATCCAAGCCTGGTACACCATTTACGACTTCCTCATGATGGCCTTGATGTTTCTCCTCATTTGGCTGCCCAAGCGAAAGGAACAGCCTTTCGAGTGGCGCTGGGGCATCGTTGCCATGGCGGTCTTCGTCACCGTGGCCGACGTCATCTATCTCACCGGCTTGAAGCAGGATGCCGCTGTAGTGGTGCTCATCCCGCTCATCCTCTATGGTGTGCGCCTCGTCGTGTCGTTCATCTACGGCATCTTCGGCTTTAAGGAGAAGAACATCCGCAGCAAGATCATTCCTTTGCTGATGGTGTTGGCGGCTTTGGTGTGCTTGTGCGTGTGACCTGGCTTGATTGTTGTTCGCGCACTTTTTTGTGGAATTAATGCGCTTATGCAACACGTTGATTTTTATAGAGATAGTGTCTTGTATAGAAAGTACCTCCATAAAAAGTTTAGAAAAGTAAATATTAATGCCTAATTTTGCGGCCTCAAAGAAACCTTTTATAATTCGCTTAAAAAATATTTTAATAATAAATGAATAGAGAGAATACTAGTTTATTTAATGCAAGCAGAATGAATGCAACGAAAGTTTTTTTCAAATGCAGAATGGGTATGCTTGGCATACTTTTGTGTTTGGGAATGGTCGTGATGGCCAATGGAAAAAACAATTATGGACGTGATGAGGCGTGTGACAAGCCTCAGGTAGCCTACAATAACGGTAAAGTCGTGTTGACTTGTGGCATGGAAGGCGCCACCATTCATTACACCACTGATGGCAGTACCCCAACGGCAAGCAGTCCTGAGTACAATGGTCCTATCACGGTGACTACTGATGTGATCCAGGCCGTGGCGGTGAAAAGTGGCATGTCTGATTCCGACATTGCTCTGTTCAAGCGTGTCAGTTTAGGAGACGAAATCACCGACATGACGGGGTTCTATTTGTTGAAGGAAGGTTTTACGCCTTCATCCGAACCCATCACTGGGTTTTCTGGTACGTTGGACGGTGACTTTCATACCATTTCAGGCCTAACTCACCCGCTGTTCGATGTGGTTGACGGTGGTGTGGTGCGCAATGTCATTCTTGCCGAAGTGAACATTTCGGGGCATGAGGGCAATACGGGTGCCATTGCATGCGAAATCAAGGGTGGTGCTTGCGTTTATAATTGTGGCATTCTCAGTGGTTCGGTTGGAGGCACTGGCGACACGGGCGGCATTGTTGGGTTGTTGTATGTTGAATCGGGGCAGTACATGCAAGAGCCTAGGCCGACTTGCGTAATAAATTGTTACAGTTTTGCCAACATCACTAGTGCTGGTGAATTTGCCGCTGGTATCGTTGGAAACAATAGTTATGGTCCTAAGACCAATAATTATGGACAACCCAATAGTGCTTTGCGTTGTGGGGTTGTTAACAACATGTTCTATGGCGATATTTTTGGAGGAACGAAGAAGTATCCTGTATTTGGAAATAAAATCATTGACAATTCGGGCAACAATGGCATTAATCTTTATGACTATTTCTTGGCTTCTGCGAAATTTGATGATGACTACACTAACATTGCTCAGTATTTGAGAACATGGCCTGCCGAGGAAAAATACTTGACTCATTTCGAGTATTACCGTAACATCCTCAACAGTAACCGTCGCCTTTGCACGTGGTGGGTCACCGAGAAGAAAGGTAGTGAGCAAAGCGATGAGGATTTGGACTTGATTGCCAAGTGGGTGCTTGACCCGAGCATTGCACCTTACCCTATCCTTAAGCGATGGGACAAGTATCCATCTGTCATCAATCCCGACCCTGAAAAGGTTTGGGACGATGCAAACCATTGTTGGGTCAACCGTGAGGCAGCTGGTGCATACCAAGGCAAGAAGTTGGGAACGCTTACAGTGACGGTGAAGGCGGGTTCGAACAATAGTAGTGCTGCCGACCAGACCTTATATCTTCCCATACTTGACATGGACACGCTGCACAACGACTATGGCTATGCCAAAGTGCAGTTGCCTTATTACAATGAGCGGTTTGGTAACCCTAATGCCACAACCCATGCCGAAAAATATGGTAACAACTATACCGATAAGGTGGTGACAGGTTGGAAGATTACCGATGTGAAAGGTGGCACTCCTGGCAATTTTGTTGCCAATTGGGAAAGCGGTTACAATTTCGCAGATCGCTACTGCACTAATAAAGATCTTTATGAAGTGAGTGGCCGCGTGTTCGCGCAAGGTGGCTATTACTATGTGCCGGATGGCGTTAGCGAAATTACCATTGAGGCCTATTGGGGCAAGGCATTCTATATTCGTAATGCGGACAACAGCGTTGATCGTGTAAATGTGACGAATATGACGAATAATAATAATAATGCTCCTATTGTAGGTGCGGAGTTTTCTCCGGCGGGCAGTATGCCAGGAACCTTCCAAGGACACACTGTGTTCACCAATTTGCAGACAGCCATTCAAGGGCTTGATGAGGAATCTTCCTGTCCTACGGTCTATGACCAAGCGTTGGTGTTGGTCGGCAATCTTCAAGTGAAGAATAGAAATGCAGCAGTAGGCACCGACCTTGATGGGAAAAGACACCCTTTCACCATTATGAGTGCTGATTTCGATTTTGACAACGAGCCTGATTTCTGTTTCCAATTCCAGTTTAGAAGCGATCTGTCTCGTCGTCCTATTCAACCTATCCGATTTGACTTTTTATCGATACCGGAGTTAGGCCTTGCCATCCGTCACAACAACTGGGCCTATTCTTTAGGTATCTTTGTTCCTCAAGGCCATTTCGAAATCACTGAAACTGCTTGTATGCATACTACGCAGTTTGAATATGATGCCAATGTGAACAAAGTCGAAGCTCCTGTCATTCTTAATGGAGGTCATTTTGAGCAGATTGTGGTTCGCTATGGATCAAACGATAACAATGGAGAATCCGATAAGACCAGTTATTTCATTTTGGGTGGCAATTTCAGGATGAAACGTTTCACTCCAGGTTCCCATACGAGCCGTAATAACTCTGCAAAGATACGTCTTTGTGCTGTCAATTGCGTTGGTGGTGATTATCCTGAGTTCTATCTTTCAGGAATTTATCGCCCTGACATCGTTCCATCAGAGCACCAAGGCAATCCCCACTGTTACACCAATGGAGGCAAGTTTGGTTTAATGTGTGGTGCTGGTTACGACAAGATTAGAGGCGATGTCACATTTAAAATCGACCATTCAATTATCGGTGAGTTTTATGGAGGCGGCATCAATGCCGCATGTCCAGTGGGCGGCAATATCGATGTGACCATCGACCACAGTATTGTGGGCAAATATTGCGGTGGTCCCAGGGTGGGAACTATGACTGAAGGTAAAACGGTGACCACTCATGCTACAGGAACGATATTCGGACAGTTTTATGGTGGTGGCAATGGCGGAACGAATTATTATCGTGACCAACATACCGATTCTAATAATTATGAGTTGCCAGCCCCAACTGCTGCGGGCTGGGCTGGGTTTGGTTTTAGAGTATTCAATCCCTTGAATACAATTACAGGTTTGACACCGCGTTATGATTCAGAAAAGGGGTATGATGCCTTGTTTGAATTTGAGGTTTTTAACGAATCCAACGGTATGAATACCAAGCCAACATTGCGCACTTATTACCATTGGGTTGATTTCGGCATTACTGAAACTGGTGATGTGACCAATGTCTTGACAGACTGCACCGTACTTCAGGATTTTTATGGAGGAGGCAACTTGGGTCGTGTGAAAGGAAATGTGGAGTCGACCTTGCAAGGCAACACTATCATTTATGGTTCGGCTTATGGTGGAGGCTTCTCTGCGGCCATACCTAGTTTTCGCATTTATGATAAGGAACATCCTATCTTCCCCTATCGTGACTTCACTGGAGTATTGTATAATGGTGACATGGCATTGGATGAGATGCCTTATAAGAAAGATGCTTCAGGCAATGATATTTATTATACCTGGACTCATGAAATACCAGAAGGCGTGACGGGTGTGAACACCAATCATCCTACATTCCAGGATGCTGAAGGTAATTGGTATTGCTATACGACTAAAGAAATCGTTGACTTAGGTGTTGTTACAGGCAATACCATACTGAACGTCAATGGCAACACCAAGATTTATGGCACTCGTGAGGTGGAGGATGGCGGCAATTCGCTGACTTTCTACGATGGCGCTGCTTTTGGCGGCGGCAACGAAAGCCCCGTGTTCGGCAACTCTACGGTCACTGTCGACGGTGATGATGATATCTTGGTGAGCAACATCTATGGCGGTGGAAACGTCGCCGCTACAAAAGGCAGCTCCACTGTCGTAGTGCATAACGGCACTGTCGGCGTGATGAATGAGCATAATGTGCCTTATGTGGGTTCAGGCAATGTGTTTGGTGGTGGTAGAGGCTTGTTTGAGGACGAGGATGCCGGCCATGTTGGTGTTAACTCCAATGTCCTTATTGAGGGAGGTCATGTGCTTAGGTGCGTTTATGGCGGCTCCGAGTATGGCAATGTAGGCAAAACAATAACCGAGAATGGATTGATCATACCTGTAGATGACACTGGCATTTCTACCGTAACCATCAATGGAGGATCGGTTGGCATTGAACGTTCGGTCGATTCGATCATTAGAGTGCAATACGGCAATGTTTTTGGTGGCGGCAAGGGTAATTTGGATTACTCCTTCAATATGAGGACCAATGTTAACAAGGCCTACGTTAATATTAATGGTGGCACGATCTACGGCAGTGTGTTTGGTGGTGGTGAGGAAGGCCACGTGCTTGGCGATGTCCTCTTGAATGTCACCAATGGCCGTATCGGCACCTATGGTTACACCGACTACGACGGTAGCGTTTTTGGAGGTGGTTTGGGTAGCAATACCATCGCCTTGACCGCAGGTAGCGTAGGTGGCAATATTGAAGTCAATGTCACAGGCGGCAAATTGTTAGGCTCTGTGTATGGCGGTGGCCGCTGTGGTTCGGTAGGCTTCTATTTCGCCCCTGTGGATGACGAAGAGCATTATGGCGTCATGCAGGAAGGTGAAGACCATGGTTATATTACCGTTAACGTCAGTGGTGGCGAAATCGGACATGGTGAGGCTGGCTCTGATATTCCCGATTATATCGGCGGCTATGTGTATGGCGGTTGCAAGGGTATTGTTGAGGCACCTTCACCCACGTCCATTGCGGAAAAGATGGCCTATGCAAAAGAGACTACCGTGAACATTTTTGAAGCGAATGGACACAGTCCTTTCATTAGAGGTTCCGTGTTTGGCGGTTCAGAGGATGGTCATGTCCTCAACAACACGCATGTCAACATCCTGGCTGGCCAGGTGGGTGGCACTGAGCGCGATAATTTGACCGCCGATGGCAATTCACTCCATGGAAACGTCTATGGTGGTGGCCGCGGATGGGATCAATACTATGACGAGGAGGAGGGCAAGTTGCGTTACTGCCTGACCTCAGGTCATGTCTATGGCAACACTAACGTCATTGTTAGAGGTGGTAAGATTTGTCGTAACGTGTATGGCGGTGGCAATATGTCGTCGGTGGGTAGGTATGAAATTCAGCTTGACGACGAAGGTAACCCCATCTTGGATGAAAATGGCAACACCCAATATGTCTTGGACGACAACGGCGATCCTATTCCTGTTGCGGGTACTGGATTGGCTCAAATCAACATGACGGGAGGCATAATTGGCAACCAAAACGACGAAGGCAGAATGCATGGCAACGTGTTTGGCTCTTCGCGTGGTATGGCTGGCGCCGAATTCAAGGAATTGGGCTGCGCCCACAATACGGATGTGAAGATTGGGGGCGAGACGGTCATCAAAGGCAGTGTGTTTGGTGGAGGCGAGGACGGCCACGTGAACCAAAATACGAAAGTCACCGTAAATGGTGGAACCATCGGTGTTACCGAAGGCGACCCGTTTAAGGGTAATATTTATGGTGGTGGCCGTGGCATCGACCTTGACCCCAATGGAGAGACCAGCCCTACGGCAGGTCTTGTCAAAGGCCATACGAGAGTGTATGTCAATGGTGGCAATGTCATCAACAGCGTTTATGGCGGCGGCAACATGAGTCTGGTGGGCGAGGAGCGAGTGGTCAACATCAATGGTGGCCTGGTAAAGGTGAATGTGTTTGGTGGCAGTAAAGCCCTGCCCGAAGGCCGTACCCAACTGGGTATGAAGACGGTCAACATGCGTGGCGGTCATGTCATGGGTAATGTCTATGGCTGCAACAACAATGCTTTGGACGGCGATCCTGATCATCCCAAAGATTGGACCTCTTTCGTCAACATCAATGGTGGCGAGATCGACGGCAACGTTTTCGGCGCCGGCTATTCTAGCTTGGTCCATGGCTCGGTTTGCGTCAATATTGGTAAGGATGCCATCCTCAATGCACCTAATAAGGAATACAATATCTATTATAAGGATTGCGGAGGCGATGAACCTCAGTATAATCCGGAAGGTATCGAGCCGACAGTAAGCAAATTGGTGATCGGCAATTCGGTGTATGGTGGCTCCGACTTCTATGGCAACAATTCCAACTCCAACACTTGGACGGATTTCATCGTTTCGGGTTACAGCAACATTTATATTGACGGAACGGGTTACGATACACAAAACCAAGGTTCGAATACTGAAATGACGATTTCAGGAGGCTTGTTTGGCAGTAGTACCCACTGCGAGTCGGGTGCCGAAGGACGTCATATCCTGCTGAAGTCATACGGTCACCGTGATGACGATGGAGCCAATACTGAACTTACCCATGCCACTCGAACCTTGAAAACCATCCAGCGTTGCGGCAACTTGGTGATTGACCATTCCAATGTCAATTTCAGCGGTATGAACGACATCAGCGGTAGTGGAAAACGCCAATATGCCGTGTTCAAGGTTGACACGACTTTGTATATGGCCAATGCTAGTGGCTTTGTGTTGGGTTCGCCCAGCGTCCCGGCATATATGGATTCTATCCGCAAGGTGCGCAGCGTGCATCTGAAACAATCCAACTATTCTGTGTATGATGTGCCTTTCTATGGCATGCTTGACGACGATGAACATGACTATTGGGAGTGGATTGGCATCAAGGATTCAGAGCAAACGGCTCACTTGTACTATACTTCCAACCCCTCGACGCCTTTGACCTACGCTCAAGAGAATGTTCTGGTCTTCAAGGGTGACTCAAGACTTTGGGTGAGATATCATCGCAAGGAAAAGCAGGGTGACAACTGGGTTGACATGGGCCAATATTATGGCGAACTGGAAGGCTTCTTCCGTATGAGAAGCCCGCTCCAACCTTGGGGTACCGAGAGTTTCGCATACGCGCGTCCCAAGATTTCAGAAGGCAATGTTGAAAACAATGTCGACGGTGGCTTCTTGAGCTACAATTCGGATTACAATTTCTTCACCGATGAGGGCGAAACTTTCACCAATACGAATCAGTATCCTTACACGAATGTGCTGCAGTTCTTCAAAGGCGACCGTATTGATTACCGCGAATGGGTGATTCGTGAGTTCAGAGGACGCCGCTGGTATGTTGACGGCACAAGAGGTTGGGGAAGAGACGATATGTCGAAAACCGATGGTTGGGGACTTTATCCTGACATGCCCAAAAAGACGGTCTCGGGTGCTGTGACTACAGGTAATTTTGGAGGTATCTGTTCCGAGATTTTCACGGATGAGAGTCTTGTTGAATACAACTATGACTACCAAAACGACATCATCTATGTAGTGGGTGCTTTGTCGGCAGAAGACGAAAGTGCCTTGATTCAAGGTGGAACGATGGAAGTGGAAGGTGAGACACAGACCTATCCGTTAAAGCTCTATCGCTATCCGGGTGGACATCCATTGAATTGGGCAAGACAGTATGGTAATGAAGCTTATTATGATCTTGGCGATGGAACGCTCAATCTCACCTCGACCAATGAAGGTTTGACCTATCCGAATAGTGAGGGTCCGGGAGCCAACTATGGTGCTATGCTTGTCGTTCAAGGTGAAGAAACGATAGCTTTGGATAACGTGCAGATTGACGGTCTGTATGGCCATGTCAAAGGAGACGACACCTATTTCTTGATTCCGGGAACCAACTATCCTAACCCCGATTTGAAACCCTATCCAGAGGGGGTTGATCCTTCTACGCTTAATGTTCCTGTCTTTGACCAATTAGGAGTGTCTGAACCGTTGATTGTGACTCATGGAAATTCGGAGCTGACCTTGAATGGTTCTGCAATGAATGGAACGGGTGTTACCAAGTTTGGAACCGTCTTGGAGCGTGGCTATAACAATACTAACGCGGATGTATGGTACACCGATGCCGATTACAACGACAATGGTGAAGTCATGCATCATGGCGGCGGCATCTATGTGAATCCTACGGCTACGGTTAATGTTGAGAATGTGGTGACTATTGATGGTAACATGCAGAACCTGCAAATTGGAACTGATGCTGCCGAAGCCATTCAATCTAATGTCTATCTGCCTACATTCGACAAACACCTTAATATAATTGGAGAGGAGCCGCTTGATGAAGCGACACGTATTGGTGTCACCAGTCCCATTAGGAACACAGCTTCTCATTATGTCCACAACACCTTCTCGCCTGTGGCCGTGGCCTTGACCCCGGCACAAGCTGAGTCAGCCTGGAACCGCAACAATTTCCATGATGACCTGAATTGGTTCTTCTCGAACGAGAGCTTTGCCTTACCCAAGTACACGTATTATTCCACTTCTATTGCGGACTATGCGTATCCGTTGACAGACCAAAGCCAGCACATCAACCACTTTGATCCTACCAAGACCTTGTTCTTCGGTTGGACGTGGAACAATGTGGTGAGAAGCGAACCGGAAGACTTCTCCCTCGAGGCTATTGATTCGTCATACGATTTGGCTTGGCTCATCAGCCTGGTGAATGGTAGCAATCGCCAGACTCCGTCAAGTGATTTTTCAAATACAACGATTAAGCAGACTGGTGATGCCGACTTGCAGATGTATGTGTGGGTGCCTATCGGTGCGCAAAAGACGGGCTCGTCCAGTTTTGCCGGAACCTACGATGGCCAAGGACATTTGATTGAGAATTTGGATATTGCATATATCGGTGAAGGCGACCGAAAGTACGAACGAAGCAATTATGGCTTGTTCGGTAGCGTTAATGGCGGTGTCATCGACCGCACGTTTGTCACAAGCGGTTACATCCGTCCTGTAGGCGCTGCCAACATTGGTGGTTTGGTAGGCACCATGGACGGCAGTTCGGCCATGATCTCGAACAGTGAAGCGTCTGTCGACATCTACAGTCCCAGCAAAGAGAATTCAGAGAATGCCTCTGGTGGTTTGGTGGGTAATATGATGGATGGCGAAATCCATTCTTCCATGGCCATGCCGGTCATCCATGCCAATATGTATTATTCCATCGGTGGCTTAGTGGGTCGTACCATAGGTGGTGGACAAGGCGGAAGCGCCAGAAAGCCGAAGATCAACAACTCGTTTGCTAATGTCAAATTTGATGTGGCAAATAATGCATCGGTTACGGTGGGCGGCTTGATAGGCATCAATTATGGTGCAGATATGGAGAACTGCTATTTGCATCTGCAAAACAATGGCGATGCTGGACTTACCAACTCCAATTTCGCTTTGTTGGCAGGCCTTAATAACGGCGGAAAAATCAAGAACTCCTATGCGTATGATGCGTACGATTATCCCTTCACAAGGGTGATGGGTAGTGGTAGCGACCCCAATGTCAGCGACTGCTACAAGTACAATTCAACCATGGATGCCGACAACTTGGGCTATATGTACTTCGACAACGTGGTAACCATAAATGGCAAGAAAGTGCCCATGTTCAGGTTATTGAACAAGTGGGTGGCCAATGCCAATGGCAGTGAGAGCAAGTATTCTTCATGGTCTCGTCCGGCCATTGCCGAAATCAATGGTGACCTGCCTGTGTTGCTCCTATGCAATGAAAACGAAGGCAAGCCTGGCGTTGGAGACTTTAGCAGCCTGGCTACCCTTAGAGGTGGTTGTCCGCAGGTTGGCGCTTTCCCCGCTTATGACGACAACAATCCATACGTTGTGCTGCAATATGGTGGCCTCGTTCGTGATACCGAAAATCTTAACGCAATGGTGGCGAGGATGGGTGATTATACAAATGCCCAGCAAGTTGCCATCAAGGATTACCTCTTTGTTTATGGCGATATTAGCCAAGAGGTGACCGAAGTCGTGGATGATAGCAAAGTGGGCAAGGTGAGCATTCATGAGGACGCCTCGATTCAGCACCCTGGAACCTTGTCAGGATTCGAAAATACGTATGTGGGTGTCACCTTTGACAATTCGTATGGACATGCCTACTCATCACCTGGTGTCAACCAAGCCATGTATGGTGAGGGACCATTCCTCTTGCCTCGCGACTGGCATTTCTTCTCCTCACCCTTGCAAGAAGCACCTTTGGGATTCGATTACAAGGGACATAACACGGACACTTACAGCAGTTCAGAACATAGCGACGACGGCCATTTCAACAACCCATGGGAGAATATCCAACAGGAATTCACATGGCTCAACGGCAACCAGCCGGGCAATGTGCGCTATTGGATGAAAGGTTGGGAGAATAGTCTGAGCCAACAGGGGCATGAAACTGAAGCAACCGGCGCCAACTGGGTGGATGGTTACTTCCCGAGCCGTGTGGCCAGCGCTGGTACCAATGTGACTGGATTCCAGTTTGGACAAGGTTGGATTGACGAGAACAACTCCAACTACAACTCTGATGAAATCAATTGTTACCCGTACGGTATGGACTTCTATACTTGGAACGAACCCCAATACCACTGGATTAACTTCAAGCGTAATGGTCCTAACCATTGGCATAGTGACGGTGATTACTATACTGGCCATCATGACCATCTCGATTATATGCCCGTGGAAGGAGATTCTAGATTCACTAAGAATGTGAATGAAGAGATTCTGATTCCAGGAAGGGGATACATGATGTCCATTAGCGATACCACCTTCATGCAAAGCCATGGCAAGTTGAACAACAATGAGCAAAGCATCTATCTGACCAAGCAATCAAAGATTTTGGGCGGTTGGAATTTGGTGGGCAATCCTTATCACGCTTATCTCGACTTTAATAAATTGGCCAATGGGAATAGCAATTTGTTGGGCAAAAAGGACGGCAACGCTTTCTACGTGATCTACGATGCCGACAGATATGAGACTGACGCTTACGTTTATTACCCGATGACAGGTTCGGAGGGTGGTGCATACGCGGGTCAGTTCCTGCATCCGCACCAAGGTTTCTATGTCCTGGCCCAAACCGAGGGCAATCTCCAGTTCAATGAGGATATGACGGCCAACCGACAATCTCTTGATAGTAATAATGAAGAGTTTGACGGCCACTTCCGTGGTTGGAAGCCCAGATATCCTCTTGTGAACTTGTATTTGAGCAGCGAGCAGGGTTGCACAGATGTGACCGTGATCGAGTTTGAACGTCCGGAATGGGGCGGTGCTCGTAAGTTGAAGGAATTGCGCATGGGCAACGGCATTTTCTATGCCCAGCACGATGACACACACTATGCGGCTCTCTTCGCCAAAAAAGGTGTTGAGCGTGTCCCGCTGTGGTTCGAGGCCAATGAGGACGATGTGTTCACCATCAAATGGGAGACCGCCAATGGTGACTTCCAAAGTATGTATCTTGTCGATAACATGACGGGTGCAAAATGCGACATGACGGAGATGGACCGTTATACGTTCCAAGGTCATGTGGGTGACTATCGTTCGCGTTTCTACATCACTTTCAACGTGACTGACGTGGAAGAACAAATGGACGATGATCACGACTTTGCCTTCTATGATGGCTCGCAATGGGTGGTAACGGGCAATGGTGATTTGGAGTTCATTGACCTGCAAGGTCGTGTGCTGAATCGGACGATAGTGAGCGGAGGTCAAAGTAGGGTGAGTCTGCCCAATGTGGCCAGTGGCTTATATTTGTTCCGCCTGACCAATGGAGACGAAACAAAGATTCAGAAAATCATAGTAAACAGTAAATAATATGATGGGAGGTAGAACAATGGAGAAAATCATGAGAAATATAGTGCTACTTTTGTTGCTTTCAATGTCGCTGGTATCAAAAGCTCAGATTTTTATTGAAGATGATGAGGTTGAGGGTACGTTGCGCAACGGTCAGTCAAGCTCAAGTCTACTGGTACCCATACAAGGTCAACAATCCGACCAGCAGTATGCGCCTCTTGGAGAAGGAGTGCTGTTGTTGGGCTGTCTTGGTGGGGCCTACTTATTGAATAAACGGAGAAAGAAGGTTGAATAATTCTATGTTTTCGGTGTAAAAAAGTTTGCATATATAGAAAATTCCTATATTTGCAGATTATTGAAACGAGAACAATATGGAAGTAAAAAGAGTATTTGACTTGCTTGACAATTATGTCGAGAAGTACCCCAACCAAGAAGTAGCCCTGGCCGGAAAGAAGAACGGCCAATGGGTGAATTATAGCTCAACTTCATACAAAGAACACTCCGATACATTGAGTTATGCCCTCATTGAGTTGGGCATTGAGAAAGGCGACAAGGTGGCCATGATCCTTACCAACCGCCCTGAATGGAACATGCTCGACATGGCCATCAGCCAGGTGGGTGCCATCACGGTGCCCGTCTATCCTACCATCAGTGAGGACGACTATCGTTATATCCTTCACGACTGCGATGCCAAGATGGTCATCATCGACGGCCTCAGCGTGATGAACAAAGTGACCAACATCCTGCCTGATGCACCCAACGTGAAGTTGGTCTACACCATGGTTGACCGTGAGAAATATCCTTATTTCGATCAACTACTGCAACTTGGAAAGGATCATCCGCACGTCGAAGAGTTGGCTGCCCGCAAGGCCGCTGTCGATGAGATGGAGTGCGCGACCATCATATACACTTCGGGCACCACAGGTACACCCAAGGGCGTGATGCTTTCGCACCACAACCTGATGAACCAGTTCCCGAACTTCCATTACACTATTAGCGACACTTCCAACAAGGCCTTCAGCTTCCTGCCTGTGTGCCATGCCTACGAGCGTGCGCTGAACTATTGCTATCAATATCGTGGCATGTCCATCTATTATGCCGAGAGTTTGGGTACCATTGCCTCTGACATGCGTGAGGTGCATCCAACGATGATGTGCGCCGTGCCGCGCGTCTTGGAACGCTTCTATGACGCCATCCTGCAATCGGGCAAGAAACAGAAGGGCATTAAGAAACGCATCTTCTTCTGGGCCGTGCGCCTTGGCGAGCGTTATAAGATTGATGCGGTCAGTCGCCACTGGTTCTATGATTGGAAGCTGGGTATCGCCGACAAGCTGGTTTACGCCAAAATCAGGGAAGGTATCGGCGCCGACAACTTCGACATCATCGTGTCGGGTGCCGCCGCCATCTCGCAAAAGATTGCCGGATTCTTCTCGGCCATCAAGATGCCTGTGTTTGAAGGCTATGGTTTGACGGAGACATCTCCTGTCATCGCCGTCAGCAACCGCAGCCCTCATGGTCGCGAAGTGGGCTATGTGGGTCAACCCTTGCCTGGCACTGAGGTGAAGATTGCGGACAACGGTGAGATTTGCTGCCGTGGCCACAATGTGATGATGGGCTACTACAAACACCCCGAACTCACCAAGGAGGTCATCGACGAGGAAGGCTGGTTCCACACGGGCGATATGGGCGAGATTGACCAATACAACCGCTTACGTATCACAGGCCGTATCAAGAGCCTCTTCAAGACCTCGGGCGGCAAATACATCAACCCTGATGTCATCGAAGCCAAGTTCTGCGCTTCCAAGCTGATTGAAAACATCCTAGTGGTAGGTGAGAACCAAAAGTTCGCGGGAGCCCTCATCATCCCGAGTTTCAGTGAGCTCAAGTCATGGTGCGCTGAAGAGAAGATCCCCTATACGACCAACGAGGAGATGATCCAGAATCCCGAGGTGCTCAAACGCTTCGCTAAGGAAGTCAACGAGCTGAACAAGGGCTTGGGCGAGACCGAGAAGATCAAGAAGCAAGTGCTGCTCGCCGACGAGTGGAGCATCGGCAATGGCTTGCTGACGCCCACGCTTAAAGTCAAGCGCAAGGTCCTCATCGCGAAATATAAGGACGTTATCGATAAGATGTTCGAATAAGTTGGCCTATGACTATGGCAAATGGCCTATGGCAGTCCCTACGTGGGGAAGCCATAGGCCATTGTCATAAGCCATAGTCAAGAAGACTACTCCAAATAAGTGTATCCGTACAAGCCCGAGCGGTAATTCGATAGGAATTCCTTGCCTTCTTCAACGGAGATCTTGCCTTCCTTGACGCACTTGGTGACCCAGGTCTCCACCGTGCGGACGAGTTTCTTCGGGCTGTATTGCACGTATTCCAAAACGTCGGCAACGGTCTCGCCGTCAATCACTTGATCGATGTAGTAGCCTTTCTCGTCGACGGAGACGTGAACGGCGTTGGTGTCGCCAAACAGGTTGTGCAAGTCGCCCAAAATCTCTTGATAGGCACCTACGAGGAAGACACCGATATAATAATGCTCCTTGTCGCTGAGCGTGTGCAGCGGGATGGTGTGTTGCGTCGACTTGGCGACGAAGTTGGTGATCTTGCCGTCGCTGTCGCAGGTGATGTCCTGCAAGGTGGCCAGATGGGTCGGGTTTTCGTCCAGTCGTTGGATGGGGATGATGGGGAAGAGCTGGTCGATGGCCCAGAGATCGGGCAGCGACTGGAATAAGGAGAAGTTGCAGAAGTATTTGTCGGCCAAGAGCTTGGGTAGTGAGGTGAAGTCCTCGGGCACACGCTTCAGGCTGTTGGCGATGTGGTTCACTTCGCGGGCAATGCTCCAGAACAATCTTTCAATCTTGGCGCGCGACTTGAGGTCGAGCAGGCCAAGGCTGAACAGGTTGAGGGCTTCTTCGCGAATCTCTTGGGCATCGTGCCAGATTTCTAAGGATGAGCTCTTTGTCAGTTCGTCCCAAGAATCGTAAAGCTCTTTGATGAGTTCGTGATCGTTCTCTTCGGGTTCTTCATTGTCGTCCCATTCGGGCAGCGAGGTCTTCTCTAGCACCTCGAAGATGAGTACGGAGTGGTGTGCCGTCAGGGCGCGGCCCGACTCGCAGATGACATTGGGGTGGGGGAGTTCGTTCTTGTCGCAAGCATCGACGATGGTGTAGATGGCGTTGTTGGCGTATTCCTGGATGCTGTAGTTGACCGAGCTGGCGCTGCTTGAGCTGGTGCCGTCGTAGTCGACGCCGAGGCCACCGCCCATGTCGACGTATTCGATATGGTAGCCCATCTTGTAGAGTTGCACATAGAACTGTGCTGCCTCACGCAAGGCCACATTGATTTTCTTGATTTTGCTGACTTGGCTGCCGATGTGGTAGTGTACCAGCTTTAGGCAGTCTTTCATATCGTGTTCCTCGAGGAAGTCGAGGGCTTCGAGGAGCTCGGAAGATGTTAGGCCGAACTTGCTGCCATCACCACCCGATTCTTCCCATTTGCCTGCACCCGAGCTGGCCAACTTGATGCGCACACCCAAATTGGGGGTGACCTTTAGGCGACGGGCAATCTTTGCCGTAATTTTCAGCTCGTTGAGTTTCTCGATGACGATGATGATTTTGCGCCCCATCTTTTGGGCGAGCAGAGCGAGCTCGATGAATTCCTCGTCCTTATATCCATTGCAGACGATGAGTGAGTCGGAGTCGGTGCCAAGGGCGATGATGGCATGGAGCTCGGGCTTGGAGCCAGCCTCAAGGCCGATATTGCACTTCTTGCCGTGGCTGACGATCTCCTCAACCACAGGGCGCATCTGGTTCACCTTGATGGGCATCACCACGAAGTTCTGGCCGTGGAATTCGTATTCCTTAGCAGCCTCCTTGAAGCAGGAATCAATCTTGTTGATACGGTCGTCGAGGATGTCGGGGAAACGTATCAGCATGGGAGCCGAGACATCGCGGAGCGACAACTCGTCAACCAGTTCCGGCAGGTCGACCGAGGCACAACCTTCTTTTGGGGTTACGACCATGTGGCCTTTTTCGTTGATGGAAAAATAACTACCTCCCCAGCCTTTTACGTTGTAAAGGTCTTCTGAGTCTTCGATGCGCCATTTTCTCATTTCGCTTTGTTTTTTCTAATTGGTTTGTTCAACAAGTTGAGGTCCCTGAGCCTGCGGCCGCTGAGCTTAGTCGAAGCGTCGAAGGGCCGTATTCATTATCAAATGGGCTGCAAAACTATTAAAAATATTCGGTTTTACACAGTTTTCCTTATTTTTGCGCAAAATTAAACATCTATGAGGCTCATTATCGACGCCGGATCGACCAAAATGGAATGGATCCTGATGGAAGGTAACGTGGTGAAATCGCGTTTCATGACCGAAGGATTCAACCCCAATTATTCCGACAGGCAATGCCTTGTAGAGACGTGCCATGGCGAGTCTCTACCCAACGAAATCCATTCGATACATTATTATGGCACGGGTTGCGGCAACCCCCAGAATTGCCAAATGATAAAAGAGGTTTTCCAAAACCATTTCCCTAATGCAGAAATCCATGTCACCCACGATCTGATGGCGGCCTGCCATGCCGTTTTGGGTCACGAAAAAGGCATCGCTTGCATTTTGGGAACGGGGTCGAATGCCTGTGTTTATGATGGGGAGAAGTTGGTTGATAAGGCTGTTTCTCTTGGCTATCTCGTTGGCGACGAAGGCAGTGGTATGCACATTGGCAAGGAAGTGTTGAGGGCCTATTTCTATGGCTTCATGCCTGAAGATTTGAGGCGGCAATTCGAGGCTAAGTATCATCTGGAGTTGAAAGATTTCATCCAGCATTTGTATCACGAAGCACAACCTTCCAAATACTTGGCCTCATTTGCTGAATTTGCGGGTGAATATAAAGCGCATCCATATGTTCAAGGGTTGGTGAAAGGTTGTTTCAAGGCCTTTGTCGAAGCTTTTATCTTGCGTTTCGATGAATGCCGTTCGCTGAAGGTGGGTTTCGTAGGGTCGGTGGCCTATTATTTCAACGATGTGCTAGAAGAGACACTAGCCGATTGTGGCCTCACATTAGGTAAAGTATTGAAGGCACCTGCCGAAGGGCTGGTACGTTATTATTACCAATAAATGTATATCTTTGTGGCGATGAAAAAACTGCTTTTACTCATAGGGTGCCTTTGGATGACCGTTTCGGTCGCGGCGCATGAGATCGACAGCTTGTATAACGCTTTTCTCACAAGCCGTGGCGAAAATGCAGTGCGTTTGGCCAACGAAATTGTGACTATGGCGGGCGACTCGGCTGGTTTTACCAACGATACACCATCGGAGGCAATGAACGACAAATTGCTCAAGACATTGATTTTTTGGCATTTCGACCGTTCTGAGATGATGGAGGTCGTCAATTATACCAACAAGGCCATTGAGCAATACAACCAAAAAGAAGACCTTTTCAATATGGCGGGTTGTTACAACACTCTTGGGGTGGCCTACCAACGGATGGGGCAACTTGAGGAGGCTATTGACAGCTACAACCGTTGTAATGAGCTTATGATGAAGCTTAACGAACAGGAAGCCAATCCATTTTACGAGCGAAATATACGTTACACTACCAACAATATGGCGGCAATCTATTCCTCAATGGGTGAATTGGATAGGGCAGAGGAAATGAATTCCAAGTGCATCAACATGATGGGCGAGTTGAAGGAAGACCGTGACTTCCTGGACATGGCTACCTACTTGAACAATCTCGCCGACATCTATCTTTCGCAATCGGAACGAATTGAGGGTCAGCGTAGCAGGGAAAAGGTTGAGAAGGCCATAGCCCTTTCGGAACAGGCCTTGGATTATTCGCTGCATCACAATGACTCGCCAAATAAGGTCGTCCAGCGCAGGATGGTGGTTGCGCGCTCCTATTTTGCTGCTGGTCGGGAAGACGAATCCTTTACGATGCTTGAGGAAGCTCTGCATTTGGCTGAGTCCGAAGAAGACAATTTCCTTCAAGCTGAGATTGAGATTTTGTTCGGCCATTTTCGTCTTACCAAAGGACAATATAAGGATTCGGAAGCCCATTTTCAGAAAGCCATAGCCTTTTCAAAGGAAGGCCAATTCGACGAATGCCTACTTAATGCCTACAGGGGTGCATGTGAAGCATCGAGGAAATATGATACTAAAAAAGCGTTGGAATATTATGAGTTGAGCACAGCCCTTAAAGACTCGATCTTCAATGAGAGCCAGCAAGCTCTCATTCGCGACTATCAAGTGAAATATGATTTGGCGGAGAAGGAGCATCAGCTTGAAATCCAACAGAAAAACAACAGGACACAAGCCGCTGAAATCATCATACTTTTTGTTTTTGCCGGACTGCTTATTGTCATCATGGTTATCTTGATGCGTCTGATTCGTGTCAGGAAGAAGCAGAATCAGACTTTGGCGAGGCTTAATGATACCCAAAACAGAATTCTTTCGGTGGCCTCTCACGATGTGAAGAACTCTGTGCTGGCGCAGAACATGGTGCTGAAACTGGCCAATGAGCATTTCGACAGCCTCAGTCGCGAGGAACTGAAGGAGAACATGGTGGCGCTGAAGAAGGGCTCCGATGAGTTGAAAGACAAGCTTTATACCATCCTTCATTGGATCTATGGCGAGTTGGGCAAGGAAGCCAATCCACCTGCATTGTTCAACCTTCTGCAGACCGTGGAGGAAGGTGTGAGGCCTCATGTCGAAGAGCTGAAAGCCAAGAACCTCGTGGTGGTTAACGACATCGCGCCTAACTTGCAATGCTATGATAAGGTCAACGTGTTCAATATCGTCTTCCAGAACTTGCTCACCAATGCCATCAAGTTCTCCAAGGAGGGAGGTGAGATAACGGTGAGGACTGTCGAGGAAGACAAGCAGGTATGGGTCGAAGTGGTTGACCGTGGAGTCGGCATCAGCCAACAGCGCATGCAAGAGTTGATGCACGAAACGGTGAAGCCTACCAAAGGCACGTACGGTGAGCGAGGCACGGGCATAGGCCTGTTCGTGAGTCGTCAGCTGATGGTGAAAAACGGTGGACAACTGCTCATCGAAAGTGTCGAAGGCGAGGGAACAACAATACGGTTTAACATAAAGAAGCCAAAGCCATGATACAAAAAGACAAAATCAAAATCCTATTGGTGGAAGACCACCCGCTTTATCGTGTCGGCCTACACATGGCCTTGTCCTATTCTGGCTTGGCCTGTGTGCTCAAGTCAGAGGCCGAAAACGTAGCTCAGGCCTTGGATTTTCTACAGCATCACTCCGACGAAGTCGACTTGATTCTGCTTGACTATTTCTTGCCCGACGGTACCGGCATGGATGTGTTGAAAGTGGCCAAACAGCGTTTTCCCAGAATCAAAGTGTTGCTGGTTTCGGGCGAGGACAACAACCCAGAACTCGATGCCATGATTCAAGCTGGACTCAATGGGTTTGTAAGCAAGGACGTCACCCCGCAAGGCTTGGCCACAGTCATCTCCTCCATTTTCGATGGCAAAGACTATTTTGTTCAGGATTCAGACCCTCACCATATAGAAGGGACGAGTTATATGAAAAATGATAACCTCACGCAACGCGAACTCGACATCATTCGTCTCTGCGCTTTGGGCAAGACCTCAAAAGAAATTGCCGATGAGTTGTTTATCAGTGCACGTACTGTGGAATCGCATAAAAACAAGATTTTCAATAAATTAGGATGTAATTCAACAACCGAGATGGTGAATTATGCCTTTTTGAACGGCTTGGTGTGAGTTTTTAGACTAGTTTTTTTTCTTTTTTTTTACAAATCAGCCTTTTTTTTGAAAAATAGGTAATTTTACTTATTGCATTTTGCTTTTTTTTTCGCATATTTGCACATTCAATTATTCTAATTTGAATAAAATCAACCAACAATGTGTTAATATGAATAAAAAAAGCATTTACACCACTTTCGAAGACTTGCTAAGGATAGCCCAGAATTATGCCGTGAGCAACGGCAATGACGCTATCTATCCTTGCCATATCTTCAAAGCCTTGTTGCATAAAGATATGGGTATGGTGCCCTTCATTGAAGGCAACTTGGACAAAGACTACTATTATTTGGTGGAGTGGGCCGACTGCGAGATTGGCATGACGCCCAAGGCCTCTCGTCCCGTGAGCGAGCTCGACATCACCGACGAGTCTAAGGCAGTTTTCGACACCGCCGACGACTATCGCACCAAGTTTGGTTTGGAGACAGTCGACAATTATTGCGTCTTGGCCGCCTTGGCCACTCCAGGCGTGGGTTTCAACTTCAACCAGTTGAAAAACTTTCCCCTTACAGCTAACGAGGTCGTCGACGCGCTCAACCTCCAATCGGCTGTTGCCGAAGGCACGGCTGTTGCGCCTCCAACGTTGTCGGCCAATGCCAAGAAGACCTTGGGTAAGTATTGCATCAACAAGAACGAGCTTGTCGCTTCAGGAAAGACGAACCCCGTCGTGGGCTTTGAACGTGAAATAGCCTCGTTCTTCGAGATCCTGGGCCGCAAGACCAAGTCCAACCTACTGATCATCGGTGAATCAGGTGTGGGTAAGACCGCATTGATAAACGGTTTTGTCGCTCGCCTGCTCACTGGCAACGTGCCGAGCTTCCTGCAAGGAGCTATCGTCTATGAACTTGACTTGGCTGCCTTGGCCAGCGGTGCTGTGAACAACATGGAGACGGAAGACCGCTTCAAGAGTGTCATTAATGAGCTGAAGGCTTTGGGTAACGCCATCCTCGTTATCGAGGGATTGGACAAGATGATGGACAAGATGGGTGCACTGCATGGCACGGGCGACCTACTGAAACAGGAACTCAACCGTGGCGACCTGTTGCTCGTTTGCACCGCTACCGTCGACGGCTTCACGAAGAACATTGAGACCGATAAGGAAATGGTGCGCAAGTTCGAAAAGATGCAGATCGACGAACCCGACATGGATACCTGCTTCCGTATCGTGGAAGGCGCCGTCAACACCTTCGAAAAATATCACAACCTGACCATCAAGGACGAAGTCATCACCGAAGCCATTCGTTTGGCCAAGCGCTACATGACCGAAAAGGCCATGCCTGACTCGGTGTTCGACCTCATCGACCGCACCATGGCTCTCATCAAGACCATGAACGACGTGTCAGCCAACGACGTGGCCAATATTGAGGCTAAACTCAATAAGCTCAAGGAGAATCCCGAGCATCTCGACGATAAGAAGCTCATGGTGGAGCTCAACTGGCTGCATTACGAATTAATAAATAAGGTAAGTGTGCTGCTCATCGCACAATTGGACGACGACACCGACTTCTTGAAGATTCCCACCAAGGAGGAACGTTTCGACTATCTTGACAAGATCATCGCAAAGCTGAAGACACTCACCGCCGAGAAGCGCGATGAAGTGCTTGCCTCCGACCTCTTCGCTGTGGTGGCCAAGCAAACGGGCATCCCGTTGGGTAAGGTGCAGTCGAAAGAGCGCGAGAAGCTTGTCAACGCCGAGGAGATCCTCAAACGCCGTGTGGTCGGACAGGACCATGCCATCAAGACCATTCTTGAATCGATCTACGAGTCGCGTTCGGGCCTCAATAAGAAGGGTCAGCCTATGGGCTCCTTCTTCTTCCTCGGACCTACGGGTACCGGTAAGACTGAGCTCTCGAAAGCCTTGGCTGAGTTCCTCTTCCAGGACGAGTCGTCGCTCATCCGCTTCGACATGTCGGAGTTCAAGGAAGAGCACTCGGTCGCCTTGCTGTATGGAGCGCCTCCCGGCTATGTCGGTTATGAAGAGGGCGGTCTGCTGGTCAACAAGATTCGTCAGAAGCCCTATTCGGTGGTGCTGTTCGATGAGATCGAGAAAGCTCACAAGTCGGTGTTCGACCTGTTCCTGCAAATCTTGGACGAAGGCAAGCTGCACGACCGTCTAGGCCGTGTGGGCGACTTCTCCAACGCCTTGATCCTGTTCACCTCCAACATCGGCAGCAAGTTCATCGTCGACTCGTTCGAGAAGGGCGTCGTTCCGAAGAACAGCGACTTGATGACCATCATGCAGGACTACTTCCGTCCCGAGTTCTTGGGCCGTTTGACCGAGATCGTGCCGTTCTCGCCCATCACGCCGGCCACCGTCACCCGCATCTTCAGCATCCACCTGAAGGGTCTGGTGAAGCTGCTCACCGAGCAGAACATCGGCTTCAAGATCGACGATGACACCAAGCAGGCTATCGCCATGATGGACTTCAGCCCGCAATTTGGTGCCCGTCCCATCATCGGCACCATCCGCAAGGAGTTGCGTCGCCCAATGTCGAAGATGATCATCAGCGGCAAGCTTAAGGCTGGCGACACCGTCGAGGTGAAGATGGAAGACGGCAAGGTGGCCTTCTACGTCAACGGCGTGAAGACCGACTACATGATCAAACAGGAAGAATAAAGACAATTCAATAAGAAGCAACTAAATAATCATCAAAACTAATTGCTATGGAAGAGAAAAATTTCATTTCAAAAGCCACCGATGAAGAATCGGGCAGTCAGGTAAGTGCACTTGACACCAACAAAACCCTGTTCATCGACCAGTACACCTCGGATGCTCAGGGCGAGGATCCTGAACTGTTTGAGGACGCCAAGACCATTGGCGACGTGTTCGACCACTTCAAGCCCAGCGTGGAGGTCAACTTCTCTGATGACGATGGTGGCATTGTCACTGAGACGCTACACTTCAACGAAATCAAGGACTTTGAAGCCAACGGCGGCAAGGGCAACCTCGTGGCCAACAGTGAGTTCCTCTCGAAGAAGAAAGCTGAGATGGACAGCGTGGCCAAGGTGCGTAAGCAAATCGAGCAGAACAAGAAGCTCCGCGACATCCTCAAGGACGCCGGCAGCAAGGAAGAGCTCAAGGACTATCTCGAGTATTTGCTGAACGAACTGGAAGAAAACGAATAATCACAAAAAACAGAAGATAACTATGGCAGATCCTCAATTACAGAAAGCTACCGAAGCCAGTGCGCAACAGCAGCAACAGCAAGGTGCACAGCAGAAAAAAGAAGTTACCGAACTTTTGCAGAAGTTCGGCGGTTTCTCGGCCATTAAGGGTATCATCCCTGCCGCCGAGGATATGAACCCCACCAAGAAAGCCATCAAGGACTCGTTCCTGAGCGACAGTCGTAAGAAAGGCAAGCGCGATGCCCTGAAGACAGAACTCAAGGCATGGCTCGAACTCCTTAACGAAGGAAATGCCTCGGCCACCGACATGGTGGAGAGTTGCAAGCAGAAGGAAGAGAAACACCTCAAGGTGCTCACACAAGGCATCACCGATGCCCTCGATGCTTCCAAGGACCTGGAGCGCAGCTATCGTGCCCTTGACATGTTCTTCAAGAACAGCGGCGGTGAGAAGGTGGATAAGCTGAAAGTCGTCAACGTGGCCAAGGAAGCCATCACCGATACCGAGTCGAGCTTTAAGGACCAAGTGGATGACCTGCTGAAGCACGCCTTCGACCGTCTGAGCTTGAAGGATAGCTACAGCTTCATCGTCATCCCTGGCGGCGTGTTCAAGGACAGAGTGGAACTGCTCCGCTGGGCCAAGGTGGCACACAAGTACAGAACTATCCTCGTGACCGACACTGCTCTTGACGACGAGAACTCACTCGAAGACCTGAAGGAAGTCACCAAAGGCTTCGTCGACAGCGATGCCGCTCTGCAAAACGTCGTCATGGCCTGCAACTGGCTTGTCGGCCGCGAGAGCGAGAAGCTAAGCTACGACGAGCAGTATGAAGAAGCCTTCTACATCTCGCCTGCTGGTGCTTTAGCAGGTATGATGTACGACGAAGCTACGCCGATCTCACAAGGCCGCGCTGGCAAGAAATACGGTACCGTAGCCGATGTGAAGGGTGTCAAACTCGACCTTCTCAAGTCGGAAATCGCCTCGCTGATGGACGACCATGTTGTCCCGATGGTGTTCTCCGAAGGCCGTGTCATGGCATTCAATAACAATACCTTGTATAATGGCGACCTCGACGCCATGATGGAATACCCCATCGTGCGCGTGTTCGACTGGGTGAAGAAAGTGCTCATGAACTATGTGCATGAAATCGCCCTTGAGAACTGGGATCCCTACAAGTCGCCTCAGAAACTGAAAGACAAGATCCAGGACTTCCTAAACCACTACCAGGGCTACCAGAACTTCTTCTCGAAGTACAAACTGGGCGACCCGAAGCAGGACCCGAAGACCAAGGTGGTGTCGGTCGACATCTCCATCACCCCGTTCTTTGCCGCCAAGAACTTCGTCATCAAGCTTGAGGCTGACAACAAGGACTATATGGATGCCGAGACTTCCGTTGAACAATAAACAGACAACACACAATTCACACAATTATTCACCTTTAAAAATCTATAAAAATGGCAAAAACACCTGTAACATTAAAAGTTGATGGCCTCACCGAACGCGAGGTCATGATGGTCACCTATTCCTTCAATCAGGCTACTGACACCGAAGGTCAAATGTCGGGCATCCCGAGAGGCGGCAAGATCACTCTCCGCGTGAAGGCTTTGAACGATGGCAATCCAGACCTGCTGAACTGGATGATTGCTCCCAACTTGGCAAAGAATGGTGCCATTGAATTCAATGAGACCAAGTCAGGCAACTTGATGAAGAAGATTGAGTTCACCGACGGTTACTGCGTCAACTTCGTCGAGATGTGGGAAGACAAGATGGGTCACTACGAGGAGATCGTCTTGTCGTGCCGTGAAATCAAGAACGGCTCGGTGACCTACACCAACGACTGGGCATAATGCTCACAAATGCCAAGGGGAAAGGCGGGCTTGTCCCCGCCGCCCCTTGGATTTCGTTTTGTCCTGCTTAATTCGAACATTAACTTACACCTTAATTAATATGGCACTCAAAGCTACATTACATTTCCTCGGCTCAAGTACTACATACAGCATCGTTGAATGTGAGTACCAAATTACGCAGCCGGTCGATCCCGATGGCCAGCCCAACGGCGGTGTGAAGGCAGGAAGGATAACCATAACCATCGTCTCGCCCGAATACGCCCATTTCCTGCAAAAGTGGATGCTTGACGACCATGGGCAGGAAGACGGCTACATCGAGATGGATGTCAACTACAACCGTCTCAGCAAAAACACCTGTCGCTACATTGAGTTCAAGAACGCCTATTGCGTTGGTCTCTACGAATATTTCAACAATCAGAACACCAACATGGCCACCATGCGGCTCACACTCTATGCCGAACTTATCACTTTCTCGGACAAGCTCAGCGGAGGAGCTGTAGGCTACGACAACATCAGCAAGAAAGCTTTGATTTGACATCGTCGTCAAGAGAGAAACCCTTCTGAACCATTCAAAAGAACCTTAACCCTAATAATATCGTTTAGTCATGGCAATACAGTTAAAAAGCGACCCCAAAATAAAAATCAACGGTGAGGAGTTGGAAGGCTACATCTTTCTCGGCTTCAAGATGACCAAGAGACTCCTTGAACCCAATATGCTGGAATTTACTTTCCGTAAGAAGGACATGACGCTCACTCAAGACGATATCAAGTTTGAGCTGCGCGAGAAGTTGCTCGGAGCCTTGGTAGAGTGCTCGGTGGAAGCCTACCGTCTCCAAATCGGAGGTGGCAACACGACCGACAAGATCGACAATTTTTTCAAGGGTTATATCCAGCATATCAAGCTGGTGCGCGCCAGCAACAAAGACCCAATGGTCGTGAAGTGCACTGCATTTAGCCCTGACTCACGTCTGAAGCAGTATCCCAACTGCAGGTCACGCCTCAACGAAAAGCTCGATAAGTTCGTCACCGATGTCGTGTCGGGTTCGGGTGAGGGCCCTCGCCAGTTCAACGCCGAGAGTGGAACCTACTCAGAAAAGATGCCGATGACAACCTATATCAAGCCGAGGTTTGAAGATCCCATGCCCTACACGGTACAGTACCATGAGAGCGACTACGATTTCTTGAAGCGCATGGCCAAACGATATGGAGAGTTTTTCTATTACGAGGACGGGACTGTTGTATTCGGCGCAATGAAAGAGTTTGACCCCATAACTTTGCGCACGGGAGTCGACCTTGAAGAATACGACTACGATCTCAACATGAGCCATCACACCGGCGTCGTGTTCTCCGAATACGATTACATCATTGATACTCATGGCATGTTTGGCATTCAGAAAACCGATGCCTACGCCATGTATGGAGACACTGAGTACTTGCCTGGCGAAGACAATAACGCTATGGCCATGTCGGCCTACAAGCACGCCACGGAATACTTCAACGACGACCAGAACAAAGTGGTCGACTATCGATCGGCAAGGATTGTGGACGAGGAGTTCTCGAAAAACGTGAGTGCCAACTATAACTTTGACTTCGTGACGGAGCTTTGGGGATACATGCAACGTCGCATTTTCGAGAAATATGTTGTTTCTGACGCCTTGATCCTGAGAGGCAAGGCTCGTCGGGCTGACCTCAAGCTCGGCAGCGTTATTGTTATTGAGGACGAGACCAACCTCGGCTGGTTCGAGAAGACAGACATCGTGCAGCACGAGCCGCTAAAAGTCATCGACGTGACCTATGAATGGTCGAACAAGAAAAGTCGCTCGCTGGAAAATGAATTCAAAGCCATCCCTCAACAAGCTGAGGTGCCGCCCTACCTTGAACGCGACGAACAAGGCTTCCTTACCTATGGCGATTTTGACATTTTCCCCCACAGCGGTCCCCAACACGGAATCGTGTACGACAACAAGGACCCTTTGCATCTTGGCCGAGTGAGAGTGGTGATGACATGGCAGTATACCCAGGAAGGGGGAAACAATACCGCCATCACGCATATCGAAGATTTACAGGACAATATCACGCCATGGATTCGTGTGGCGCAGCCTTTAGGAGGGTATCACAGGGGTAGCTATATTGTCCCCGAAATCGAAGATGAGGTTATCGTGGCTTTCGAGCACGATAACGCCGAATGCCCTTATGTCGCTGGAATGGTGCACAACTACTCAACCGCTGAGCCTGACAAGAAATGGACGGACGAAAAACCCGTCTTGGGCAACGAATACAAAGCCTTCCGCACTCGCAACGGACACACCATCGAGGTTCGCGACAAGGGCAAGCACGGCTACATCAAGATATATGACAATGATACCCACAACTATGTGGTGACCTACGACACCGACCGCAAGCTGATACGACTTGAATCGGCGGGCAACATCGAGCTTGATGCCAAGGAGAATATCGTTCTCCATGCTGGCAAGAACGTCATCATCAACGCCGACAACGACATGGAGACCACCGTGGGCAAAGAAAGCATAACAAAAGTCGGCAATAATATGACAACCGAAGTCGGCAATGACATCCTTCGTCAGGCAGGTAACAACATCGATGACACGGAAGGAAGTAAATACACCAATACCGCCAAAGAAGCATTCTCCGCATGGATTGGCGACAAAGACATCAACATCAGGATGAATGACCAACAGATTGTTTTGAGCATGCAAGAAAACACAAAGAATGAACTCCGTTTGAGCGAATCCACTGGTGTTGAGTGCAATACGGAAAAAGATATAAGAGCCGATGGCAAGCAGCATGTTACCATCCATTCGGAAAACGGAATCGGCATCCTTTCCGACTGGAGCATCAAGATGAGCGCCAAAGCGATGGCAGAAGTAAATGGTGATTCGCAGACCGTTGTCAAGGGTGGTGTAGTGAAGATTAACTAAACTGGATAGGCTATGACAAGAATCGTTCCGCCAGCATCGGCACAAAACGGCTATTTGGCAGAGGCGCAGAAACGACCTAATTCGAAGCCAATGAAAGTCGATAACAGACGAGTTATCGACGGTTCGGGCATGACGAAGGACCAATATGTACAGGCGACCGTGGAAGCGAGGAATAGGGACCTTGCAAGGCTTCAGAGTTTACAGGAAAAGCGTTTGTGGCTGTTGCAGCAGTTGAGGAAGAGACCGTTTTTTGTCGACGGCAAGGTAATGAGACGTATCAACGAAATCGACGAGAAGATTGCCGCCGTGCAGAGCGATGTGGACTACAATCAGGAGAACCTCCAGAATTGCATGCCTCTCCCGCCTCCGATTCCTCCAGAGGCCGTACCAGTGATTCCATTGGGAGAGACATACGTCAACACGGGCACCAATATGATGTGCCCCTTGGCTTTAGCCGTAACGGGAACTCCCAAGTTCACTGCTGACCCGACACGTCAGGTTTTACTTGAAGGAACCACGATGGGCAACATCATGGATTTTAAGCCATTTGTAAACATTCCTCCGATGGGATTGTGTACGTCCAATCTCAATCCTGCAGTGTTGGGCGTCTTTCCTTTTGGTACTCCAAAGGCTTGTGTTCCTGTCATTACCTCGCCATGGAAACCTGGCAAACCCAATGTGTTGGTAGCAGGCCAACCTGCGTTGACCACCATGTGTACGCTTCAGTGCACTTGGGGTGGCTTGATTGTGTTCATGCCTGAAGCATCTTCAATGGATAGTGCAGCCAAGGCCTTGTCCAAGAAAGCGACGGAAGAACTCGCTGGCAAGGCCATCGAAAAGGGACTGACCAAGGCTGCAATCAAGGCAGGGCTTTCTGAGGCCGGGCCATACGGAGCAGTGGCAGGTTTGGTGGTAGATGCCGCGGAGTATGGATATGATGTGATTACCGATCAGAGAAATGACCCCAAGACGTTTGCCGAGGCTGAGGAGAGGAGAAAAAAGAACTGGGCTCAAATGCAGCAAATGTGGGATGAGAGCGAGGGAGGCAAGAATGCTGGCGGCATGATTTCAAAAACCTTCGAAATAGGTGGCGACTACCTCAGCGCGGCCACAGACGGCATTCCAGTATTGGAGCATGTCGGTGGCTTGGGCGACGCGATAGTTACGGGTACTGGAGAGACCGTTGGCGCAATAGCAGATGTAGGCTATTCAGGTGGCCAATCGGCTGGCGCGGCAGCGGTCGTCATAGGCAGCGACGACTACTATTGGGACGACAGCACCGAGTTTGGAGACGATGCCGACCTTTATTGACAATGAACGAAAAATACATAGAAAAACACATAACCATTTTTTTATGAAGTGGAAACCCAAAGTGGAGGAAGACTATCGGATTTCGATTGTCAATTGCACGATGCTCGCCAAGCCCGACGAGGAGAGGTGCAAGTATTGTGGGCGCTACGGCTGCACCGACAGAGGCTATACAGTCATCGCCGGCGTTCCACCCACTGTCTTTGCCGAGGCCGCTCTCGCATGGCAGGTAATCGAAAAGATAGAGGAACACTCGTTCCTTCCCAATTGGCTGAAGAATTACTTCCACATTGAGAGTTGCTCGGTAGACCAGTGTGTGCGCAAGCTGAAGAAAACCAACGCCGAGGCTGTGCTGGAAAAGATGCAAGCCTGCAACGGCGACTGTCGCCGCAATGGCAACACCTGCGTCTTCCGGGATGGGCAGTCGGTGTGCCAGCGCAATGTCAACCCCGACGGTAGCACCTTGGTCTGCCAACCAGATGACGAATTCTACTATGACTGTCCATTCCACGAGAAGTCGTTCAGCGAATGCTACCGCCGCAAGGATGACCGGTGCTCTGACCTGTTGGAGAAATTCGATGCTCCTGGCAACAAAGACATGCTACTGCTGTTGTCGCACCGTTTCAGTGTGGCGTCTTGTCGTTTTTGCAAGGAAGGCACTTGCGGTAACGAGGCCAGCATACATCACGAAGGCATTTGCACCTTGCAAGGCCTGATGACCACCTGCGAGCAATATGCCCCCATCGACCCCGGAAGCGCCTTCACCGAGGGCGTTTGCACCTATGTGAGCAGTATGGACGGCAAGGACAATCGCAAAATTTTCCCCAGTTCAAATTATGCTGACGAACTATCGACAGAAGAAGAACGTTTCACCCTTTGCACAGCGTGCCGCATCAGCTACAGCATCGCCAAGGCCACAGGCTTGAAATGTCTTGGCGTGCGTCGCTCGGCAACCAATCCCTTCTTGAACAAGGAGAACCCATTGGCCAAACATGCCATACAGATCAACTACCTCTACTTGACCCATCCCGAGGATGTAGCCAAGTATAACCCTGATGTAATGGCCAAGGCCGTTTTCGATGCCCTGACGCTCAACTGCGAGGGCCTTGGATGTGAAGAATACCCAACGTGCAACTTTAACCCAGAGTAAGACCATGGCAAAAAAGACAGGAACCATAAGCACTGGCGACCCAGTCGCTCCCCAACCAAAAGCTGAAGATGAAGAAGAAGTCCTTGTCGACCCTTTTCTTGTCAGATTCCGGCCTCGCGATGACTGGCGTGGCGAGTACGGCTTCGACTGGGTGAGGGAAGGCTGGGACGACTATGAGGAGAGGCTTGAGAGGGAAAAGGGAACCGAAGCCTATAAGGTGAAGGACAAGAAGGCTTCGTTGATTAATGATGAGGAATGGAGAAAAAAGAAAAGGGAAATCATTCTTGACGAACACCAGGCATACAATAGAATGATTCATGGGGAAGACTATCCAAGAGTTGACCCGCTTACGCCCCAAGAGTGGGATATCATCCTGAACGCCTTGGCAGACGGAGAGACAGAGAATTTCTATAATGGAAGCCTTGTCCCGGCGGATGAGCCAATGGAGTATTTGTATGCTTCCGAGCATGTGAGCAGGGCAGTCTATAGAATCCACAGAGATGTTTCAGACGCGTGGACTTGCGACGTGTATTACGAAAATATGGCGAACGGCGATGCCGCGGCGGATGATAATAAAACCGTCAAATTGGATCATTTCGTCTACTTTGACACGGGTGAGAGGCTCTCTATCAAAAAGAGCGGCGTAACCGACTACATGGCCTACGTTTATGAAGAAAACGACATCATCTCCTCTGACCTTAATGCAGCCGCTCGTTACCAAAGGGATGGGGGAGCCCACAGATTGTCGCTTAGCACTATCGCAAGAGGGTTGATAGCAGGTAATTACAATAATTACACTTATTTCTGGAACAACTCTAAAAAGCTGTGGAGCTCGATATCCGACCGCAATGATCCTTGCGATTTTGTCGAAGACGAAGACTTCAGGAAGATAGCCAGTTACAAGAGCATTCAATACGAGGAGGGCAATGCCAAGTATGACTTGATGTATCGCACTATGGACGGGATTGTCCATTTATTGGCCACTCTAACCGTTGTCGAAAATGAGAAATCATACAAGTATTTTGTAAAGTATGAAAGCGGATCGTTGAAGAAAGCAAAAATCAATGGACATTGGTTGCGTTCCAACCAATTGTCAAGCAAGGATAAGGAACGAATAAACAAGTGCATCAACGACAATGTGGCAAACAACGTGGACATGACCATCGATGTCCTATCGAAATCCAAGGAGAAAAAGGATGTCGTAGTAACCATAGGCTATCCTGGATCGGTCAAAGAGGTGAAACTTAGGGAACAGAACGGATTCAAGCAAAAGGAAAACAGGAATGACTTGAATGAACACGACAAATGGCACGGACACAACATCTACAGTTGGAAAGAAGACTATGAGGACACTTTCGGCGCACGTTATGTTACCGGAAAAATAGAGAAGGAGGTGCTCAGTGGCGAAAAGAAGTATTTTGGTGTCAACAGAAGAGGCATTTACATGGTGCCGATCTTGTCATTTGGCTGCGATACCATCTTGTACAAACGGACAAGATTTACGTTTGGAGGAGAGACGGATGCACCACAAAAGGAGCCCGAAAAAGACGGGAAATATGAAATACAGCTTCGCATAGAGGGAGAATGCAAGACGCTTCATTTGAAATCGAACAAAGAAGTCGTAGTTCTCGACCAAACCGAAATCCAGAATCCAAAGGATAGGACCAAGCTGACGGTGACTTTCGAGGGCAATGAACCATGCGACGCAAGCATTGAGGCCACTGCCGAGTTCGATGACGGCAGTAAAGCCTTCGCCGGCGCACTCGCCGTGAAAGTCTGGCCGACCCGTTTCATGTACATCTGCTTCGTTACAGTGAAACTTGTTAACGAGAATGGGGTTGAAATGAAAATGCCGTCAGACATGCAGGATGCCATCAAAGACAACGTTGACGCACTGCGCAACGCTTTGTCAGCTGTCGGCATCGTGCCAGAAATCAAGGAGGTGGATATCAGTGTGAAGATTTCGGAAATCGCACGATACAGAGATGGAACCAACTGGAACGAAGATAAAACCGTTCATGGAAAACAACTGGACGACGTGTTTATTAAAAAGTATTACAGGCTTTGCAAAAACAACCCCATGCTGCTCTATAAATATGTCGTGTTTTTCTTCCCGGGAAAGTTTTATGACAAAACGGCAGCCTATGCAACTGAAAAGACGCCGGAAGGTGCAAAGGAACCAATCTCCTTCGTGCTTGAGTCAAGTTCATTCTCTTATTACCGAACCTCAGCATACCAGATTGCACACGAATTGTTGCATCGGCTGGACCATCCTCACAATTTTCAGATGTACCATAGTTTCTATGATAACGATGTCGTAAGGAAGGTTCAAACAACTCCTTTCTGTTTCCCGATAGCCCAAACGACCAACATCATGGACTATTGGAAACTGGACTATTCCTTGCATAAGTTTCAGTGGGAACTTATGGCGACCTCTTTGGATAAAAACAACAGGAGATACTACGAGAAACTGCGAAAATACTACCCCAACATTATGGAGAAGTACAAGGAACGACTTGCCCAACTTGAGGCGTACAAGCAAAAGAGATACGGATAAAACCACAGCGACTATGGAAGAATTCGACATTCTATATTACGAGGAAAATTACAAAGACGGCGGCTGCCGCTTCGAGCGCGATGGTCACACGTTCATGATGTCGGAAAGCGACGACAGATACACGATACAAGTGGAGCCGCCCTTTCCCGACATGGTCTGCACGATAAAGCAATTCTTCCCCGACACGCTGACTCTGATGATTATGGGGCACTACCTTAAGCATGGCAACTGCAGCATCGGGGTATGGACGACCTATGACCGCAACGGTGAAGTGTTGGAAGAAACCGATTACGAGGAAGGCTGGAATGTCGGCTGGGAGGCATTGCTGACCACTCTCGTTGCCGAAAAAGTCAATTTCAAAAACATCGTCAGCATCGATAGGTGTATACTGAACGAAGAGACCGGCGAAGCCGATGAAGCCGACGACGGTCAAGGCAATGTCCCGTCGAAGAAAAATGGCAAGGCTGAAGGCGACGAACAGGAAGGGGAGGAGGAAGTGAACGAATGGCTCGACGAGGACGATCCGTTTGTGGAAGAAGACGAAGCCCCATGCAATCCGCCTGAGGCGGAAGAACCAAATAGGATGAAGCCCCAACCCGTCAAGTGCTGGATCGTCACGACGCTTTTGTCGTCAAGGGTGATGGTTGACCATTACTATAGCGGCGACACCGGCGAGAGGCTTTGTAGACGTTACAACGTCATGAAATAAGAAACTGCAATAAACCATATCCTATGCCAATGATTATCAACACAAAGACCTTGTTCTACGACTACTTTCCGCACATCTCCGTGATGCGGATGAAGACGGATTTCAACTTGGGATATTATGAGCAGTGCGAAATTCGCACTCAGATACAAAGGGTTGTGAGCGCGGCCTACGAGAGGCTGTTGGACCTGCACGATCTGCGCCACGCTAACGTGTACTATGAGATAGGAGAGGAGTTTGACGACAACTTCTACCGCGAACTGAAGGAAGCCGCTACACAGCGCTTCCACGATTCGACGACTTGGGAGTTTATCGACAAGCTAATGCCCGTTCAGGAAATCGAAGACGAAGGCCTCAACGCCAATTTCCAGACCAAGATGCTTTCTATCCTTGGCTACGGTTTGCCGCGCTCCTTATCGACTTGCCGCGTTAACCTAAAAGAGGCGCTTGTTGCTCTGCTTAACTATGATCTCGATCCACTGAGTGGACAAGAATTGCTTTATTTGACGAAAACGAAATAGTTTATAGTTGGAAGTTATGAGATGAGTGGTTTTGAATGCTGAATGAGGAAAAAAGTAAAAAAATGACGACTTTTATGAGAATTTTCGTATTTTTGAATCCTTAAATCTATAAATCTTTGAAATACGAAGTATTCGACGAAGTCAATCTTGAATCTTGAATAATCAAAACAATAAAACCATAAACAATGAAAAAGCATTTACTATTCGCATTGCTGCTGCTTATGGCGGCCACTTTGCAAGCGCAATCCTCCAAGGGGACCTCAGACGACACTTACTCGCTGAAGATTAGGTATCTGTTTGAGTCCGACTTGTCGCAAGCCTATGAGGAATTTGTTGGCGAGTATGAAGTGGGGCAGAAGTATCTGGTGGGATCTCCAACCATCGAAGGCTATCGTCCCGAGCCCGACACCGTGAAAGGCAAGATGCCTGACCACGATGTGATCGATACCGTTCTTTATTATACCGTAACCCACACGATCACCGTCAATCCCTTGATTGCCCATGGCTCAATCAGCGTCGACCCTTCTGGTCAGGTGGAAGTGGGTACCACGGTCACCATCACCGCCACGCCTCACGAGGGCTATGTGTTGAATACTCTTCTAGTGTTCAACAAGGATGACGTCAGTCAGACCGTTGAAATCGATCACCAAACCTTTGTTATGCCCGATTTCGACGTGATGGTCAGCGGCACCTTCGATTTGGGGAGCGAACTTCCTGTCATCAACGATGACATTGAGACTCCGGCACCCATTTGTGCCGGCGATGTCCTCGAGCTTACTGAGCCCTCGTTCAGCGATGCCACCGAGCATGCTTGGCAGTTGTCGGCTCATTCCTCATTCTCCGACATCGTGGTTTACGAAGGTCAGCCTTTGGATGCCTCGTACAATGGATGGAAACTGCGTTTTATGGCTTCCAATGCCGTTGGTGAGGTCTATAGCAATGTGGTTACCATCACCGTGAAAGATATGGGTAATTTGACGCTCAGCGGTGACATCAGCAGTTGCACGGGATTGGCATGTACATATACTGTAGCCCATGCTGGCAATGCCGTGCTTATTTGGCAAGTCACTGACGACAAAGCTGTCGTTGAGCCTTCAGGCCGTTCACTCAAAGTGCTTTGGGGCAGCAAAGGCGATCAAAAGGTGTCAGTACAAGCTGAAGACCCCGACTCGGGCTGTTCCGTCGAACTTAGTATGGATGTGGCCGTGCAGTCGTATATTGAAGACAGCGATGTACAGAAAATTGTGGCCAAGAAACACGATGGAAAAGATTACCTCTTGATTTATCCCAATCCCAAGGATAATTATAAGTATCAGTGGTACAAAAACGGCAAGGCCATCGCTGGTGCCAACGGACAGTATTACTATCCTTCCGAAGGCCTTGCAGATGGCGATTATCAAGTCTACATAAGTTTCAACGCCGATGCCCAAGGCAACCTTTTCTGTGGCGCTTTTAGCTCGGTCTACACCGTTGGCGGCAGTAAGCCTGCATACGCCATATATCCCAACCCTGCAAAAACAGGTGAGGGGCTTGTCGTTGTGAATGAAGGCGACGAAGCCGAGTTGAGTGTCTATACCCTTGATGGCAAACTTGTCCATCGTCAGGTAGTCGCCAATGGCCGTCAAAGCATCAAGGTCATTCTCCCGCAAGGTGTCTATATGGTTCGCATTAGTGCTGGTGAGAATGTTGCAATCGAAAGAATCGTAGTACAATAATAAGTCAGAAATCAATAAGTAATAATAAAAACAAAGTAATCATGGAAGAGTATTTTTTATTTCTCAGGTACAAAAACAAGACCATCAAGTTCAAGGTAAATGACCCTACGACAGACTTGGAGGTGTTGATGGCCAACTTGCGCAAGGCAGTTGATGCCACAGGCGCCCGAATCTTCGACATGCCCGAGATGATTGACTATGTGCCCACCGAGTATTTCTTCGGTAAGAAGGATGAGGTGACTGGCCGTGACATCATCTTACAGCCCAAGGTGGGCAAGACCAAGAAGACCCTGCTCGACTACAACGTGAAGGCGGGCGACACTTTGGAAGTGATTTCCGATCCTATCGCTGGATGAACCTCTTAAAACCAGAGCGCTATGGAAGAAGCTGAACAAATGAGAGAAATCGACCAGTACAAGCAGTTGCGCTTCGTGGGGCGCAACCGTCGCTTGATGCACGAGTGGTCGGCTATTGACCAGCGTTTCAGGGAGGATAAGGACATCACCTACATCATCCGCAAGCGCAATGCCGACAACCTGCCTACGCAGTACGAGATCATCTTCAAGGTGAAGTCGTTCTGCAACATCGAGGAACCCGACGCCAACGGACTGTGTAAGCCTGTCACCGCCAACGAGTTCCATATGAACATCACCATTCCCAACAACTATCCCGCCGTCGACAGCAAGCTGGAGTTCAAGTTCCTCACCAAGAACGCGGAAGGCAAAGAGATCCCACATCCTTGGCATCCCAATATCCGCTTCTTTGGCGACTTTGCGGGTCGCGTCTGTCTCAACACGCCGGCTTGTGGTACCTTCACCGACTTGGCTTGGTATGTCGACCGCGTGATGTTGTATCTCAAGTATGAGAAATATCATGCTTTGAACACGCCTCCTTTCCCGGAGGACAATAAGGTGGCCGAATGGGTGCTCGAACAAGCCGAGCCCAACGGCTGGATTGAACAATTAAGAAACGAAAACTAAACTGCCATGAAAAAACTAGCTATCATATTATTTACCCTGATGCCGACGATGCTCTTCGCCCAGTATCAAGTGCAGGTGGCTTCGGGTGAGCCACAAACCCTTAAGGTGTCGGTGCCGGCCTATAACGACCGCATCCCCGCCGCCATCATGACCATGAAGTTTGACTTCAATCCTGACACTGAGACCCTTTTGGTCACCATGGGTAGCGGTGGCATGCCCTCGCCCAACTACGACAAGGTTTGGCTGCCACAACACGACATTTCGTATAGTGAGATGCCGACATACATGAAGAACCGTGGCGTTAAACTTAAGAAAGCCCAGACCTACGTCGACCAGGAGAACTTCCTCAACTTGGGCAGCCAGCCTATGTCGGCCTCCATCTCCCCCGAAGGCATGACCTTCAGCGGTACTTATGAACTAGTGGTTCCCAAGAAAAAGAAGGTGAAGAAGGAACTCGACAAGCAGATGGTGCCGCTCGACGGCAAGATGGAACTTAATCTGAGTTTCAAGATTGCTGACAACCGCAGCGATCTGAAGCTGACCCTGCGCAACCCTATGCCGATGCACCGTTCGGGCAGTAAGGCCATCGTTGACTTTGTGGCCAACGACATAACAATTGACATCCAGCTCGACCGTTGCAAGGAAAGCCGTCTGTTGCTGGCCACCATTGAGGAGTATGTTGAGATGTTTGAAGTTGGTGAGGCCAAGGTGAATGAGCTGAAACGCAAAAACCGTTCGTTGATGAACACTGTCATAGGTTTGCTCAACGACCAGTATTCCAAGATTGACCTCAAACGCTTCCAAAACACAGGATGTGCCGAAATTGACGAGGCTTTAGACCGACTGACAACTTGCTATGAAAACATCAATGAAAAACCGAAACCTAATCCTAATCCTAATCCTAACCCCGATCCTCCGATAAAAACTTGTGGTGTGACGACTGCAGATGTCAAATCAACTACCAACAAGTTGAACGGCATCGTTAACAAATGGTCGACAGCATCCTCTCCTGCACAAAAGGCTGAGCATAAAGCTTCGTTTGATGCCGCGGTGAAGAGCTTTGACGCCAAATTGAATGCTCTCTCTAGTGATTGTAAGAAGAAGATTGATTCGAAGGTGCTCAAGGACTACGATTTTGTTAAGAGACTTGTCAAATAAGCGTAAGCCATGAAGAAATACATCAGCATACTCTTCGTCGTCGGTTTGTTGTCGAGCTTCATACCCCAGCCTTGCTTGGCTCAGGATGAGATCACGGAATATGTCGCCGACGAACTCAAGGAATTCTATAAGGACTTGGATAAGATGGGTAGGCGGATCGACACGGCTAAGAATGTTGAGAAGTATGAAACCGAGTTCAAGGCCCGCCACCAGCTGGTGGAATCGTGGTACAACATCAACAGCGAGGTCATCTTCTCTGAGAAGAGCCTGCAAATGAAGTACATACAATACACCACCCTTTATGAACAAATCCAGAATCGTATTGATGAAAAGAAGGCGGAGAAAGCCAAGGCGGAAAAGGTTCAAAAACTCACCACCAAGTTCAATGGCTTCCTTCAGGAGTTGAATACCATGGAGGAAAAGGGCAACCTGTATGTGGCCAACAAACGGATCGACTCGCTCAAAATCATCAAAGACAAGGCCAACGACTGCTTCAACAGGGCGACCATGGAGTATGGTAAGAATCAAGAGCTTATCGATGAAGAGGAAGACCTGGAGGCCTTGTGGGAGAGTGTCAAGGACACTAACTCGCGTATCTCCAAGTTGGAAGTCATCAAAGGCTTTTGGGACAACATCGACTTGAAGTGGATTCTGATGCTCGTGGGTGTCCTTGCCGGTATCACCATGATCATCACCATGATCTCCAGTAAGGTGAAGTCGGCCAAGATGACCAAAGTCCCCAAGGTGAAGAAAGAGAAAAAGAAGAAAGAGGAAGACATACCTTCAATCTAAACCACTATGAAACATAGATTCATATTCATATTGTCCATCATCTTGTTGGCGACGACATTGGCCATGGCTCAAGCGCCTACCATAACCTTCGATGGCACCAAGCTACGCGTCATGGTGCCTGAAGGCTATCTGGAGCTGAAACGTGATGCCATCGGCAACGATGCCATCAGCAACTGCTTCGCCTGGACCGAAGACGGCAGCTGTCTTTTCATGGCACAGCCCGACCCGTACGTCTTTGAGCCTCAAGGCCTACAAAAAGACGCGCAGTTAGGCATAGAAGGCCTGTTCAACGGCGAACCGGTCAATATTGCCGTGGAGATGGTGGAACCCTCTTCAGGTGGCAAGGGTGCTGCAACGGACCCCGAACCTGGCTCGGACAAAAAGTTCGACATGAGCCTGCTGCTGATTATTGGCATCGCCGGCTTGCTGCTGGTGCTGCTTGCCGTTTTCTTGGCTTTGAAGAAAAAGAAGAAAAAAGTCCACGACACCTCGAAAGAGACCAACGACCCCAACATCATCTCCGTCATTACCGACGAATCTGTGAAGTATGAGAATGGCCTGCAACACGTCAAGGAACGTATCAACGAATACATGACCTTCGATATGGACATGGTGTTTGCCGATACCGCCGTCAACAAGGTGTACATGAATACAGGCCTTATCAAGAAGTTGTATGACTTTTTCAACGGCTCGCTTGAGGCCGATGGACGCACCAACGAAACGGGATGCTTTATCTTGGGCTGTTGGGACTATGAGGAAGGCCGCAACCACCGCTACGACATCAGCCTTGAGGAAATGGTGGAGCCTGGCGACGATGCTGACTTTGGAGAATACAGCCTCAACTTCGGCAAGAAAATCAGCGTCAACATGGCTTCAGTCATCGACAACCTGCAACAGAAGTCGAAACGTGACTATGTGCTGACCTGCTGGATGCACTCGCACCCTGGGTTGGGTTTGTTCCTCTCCAACCAAGATCTCGTCGTTCAGCAACAGCTGACTTATTCCGACCACCGCAACCGCTTGATTGCCATTGTCATCGATACCAATACTCCCGACTATAAGTTAGGCTTCTTCACAGCCAAGGCCGATGGCAAGATGAACAACAAAGAAGAGGTGAAGCGCTGGTTCTCGTTTGAGGAGATCTATCGTGAAAGCCGTGAGCTGAACCGCAATCAACAGGCCAATAGTGCCATGGAAGATAGCGTTAACAACCATCCCGAAAGCTTTAGCATCGCCTTGAACGACAATTCCATCAGCCACATCGGCTTTGCCCCTCATGCCATCAACCAGATTGACCATGCCTTGTATACTGGAGTAAAGGGGGTGGTGGGTTATTTCTATGGCGAAAAGGAAAACCGTTATCTGCAAGTGGGTTGTTGTTTGCCATACGAGAACGATGAAAAACTGGGCTGTCTCATCTTTGCGGACGGCCTAAACGAGTCGCAGCTGACCCATTATGCCAAGGACATAGTGGGTTGCCGTTTCCTCATTAACAGCACCTCTGACGACAAGCTGTTCGTTTGGACCAAAAACGATCAAGATGGTTATACCCCAGTGGGCGAGACTACATTGTCGCAAATGAAAGAATGGATTAGAAGAAAAAGAGTATAATTGAAAGAAATATGAAACGCTTAGCATTATTTTTATTGAGTTTGGTATCGTTTTGCTGGCCGGTTTTCGCCCAGGTCGACATAGAGTTTGGCTCGGTGGAGGCCGCCAAGGACAACCGCTTCGTCGACTTCAAGATGATGCGTGACGGCAAAAAGGTACCATTTTTTGGCCTGGTTGGCGATGACATCAAGTGTTTTGAGGTGGTCAACGGCGACACTGTTGAGATTCACATCGACAGTCTTGTCGACATCAGCAGCAAGAAACAGGTGTCGAACAACCTGACCATCGTCTTGTTGGCCGACCAAGGCATGTCGCTCAGCGAAGCCGATTATCTAAAGCTCAAGGAAGCTATCGTGACCTTTGTTGACGCGTTACCTCCTTACGTCAAGGTTTACATCGCCATGATGGGTACTGACGTCACTGAGACTGAGCGCGTGTATGGCGGGGAGAGCATTCGAGCTTACGTGCGTCGTGATAATATGGTTGAAAAGTCAAGTGAAGAGAAGTCCATCTATGCCTCCATCATCTCCAAGATTCAGGAGATTGGAAATCTTGACGAGGATGAGTGCTTCTATCCCGATGTTCGCCATAATGTAGAACTGGGTTCCGATTCAATCTCCGACAAGATGCTTTTCGTGTTGTCGGGAAAGGTGGAACAGGATGAAGACGAGAACTTCTTCCGTGACAAGCTGTTGTTTAACAACCCCGACTACTTGACCATTCCTGACAAGCTGAAAGCCATCTACTGCGTCTATTTTGGCAGCGACCTTGACGAGGACATGGAAAACGAGTTCAATTTCATGTGCCACCGCACACCGGAAGGTCGTTTCTATCCCAACTATTCCGTCGACTCACTGAAAGGCGTGCTTTTGGGAGCCATCGACAGCATCGCTATGGACTACCGTATGTATTATTCGGTGGGAGAGAAGATGACCTACAACGGACAGCCTCTCTCACTCGTTGTTGACATTGACAAGGCGAACGCCCAAGGCCAGAAACAATATTCCTTTGGTTCAGCATTGCAGCCTGTTACTTTTGTTCCGACGGGGCAATTCTCACTGACTAAAACCAAATGGTCAGGCGTCTTGTTTGGACTGTTGTTGGGCGTCGTCTTCATCGTCTTGGCGTATCTCATTATGCAGTTCTTGGTGCCGCTAATGCGCTACAAGCGTTTCAAGAGAAAATACGTCAAGAAGTTTGACCCAAAAGTTGTGGCAAAAGACGGTAAGGATGTGGTGTTGCAACAATGTTACTACTGCAAGGATGACTTCCAGGAGGGTGACATCATCGTGACCAAGTGCAAGCATACCGTGCACTGGGAGTGTTGGGAAGAAAACCACGACCGCTGTCCCGAATATGGCCTCAACAGTTGCAAGGATGGCATCTACTACTACAACCGCAAGCACCTCACTGACGAGCGCAACTCGCCCTATTTCACCTCATGGTTGATCTACGGTTTGATTGGTGGCTTGATTTCGTGGCTTCTCTTCCAGCTTATCCCGAGCAATGGCTTCCTCAGCGGACCGCTGCGTTGGATTGTCAAGTTGTTTGAGGGTCCCGACAGCATCCATCTCCACGAATACCTGCAAAAGATTCAGCCATTACTGCTTTGCGGTCTCATCATGGGCTTTGTCATTACCTTCCTGTTCAGCTATCTGATAGAATTCCGTAGGAAGACCTTCAAGATTCTGCTGCTGATATTGTTGAGGTCGATAGGCAACGCTGTCATTGGCTGTTTGGCCTTCCTACTTGGCGCGGTGGTCATCATCGCCCTTGGCAAGTACATGAACTGCTGGTGGATCGACTGGGTGCCATGGCTCTTCTTCGGATGCAGCATCACTTGGTTGCTCTCGTTCAAGTCCGACATCAAGTTCAAGGAAGCCGTCTTAGGCGGCCTCATCTCGGTGGTGCTCAGCTTCGTGATTGTCTATGGTCTTGGCTCATCGGTGCCTGCCATCGGTGTGCTGGCCTTCATGATCTATGCTGCTGGCCTGGGAGCCTCCATCGCTGTGGTGCACTATACTTCGGAGAACTACTATCTCCACATCGAAGGTCCCACAAAGGAGCGCGACATCGCCATTTACAAGTGGATGAACGTGGCGGGTGGCTCCAACCATGTCACCATCGGAAGCTCGCCCAACTGCGTCATTGAGATGAATTGGGACGATAGCGAAGAGATCCGTGATAAGCAGGTGGAGCTCTATATCGACAACGAGCATCCATATTGCCTGGCCCTCACCGAAGGCACCACCTACGGCGACGAACAACGTGTGCTTAAGGAGGGTGACTCCATCCTTCTTGTGCATGGTAGCAGTTTCACCATCGGCAATACCAAATTCACCTATATTGAAAAGGATAAATAATGAAAAACCTGAATGATATGAAAAAGTTATTTCTTATTCTCATCATGACGGCCACTGTCGCAACGGCATGGGCGCAGTCGCAGCTCTCGACAGTCAGAGGCAAGACCAAAGATGGCAAGACCATCAAGGTGGACTACTACAAAGGCACTGTGGAAGACGTCATCCAATCGGTGAAATACCAACTCGTCGACGAACTTCAAGCAGACAAGAAGGACTTGCAAAGCAGGGCCAATACCTTGCAAACCAAGTTGGACGCTGCCAACAAACAGGTCAAAGAATTACAGAAACGGCTGGAAGACTGTGGTGATGTTAACGAAATCAAGCGTTTAAAAACCCAATTAGCCGAAAAGGAAAATACAATAACGGGTTTGAGAAAGGACATTGCTACTCTTAATAAACAGCTAGAAGATTGTGTCCCGGTTTCCGATGACGATTTGGATTTGGCTGAATTGCGCGAGCAGATTGCCCAAAAACAAGACACTATCTCTCTGCTGAGTAAACAGGTGATAAAGCTCAACAAAGACAAAGAGAGGCTGCAAAACCAGTTGGATGCTTGTGTAGATCAATCCAATTGCGATGAACTACGGATCCAATTGAAAGAGAAAAATGCCCAGATTGCCAGGAATGAGCGTATTATCGACTCATTGATGAATGTCAGACCGGTCAAACCAGTTACTACCGATGACAAGATCAAGAAGCTGCAGGCTGAGATCAAAGAAAAGGAAAAAGCCATAGACAATTTGAATAAGGAATTGGCTGATTGCAAAAGAGGTGTCACCAAGCTCATCAAAACCCCTGTCATAGGTCTCGAATTCGGTTTCGGTCCCGCCTTCCCAGGTAGCAGTGTTGCCGAGCCTTGGGCCAAGGAGGTGAAGTCGTGCCTGCAAGCAGATGTCTATTTCGGTACGGCGCGTTTGTCGGAGTCGTTCCCCATTTCAGTGGAGGCTGGCTTGGGTTTCCGCAAGTTCGGCATGGCTGCACGCCTCAACGAGTACAACACTATCCTCAATACAGTGGATGCAGATGGCGACAGCTACCAGGCCATCTATGCCTTCGAAGGCCTAGAGGAGAGCCTTTCGCTGACTTACCTCGATATCCCAATTCGTCTCTGTATCGGTCAACCGGCCAAAGAGCGTGTGACAGCATACGTCAAGTTGGGCGTTACTCCTTCCATCAAGATGGCATCTACCTTTGAAGGCGAGGGCCAATACAGCCTGAAAGGCTATTATCCCCAATGGGATGTGACGATTGAGAATGTAGAGCCCTTGGGCTTTGGCAGCGACATGGACTGCTACGATGATGTGGAACCTGAGATCAAAGGTTTCAACTTGTGGGGCAATGTGGCTTTCGGTGCCTATGTGCCTTTCAAGGGTTCACACATCGTGCTTAATGCCGGTGTCAAGCTGGATTATCCTTTCTTGGGTATCGGCACCTTCAATGCGGTCAACAACCTGCCTGATGGCAAAGCTGGCCTGCTGCAGAACGGTGGAAAGGTGGTTATTCCTAGTGTCGAAGTCGGACTTGTGTATACCATAAAATAAGATTCCACAATGGAAGAAGTAGAAATCAAAGAATGGGGTAAGGAAGTCTTCGACCTGCTGTCGTGGTACAAGATGGACACCGTGAAGAACGCCAAGGTGATGGTGGTCGGTGCGGGAGCCTTGGGCAACGAAGTGTTGAAAAACCTTGCTTTGTTTGGTGTGGGCAACATCTATATTGTAGATTTTGACACCATCGAATACAGCAACCTGACTCGCTCCGTGTTGTTCAGGGAGGAGGATGCCGACAAAGGCTATTACAAAGCCGAGGTGGCCGCTCGTAAGATACGTGAGATCAACCCTAATATCAACGTGCAGTACATCTGCGGCAAGCTCAATACCGACGTGGGCTTGGGCCTCTACCGTCAGATGGACGTGGTCATAGGCTGTCTCGACAGCCGTCTGGCCCGTCTGCAGCTCAACCGCCTTTGCATGCGTGCCGACGTGCCGTGGGTGGAAGGCGGCATGGAGAACCTGACGGGTAATGTGCGTGTCTTTAGGCAGGGTGAGAACTGCTACGAATGTGGCCTCACCGAGAATGCCAAGCAGAACATCTTCCAACAGTTGTCGTGCGCTGGTGTGGCTCATCGCAACGAGAACGTGGGACGCATCCCTACCACACCGGTCATCGCCTCCATCATCGGCGCCGTCGAGGTGCAGGAAGCCATGAAACTGATCCATAAGGAAGAAGTGCAGTCGGGTGTGTTTTCCACGCTGCTCGGCAAATGGTTCCACTATGAGGGTATGCACAATCACGTCTCCGTCTACGACTCGGTTGCATTCTTCGACGACTGCCCCTCGCATGAGTGTTGGACCGACATCATGAAGATGCCAGCCTTGAGTGCCGACACGCGCATCAACGACGTCTTTACCACCATCAAGGAGACCCTCGGCGTGAATGAAGTGGAGATCAACTTGCGCAACGACAAGTTTGTAGACATCATCGTTTCGAAGAACGACAACCAGCGCTTTACACCCATGTTGCCTGAGTCGAAAATCTCGGACTACATTGATAGCAATTACGATTTGTACACCCGCTCAAGGGCTGACCTTAACCAGAATGCCTACGAGAACATCGATGAGAGCTTCCCATATCAGCGTCTTACCTTGCACGAAATCGGTGTTCCTTATCTCGACGTCATCGAAGTGACAACAGAAAAAGGCGTTCATCATATTGAGCTCACTGGCGACATTGAGCATTATCCCATCATCATCAAATAGTGTCAAATATGTCTTATATCGACAAAGACCCTAACAATCAAGAACTGCTGGCCGAATTGTTGCTTTCGGTCTATTTTCCTAATGTCAAGTCTTGGAATGCTGCGTATGGGAGCTTCTTCTCGCGCAACTATTCTGGTGACTTGAGGTCGGTACATCCTGAAACGAATAAGGTCACGCTGTCGCGCAATGGTCTATACGACATTTTGCCTGAAAAGATGTTCTTCGATGTGGAAGACTTGCGTTTCAGGGAAAGTCGTGACCTGGCACAGCGAATCGATGAGATATATGAAGAAGAGAAGAACATTAAGGACTATTTCCTCCCTTTGGATTCCTTCTTCTTTAACCATTCGTGCCAATATCACGCGACGGCTGCCAATCTCATCGACAACGAGGCCAAATGGCTGCTGAAACAGTTGTTCGACTACGATATTGAAGCAGAAGAGAACGTCTATGTCAAGCAAATTGCGCCGCTCTTGCTCCATGTCACTGAAATCAGGGCTGACCTCGACTTGATAGCACACATCCTTTCTGAGGTGTTGGATTGCAAAGTGGATTACCAAGTCAACCATCAGGACGAAGTGCTTTTCGTGGTTCACAGATGGGATCTCACAAGTCAGGAATACTATGCTTTTGTGAAAGAGATTAGACCTTTGTTTGACTTTGTCGCCTATTGGTTCGTCGCCATGGAAATGGATTGCATTTATAAAGTGAAGGACTATCATCAGCCGTTCATCCTCTCGAACGAAAAGCCGTTGGTGCTTGATTATAACACGCAGATTTGAGAATATTAAAGATTTACAGTAAAGAATATGAATACAGATATCAGAATAGATTGGCAGTCAGGCATGGAAATCACGCCCCAGACCTTCATCGACATGGAAAACAACATATCGGAGAATAGGTTGCTAGTCCGCAAGATGATTGCTGCCACCAATTTTGGAGTCATTCCCAGAACCAAGTTTTTGATTGCTCAAGAAATTGTCAACAATACGTTGATGATTAAGCAGCTGAATTGCGACATCCTGTTGCCTTCGGGTCAGGTGGTGGTCATGGAGAGCAATACTCCTATGCAACTCGTCATCCCCCAGAAAGACGAACAGGTCTTGTATCTGACTGTAGAGCTGGGCGAAAGCATCAAGACATTCCGAAAAGAAGACATACCGCATGTTTCCAACGAAATCAAGATCGAATTCAGGTCGTTGTCCGAAATCAGGAATGCGATGCCTCTGCTCAAACTGATGCAGGTCAACGGTGTATGGTCTGTCTTCGATCCATACATCCTGCCTGTCATGTCCGTCAGGTCGTCAGTGACCTTGCTTGAGAAGCTGGACGAGCTGAAGCTGGAGACCCAGAAAATCATCGAACATGAGCATGCCATGGTGTTGGAAGACCGTGTGCTGATCATGCTATTGCTTGAGCAACTGGCTTCATTCCCGGTCGACGACTCATCGCGCGAATTGGTGGTGCTTTGCAAACGTATCGCCAGTGCTTTGGGCTATTCGGTCTACAAGCAGCGTCCCGACCTACCGTCACCCAATCTGATGGACATCGCTCCTTATCTCAACGCCTTCAAGTTCTTCCTCTCCGATGTCGCCACGGCCATGAACGACTTGAAGCCTAGCGTGGTGGAAGTGAAGGAATCCGAGCCTGAGCCCGAGCCACCCGTTGAGGATGTGTTCTGCCCGATTATCTAACCCCAAAACGAGCGTTTATGTTGATTAGAAATCCATTGCAGTTACGCTATCCTATCGTTGACTTAGATGATAGCAACATGAAGGCTTCCATTGATGCCTTCTTGAAGCTTTTGATATCATCCAACAAGTACGATAGCATCGCCGATGAGGAATTTGGCTTCTGTCTCGAGGACTTTCGCTATGAGGGTTTCAGCTCTGAAGAAGCGCGCTTTCTTGATCGGGCTCCCGTACAGAAAGATGCGTCTGAGAACACCATGCTGAGTTCCATCAAGGATCCTCTGTATGCCAAGAAGCTTATCGGCAACAGCAAGAATGCCGACACTTTTGCAAGGGAGCTGAAACTATGTATTGAGCGGTATGAGAAGCGACTGAAAGAGGTCGCCGTTACTATGGATTTCCAGAAAAACGCGAGGATTATCCATGTCATCGTGACAGGCGTTATCAACAATGCCGCCAATACGATTTATTATAATGAGTTTAATATTGAAGTCTGGTAAAAAAACGGAAGAACTATGACACAAGAAGATTATGACATTCAGAATCAGGTCGACAATTTGATGCAGAAAGTCTTGGATTCGTGGAAACGCGAAGGCAAATGGGATGGCAACAACCCCAACTCACCTTTCTACGGTTTCGAGAAGGATCCGCTGCTGCGCATCCTGCTGACTGCCTTTGTCTATCAAACCAACGGCTTGAAGACGGATATACAAAATATAGAGAAAGACCTGATTGGCGAATTCCAGAATGCCATCTTGCCCTATCAGCTCACCCAAGCCATCCCTGCCTTCACGATGATCAAGACGGGCAAAAGCGAATCAGACAAGAGCGAGGTCTTCTGCGACGAAACATCCTCCTTTCTCGTCAAGAAGGAATCGTTGCGCATCAAGGAGTATTTCCCCTTCCATCCTTTGTTCCGCACCAAGATTATCGGAATGAATGTCAACGGCGTCACCAAGATTGCCAGCGACAAGTGGAATGTCAATATCGACGTCAGTGATACCAATGCCGATCTGTCGTACTTCGGCTTTATGGTTAGTGGGCTGAAATACAGTGACGTGAATGTGTATTGGAATAACGAGAAGCTTCCGTTGATCAAGCCTTGGGAATATGACCGTTTCCCGAAGACTGCTTGGTTTGCCGATGCCAATGTCGCCTACAACAAGTCTTTGCTCTTTGGCGACGAGACCCGTTGGCACGACCTATGGGCAGAATTGAATGTGAACTACTATATGGTTTCGCCCACCTTCCATCGTCCCATCGACTCTGATATGATCAATTTCGTGTTCGAGTTCGTCGGGATGTCAAAACCGTTCAATTTTGAGGCCGAAAATCTGGTTTTCAATTGTCTGCCAGCTCTCAATGTCATCAAAAAGGATTTCCAACTGTCGAATAATGAACCTATCGCTAAGCTTGCCATTGAGCCTGACTTTGAGGAGGAAGAAGAAAGCACGGTGCGTATGGTCAACTCTGCGCTTGCTGAGAACAACCATCCGGATTTCTTCATGAATCTTGTCAAAAATCCCAATTCGACTTTGGATGACTGGAACAAGGTCAGCCTACGCAGATTTGGGTGCGAGCGTTTCAACTTGGACGAACTGGTGCGGCTCGCCAATCAACTCTCCACCCGCTATGAATCCGATTTTTACGCCTTCCAGAAAATCCATAAGATGCAGAGCGTCGACAAGGTGCGCCGCTTGGATATCGTGATGAAGGACATTATTGGGGTGATTTCCGAAACCAGCACGCCACGAACGGGCGTTTACGCCATCCTGAAAAAAGGTAAGATGGAAGTGCCAACCAACATACAGCTATCGGGCTTGTTCACAGATGGTGCCTATTCCAACGACATTGATGTTTTCAGTGAGGTGGTACCTCCGAAGACCTTCAGCAAAAACGAAACCCGCCTGCTCTTCAAGACCTTCGGCGGCAAGGATGAGGTGATTGACAAGGACGAAAAGAATATGTTGGCCAAGTATTATGCCCGCACCAATGACCGTATCGTGACCCGTGCCGACATAAAGGCTTTTTGCTTCCGTTATTTTAACCAAAATGGCTTTGGCGATGCCTTACTAGACGTTACGAGTGCAATTGAACGTAAGGTTGGCTTGGCGACACAACACGTGACTCTCCAGCTGAAAAACGACTTTGTGCGTGATAGGGAAGACATTCCTATGCTGATTGATCGTTTGAAGAAACTCATCCAAGTGCGTTGCGCCAATCTGATTCCTGTAGTGGTGGAGTATTTGGCTGTTGTGTAACAACTTTGTCTATCTCTTCAGTAGTAATCCACTGATAGCTATTGTCTTTCCTTAGCCACGTCATCTGCCTCTTGGCATATTGCCGCGTGTGGATCTTGATTTGCTCCACTGCTTCTTTAAAGGTGCTACTGCCATCGAAATAGGCGAATAATTCTTTGTAACCTACTGTGTTCAAGGCGTTCAAATCCCGCTTGGGATAGAGCGCCTTGGCTTCATCAAGTAGCCCTTGTTCCACCATCATGTCCACACGACGGTCAATGCGTTCGATGAGTTGCTGACGGTCCCAAAGCAAGGCGTATTTCTTTATCTCGAAGTCGCGCTTGACGGCTTTGCCACTGCGGAAAAAGGAAAAAGGCTTTCCAGTTTGGTAGCAAACCTCCAAAGCGCGTTGTAGGCGGCGTGGGTTCTGTTGGTCTACGATGGCGTAATAGTCGGGGTCGAGGCGCTGCAAGACCTCTTGCATGCCATGCAAGCCTTCGTCATGGTATAGTTTCTCTACTTTCTCGCGGATTTCGGGCTCCACGTCAGGCATGGCGTCGATGCCGTTGCACACCGCGTCAATGAAGAGACCAGAGCCGCCGGTCATGACAATAGTGTCATGGGTTTTGAAGAGCTCGTCCAAAAGTTGTATGGCGTCGCGCTCGTAGTCGGCCACATCGTATTTGTCCTCGATGCTGATGTGATGCACGAAGTAATGCTTGGCTTGGCTCAGCTCTTCCTCAGTAGGTGCAGCCGTGCCGATGCTCATCTCCTTATAGAACTGTCGGCTGTCGGCGGAGAGGATGACGGTGCCTAAGGCCTTGGCCACTTTGATGGCGAAAGCGGTCTTGCCTGAGGCGGTGGGGCCGGCGATGACGATGAGGGTTTTGTTTTTATTGGACATGAGACTTTAGGCTGAGAAGGGTTACAATTGCGCTTTTAACCCTCATGGCGGAGGAACATCCGCCATCTCCCAACCATGAAAACGAATCCCTATAGGTCGGGAGATTGCGGGTCAAGCCCGCAATGAGGGTTAAAGGCGCGGTTTTAGGCATAAGGTATAATGTCATATTATACTTTATTCGGCACTGGCCCATTATTCGCCACCACAATCGGCTCTTGGATTTCCTTCACCACGCTGAGACCGAGTTTCTGGCCTTCTTCCTTCATAAAGGCATACGCCTCACTGAAGTTATTGCCGATGATGCCATCGAGGATGGCGTCGCGAATGGCATTCTTGATGACACCGACTTCTCGACCCTCGGGGATGCCAAAGGTTTCCATGATGGCGATGCCGTCGATGGGTGGTTGCCAGTTGCGCAGATGGTCCTTGGCCTCGATTTCCTTCAGTTTCTCCTGAACAATCTCGAAGTTGTGATGGTATTTCTTGATCTTCTCTTCGTTCTTCGAGGTGATGTCGGCATGACAAAGCAGCATGAGGTCGTCGATGTCGTCGCCAGCTTCAAATAGCAACCTTCTTACAGCACTGTCGGTAACAATATCTTCGGCCAACACGATGGGGCGGAGGTGGAGCAGCACAAGTTTCTCCACGTATTTCATCTTTTCGTTCAAAGGCAGCTTCATGGAAGCGAAAATCTTAGGCACCATCTTGGAACCTTTGAACTCATGGCCGTGGAAGGTCCAGCCTATACCGTCTTCCCAACGCTTGGTCTGGGGCTTAGCGATGTCGTGTAGCAAGGCGGCCCAACGTAGCCATAGGTCGTCGCTCTTCTCGGCCACCTGGTCAAGCACTTGTAAGGTATGTAGGAAGTTGTCCTTGTGTCCTCGGCCTTGCACGATTTCCACACCTTTCAGCTGCGACAATTGCGGGAAGATCAGCTTCAGCAACCCGCTTTCATCCAATAGTTTGAAGCCAATGGATGGTTTAGGCGAGAGGATGATCTTGTTCAGTTCTTCTGTGACGCGCTCCATCGAGACGATCTTGATGCGATGGGCGTTGCGTTTAATGGCCTCGAACGACTCGGGTTCAATATAGAACTTGAGTTGCGATGCAAAACGTACGGCACGCATCATGCGAAGCGGGTCGTCGGAATAGGTAATGTCTGGGTCCAATGGTGTACGGAGCATCAGTTCCTCCATGTCGCCCATGCCATTGTAGCGGTCGATGAGGGTGCCGAAGTCCTCGGGGTTGAGGCTGAGTGCCATGGCGTTGATGGTGAAGTCGCGGCGGCTGATGTCGTCTTCCAGCGTGCCGTTTTCCACCACGGGTTTGCGGCTGTTGCGGTCATACGACTCTTTCCTTGCGCCCACAAATTCCACTTCCATGCCGTCGAAGCGGATCATGGCCGTGCCGAAGGCCCCGTAGTATTTGGCTTCTTTGTGACCGGGTAGGATGGAAGCAACCTTCTTGGCAAGCGTGATACCGCTGCCCACGGTGACTACGTCGATGTCGTTTGACGGACGGCGCAACAGGATGTCGCGCACATAACCGCCAATGACGTAAGTCTTGTAGCCCAACTCCGCACTAGCGTAGGCAATCACCTTAAAGATCTTGCTGCTAATATGTTTCTTGAAGTCGTAGTTCATCAGACGTGCGCTTCTTCAAGGACTTTCTTCTCATTCGGGATGATGTTGACGATGGTCTCTTCGCCCTTTTCATCGAGGTCGATGCTGATGGTGTCGCCGATGTGGAGGTTGGACGAGATGATGGACTCGGCCAGCACGTCTTCCACATACTTTTGGACGGCACGCTTCAGCGGACGGGCGCCATACTGTTCGTCCCAACCCTTCTCGGCGAGGAAGTCCATGGCTTTCTCTGTGATCTCAATCTTGTAGCCCATCTCTTCGACACGTTTCACCACCTGACGAATCTCAATGCCGATAATCTTCTGGATGTCGTTCTTGTCTAAGGCGTTGAACATCACCACGTCGTCGACGCGGTTGAGGAACTCAGGCGCGAAGGTGCGCTTCAAGGCATTGTCGATGACGCTCTGCGAGTACTCGTTCTTGCTGTTGAGCTTGGCCTGCGTGCCGAAACCGACACCCTGTCCGAAGTCCTTCAGTTGGCGAGAGCCGATGTTAGAGGTCATGATGATGATGGTGTTCTTGAAATCGACCTTGCGACCGAGGCTGTCGGTCAGTTGACCGTCGTCGAGGACTTGGAGCAACAGGTTGAACACATCGGGGTGGGCCTTCTCGATTTCGTCAAGCAAGACGATGGAGTAGGGCTTGCGGCGCACCTTTTCGGTGAGCTGACCGCCTTCTTCATAACCCACATATCCAGGAGGCGCTCCCACGAGGCGCGACACGGCAAACTTCTCCATATATTCGCTCATGTCGATGCGGATGAGGGCGTCTTCGCTGTCGAAGAGGAACTTCGCCAGCACCTTGGCGAGGTAGGTCTTACCGACACCCGTGGGGCCGAGGAAGATGAACGAGCCGATGGGCTTGTTCGGGTCTTTCAGTCCGGCGCGGTTGCGGCGGATGGCACGGGTCACCTTCTTGAGGGCCTCGTCTTGGCCGATGACGGTGCCTGCCAACTCGGTCTCCATGTGCATCAGGCGGTCGCCTTCGTTCTTGGCGATGCGCTGCACAGGCACGCCGGTCATCATGGCGACGACCTCGGCAACGTTTTGCTCGGTCACAGGCTGGCGATGCGCCACGGCGTTGTCCTCCCAAGCCTTCTTGGCGTCTTCGAGCTGTGCCATAAGCTTCACTTCCTCGTTGCGGTACATGCCCGCCTCTTCGAACTTCTGTTCGGCGATGGCGGCTTTCTTGTCTTTGCGTACGGCATCGAGGCGTTGCTCCAACTCCGTGATTTCGCTTGGCACGTCGATGTTCTTGATGTGGACGCGAGCACCAGCTTCATCCAAGGCATCGATGGCCTTGTCGGGCAGGTGACGGTCGCTGAGGTAACGGTCTGTGAGTTTCACGCAGGCTTCGATGGCCTCGGGCGTGTAGGTGACCAGGTGATGGTCTTCGTATCTCGATTTGATGTTGTTTAGGATCTCGATGGTCTCGGCGGGCGTGGTGGGCTCGACGAGGATCTTCTGGAAGCGACGCTCCAAGGCTCCGTCTTTCTCGATGTACTGGCGATATTCATCAAGCGTGGTGGAGCCGATGCACTGCAACTCACCGCGCGCCAAGGCGGGCTTGAACATGTTGCTAGCATCCAAGGAGCCATTGGCGTTGCCTGCACCAACTAATGTGTGGATCTCATCAACAAAGAGGATGATGTCTCTATTGTTCTCCAACTCGTTGAGGATGGCCTTGATGCGTTCCTCGAACTGGCCGCGGTATTTGGTGCCGGCCACGATGGAGCCGATGTCGAGCATGACGACGCGTTTATTAAATAAGGTGCGTGGCACGCGATGCTGAACGATGCGGATGGCCAAACCCTCGGCGATGGCTGACTTGCCCACGCCAGGTTCACCAATCAGGATGGGGTTGTTTTTCTTGCGGCGGCTGAGGATCTGGGCGATGCGTTCCAGCTCGCGCTCACGGCCTACGATGGGGTCGAGGCGGTTTTCCTCGGCGGCTTTGGTGAGGTCGCGACCGAAGTTGTCGAGCACCGGCGTCTTGCTCTTGGCGGCAGGAGTCTTCTTGGGCTTCTCTTGTTGTGGCCGGATCTCGTTCATCAGGTCGTCTTCTTCTTCGTCTTCCTCCTCAAAAATGTTGGAAGAGTAGCCTTGTTGCTCTTCGGACGCCGATTCTTGCGGGTCGCTGTTTTCGGCCGTGAAGCGCAGCAGTTCCTGCTTGAAGTTATCGTAGTTGATGCCTTCAAACTCGAGGTTTTGCGAGATGATGTTGTTCTTCTCGTGCAGGATGGCCAGCATGAGGTGCTCGGAGCGGACGATATCCGAATGGAACTCCTTGGCGATGATATAAGTGAACTTCAGTACGCGCTCAGCCTGCTTGGTCAGAGGCAATGCCAGCACTTGGCTGGAGTTGCTGTTGGCAGTGCGCACCGAGGCTTCCAGTTTCTTTGAAAACACTTCGATGTTCAGGTTGAGGTTTTCCAAAATGCGGATGGCGCTGCTGCCACCTTCCTTCAACATGCCTAAAAATAGGTGCTCCAACCCGACGTATGCGTTCCCTAGACGTTGTGCCTCTTGATGGCTAAGTGACAAAATGGCACGAACGCGGGGAGAGAATTTTGCATCCATATTATTCTAATTCGTTTGTTATCAATACTTTAATAAAATACCCTACTTTTCTTCTGTCTGATTCATTTCGAGTGCAAAGGTACAAACAAAAACCGCGCCGCGCCAGTGCCAAAATCAGATTCTTTAAAATTGAACAAAATCCACCTTTTTTGCAAAACCTATCGGATTATTTTGTATCTTTGCACCCTTATTTGTAAAAGCGAAAAATAGAACCAGAAAATGGACGAAAACAATATCAACAATCCTGAAAATCAGGAAGAAATGCCTGAAGAACTCTCAGGAGAAAAAATTATCAAAGTCAACCTTGAGAACCAGATGAAGTCGGCTTACATCGACTATTCGATGTCCGTCATCATCTCGCGTGCCTTGCCCGACGTGCGCGACGGCCTCAAGCCGGTGCACCGTCGTGTGCTTTACGGCATGAAGGAACTGGGCGTCACCTCACGCAGTGGCTACAAGAAGTCGGCCCGTATCGTCGGTGAGGTGCTCGGTAAGTACCACCCGCACGGCGATTCATCGGTCTACGACGCCATGGTGCGTATGGCCCAAAGCTGGTCATTGCGTTATCCCTTGGTCGACGGCCAAGGTAACTTCGGCTCGGTAGACGGCGACAGCCCTGCTGCTATGCGTTATACTGAGGCGCGCCTTCAGAAGATTGCAGAAGAAATGCTCGACGATCTCGACAAGGACACCGTCGACTTCCAAAATAACTTCGACGACTCGCTGCAGGAGCCTACTGTGCTTCCTACGCAGATTCCTACCTTGCTGGTGAATGGTACCAACGGCATCGCCGTGGGTATGGCTACCAACATGGCTCCCCATAATCTCAGCGAATGCGTCGACGGCATCATTGCCTATATCGATAACCGCGAAATCACCACACAGGAGTTGATGCAATACATCAAGGCTCCTGACTTTCCGACGGCTGGCGTCATCTACGGCTATGAAGGCGTTCGCGAAGCGTTTGAGACGGGTAGGGGACGCATCGTCCTCCGTGGCGAGACCCACTTCGAGGAACACAACGGCCATGAACGCATCATCGCCACCTCGATTCCTTATCAGGTCAACAAGGCCGAAATGATCAAGAAAACAGCCGACCTCGTCAACGAGAAGAAGCTGGAAGGCTTGGCCGACATCCGCGATGAGTCAGACAGAAAAGGTATCCGTGTGGTGTACGAGCTGAAGCGCGATGCCAACCCTGATGTGGTGCTGAACAAGCTCTATATGATGACCCCGCTACAAAGCTCTTTCAATGTGAACAACGTGGCTTTGGTCAATGGCCGTCCCTATACCTTGAACCTCAAGCAGTTGATTGAGCATTTCGTAGCCCACCGTCATGAGATCATCTTGCGCCGTACGCGCTTCGAGCTGAAGAAGGCTGAAGACCGCGCCCATATTTTGGAGGGTCTTGCCCGTGCCATCGACATCGTCGACGAGATCATCGCCACCATCCGTGCTTGTAAAGGTGGCACACCTGAAGCCAAGCAAGCCATCATGGACAAGTTCGGCTTCGATGACCCGCAAGCAAGCGCCATCGTGGCCTACCGCCTCGGTCAATTGGCTGGTCTCGAAATCAAGAAGATTTTGGACGAGTTGGACGAAATCCACGAACGCATCAAGCATTTCCACGAAATTCTACAAAATGAGGAATTGCAGTTCCAGATTATCAAGGATGAATTGTTGGTCATAAAAGAAAAATATGGCGACGCACGCCGTACCCAAATCGTGCCTGCCGCCGGTGAGTTCCGTATGGAAGACATCATCGCCGACGATGCCGTGGTTATCACCATCTCGCACCTTGGTTACATCAAGCGCACCCCGCTGACCGAATACCGCGTGCAGAGTCGTGGCGGCAAGGGCTCAAAAGGCTCTGCCACCCGCGACACCGACTTCATCGAACATATCTTCACGGCCACCAACCACAACCACTTGCTCTTCTTCACTGAGCAGGGCAAGTGCTACAAGCTGCGTGCCTTTGAGATTCCCGAAGAAGGCAAGAACAGCAAGGGACGCGCCATCCAGAACCTGTTGCCGCTCGACAAGGATAACAAGGTGATGGCCTACCTCAACGTGAAGAGTATGAGCGATGAGGATTACCTTGAAAACAACTACATCATCCTTTGCACCAAGAAGGGTATCATCAAAAAGACCAATTTGGCTGCCTATAAGAACATTCGTCAAAACGGTATTATCGCAGTCAACATCCGCGAGGACGACCAGCTGCTTGAGGCTTGCCTCACTAGCGGCAACGACGAGGTGCTGATGGCCGTCCGTTCGGGTAAGGCCGTGCGCTTCAATGAGCAGACCGTCCGCCCGATGGGTCGTACCGCTACGGGCGTGAAGGCCATCACCTTGGGTTCGCCCGACGACGAAGTCATCGGCATGGTGTGCATCAACGACCCGCAACAGACCGTTTTGGTGGTCTCAGAAAAGGGCTTTGGCAAGCGTTCCGACATCGAGGACTACCGCATCACCAACCGTGGCGCCAAGGGCGTTAAGACCTTGAACATCACCGACAAGACTGGCGACCTCATCGCCATCAAGGCCGTGACCGACGACGAAGACCTGATGATCATCAACAAGTCGGGCATCGTGATTCGTATGGCGGTTAGCAAGTTGCGTGTGATGGGTCGTGCCACACAGGGCGTGAAGCTCATTGACCTGCGCGGCACCGATGAGATTGCTGCTGTCACGAAGACCGAACATGAGGACGAAGAAGAAACCGAAGCTTCTGAGTCCGTCGAAGGACCGACCCCTGATGGAACCGAGGTCGTTGAGCCTGTCGAAATCGAGATTCGACGTAGTCAAACGCCGACTCCAGAAGGTGAAACCACTTTGGAACAATAATTGCTATAGAAAAGAATAACCATAACGAAATTGTCAAACTTTAAATAATTGGAAAAATGAAAAAAGTAATGATTTTGCTGGTCATCGCCCTCACTGCCAATGTGATGATGGCCCAAAAGAAAGACAGAACCGATGCTTTCATGTACAACAAGAATGGCCAATACGAAAAGGCTATGAAAGCCATCGACAAGTGTATCAACCACGAACAGTTCCTTGGCATGAAGCCCAACGACCAAGCTCAGGCTTGGCTGTATCGTGCCGCCATCTACCAGAACATTATCCAATCGGGTGACGAGGCTCTGATTGCCCAAGCTCCCAACGCTTTGGAAGTGGTTTACGAGTCGTTGATGAAGTGCATGGAAAACAAGGACTTCCTTGACGACAACAAACAGGAGATCTATTCTCGCGTGATGTCGGTTATGAACAATTACTATACGAAAGCCGCCGACGACTATAACACGGGTAAGTTTGTCGAAGCTGCTCCTTTGTTCAAGAAGGCATACGACATTGCCAAGTCGATGGGTAGTCAGGATGCCAACGAGATGCTGAACCTTGCCGCCACTTCGGCTTTAAGAGCTCAGGATTACAACACTGCCCTGACCTATTTCAACGAGGTGAAGAACAATGGTGCCGACGGTGTTGACATCTACAAACATCTTGCGGCCTGCTACAACGGTTTGGGCAATGCCGAACAGGCCATGGCTATGATCAATGCTGGCCTTGAGAAAGACCCCAGCGACGCCAGCCTTATCGTCGAGAAAGTCAATGCTTACATGAAGGAAGGCAAGGCTGCTGAAGCCGTCTCCGACCTCAATAAGCTTCGTGAGCTTGACCCCAACAATGCCCAGTTGCTCTTTGCCTTGGGAACCATCTATGGCGACGAAAACAACAAAGACCTCTATGACGTTGAAAAGGCCCGCCAATTCTATGAGGATGCACTCAAAGTCAATCCGGATTACTACGATGCCACTTATAACATCGGTGTGCTTTACACAGGTATGGCCAACAAGTACATTGAGCAAGCCAACGAAATCACTGGCTTCTCAAAGAAGGAACAGGATCAATACAACGGATTGATTGAACAAGCCAATGAAATGCTGCGCACGGGATTGCCTTATCTGAAGAAGGCTTACGAAGCCCAACCTTCAGATGACGTGAAGAACGTATTGAAGTCCATCTATGTGAAGCTGAACATGATGGAAGAAGTAAAGGAACTGATGGGCGAGTAATTTCGTCCCGACTTTTAATAACAAAGGAGCCCCGGAGTTTTTCGGGGCTTTTTTTGTTTTTGTTTGGGAAACTCAATATAGTTTCTTAATTTTGCCCTCATAATCAAAAAACAGCACCATGACGAAAAACACGATTATGGGGCATATCATCAATCTGTTGACGATTGCCTACGCCGACGGTAGCATCACCGAAGAGGAAAAAAACCTTATCTGTAATATCTCCGACAACCTCGGCTTGACGAATGAGGAGTTCAACCATTGTCTGGCCACATGGCAGGAAACCGACGAAGACATCCTCAAGGTATCGATGCCCGAGGCAGAAGAGGATAGGATTGCTTTCCTGAAGAACATGACCTTGTTGATGATGATCGATGGCGAAATTGACGAGAACGAACGCCAATATATTACCAATGCTGCCGAGCTATATGGCTTCGATGGTGAGCAGGCCGTCAATTACTTGATTAAACAGATTCAAGAGGAATATGGCGGTGGTGGCGAAGCAGAGGAAGAAGAGCAGGAGGAAGAGGAAGAAGAGGATGAATTGTTTGAAGGAGTTGACGATGAAAATAATATTGATTCGGTGTGGTACGACCTAGAGTCAAAAAACATCGAGGAAGCTTTTGATACCATCTATGTTTCTGCACTGCGTAACGAAGTTGCCAGAAACATCTTTTTGGTCATCCCTGGCATCGACACGCGTTTGTTCAGGCTGACCGAGGAACAGATTGATTTGATAAAGATGACGGCGGAAAAAGGCTATCCTTTGGCCAAATATGTGTTGGGCCGTTATTACCAAGTAGTGAGGCCAGAGGGAAGCACCATAGGCGATGCCGGAGAGCTTCTGAAAGCCGCTGCCGACGATGGCATAGCCGATGCCTGTTGGGCTCTGGCTACCATGGTAGAACAAGGCTATTATGGTCCCGTCAACAAGGAGAACTACGACAGCCTGATGGGCAGCGCTTTGGAAGGAGGTAGCGGCATGGCTATCAGAAAGCAATTGCTGGATATGGTCTACGGCTTGCATGGCATGAAGGCCAATCCAAAGAAAGCCATCGACACCATCCTAAACAAGATCTACACCAGCGAGATAAACGAAAAGACCTATCCTTATTTCTATGCCGTGATGGGCGATGCCTATAAGGTAATGGGCAACGAGTCAAAGGCGGACGAATGCTACGAGAAAGCTATCGATTTGGGCTATTTTGAGGCTTCTGCTTCGAGGTTTGTGAACAAGCTTAGTGGTCCCAACGCCGAGTTCAACAGGGAGACGTTCAACTTCTTCCTTGACTTCGGATGCGACGGGAAAGACCCCAACTGTTTCTTGTACCGAGCTTTGGAAGGCATTCATTTCTATGACAAGAAAGACGCAACCCAACAACAGGTCCTTACTGAGAAGATTAAGGAAGACCTTGAGACTGCCGTGGATTTGGGTCAAGGCAGGGCGGCTTTCTATTTGGGTTATTGCAACTACTATGGCAAATATGGCTTTGCCGAGGACAACAACGCGGCTTGGCAATGGTTTTGCAAGGGCATAGATCTGGAAGATGGCTATGCGTATGGCGGTCTCGCCCAGATGATAGACGAAGGATTCTGTCCCCAAGGGCTGCCCGAGGACTTTGCCGCCACTTGCCGACTGAATGGCTTGCGTCGAGGCAATTTGAGTCTTTTGGACAAGGTGATGGAAGCCTATCGGGCAGGCAAGTTGCAGGACTGTGCTGACGAAATCGAGAAAATTTATATCCCCATGACTCAACAAGAGGACGACAACTCCGCCATATCAACGCTGGTCGTTGTCAACGCGGAAGGCAAGGCCTTGCTCTGCCATGTTGAGAAGGGCGAGTGGAATGGTGTACCTGCCCTCATTGGCGCTAAACGTCTTGCGCCTATTCGAGTGAATGGCCTGGATGAGATAGGGAAGAGGATAGGCTTGACCGATCGCCTTACGGCATGGACTGACCTTGAGGCACCACGAAAAGGATTGCCTATCAACGCAGTTGCAGCAAAATTCTATTCTGGCGTCATTGCAGGCGACATCGTCTTCTCGTTGGCTGACAACCTTTACGATCCCATGCCATTCTATGGCACCGAAGAGGCATTGGCCTTGATTAGCGCTTTGGGTGCCGATTTGGTGAATCCCGATGTTCAGGAGATGAATGTCCTTGTCAGGGAGAGGAAGCCCATTCAGCCGACACGCAGTATGCTGGTTAATGATGGGTTCATCGCAAGGGTCGAATCTGATTGTAAGGCATACATCATGCCTTGCGGCAAGAACTTCTACACCTTGTTTGAGGAAGATATCTACGACCCGGCGCGAGTCCAAAAGCTTTATGAAGTGGGACAGAGACTGGGACTTCCTGGAAGGCTTACCATGTGGACCGAAAATACGGCATTGCGTAAGCAGATTGTGATGGTCAACACCTTTGCTGATAATCCGGTGGGCATGTGTTACTATCCCGGTAAGGTGGTCGACAACATCTTTGTCGCCATGGAGGACGAAAACTTCAACGTAATGATGTTCAGCAGTCCAGCCCAGCTAAAGACAGTCCTTATGGCCATGGGTTTGAAACCACAGGATATCATCGAGGCGAAGGAAGGGTAAGGCAAAAAAACTTGCTTTTTTTCTTTCTTTAATGAAAATCACTATCTTTGCAAGATAATCTGAATAAAAACTAACTCTTATTCCATATATTATGTTTGAGATTTTACACAAAGAAACCTTCGCGGCTGAGACCTACCTTATGGATGTCTATGCGCCGCGTATCGCCCATTCGGCCCTGCCGGGTCAGTTTCTCATCATCAAAATGGAGGAGAACTCTGAGCGTATTCCTTTGACCATCAGCGACTACCATCGTGTCAGAGGAACGGTGACCATCGTCTTCAAGGCCATCGGTGAATCGACTAAGAAGATGGCTGAATACAAGGAAGGCGACCGCTTTGCCGACATCGTCGGTCCTTTGGGCAAGCCTTCTGAATTTGCCACGATGACCGCCGAGGAGTTGCGCAAGCGCTCGTTCGTCTTCATCGGCGGCGGCGTAGGCATCGCCCCGATCTATCCGCAGGTGAAGTGGTTGAATGACCATGGTGCCACGGCCGACTGTATCATCGGCGCCCGTACCAAGGACTTGCTGATCTTCGAGAAGGAACTGGCTGAGGTCAGTAACTTGTATGTCACTTCCGATGACGGCTCCACGGGCCGTAAGGGCTTGGTGACCGACGTTTTGCGCCAGTTGGTGGCCAGCGGCAAGCAGTATGACGAAGCCGTGGCTATTGGCCCCATGATCATGATGAAGTTTGCCACCAAGACCTGCGAGGAACTGGGTATCCGCTGCACGGTGTCGCTCAACTCAATTATGGTCGACGGCACGGGCATGTGTGGAGCCTGCCGTGTGAGCATTGGTGGAAAGACCAAGTTCACCTGCATCGATGGCCCCGAGTTCTTAGGTAAGGACGTCGACTTCGACGAGGCCATGAAACGTCAGGCCATGTATAATAATGTGGTGACGCGCAAGCAACTTGAATCAGAGGAGAAGGCCGAAGGTCACGAGTGCCATATCGGCGGCATCAGTGAAGAGACATTCGACAAGAAGAAACGTGTTCCAGTTCCGGAACAGAAGCCTGAGATTCGTGCCCACAACTTCGATGAGGTTTGCCTCGGCTATTCGGCCGATATGGCCATCATGGAGGCACAGCGTTGCCTGCACTGCAAGAACCCGCAATGCGTGGAGCATTGTCCTGTCAATGTCGACATTCCTGATTTCATCGCTCGTGTGGCACAAGGCGACTTTGAGGGAGCTGCTGGTGTCATCAGCTGCGATTCTGCATTGCCTGCCGTCTGTGGTCGTGTGTGCCCGCAGGAGACCCAATGTGAAGGTGCTTGTGTGATGGGCAAGAAGTTCGAGCCTATCGCCATCGGCAAGCTGGAGCGTTTCGTTGGCGACTATGCCATCGAGCATGACCTGCATTTCAGCAGCCAAAGCATCCCGAATGGCCATAAGGTGGCCATCATCGGCAGTGGTCCTTCAGGCCTTACCTGCGCCAAAGACTTGTTGTCAATGGGCTACGATGTCACCATCTTCGAGGCTTTGCATGAGTTGGGCGGCGTGTTGATGTATGGTATCCCGTCGTTCCGTCTGCCGAAGGACACTGTAGTGAAGAAAGAGGTGGAGAGTGTGCGCAAGTTGGGCGCCAAGTTCGAGAAGGACGTGGTCGTCGGTCGCACCATCACTATCGACGAGTTGATGAAACGCGAAGGCTTTGAGGCTGTGTTTGTCGGCTCGGGCGCTGGCTTCCCAATGATGATGAACGTGCCTGGTGAGAACCTCTGCGGTGTGGTCTCAGCTAACGAGTTCCTGACCCGTAACAACCTGCTTTTCGCTTATAAGGAAGGCTATCAGACCCCGAACTATGTCGGTAAGAAAGTCGCTGTTGTCGGAGGCGGTAATGTGGCCATGGATGCTGCGCGTACCGCCTTGCGTCTCGGTGCCGAGGTGCATATCGTCTACCGCCGTTCCGAGGCCGAGTTGCCTGCAAGAGTGGAGGAGGTGCACCATGCCAAGGAAGAAGGTGTCATCTTCGACCTGCTGACGGCTCCTGTCGAGGTGCTGGGTGACGAAAACGGCTGGGTGAAAGGCTTCAAGTGCGTGAAATGCGAACTGGGTGAGCCTGATGCCTCTGGCCGTAGGAGCCCCGTTCCGATCAAGGATTCGGAGTTTGTCCTCGATGTCGACATGATCATCATGGCTCTCGGTACTTCGCCGAACCCGCTGATTGGCAGCACGACCCGCAACCTTGACCTTAATAAGAAGGGTTGTATCGTGGCCGATGAGGTGGGTACTACCTCACGTCCTGGCATTTTCGCTGGTGGCGATGCAGTGAGTGGTGCCGCAACGGTCATCCTCGCCATGGGTGCCGGCAAGAAGGCCGCCAAGGCGATTGATGAATATATTAAGAGCTTACATTGAATGCTGAATTAGGAATGTGGAATGCTGAATGGGGCAAAGCCACATGAACTTCACCTCCATTCAGCATTCCACATTCCTAATTCAGCATTACTCTTTGATTTCAACGTAAAACACCGTCGGGTCGTCATCCTCGCAGAATGACTCATCAGTATAGTATTGTCCGGGTTTGTCATCGTCCTGGAAGAGGATGAGCGTCACCTTCTTGTATGGGATGGGTTGGCCGTTTTTGCTGTAACGTTCGATGTCGGCTTCGGTGAGACCTTCCATGCGCATCATCTTAAGCATCATGGCGAGGTCGAGGTTGACATTGAGGAGTTCTTGCTTCCACTCGATGCTGATAACCGCAGTGGTGTAGAGCTTAAAGTTTTTGACTTCGATTTTTTTCATGGTAATTACTTTGGCTACTGGCTGCTGGCTATTGGCTTATTTGGCAGTACAGCCAGAGGCCAAAAGCCAGAGGCCAGAAGCAATTAACTCCTACAAAAATGCGAAAAAAAAACGAATTTGAAAGAATTTGCACGAAAAATGCATCCATTTGCCGTGAATTTTATAATTTTGTCCAACCATTAAAAGAATAAGACAATGCGTAAAACCTTGATTGTTATTATGATGGCATTTTTTGCCATGCCTATGTTTGCCCAAACCATCGAAAGTGTAGACGTTTCGAAAGCCCAAAACGGTAAATTCTCGACCACCACATCGGATGGCATCATCGAAGGTACCGTTGTGAATGGGAAGAAAGAAGGTGCTTGGATTGAGTATTTCAACAATAATTCTTATCTGCCCAAGAAGATTGTGTATTATCTGAATGGCAAACGTAATGGGGTTTATGTCGAGATTGACAAGACGGGTTCGATCACGAAAAAGGCCGAGTATAAGAACGACGAACTCGATGGACAGTACAGCGAATGGTACCGTGGCGGTCGCCTCTCCAAGATGCATACCTATAGAAATGGTGCCATGGATGGCAAGCAGGTGCTTTGCTATGAAAAGGGGGGCAACCTCGAAGTGTCGGAATACAAGAACGGTTACCGCAATGGCTTGACGACTTGGTTTTATGAAAACGGCGTCAAGAAAATGACCATCGAATACAAGGACGGCCAGTTCGATGGGCTGCAGCAGGCTTTCTATGAAGATGGCTCGCTCAAGAAAGAGGCTTCCTACAAAAACGGTAAGCTTGTTGGCAAGGAAAAGACCTTCTCTGAGAAGCCGAAGACCAAAATCCTCGAAAAGGAAAAGCAAGGAAAGAAGTAAGCGTTGAATCGTAATTTCTTGATTCTCTTTTTTCTTTGTTTTGGCGTGATGCCTTTGAGGCTTCATGCCCAAGATACGATTTTGTTGCAATCCGTTGAGATAACGGCGGAGAAGAACGATATTGAGGCACTGAGACCTTTGGTGGCAAAGAAGTTGGATACCTTAGTGCTGCAGTCGAAAAGCACGTCCAACCTTTCCGACTTGCTCATCCAGCATAGTCCCGTTTTCATCAAGACATACGGTCCTGGAGGCACTTCCACGGCTTCGTTTCGTGGCACGACGGCCAGCCACACCCTCGTGCTTTGGAACGGCTTTCAGCTCAATGCGCCGAGCCTGGGGCAAGTCGATTTCAGCACCATCCCCGTGTTTTTGGCAGACGACGTCAGCCTCAACTGGGGCAGCGGCACTTCCAACAACAGTGGCGGTCTTGGCGGGGCAGTCAACATCGACAACACCCACCACTTTGGCGACGGCTTCCTGCTCGATTTGAAGCAGACCTACGGTAGCTTCAACACTTTGGGCAGCTTTATCACAATAGGCAACTACGGCAAGCACTTTTCCTTTCGTGTGAAGGCCTACCGCAACTCGTCGGACAACGACTTCGAATACGAGAACTTGGCCACCATCCCGCATCAGAAGATGCGACAACGCAATGCTGATTTTGTCGACTATGGCGTGATGCCTGAGATGAGCGTTTTGCTGGGCAGGAATGTCATCTCCGTATCATCGTGGAACCAATGGAACAACCGCAACCTGCCGCCCATCATGCCCAATGTGTTCAACGTCAACTCCGAGGAGTGGACGAGGGACAACTTCTCGCGCAACTTCGTCTCGTTCAAGACCTTTTGGGAGACGGGCAGCCTGCAGCTGAAATCGGCGGCCTTCGTGGAAAACCAGCGCTATTTCCTCTTGACCCGCAATCCTGTCACCAATGATTCGGTCACCTTTATCAACTCTGAGAACCACGCCTTGATCCTGCACCAGATAGCCAACTTGGAACAGCATCTCTACAAGAGCTGGACCTTGAAGGCGAAGCTGCAATGGGACAATGAGCAGGTGAGGAGCAACAACTATGAGGGGTTGAAGCGTCGCAACCTGGTGTCAGCCTACGCAGCAGTCAACGGCGAGCCTTTCGATTGCGCCCAACTCAATCTCACGGCGCGCTACGACTGGACCGATGGCAAGGCCATGGGCCTGTTTCCAACGGCCACTTTCTCCTACCAGTTGCCTTTCTACAAGGCCATGAGCTTCACCTTGGGCTACAGCCATAACTATCGCAATCCTTCGTTGAATGACCTCTATTGGTATCCCGGCGGCAATCCCGACCTCTTGCCAGAGAACGGCCGTACCGTCGACTTGGCCGTGAAATATGGCTTGCAGAAAGGGCCTTTCAAGTTCGACCTGCGTACGGGTGGCTATTTCTCCAACGTGAAGAATTGGATTCAATGGATGCCGACCTCATATCGTTTTTGGGTGCCTGAAAACGTTTCCAAGGTTTATGCGCGCGGTATAGAGAACCATATTGATGCGGCTTTTGTTAAAGAAAACTGGAAGGTTACCTTGTCAGGCAACTACGTCTTCACCGTTACCACCGACGAGAGCGAGAAAGCCTACCAGCAGGGCACCAACGGCAAGCAGCTGATTTACATTCCGCGCCACCATGCCAACGTGTTTCTCAACACCCAGTGGAAGACATGGAACCTAAGCTACACCGTTGAAGTGACGGGTCGCCGCAGCACCTCCTACAACGAACAGGAGTTCTTTGCCTATGACCTTCCTTCGTATGTGTTGCACCATGTTGCCCTTGGCAAGCAACTCAAGAAGTTCCGCATCGAGTTGCGCTGCAACAACCTCACCGACAAAGACTATCAGAACGTCATTTGGCGCGCCATGCCAGGGAGGAGTTTTGAGGTGATGGGGGAGTTTAGGTTTTAGTTAGCAGTTGGCAGTTGTTCAGTTAGCAGTTGTTCAGTTGTCGTATCCACATGAGTTGAAAGGCTTGTGGGGAGGATTTTTATTATTGTACCGCTACAATTAACGGCACATTTCAGAATTATTTGTATCTTTGTAAAATAAATCATATTTGAATTGTTTTCTCTATGGAAACCTCTCATAATCAAATAGTCTCTTTTATTTGGTCGATAGCCGACGATGTGCTGCGCGATGTGTTTTTGCGTGGCCAATACCGTGATGTGATTTTGCCCATGGTGGTGTTGCGCCGTTTGGATGCCTTGCTTGAGCCTACCAAGGAAGAAGTGGAACAGGAAATCAAGGAAAGTGGGCTGGAGAATCTGGACGAGGGCGTGCTGAAAGACATCACGGGCTTGAGTTTCTTCAACACTAGCAAATGGACGCTGAACCGACTGAAATCACAGGCTTCGGACAACAACGACATCCTTTACGATAATTTCATAGAATACCTCAACGGCTTCAGCGAGAATGTGCGCGATGTGCTGAAGAACTTCGAGTATTACAACAAGGCACGCAAACTGGCCGACAACGACCGACTCTTGTCTATCATTGAGAAAATCACCGACCCGCGCATTAACTTGACGGACAAGGAGGTGAAAGACCCCGATGGCATCATGCTGCCCGCCATGACCAACATCGGCATGGGCACTGTGTTTGAGGAGTTGCTGCGTCGCTTCAACGAGGAGAACAATGAGGAAGCAGGCGAACACTTTACGCCCCGCGATGCCATCTCGCTGTTGGCGCATCTCGTTTTTGAGCCCGTGAAGGACAACCTACCCAAGATTATTTCGTTGTATGACCCGGCATGTGGCTCTGGTGGAATGTTGACGGAAAGCCGCGAATACCTTATGGATATTGGCGTCAGGAGCGCGGCCATCCAACTGTCGGGAACCGAAATCAACCCGGAGACCTATGCCATTTGCAAGTCCGACTTGATTATCAAGGGCGTCGACCCAGGTGGGATGCACTTGGGCAACACCATCACCGACAACGCTTTTTCAGACAAGTCGTTTGGCTATATGATCACCAATCCGCCATACGGCAAGTCGTGGAAGACCGACAAGGAGAAGATTTACCACGAGAAGACGCTGCTCGACCACCGTTTTGAACTGCCGTTGACCAATTTCGCCGGCGAAGAAGAGGTGCTTGACAGCACACCACGCACTTCCGACGGACAACTGCTGTTTATGCTCGAAGAAGTCGACAAGATGAAGCCTTTGGAGTTCCAGCCCCAAGGCAGCCGCGTGGCTTTCATTCACAACGGGTCGTCGTTGTTTACGGGCGATGCAGGCAGCGGCGAGAGCAACATCCGTCGCTATCTGATTGAGAATGACTTGGTGGATGCCATCATCCAATTGCCGAACAACATCTTCTACAACACAGGCATCACTACTTATGTTTGGCTGCTCACCAACAAAAAAGCCGAAAACCGCAAAGGCAAGGTCCAACTGATTGACGCTTCGCAGGCCTTTGAAAAATTGAGAAAAAACCAAGGCTCGCGCAACTGCACCATCACGCCCGAACATCGTTCGACCATCCTGAAGACCTACATGGACTTTGTGGAAAAGGAAGCCGATGGCGATAAGGTAGCCTCCAAGATTTTCGACGGCGACGACTTCCGCTTCTACAATGTCACCATCGAGCGGCCGTTGCGATTGAAGAGTCAGTTCAACGCCCTGAAAATTGATGAGATGCTTTATGACAATGGCGAACTCGAACTCTCAAAATGGCTGTACCAGACCTATGGAGAGCGTGTGTTTGAAGGCTTGGACGCTGAAATCCCTGACATCAAGGAGTATTTGAACGACAACGAGATAAAGCTGACCGACAAGAAGCTGGCGAAACTCATCAGCGTCAAGGAATGGCAGAGCCGCCGCGAGTTGATGGAGGCCGCCAAACAACTCATGCATACCGTCGGCACGGAAGTCTTCATGGACTTCAATCTGTTTGTCGCCAAGATTGAGGCTGCGGCCAAGGCGTTGAAGATGGACGTGAAAGGCAACAAATTGAATGCCATAGCCCGTGCCATGTCGGTGACCGACCCCGAAGCCGCTCCCGTCGTCAAGAAGCAACACAAGGTTGGCAGCAAGGAGGTGGAGAAACTGCTGGCCACTTTTGGTGTGGACGAAAAGCGCCTGTCGGACTACGGCTATTATCCTGGCGAGAAGGGAAGTTATGTGTGCCAATATGTTGAATATGAAAGCGACAGCGACCTGCGCGACACGGAGAAGATTCCCGTGAAGGAAGACATCTACGAATACTTCCAGCGCGAGGTGCGTCCCTACGTGGCCGACGCTTGGATCAACCTTCCACCGACCAAGATAGGCTGCGAAATCTCGTTCAACAAGTATTTCTACAAGCCCGTTCCGTTGCGCACCTTGGAAGAGAACGAGCGCGACATCCTCGAACTCGACCGCCAAAGTCAAGGGTTTATACAGTCACTGTTTAATCTGATGTAATATGGCCAAAAACACAGAACCTACATACGTCCCGCCGTTTACGATAACTGACGAAATCACGACACTTGTTGCAGAGATTGCCGAAAAAGTGGGGCATCTTACTGCCTCAGCCGAGCAACTGCCCACACCACAGTTACGTAGGGAAAACCGTATTAAGACCATCCAGTCGTCGCTGGCTATCGAGAACAATTCGTTATCGGTGGATCAAGTGACCGCCATCGTGGAAGGCAAGCGTGTACTTGGCGCACCCAACGAGATACAGGAGGTGAAAAACGCTATTGGTGCCTACGAATTGATGTTGGAACTGAATCCGTATAAGGAGAAAGATATGCTGAAGGCCCATAAACTGATGATGACTGACCTTGTTCGTGAATGTGGACGCTTTCGTTCAGGGGGCGTTGGCGTGTTTAACGGCGAGGTGTGCATCCACATGGCACCACCTGCCCAACGAGTACCACTGCTTATTGGCGAATTGCTTGATTGGGTGAAAACCACTAAAACTCACCCGCTCATCAGTTCGTGCGTGTTCCATTATGAATTTGAGTTTATCCATCCATTTGCCGACGGCAATGGACGCTTGGGGCGAATGTGGCAAACCTTGCTTCTGATGCAATGGAAACCCTTCTTCGCATGGATACCGGTGGAAACCATTGTCAAGGAACACCAACAGGAATATTATGCCGCCATTATGAAAAGCGACCATGAGGCATCAAGTACACCGTTCATCGTTTTCATGCTGGGTTGTCTGAAGGAAGCGTTGGATGAAATGATGGAAAGCAACCAGAAAAGTAACCAGAAAAGTAACCAGAAAATTGTTGCAGTCATGCGGCAGAATCCGTCTGTTACCATTAGGGGGTTGCAAGACATCACGGGACTTTCGGAAAGCGGGGTAAAGAAAAACATACGCCTACTTCAGGCGGACGGCATCATACGGCGTGTAGGGGGAGCAAAAGGTGGACATTGGGAAGTTTTACAAATGATTTAGTCTTATGCAACGATACGATTCATACAAACCCAGCGGCATCTATTTTCTCCCTGACTTGCCAAAACATTGGAAAACGAGAAAAGCAAAATATCTATTCAAGGAAGAAAACAGACCAGTACGACCAGATGATGAAATAGTAACCTGTTTTAGAGATGGTCAAGTGACACTTCGTAAAAATAGAAGAACCGAAGGTTTTACAAATTCACTCAAAGAAATAGGATACCAAGGTGTCCGGAAAGGTGATTTGGTTATTCATAATATGGATGCATTTGCTGGTGCAATAGGTATATCTGACTCGGATGGAAAAGCCACACCGGTTTATGCTTGCTGCACACCTAAAACATTAGAGGTCAATCAGTATTATTATTGTTACCTTTTACGGTATTTAGCGAGAAATGGCTTTATCTTATCGTTGGCTAAAGGAATCAGAGAAAGATCAACAGACTTTAGATTTAATGATTTCAAGGAACTATATTTGCCAATTCCATCTCGTGAAGAACAGGATGCCATTGTAAAACATATTGACACCGTCACTGCGAAGATTGACGCCGCCATAGCGCAGCAGCAGAAGATGATCGACCTCTTGAACGAGCGCAAGCAAATCATCATCAACCGCGCCGTAACCCGTGGCCTCAACCCCAATGCCCGCATGAAGGACAGCGGCGTGGAATGGATCGGGGAGGTGCCGGAGGGGTGGGATATTATTCCATTAAAAGCGATAATATCATTTGTAAATGGATATGCCTTTGATAGTAATGATTTTAAGGATGAGGGCGATGTGAGGGTAATACGTATTAGCAACATTGCAGATGGCACTATCGATTATGAAGGAATAGCTTTTGTTCGCCAAAACCAATCATTATGCTCATATTTAACTAAAGCAGGTGATTTACTTATTGCAATGAGTGGTGCTACTACGGGTAAAGTGGGATTTGATAATATAGGTGGGGCATATGTTAATCAACGTGTTGGCATAATTCGTAGTGATTTCCAGAAATGGGTATACTATTGGCTTAATACTTCTTGTTTTAAAGAGTATATATACTTATCGGCATTAGGATCGGCACAGCCAAATATTTCATCAAAAGGAATCAAGAATTTCCGTATCCTATTTCCTTTAATAGAAGATTATGAAAGAATTATAGAAAATTTGGAATTGTTATGTCAAAAGGTTGATGATGCCATAGGTTCTTGTAAAAATCAAATCTCCCTTCTTCAGGAGCGGAAGCAGATCATCATCAATGAAGTGGTGACGGGAAAGGTGAGAGTAATGTGAAACTGGTATTTGAAAAATTTATTATTTTTGCAAATTAATATGCTATAATTAGAATAATCATGAAATTGAAAATCTCAAATCTCGGCCCTATTGATTCGATGGTAATCGATATGTCGAAACCATTTATCCTTTTTGCTGGCGACAATGGAACGGGGAAGACTTATGCGGCGACTTATCTTTACACCTTGATTTCCATGATTTCTGTATATATTGATTCACTAGGGTTGCATGTATTACAAAGATTTGAAAATAATATTGAGGGGGAATTGAATGCTGATGAATTATATGATTCATTAGATACATTTCTTAAGAATCGACAGAATGATATTCTATCGTATATGAATTTGAATATCCAGAAAGATTCGTTCAAATGTGAAATTGTCACTACAAAAGAAGAATGGAGAGAGGAATTGTTGAAAAGGACTGTGTCATTATGGTCCGATGAGGTTGTAAAAAAAACAAATTCTTTGAATTATCATATTGAATTGCGAGGGGTGGGTGGAAGTGAACTGCAGGTTATGCAATCTTTCTTGATAACAGCTTTGTATTTTGATGGTATAATTCTTGCCAAAATGTTTACTGCTGAACGTAGCGGCATCTATACTTTCAGCAAGGAATTGTCAGTGGGAAGACTTAGAAATCCTGAAGAGCGGCTTAATGTTCGATATCCAAGACCTATTGCAGATGGATTGGCAGATGCAGCCGATTTGACGAGTAAAAATAGAATTACCTTTGACGATGGTGCTTTTGCTGCTGAGATAGAACGGATGATTTTGCATGGCAATCTAACTGTTTCGGATGAAGGCGAGATTTCATACCATGTTTCAGAAGATACCGAGCTCGGCTTCAATGAGTCTTCGTCAGCAATCAAAACACTAGCACCGCTGGTGTTTTATTTGCGCTATTCAGCAGGACAATTCAACCTCTTGTTTGTAGATGAGCCCGAACTGAATCTTCATCCGAAGAATCAGATTCTTTTGGCCAAAGTTTTCGTCAAGATGATTAATGCAGGTTTGCGTTTGGTTATCAGCACCCATAGTGACTATATCATTCGTGAAATCAACAATATGATTATGGCTGATGGGTTGAACAAGGCTGGTGATAAGATTTTTACAAACATGGGATATGATGAAAGTCTTTGTTTGTCGCAAGACAAGTTTGCTCCTTATCTGTTCCAGAAGGGCAATAATGGCAAAGTGAAAGTGGAGCCGCTTGAAGTGGACAGGTACGGGTTCAACATGCCTTCCATCGACGAGGCCATCAATAGCCAAAACGATGTGACGAACACCTTCTATGAAGTTTTGAAGTATGATCACCCAATTCCATAAGTCATGAGTGACATTGATTACATCGATTGGATTCTCAATTCTGATTTGCTGCTGAACAAGGACGGACTCACCATGATTGAGCCTGCTGATGCTGATAATAAAGAGCATACTGTAAGCATCAAACGTGCATCCAATGCTATAAAAGACATGAAGTTGTATAGTTTTAATACAGCTGAAACTCGTCCTGAAAAACTACTACCGTTTTTCAATCAAAGAAGGGAAGACCCCAAAGCACCTAAGGACTTAAATCGTTTCAGTGATTATGTGTTATTGGTACAGCACGACGACGGGTTGTTCGTTTTTATTATCGAAATGAAACGTGGTAGGCACGAAGATGCTGAAAAACAAATCCATGCATCTGAATCGTTTTTTGACTATGTTCTCCAATCTGCCATGCGAATAAAGGATGAAAACGGATACTCGGATTTTGATGCTAATCAAGTTCGATACAGAAGGATTGTCATTAACGAAGAGCATAGCAATAAAAAGATGACCAAGGACAAAGACATAGAGGCTATGGATTTGGATTCTGTTATCCTTCATAAATGCTATAAGGAGTTCCGTCCCATTGCTTATTGTAAACGTAATTAAGAGAAATCGAACCTATGTTCTTATCTCAGACCAACGAACAGGCCTTCGAGGCACTCATAGAAAAAGCCCTAGTGGGCAGCACCCACGAGGAACGCTCGGCCAATGGGCAGAACGACGTGGAAGTCCAGTCGCCCAATGCACAACAATACTATTGGGGCCGGCCCAAGGACATGGACAAGAAATTGGCCATCGACCTGCGACGGCTGTGGGCTTTTCTTGAGAGCACACAACATGAAGTGCTGAAAGAATACAAAGGCAAGGACCTGAAAAGCGAACTGCCCAAACGCATCTCGAAGGACATCGAGACCTTCGGTGTTATCAAAGTGCTGCGCGAAGGCGTGGACGTGGACAACATCCATCTTTCGCTATTCTATCCCAAACCCTCGGCTGCCGACAGCGAGACCTCAAAGCTGAAATACGCCCAAAACCAGTTCTCGCTCACTCGCCAACAGACATTCTCGGTCACCAACCCAGGGCTGGAAATCGACATGGTGCTGTTCGTCAACGGTTTGCCTGTCTTCACCTTTGAGCTAAAGAACCCCTGGACACACCAAACTGCCAAATACGACGGACAAAAGCAATACAAGTCCACGGAACGCAACCCCAAAGAGACTTTGCTCAACTTCGGCCGTTGCCTCGCCCATTTCACCATGGACAAGGACGAGGTGTTTTTCACCACACGTCTCAACCTTGACAAGACCTATTTCATGCCTTTCAACAAGGGCCTGCCCGACGGCCAGGGCGCAGGCAATCCCATGAACGCCGAAGGTGGCTACAAGACCTCGTATATGTGGGAACAAATCCTGCAAAAGGACACCGTGGCCGACATCATCATGAACTACGTCTGCTTCGACTACGACGAGGCCAAGACCCAGAAGAAGGTGCCGCACATCATGAAGAACGCCAAGAAGCTGATCTTCCCGCGCTATCATCAGCTGGATGTGGTCAGCAAACTGGTCGACGATGTGGCGGAAATGGGAGTGGGGAAGACCTACCTCATCGAGCATTCTGCCGGTTCGGGCAAGTCCAACTCGCTCACTTGGCTGGCCTACAAACTCATCAAGGCCTGCCCTAATACGATGGAGGCAGTGAGAGCCAAAGCCGTGGATGCGCCATTGTTCAACTCCGTCATCGTGGTCACCGACCGCCGCCTGCTCGACAAGCAGATTTCCGACAACATCAAGATGTTCGGGCAAAGCGCCAAAATCGTGGCACATGCCGACACCTCGAAGGATTTGAAGGAAGCCATTGAGAACAACAAGCGTATCATCATCACCACGATACAGAAGTTCCCCTTCATCTGCGACGCCATCAGCGACGTGAGCGACCACAACTTTGCCGTCATCATCGACGAGGCGCATAGCTCGCAGAGTGGCATCGCCGCCGACAAGCTCAACGCCACGGTGCAAAAAGACGCCGACACCGACGGTAGCGACACCGACGCCTTGTTGGAGAAACTGATGAAAGACCGCAAGATGAGCACCAACTGCTCCTATTTTGCCTTCACGGCCACGCCGAAGAGGGAGACGTTGGAGCGTTTTGGCAGCGAGGATGCCGAAGGCAAGTTCCATCCTTACCATCTCTACAGCATGAAACAAGCCATCGAGGAAGGCTTCATCCTCGACGTGCTGACCAACTACACCACCTATCGTAGCTATTACGAACTCACCAAGAGCATCGAGGACAACCCGGAATACAACAACGAGCGTGCGCAGAAGAAGTTGCGTGGGGCTGTGGAACGCGACCCGAAGACCATCGCGGCCAAGGCCGACGTGATGTTGACCCATTTCGACGCCAAGGTGTTCCGCAGCCACAAGCTGAAAGGCAAGGCCAAGGCCATGGTGGTGACCAAGGACATTGAGTGTGCCATCAAGTATTATCAGGCGCTGAATCGAATTGTGGTGGAAAAAGAGCTGCCCTACAAGATCCTGATCGCCTTCAGTGGCGAGAAACGCCTTCAGCACCAAGAGGCCTCGATCTATCCCATCACGGATAACCTGTATGGATCAATCGCTGCCGAAGAAAGTGGGACAGCTTGGTCTGACTACACCGAAGCGGGGATGAATGGCTTTCCCGATAGTCAGACGGCCGAGAAATTCGACTCCGACGACTACCGCATTTTGGTGGTGGCCAACAAATACCTTACCGGCTTCGACCAACCCAAGCTCTGCGCCATGTATGTCGACAAGCCTTTGGCTGGCGTGTTGGCCGTTCAGGCTCTTTCGCGTCTTAACCGTTCGGCCCCCGACTTGGGCAAGTTGAGTGAAGATCTGTTTATCCTTGATTTCTATAACACACAAGATGATATCAAGGAGGCTTTTGACCCGTTCTACACCTCTACGACTTTGTCGGAAGCCACTGATGTCAACATCCTGCATGAGCTAAAGAGCACTTTGCTCTCGTTTGGCGTTTTCGATATGGAAGAGGTCGACGCGTTCATCGAATTATACATCCATGGTGCCAATGCCGACCAATGGGCGCCCATCATTGACAAAGCAGCCGACCGTTTCAACCTTGAGATTGATTGGCCCGAAAACGGCAAGGCTGATTTCAAGATGAAGTGCAAACAGTTTGTGAAGATTTATTCGCGGGTGGCTGCCATCATGCCCTTCGAGATGAAGGATTGGGAAAAGCTGTTTTGGTTCCTGCGCTATCTCATTCCAGGCCTACATGTGACCAACAACGGCGATGACGGGCTGAAGGACTTGTTGGATTCAGTGGATTTGAACACTTACGGACTACGCCGCACCGCTTTGAACGAGGCCGTTACCTTGGATGCCGGTGAGACCACCATCGACCCGTTGAAACCAACGATGGTCAATGCGGGTTCGGAGGAGGAAGTCAAAGACCCCTTGGATGAGATATTGAAAGAGTTCAACCAACGGTGGTTCAATGGTTGGGATGCCACGCCCGATGACCAGAAGATGAAATTGGTCAGCGTCGCACAAGCTGTAGCCGCCGATGAGGATTATCAGACCTTGGTGGTGGGCAATCCCGACCAGCAGGCCGTTGATGATCTTATGATAACCATCATCGACAAGATCATGAGGAAGAAACGCAAAGGCGACAACTCATTGTACAAGGAATATCAACAAAACGAGGGCTTTAAGGCCGACTTCCGAAGTGTCATCACCAGGATGTTGGGCGACTTGGATTATTTGCAGGCATAGAAATGAGTGATAGAATGGATTATCATTGCACCTGATATGCTTCTATTGCAAAAAACTATAATAAAAACAATAATAACAAAAACAACTGACCTTTGTATATCATCCTAATCATATACCTCATCCTCATCAACCTCATAGGCTTTTTCCTTTATGGCCTCGACAAGGCGAAGGCGAAGCGCAAGGGTGACCGCATCCCTGAGCGGACATTGCTTTGGGTGGCACGCCTTGGTGGGGGAGCGGGCTGTTGGCTCGGCATGGTGCTCTTCAGGCATAAGACCAAGCATATCCGCTTTAAGATACTTGTCCCGCTTTGGACGATTGTCTGGGCGATAGGGGTGGTGCTGCTATTTCTGAAAATGCAGCAGCCATAGATGCCCGCCATCGCACGAGCAGCTTTGACATGACATGGTTGCAGTAATGCCCCAGAGCATAATCTCTAACCGAATAAATCCGATGAATCAGAAAGGCTTCGGTATGGTTCGGGTCATTTCGGTTAGAGAAACACAAACCAACGGGGATGATACGCATCAGGTATTATAAAAAAAAGCGCTCAAGGCGCCTTTTTCGTTTCTTACCATTCCACAGCCATTCGCTGCACCGGCATGGTCATGCATCGGGCGCCGCCACCACCACGAGAGAGCTCGTTGCCTTCGAAGGCGACGATGCATTTCTTCACGTTGTTCACGTTGACCCTGTTGTTGGCCACATCCGAAGCAGTGACGATGTTGAAGCCTGCATTGTTCAAGGCTTCCAAGGTGTGCTGGTTGCGACCGTAGCCAATGAACTTGCCAGGCTCAAGGCAGAAGAAGTTGCAGCCGCTGTGCCACTGCTCACGCGCTGCCCAGTCGTTGTTGCGGTTACCGCAATACACAGGCTCCAAGTCGATGCCGACTTCTTTCAGTCCGGCAATCAAATCTGGGACTTCTTTGCCGATGGCTTTCTGTCCGTCGATGGTGATATGGAAGGTCTTGTATTTGCTGTTCATGATGACGGGCTCGTAGATCATACATCTGTCGACGTCGAGCATGGTGAACACCATGTCGAGATGGATGAACGACTCGGGCTCCAAGGGCAGCTCCTGGAAGATGAGGTGTTTCACGCCCTCTTTGGTCTTTAGATGCTCGACCAGTGCCTCTACGCCGTGCATGTTGGTGCGTGAACCCAGACCGCAAATCACCACGTCGTCGCGGATGATCTGCACGTCGCCGCCTTCCACCGTACCTTCACCGTGAATGTCGTAGCTCAACACGGGGTTGACGACCTTGGTCTCGAACAAGGGGTGCAGGTTATAGATGCTGTTGAGGATCAAGCACTCGCGGGCGCGCACTGTCGTGGCCATGTTGCTGATCATGATGTTGTCGAACATGGTGAACGAGGCGTCGCGCATGAAGAAGAGATTGGGAATCGGCAGCAGGGCATACGGGTCCTTGTTGATGTAGGTGACGTCCTCCAAGCGGACACCTTCAATAAGTTGACGTGAGAGTTCTTTGGCCGGCAACGACTTTAGGTATGGAGCGAGGAAACCTTTGTCCTCGGTCTTGCACACGCGGTCGACCATGGCGTTCTTCACGTTCTCCATCTGTAGGATGTCGGTGAGCAAGTCGCCAATTTCGTGCACTTCAGCCGCTTTTTGCAGCACTTTCTTGAAATAGCTGTATTCTTTTTGCGCCACTTGCATGTTCAAGATGTCGCTGAACAGGAAGGTGTGCGCATTTTCCGGGGTTACTTTTTCCAGCTCCGGACCTGGAGTATGAACTAAAACGTGTTGGAGTTTTCCGATTTCAGAGTTGACACTGACTTTGATTCCTTCTAGTGAATCCATAAAATGTGTTTTGGTGAAACAATAAGAGCAGGCCTTGGCCACGCTCCAAAGATGGGTGCAAAATTAGGAAAAAACTCGGAAAGGCCAAAGAAAAAAGTGGAAAATCGGGTTGGAATTCTATCTTACGGCCTACAATTCGCTGTCAATCATTGGATAGGGCGACGTCCTCGTCCATGTTGTAGGCCCTGAAACGCAGCTTCTCGGGCTGCTGTATGTTGAGGTAAAGCTCTTCGAAGTCGTTGGTGCCCCAATTTCCGGCTAAGGTGGCCTCTTTCGTTAGGACCTTGAGCTCGTCGATGAAGTCCTTGCGGGGGATGCTGTAGGCACCCAGACTCATCAGATGCTCCGTTTCTTGCTGGCAGTCGATGAGCTTGAAACCATGTTCCTGCAAAAACTGATGCAGATGGTAGAAGGCCACTTTCGAGGCATCGGTGACGGTGTGGAACATCGACTCGCCGAAAAACACCTTGCCGATGGAGACGCCATACAGTCCCCCGACCAACTCACCGTCTTGGTAGGTCTCGAAGGAATGGGCGATACCCAAGTCGTGCAGTTCGCAGTAGGCCTCCACCATCTCGTCCTGGATCCAGGTGCCGTCTTGGTCTTTACGTGGTGTCTCTGCGCAATGCAGCATCACCTCGCGGAAGTTGGTGTCGATGCGAACATCAAACTTTCCTGATTTTATTGTACGTCTCAGCGACTTGCTCACACGCATTTCGCCTGGACGGATGATGAGCCTCGGGTCGAGCGACCACCAAAGCAAAGGCTCGTCTTCGCTGTACCAAGGGAAGATGCCGTTGGCGTAGGCCACCACGAGACGCTGTGGAGAGAGGTCGCCACCAAAGGCCAGCAAGCCGTCCTTGTTGGCACGGTCGGCGGGCGGAAAGAAGCAGTCGTCATCATTGAGTTGGTACAAAATGTTCATATCGGTGAAATCGAACCGCAAAAATAGGAATTTTTTTGAATGCGGAATGTGGAATGCTGAATGCTGAATGAAGGGAAACACATTCCTCATTCAGCATTCATAATTCCGCATTATTTTTTTCTCTATTTTTGTGCCTTCAAACAGGAGTATATGCCTCGATACTTCATAAAAATGGCCTACAACGGCAGCCGCTATCACGGTTACCAAATCCAGCCGCACTCCGAGAGCGTGCAGGCCACGGTGGAGCAATGCCTGAGCCTCAAATTGGGGCAGACGGTCTCCATCACGGGCTGCGGGCGCACCGACACGGGCGTTCATGCGAGGAACTATTATGCCCATTTCGACATTGATTCTGAGCTGAAAGACACGGAAATGCTTGCCCATCAGATGAATGCCTTCCTGCCTGAGGACATTGTCATCTATCGCATTTGGCAGGTCGCGCCCGAGATGCATGCCCGTTTCAATGCCCTATCGCGTACCTACCATTATTACATCACCCGCACCAAGAATCCCTTCCATACCAATGATGCCTATTTCCTTTATGGTGATTTGGACGTTGCAAAGATGCAGGAAGCCGCCAATATCCTCTTTGATTATGAGGACTTCACGAGTTTTTCGAAGGTGCATACGCAGGTGAAGACCAACAACTGCAAGATTATGGAGGCACGCTGGTTTGAACAGGACGGACTGCTGGTGTTCCGCATCAAGGCGGATCGTTTCTTGCGTAACATGGTGCGAGCCATCGTAGGCACGTTGTTGGAGATAGGGAAGGGCCGCATGACATTGGAAGAGTTCCGTGCCGTCATCGAACGCAAGGACCGTTGCGAAGCTGGCACTTCTGTGCCTGCGCATGCATTGTTTCTGGAGGAGGTGGAATATGATTGGGTAGATTCCCCGCAGGGGAAGCCCGTTAAATCTTTGAATCTTTAAATCTTTAAATCTTAAATCCCAACCATGTTTCAGAGAATCATACGTTTTTGCGTAAAACTCGTTCAGAAATATCTCCCTGAGCCTTTCATCTTTGCCGTAGTGTTGACCCTATTGGCCTTCATCATCGCCATGCCCGTGTGTAAGCAGACGCCGCTTGAGGTGGTCGAGCATTGGGGCAACGGTGTGTGGTCGCTGTTGGCTTTCGCTATGCAGATGGCCTTGGTACTGGTGACGGGTTCTGCCTTGGCGGCGGCTCCAGCCATCAAGAAAGGCATCAGCGCCTTGGCGGGTCTGCCCAAGACACCAGCGGGTGCAATCGCTTTGGTGACAGGCATCTCGGCCCTGGCATGCTGGCTCAATTGGGGCTTTGGCCTCATAGTGGGCGTCATCTTCGCCAAGGAGATTGCCAAGAAGCTGAAAGGCGTGGACTACCGTCTGCTCATCGCATCTGCGTACAGCGGCTTCGTGGTGTGGCATGCCGGTCTTTCGGGTTCCATCCCGCTTACGATGGCCTCTATGGAGTCTAATCTTGAGAAAGTTACCAATGGCACACTCACTCAGCCCATACCTGTCAGCGAGACCATCTTGACCTATCAAAATCTCATCATGGTGGCGGTGGTCATCGTGGCCATCGTGGTGGTCAACGCGCTGATGCATCCTAAAGGCGAGCATGTGGTAGCCATCGAGCCTTCACTGCTGTTTGAGGAGGAACCCAAACCTCTGCCAAAAGCCACCACGCCAGCCGAAAAACTGGAAAACAGCCGTGTACTCTCATGGATCATAGCCTTGTTGGGCTTAACCTATCTCGTTATCAAACTGTTCGTCAAAGGTGGCAGTTTCGACCTTGGAGCCGTCATCATGTTGTTCCTGTTTTTGGGCGTCATCTTGCACGGAACGCCGTTGGCATACGTCAAGGCCTTCGGAAAGTCGGTGGGTGGTGCAGCTGGCATCCTGCTTCAGTTTCCGTTCTATGCGGGTATCATGGGCATCATCACGGGAGTAGGAGAGTCGGGCATCTGCTTGGGCGAGGTGGTGAGCAACGCTTGCGTTTCCATCTCCACGCCAAAGACCTATCCGCTGTTCACCTTCTTCTGTGCGGCTATTTTGAACATGTTCGTGCCTTCTGGTGGTGGCCACTGGGCCATCCAAGCGCCGATTATGTTTACGGCAGGAGCCGCCTTAGGTGTAGCTCCTGGCTTGACGGGCATGGCCATTTCTTGGGGCGATGCCTGGACCAACCTCATCCAGCCTTTCTGGGCTTTGCCTGCTTTGGCTATCGCCAAGCTCAATGCCAAGGACATCATGGGTTTTTGCATCATCGACTTGTTTGTCACGGGACTGATTATCTGTGGCGGACTCTTGCTTTGGGCGTAATGTGTATCAAGTCGACTTGAAATGTTTTTTTCTCCATGAATTTGGTGTATTTAAATTCTTTTTGTATTTTTGTGCCAAAATCAGGTAGTTATGAAGATCATTACATTAGGCAAAACCAACTTGAAGGTGAACAAGAATGGTTTCGGAGCCCTTCCCATTCAGAGAATCAGTGAAAAGGAAGCCGTGTATCTGCTGCATAAGGCATACGATAATGGCATTAATTTTTATGACACGGCGCGGTTCTACACCGACAGTGAGGAGAAAATCGGTGCGGCCTTTGCCGACAGAAGGAAAAAAGTCATCATTGCTTCCAAGACGGCTGCCACCACCATCGAAGATTTTTGGAAAGACCTTCATACCACTTTGAAAAACCTGAAGACCGACTATCTGGATTTATATCAGTTCCATAATCCCGATTATTGCCCCCGACCAGGTGATAAGGAAGGCTTGTATGATGCCATGAAGGTGGCCAAACGCCAAGGTAAGGTGCGCTTCATCGGCATCAGCAACCACCGACAAAATGTGGCCATGGAAGCTATCGAGCGCGATTGTTACGACACGCTGCAATATCCGTTCTCCTATCTCTCTTCGGAGGACGATCAGAAGATTGTGGAGGCATGCTTTAAACACAATATGGGCTTCATCTGCATGAAAGCCTTGGCGGGTGGACTTATCAACGACTCGGCTTTGGCCTATGCTTTCCTTAATCAGTTCGATCATGCCTTGCCCATCTGGGGCATTCAGCGCGAGAGCGAGTTGGATGAGTTCCTCTCATACCAAGACCACGAGCCAGAGCTGTCTTCAGCTTCTTGGCGCAAGATTGAGAAGGAACGTGCCGAATTGTCGGGTGATTTCTGCCGTGGCTGTGGCTATTGCATGCCGTGCCCGGCAGGCATCGAGATCAACAATTGCGCCCGTATGAGTCTTTTCTTAAAGCGCGCACCGTATAGTGTCTATCTCACTGAGGAATGGGCCGCGAAGATGAAGCAAATCGAGAAGTGCAAGCACTGCAACGCCTGCCACGGGAAATGTCCATATGGTCTCGATACGCCGACGCTCTTGGAAAAGAACTATGAGGTATTCAAGGATTATTGGGCCAAGAAACAGGCTGGGGAATTGTAATGATTTGAAAGATGAAACGAAAAACTCCGCTGCTCATCGAACAGCGGAGTTTTTCGTTATGGTTGGTGGAGACGGTGCATGCACCGTCTCTACAACACGAATCATTTCAGCGGGCTGGGCGTGTGATATTCACGGGCGTCGAGCTCCTTGTCGAGCATAATCATGCCACCGATATGGTCGCCAATCATCTTGGCTTGACGCACGAGGTCACGGGCGTTCTCTTCCTCTTCCACTTGCTCGTCGATGAACCAGGCGAGGAAGTTGGCGGCAGCGCGGTCTTTGTCTTCGTCGGCGATGTCGCAGAGGTTGTTAATCATTGCGGTCACTTTCTTCTCGTGGGCGAGGGTGTCCTCAAAGGTGGCCAGGACGCTCTTCCAGCTGGTCTGCACTTTGGCGATAGGGGCCAGTATGACTTTCTCATCCTGTGCGTGCAAGTAGTTGATCATAATGGCGGCGTGGGCTTGTTCCTCAAGGAACTGGACCTTGTACCAATGGGCGATGCCATGGAAGCCCTTGGCGTAGATGTCTTGCGACATGCTCAGATAGAGATAGGCCGACCACATCTCAGCATTGATCTGGTCGTTGATGGCCTTTGCTAATTTTTTGCTAATCATAGTGTTATTTTTTTAATGCGGAATGAGGAATTAGGAATGCTGAATGTACCTACCGGTGGCCATTCCGCATTCTGCATTCCGCATTCCTAATTCATATTTATATTTATTCAAAGTAGCGTTTGTACAGTCCTTCAAAGCCTTTTCCGTGGCGGGCTTCGTCTTTTGCCATTTCGTGGACGGTGTCGTGGATGGCGTCGAGGTTGCGTTCCTTGGCCACGCGGGCGATGCGCATCTTGTCTTCGCAGGCGCCGCATTCGGCAATCATGCGCTTGTAGAGGTTGGTCTTGGTGTCCCAAACCACATCACCCAGCAGTTCGGCAAACTTGGCGCAGTGCTCGGCCTCTTCGAAGGCATAGCGTTTGAATGCCTCGGCGATTTCGGGATAGCCTTCACGATCGGCTTGACGGCTCATGGCCAGATACATGCCGACTTCTGTGGCCTCTCCCATGAAGTGTGCGTTGAGGTCCTTAATCATGTCGTCACCAGTGCCTTTGGCGATACCAACGACGTGTTCGGTAACGAAATTCAGGGCAGCGCTCTCGTCAACGACTTTCCATTCGACGATTTGCTTGCATTGGGGGCAGCGCTCAGGGGCTTCCTCACCTTCGTGTACATACCCACAGATGGGGCAGATGAATTTTTTCTTCATAGATGTCTGTATTTAATGTTATTGAGTTAGTTGTTCAAATACATGATAAAAACGCAAAGATAGAGTTTTTCTTACACATGGCGTGACTTATTGAAAAAAAAACATTGACAGCGCTTTATGCCTTATGATTCAATGAAATAGTCGCAAGCAACCCGGTCTTTCCTGACTTTTTTGCAGTATTGGCTTATCTGTTTGTGCAACGGATGGTTCTTGTAACGTTCCATTGCCTCAAAGGAAAGGAAGGTGGCCGTCAGCACAGCGTCGTAGGCCGAATCCGAGTCCTTGCAGTTGATGCCCACTTCGGCACTCAGCAGTTCGGGGATTTGTCCTACCAAAGCTTCCAGGTGTTCCTTCATCCATAGTGCATTTTCTAGGCGTGTGCGCCCTTCGGCCTCGTCGAGGAATTTCCACATTACGATGTGTTTTAAAACTTTTGTCATGGCGATTGTCGTTGATGCCGCAAAAATACTCCATTTTTTGTTGTATTTGCACAGGATTTTGTTTTATCTTTGCAAATTATTTTCCCATATAGACCAATCGATATGTTGAATAGAAGATTTCTGAGAGTCAAGGCGTTACAATCAATTTACGCCTATCACCAGTCCGAAAGTTCCAACCTGCCCCAAGCCGAGCGCCAGCTGCTTGCTGGGGTTGACGATTTATACAAGCTCTTTGTTTATCAGCTTTCTTTCTGGGTCGAAATCAGACAGTTTGCCGAACGCCGCATTGGGGAGAACAAGCAAAAGCATTTCCCGACCGAGGAGGACCTGAATCCCAACATGAAGTTTGTCAACAACAAGATTCTCAGGGCATTGGACGATAATCAAAATCTGAATAGACTCATTGATCAATACAAGATCAATTGGGCCGACTCTCGTGAGGACTTCATTCGTAATATGTTTGTGAAACTGACGGAGACGCCTGAGTATCAGGAGTACATGAACAATGGCAAGGACAGTTTCAGCGACGACAAGCGTTTCTTGGCTTCGGTGATCGACACATACATGCCGGAGAACGGCTTGCTTTATGACTATTATTCCGATCGTGAGCTTTCCTATAACAGTGACTATCAACTGGCTGTTTATTTGCTTTGGAAGTTCATCAGTGAGCTGCCCACCAGTTTTGATGCCTCCAGTTTGCTTCCTCCAGTGTACAAGGATGAGGCCGAGGACAAGGAATTTGTCGTGAAGCTGTTCGAGAAGACCATCCTTCATGCCGATGAGTATATGGAAATGGTGAAGGCCAATATCTCCAATTGGGATTATGACCGTCTGGCATTGATGGACAAGATATTGATTTTCATGGCTTTGACGGAGTTTGTAGAGTTCCATTCCATCCCTGTTAAGGTCACTATTAACGAATACATCGAAATCTCCAAGTTCTACAGCACGCCAGAGAGCCGCCGTTTCGTGAACGGTATGCTCGACCGCCTCTCGACCGAACTGAAAGAGCAAGGCAGGCTGGTGAAGACGGGCTTGGGATTGGTGGACAAATAATTGCACATCAGTGCAATAATAATGTAATTGGTGCCGTTATCCTACAAATATGAATCTATGAAACGAACTATCTACGTTATATGCTCTTTGGTGCTGTCAGTCCTCGCATTGCAAGCCAATGCACAAGTGAGCAATGGTTTGTATCGTGCTTTGACAGATGCCAACTCGGCCCGTGTGGTGGCTTTGGGTGGACTGCCGTTGCCCGTGCATGACGGCGACTTGCAGACGGCCGTGTTCAATCCTTCGGCCATCTCGCCCGAAATGAACAACCAGCTGACCTTGTCGTATGTTGGTGATTTCAATGTAGGCACCAATTTCGCCACGGCACAATACAGCCACACTTTCGAGAACCTGGGTAGCTTTGCAACCTCGGTGCAATACTACAACTATGGTGCGATGCAGTATGCTTCCGAAAGCGGCCATACCGATGGCAGCACATTTAATGTCTCCGACTATGCCGTCACCCTCGGCTGGGGTCGTGAGCTGACCGACAAATGGAGCATCGGCGCCAACTTGAAATATGCCGGCGTGCAATATGAAGCAGGCCGTGCGGGCGCCTTGGGCGTTGATGTGGCTGGCACCTATTGGTCCTATTCCAACTGGGCCTTCACTCTTGCCGCCCGCAACATCGGAAGACAACTCTTCTCGCAGGAACTGAACGTGGAGGACAAGTGGTTGCCTTTCTCTTTGGATTTCATGGCTTCCAAGAAACTTGATCACCTGCCGCTGACCATCGTCGTGGGCTACAAGGACATCCAGCATTGGAACAAACTCTATGATGATCCGCTTGACTTGGCTGGCTATTACGATCCCATCACAGGTGAATACCAAGAGCCTTCAAAGGCTGCCAAGTTTTTCACCAATTTGGGTTGCCATCTATTGATTGGCGGTGAGTTGGCCATCGGCAAGAATCTCTTCTTGAGGGCGTCCTACAACTATGAAACGCACCGCGAAATGGGTGTGCCCGAGGCACGTAGTTTGGTGGGCTTCTCTGCCGGTTTTGGTGTGAGGATCAAGGCCTTCCAAATCGATTATGCCCGCTCAAGGAACAACATCGTGGGTTCGCCCAATTTCCTGACCTTACGCGTTGACCTGAGTAAACTATGAAAATGCGGAATGCTGAATGTGGAATGCTGAATGTAGAATAAACCCATCATTCAGCATTCCACATTCAGCATTCATAATTCAACAATATGTATCTCCACGAACTCAAACTGACCAACTTCAAGAACTGCGAATCGGCCGACTTGCTGTTTTCGGAGAACGTCAATTGTTTCGTGGGCCTCAACGGGGCAGGGAAGACCAACATCCTCGATTCCATCTATTACCTCTCGTTTTGCAAGAGCTTCTTTGGTGCCACCGATAAGCAGAACATCCGCCACGAGCAGGATTTCTTCGCCATCCATGGCGTGTATTCCCATGATGGCAAGGATGACGAGTTGGTGTCGTGCGTGCAGAAGCGTGACCAAAAGAAGTCGTTCCGTTTCAACAAGAAAGAATATGACCGTCTCAGCGATCATATCGGTAAGTTTCCTTTGGTGATGATCTCGCCTTACGACCGTGACCTTATCAATGAAGGCAGCGACCTCCGCCGTAAGTTCATCGATGGCGTCATATCACAGTTCGATCCCTTGTATCTCAATGCCTTGCTGAAATACAATCGTGCCTTGCTGCAACGCAATATGCAGCTGAAACAATTTGCAGAAAGCCACCATTTCGACCGTGAGTTGCTCCGACTTTGGGAGGATCAGCTGGCTCAGCATGCCGACGACATCCATGCCAAGCGCCATCGCTTTTTGGAGGAGTTCCTGCCCATTTTCCAACATTACTATGAGATTGTCTCGGGCGGCACGGAGAAAGTAAACGTCATCTACCAGTCGCGACTGGATGAAAAGCCATTGTACGAATTGTTGGAGGAAAGCCTGCAACAAGACAGCTATTCGGGCTATACCAATGTGGGCATCCACAAGGATGACCTGGAGTTTACTCTTGACGGCCATCCGTTGAAGCGCTTCGGATCGCAGGGACAGCAGAAGTCGTTTGTGGTGTCGATTCGCTTGGCACAGTTCGAGTTCAACTATCAAAAGATTGGTTATAAACCCATACTTTTGTTGGACGACATTTTCGACAAGCTCGACGACCAGCGCGTGATGAAACTTGTGCGCCTCGTTGGTGACGAGCATTTTGGTCAGGTATTTATCACTGACACACAACAGGGTAGAGTGGAGAAACTGTTTGAAAACACCAACATCGACCACAAAATTTTCGAGGTGGAGAAGGGCTGCGTCAAAGAGATAGGAGGGGAGCTATGATATACTACGACGTGAAGCCTTTGGGCGATCTTATCAAGGCGTTCTACGAACAGCATCGTGGCCTTGAATATCTTGACGAAGTCAAGGTCGTCGAATCATGGCCCAAGGTGGTCGGGCCGTTCATTGCCTCGCATACCATCGACCTTTCCATCAAGGAGGGGAGGCTGTTCGTCCGCGTCGACAGCGATGCCTTGCGCAGCGAACTGAGTTATTCCAAGTCCTTGTTGATGAAGAACCTGAACGAGATGGTAGGGAAGGAGATTGTTAAGGAAATCATTCTCAACTGAGTTTACCTCTTGCAAATCAGCTTAAAATCGCAAAATTTGCATTTTTTGTCGTCCTCGGCCTGCGAAAAGGGGATTTCAGAATCGAAAATCTCATCCACAACAGCCTCAAGCATAACCTCCATATCGGGAATGAAACGGCAGCCTTCAAGGAAATCAGTGACGGCATCGTTGTCGTTTTTGGTCGGCGAGGCTTTTGTCAGACTGAATTCAATGGCATTAGCGTACTTTAACCCATGGATGGCTGCGATGACTTGCTCGGGTGAGATATTTGGGTTTTCCTTGAGATACATGTATTTGTAAAGCAGTAATTGTAACGCTTTTTCTGGAATCTTTTTCAGATAATCGAGGTTGCTTTCACTTTGATGACGCACGGGAACCTTGAGATCGGTGCTGCTCACATGACCCGTCTTATAGTCAATGACTCGGATAAGACCATTAAATTGGTCTATGCGGTCGGTGCGGCCATAGAAAATGCAATCTCCATGACCAGTTGGCAGGTTTGACTTCAATTCGCCCTCGGTTTCCAGTATGGTCAAGGTGCTGTTTTCCAACTGTTTGGAAGTGTAGTTGAGATAGTTCTTTAGTTGTTGCTTAATGGTGACACGGTTCAAGTAGTTGAAGCCCACATCGGGAAGGCCATTGGGCAGGTTTTTCGCTATTGATAGGGCTAGTTTTTGTTCCCATTGGGGCTTGATGACTTTGTCAAAAAGTTCTTTGTCAATGAGTTGTGTTTTTCCTTCTTTCGGCAGGTAGTCGGCAAACATAAACTCTAATGTGTCGTGGATGATGGTACCTATGACATTGACACCCGTGTCTTCCTCAACGCTATTGTCCTCAATTTGGGCGATATACCGCAGATAATACTTCAACGGACAATTCAGATAGGTGGACAAGGCGGAAGGGGATAGGCCTTTCTCTTCAATGAGGTAGTGGAGACGGTCTAAGGCATTGGTTTTCTGTGCGCTGAGCTTCTGTGACTCCAAAGAGGATTTTGCCGCACTGTTGAACGATTCTTCCTCGACTTTGATGTTAGCGTTTTTGGCTAATTCATGCTTGATTTGCAAGATGAATCGGCTGGCTTCGCCGCCTGATGTGTCGCCTAAATTGTTATAATACAAATAAATGTCTTTTCCGTTCTGTAGCAGGCGGTAGAAGTGATAAGCCACGACAGCTTGGCTTTCAGTGTAGCCTGAAAGGCCGCAGGCACGACGGATGAATTGTGGAATGAAGCTGCCTCGCGATTTGTCGGGCGGCAAAATGCCCTCGTTGACACTGAGCAGGTGTAGCCGCTCAAAGTCGAGATTGCGGGTCTCCAGCAAGCCCATGATTTGTAGGCCATCGGTCTCGCTGCTGTTCAGCTTCAGACTTGCTGCTGACGACAGCACCCGATACAAAGACTCAAGGCTGTGCGTGTCTTTGACATATTGGGCGTTTTGCGCGACGACTCTTTCCAACCGGCTAATGATTTTTCCGATTTCGCTAACTTGGTTGAGGAGGAAAAAGTTCCTTTCTTGCTCTGGTATTGATTGGAGTAAATGTGAGATGAAAACCAACACTTGATTGAGATCTTCCAAAACTATGGCAGGCGATGATCCGTCTTTCTTGTTTAGGATAACCCTCAGTAACGCCTGAATGTTAGGCATCTGTTGGAATGACTCAATGTCACCGTCCTCAAAGATGAATTTGCCTTTCTTCACCGCATTTTGCTTCCAATGGCTAAAGACTTCAAGCTCGTTTCTGGAGAAGACGATTTTAACGATTTCAAGATCCATCAAGTGCAGGACGGGCCAAATGTACCAACCTTCTGCCACACGCTCTGTTCCGTTGTCGTTGATTTTTCGGGAGATTCTTTTGTGTCGATACAGAGCAAAACATTCCTTAATAAGTTGGTTGACAGGTGTTTTTGTTATGGGATAGCCCATCGATACTTTGAAGCCTGAATAAGTATTTGGAATGCTGTTCAAGATAGGGATCAGCAAGTTCTCGTCGGCAAGGATGACGGCTTGTTTTCCGTCATGTGTTTCTTGTAGTTTGGCTTGCAAGGCTTTGGCCTGTAGTGTATTGCCGCTGGCGTTGATGATGTGGATGTTCTTGGTTTCGGTGGTTAGAGCGTTGGAAATACTGTTTTCAATCCATTGCGGATGAACCTTTTTGTATTTCCTCGCAAAAAGACCTGCTTCATTGTTTTCGTCATAGACATAATAGGCATCGTAATCGAACAGAATCTCAGCCTTGCCGTTTCTAATGAGCGTGTTGATAATGCGTTCTTCGGTAGTGGTCAAGGCATTGAAGCCGGCGAAAAGGATGCTTCTTTCCCCGATTTTTTCCAATAACATCGTCTCTGGTAATTCCGACAAATGTCTGGTAATCATGCCGTAATAGCCTTTGCCTTGCTTGCTTAGCCTGTCTCGGAGTCGGAGATAATAGTCGTAAAGCGATTGGAAAAAATGAAGATATTTTATTTCTTTTTCTTTGCTTTTTTCCTCGTCAAAGTTCCAGATTTCCAGCTTTTTATTGTCCAAGACAAAGTTGAAAACATGTTTGGCGTCGATGCCATATTGGTCGATTTCGTCAAAGTCTTTTGCCATTTGTGTGGCTTGGCTGCCAAAGACACTTAGGTCGCTATCTTGCTCCACATGTAGTCCCGCATCGATGTCGATGAGTTCAAACAACAAGTCGATAGTGTCGGCTAAGGCGATGCTGCTCCATTGGGTGACGGCCTCCTCGATGGAGATCATTTGCGGCAGCCAAAGGGTCTGGGCGCAGCTTGTTTTGAACGAGTTTCGCAAATAGAAAGCTGCCCTTTTGTTGGGGAATACTACTGTCAGTTCCTGTTTCGTGAGGTCGTAGTGGCTTTGGATATGGTTTGCCAGCTTGGCTATGAAGGTGTCTTCGTTCATTTCAAAGCGTTTTTATATAGTTTTCGGCAGCTAGCAGTTGTTCGGGTTTGCCCAAGTCGAACCAATAATTGGGTTGGATAGGTTTTGAAATGATGCGGTTGGTTTTAGCCAAATTGAGGTATAAATCAATGACACTCTGAGGCTTGACCTCAAACTCAGCAAATAAATCGCTCCTGAAAAAATGCAGCCCGCTGAAGGCCATTTCTTTATAATAGGGTTGAGGTCCCTGAGCCCGTCGAAGGGCCGACTTTGATTCACCTACCCATTTAAATCGTTGTTCAGCCTTATTCATCCACCCAACAAGCTGGTTCTCATCATCAAACAACAACTTTCTATTCGTCTCCCTATCCTGTGTCAGCAGCCAAGCATCGTCACCAGAGGAGAGAAACTGTTGGCTCATCTCGCCAAGATTCACATTGCTGATGATGTCCACATTATGTACCAACACGGCTTTTGAGTCCTTGAAGAGGGGAGTGGCCTTGACGATGCCGCCACCTGTGTCCATCAGCAGGTCGCGTTCGTCGGAAATCTGTATGACAGCGTTAAACTGATGTTGGTTGATGAAGTCGATGATTTGTTCGCCAAAATGATGCACATTGATGACAATGTGATAGAATCCGTTGACAATCAAATTCTCGATGCAATGCTGCAACAATGGCTTGCCGTTAAGCTCTACCAAAGCCTTGGGTTTGTCTTGGGTCAGTGCTTTGAGGCGCGTGCCGAGGCCGGCGGCCAAAATCATTGCGGTGGTTTCGATTTTTGGACTCATAAGCCAGTTTTCTCCGTGATTTTGCGTTCGATGTGGTTCAGTTTCAGATGGATGTCGGGATAGGTCGCCTTGAGCCATTCGTAGATGGTCTGGGCGAAGAAGACCGAACGATGTTGTCCGCCCGTGCAGCCAAACGACACCATCAGGTTGCTGAAATGCCGCTCGCGGTAGTTGTCGACGCTTTGCCCGATGATGCCTTTCACATGGTCGAGGAAGACATGGACGGACGGCTTGGCCATGAGGTAGTCGATGACCTCCCAATCGCGGCCGGTCTTTGTTTTGAATTCAGGTTCACGTCCAGGATTGGGCAAGGCACGACAGTCGAACACGAAGCCGCCTCCGTTGCCGCTGAAGTCGGCTGGGTAACCCTTCTTGAATGAGAAGCTATTGATAGTTACGGTCAGCTTGCCCGCAGGTGGAGCGATGAGCGCGGCATATTTGGCGTCCAGCTTATTAAGTTGGCTAATGACGCTTTGCAACTCAGGATAGGCAGTTAAAGGTGTTGTTTTCGAGAGTGCCTCGATTTCATGCAAGGCGTATGGGATGCTCTCGATGAAGTGCGACTTCTTCTGGATGAGGCCTCTGAAACCGTAAGCACCCAACACCTGCATCAATCGGAGATAGACAAAATAAGGCTGGTAGGTGTCGAATTTGACGGCTTCTGGACTCATGTATTGCGACAATTCGGTCTTGTAATACCCGACCAACTCATCTCGTATGGCTTGCGGAATTTGCGCCTTCACCTGATAGAGCAGCGAGACCACATCGTAATTCAGTGGGCCTTTACGACCACCTTGGAAGTCGATGAAATACAAATCTCCGTCTTTCACCATAATGTTGCGCGACTGGAAGTCGCGGTACATAAAGAAGTCGCAAGGTGCTTGGCTGACGAAGTCGGCGAAGGCTTCGAAGTCCTTGCCCAAGCGCGTCTCGTTGAAGTCGATTTCCTCGTGTGGCTTGACGAAATAGTATTTGAAGTAGTTCAAATCATCTATGATGGCCTGTCGGTCGAAGCTCTCGGTAGGGTAGGCCTTGCTGTAGTCCAAGCCTTGATGACCTAACACTTGTAGCTTCACCAGATGGCTCAGTGCTTTTTTGTATAGTTCTATTACGTTTTCACCTAAGGTCCCTGAGCCTGTCGAAGGACCGCTGCTTGCTATCAAAGCCTTCTGCACATGCGCAAAAAGATTGTCATCCCCGAAGTCGCTTTGCAGATAACAGGTCTTTTCCTCGTTTACAGCATAGACCTCTGGCACATTCAGTCCCAATTCATGAAAATGCTTGCTGAAAGTGAGAAAAGCCTCGTTTTCTTCAACATTATTGCTAAAGGTGCCAATAAGGCTCTTGTCATCGGTGATGATGCGGTAATACTTCCTCGCCGAGCCTGATTCTGCGATGGGCAGGATGTCCTTGGGCGTTTCCCCGATGGAACGCGTTAGTGCAGCTAATATGTTTTGAATATCAGTAGTTTGCATGAAATTCCATTGTTTTCTATTGTTGCAAAGTTACAAAGAAAAAATGGAATTAAGGTATTTGTGGACTATTTCTTTCCCCGCGTCTCAATCCACACCCACAGCCGCCACATCAGCCAGCCCCAGGCGAAGAAGAGGACATAGAAGATCCATTTAGGGATGGAGGTTGTATAGGCGCCTTCCTTGTCGATTTCGTTGTATTGTTCTGTGGGGATGTCGGCATAGTAATAGGCACCTGCGCCGAAGTCGTAGCCTTCGACGAGGCCGAGTTGGTTGGCCATGATCCAACCGGCCAAAAACAAAGTGATTACCACCACGATGATGGTAATCACTTTGAATATTTTGTGGTTTTTGTTCATCACTTGAACATGTCGAGGGAAGGAATGTCAAAGATCTTTCCTGACAGCAGGAACCACACTGCAAACAGCGTAAGGGCGATGTTGAAGGCCTGGCCGATGATGTAGAGCCAGAGCACCTTGCCGCCTTGCATACGCTTGAAGAGGCTCTTGAAGTTGGTGTCCAAGCCGATGCTGGTGAAAGCCAACACGAAGGCCCAGTTCTTGTATTGGTCAAGCACGCCGTTGATGGCCTTCACGGCTGAGGCGCCGTTGAAATCCATACCCTTGGTGAGGGGTTGGATAATGAAGGAGGCAACGAGTGAAGCCACGAAGAAACCGATGATGAACTTCGGGAAACGGTTCCAGATTTCGCCGGCACCGACCTTTTGGTTCGGGTCTTTGTCGACCTTGGTGGCAAAGAAGATGGCCACGAAGAAGGCGATGAAACCGATGAGGATGTTTTGGATGGACTTCACGAGCACGGCGGCTTGCTCGGCTTCTTCGCCGAGGGCATTACCGGCCAGCACCACGGCACCCGTAGAGTCGACGGTGCCGCCGATGAGGGCACCGCCCATGAGTTGGCTCATACCGCAGGCACGGATGATCATGGGTTCGAATACCATCATCAGGATGGTGAAGATGATAGAGATGCTGATAGCCAGCGAGAGGTCTTCTTTCTTGGCTTTGGAGGCAGCACCCGTGGCGATGGCGGCACTGGTACCGCACACCGAGGTGGCCGAAGCCAGCGTGATGACCAGAGGCTTGTTGTCAATCTTCAGCACCTTGGTGCCCAACCACCACATGAAGATGATGACAATGGGCGTCACAATCCATGCGATGCCGAGGCCATAGAGACCGAACTTGGCGATGTTGGAGAACAACACGGAGAAGCCCATGATGACCAAACCCGTCTTGATGTAGAACTCAGTACGGATGGCAGGCTTCAGCCATTCGGGCGTGCCGACGGTGTTGGAAATCAACAGGCCGATGAGCAAGGCCCAGAAAGCCCATTCGAGGTAACGGTTCAGGGTGAACTCGGCGCTCACTAGGCGCACCACGATGCAGATGATAAACAGCACGATGAAAGCAGGAATGAACTTGCCGATCTTCTCGCCTTGCGGCTTGATGCCAATGCCGAATAGGATACCGAGCACCAGGAAGGTGCGGAGCAGTTTACCCCAGAAGGCCCCGTTGAATTGGTCAATAAGAGATTTCTTTTCGTCTACATTTTCCCACCAATGCCAGGTGCTGAACTTGGCGGCGGAGAAGTCGAAGCTTTGGGTAAGGATGGAGATGCAGCCGATGGCGATGACGATGAAGCCTATCCACACGGCCAGCCAGTCTTCCTTTTTCCAAAGGTTGGATGCGTTATTTGCCATAAATCTCAAATTTTTGAATTTTATATCTTAAATTTTGAATTAAAACTTATAGCTCAAGATACCGACCACACGATGTGAGTTGTCGCCAGCTTCTTTCTGTACCAATGAATAGTCAAGTTTGAAGTTCACGGACTTCAGAGGCCAGTAGTTGATGCCGACAGTATACCAATTGGTGCCGCCTTTTTCGATGATGGCATCTTTGGTGAAGTGCTCATAACGCAGCACGGGCATTATCTTCTGTTCACCAGCTTGGAAGTTGTATCCAACTACGCCATAGTAACCGTTGCTGTTGTAATAGACAAGGTCTTCTGGAATAACTGTATGAGACAGACCTGTTTTGCCGCCGATGTATTCGCCACGAAGAACGAGTTTGCCGTCGTTGTATTGGACGCCGGCTGCCCAACGGTTACGAGTGCCGTTGTTTCCTTCATCCTTGTAATAGTGGCCGTAGTAATATGAACCGCTTAAAGTCAGGTCTTTCAGGCCGGGATGCACGTCGAGGCGACCTACAAGGTCCTTGCGGTTGTTGTTGTCGAGCTGGTTGGCACCGTTGCCATTGAACACGCCGATGGAGTAGTCAACGATGCTGTACTTGTAACCTTCTTCGCCTTCCACGGGGAAGAGGCTACCTGTGGCCATCAAACCAAGGTCACGGCCGAGGGCACCGACGCCGCAAACGTCTTTATAACCGACTAGTTGTTGGACGCTCTCTCCATAGTCGAAGATCTCGAGATTGACAGGGTTAATAGGACTTTCCAAAGTGAACGGGGTCTTGAACTGACCGACTTGGATGGCAAACTCTCTGCAGGGTTTGTACTTCACGTATGCGTCAACCAGCATGGGGCTGCGGGTGAAGTCGCCTTGGATTTTATAGCTCACAGTTTTCGAAAGGTTGCCGTCGACCGATAGACGCACACGGCGCATTCTCAAGGTGTTGTCGAGAAGGTCGCCCTTGTCGCTCAAGTTGGCTTGGTACATACCTTGCACGAAGCCAGAGATTTTGGGCATGGCCAATCCGTCTTTGGGCTTTTCGGGTTTCTCCTGCGCTTCGTTCTTTTCATTCATTATAGGCTTTACGGTTTTTTCGGTCTTATCTTTCTGCTCATTTTTAACAGTCTTTACTGTTTTGTCAGTCTTAGTGATAGTACCTGTTTTTTCGGTTTTGTCGGGTTTATCATCCTTTCCAGTCTTATTGGCATCGACTTTTTCAGTCTTTGGCTTTGTCCCAGCTTTAGTTGTTTTGTTCACTTGTGCATTGAGGCACAACGGAATGGCCAATAATAGCATTCCGACGATGATGCGAAATTTGCGTTTCATAGTAGTTAAAAATTTAAACGTTTTCAATTTTCTTTTGCGCGGCAAAAATAGTAAAAATACTTATAGTAAGTATATTTACTAATTATTTTGTGTAGAAAAAAGTAATTCAAGATGAATTTATATGATTAGTGATTCATTTTCAGCAAGTTGTAATAGAAGAGGTCTATTGGTTCAAATGTGGAAAAACTGATTTGGCATGGTGCAACATTTCCTCAAAGGTGATTTTGAACCATTCGGTATAATGGTTAGGATACAATTCAAGATCTTTTGAAAGTGCGTCTATTGACACGTATTTCCATGAGGCGACTTCTTCGGTGTTGATACAAGGGATGTCATCGCTTTGACCGATGAAAACATGGTCGAATTCATGCTCAGTGAGGCCTTGGCCGACAGGTGCCTTATAAATAAAGGTGTAAACTTCGTGCATCTCGCATCGCATGCCCATCTCCTCCCATAGTCGCCGTGAAGTGGCTTCTTCAAGGGTTTCGCCTGCACGGGGATGGCTGCAGCAGGTGTTGGTCCACAAGCCAGGGGAGTGGTACTTCGACAATGCACGTTGTTGCATGAGAAGTTCGCCTTTCGAATTGAACAAAAAGATAGAGAAAGCCCTATGGAGATGTGGCGTCACATGCGCGGCTTGCTTCTCCATTGTCCCAATTTCATGGTCATTCTCGTCAACTAAAACTACGTATTCCATTTTGTGTTTTTAAACAACTACGAATTGAACGAATTTTACAAATGAATTTAGCAACTAAAGTTGCAAATTTGTACGAATTTTGGCTTTCGCCATAATGTTTGGATAGCGTTTGAAGAAAAGGCTCTCTTCGTTGAAATTCAACAAGATTCCTAATTTGAAACCTGTTGCTCGAAGGTAGTTGATGATTTGGGCTTCATGTTCAGGTAAAATTGCAGAAACGGATTTTAACTCAACAATGATTTTGTCATAACACACAAAATCTGCCACAAAGTAATGCTCCATAGGAACATCTTTATATAGTATTTGGATTTTTGATTGTGAGGTAAAAGGAGTATTCCGTTTGCGCATTTCAATTTCCAAAGCCTCCTGATACACAGATTCTAAAAAACCTTGCCCCAAAGTGTTATGGACTTCCATTGCGGCACCGATTATTTCGTATGCCTCATGTGGAAAAATCATCTTATCTTTCTCGTTCTCCATCAATTATAGTTGAGTTGATTCGTATCCATTCAGGACGCTTGCGACATAAAATTCTCAAACCTAATTCGTTCTATTCGTGTAATTCGTAGTTTCTATTATACATTGAATCGAATATTCAAAATATCCCCGTCTTGAACGACATATGTCTTGCCCTCCACGCGGAACTTGCCAGCTTCCTTTACTGCGGCCTCCGAGCCATATTTCAGGAAGTCCTCCGTGCTCATCACCTCGGCGCGGATGAAGCCACGTTGCAGGTCGCTGTGGATGGCACCGGCTGCGATGGGGGCTGTGTCGCCCACATGGATGGTCCAAGCTCTTGTCTCATCAGGACCCGTGGTGAAGAAGGAATGCAGGTTCAAAGTGTGATAGGCGGTACGTACCAGCTTATTCACGCCTGGCTCGGTCAAGCCGGCATCTTCCATAAACAGAGCTCTGTCATCAGCGTCGAGTTCGGCGATTTCAGCCTCCAACTTGCCGGCAATGATGAGCATCTCCTGACCTTCCTTCAAGGCGGCTTTCACGGCATCGGAGTACTTGTTGCCTGTGGTGGCCGAAGCGTCGTCCACATTGCAGACATAGATGATGGGTTTGGCCGTCAAAAGTTGGATGTCCTGGACAAACTTTTTGTCTTCTTCGGCCACATTAGCGTCGCGTGCATTGCCAAAGTTTTCCAAAGTCTCTTTGTAGACGCTGAGCACATCAAAGGCCTTTTTGTTGTCCTTTTCGCCGTTCTTCAGCAGCTTTTGTACGCGTTCCAGTTTGCGGGTGACCAGGTCTAAGTCGCGCACCTGCAGTTCCAGGTCAACGAGTTCCATGTCGCGCACAGGGTCGATGCTGCCCTCGCTGTGAGGGATGTTGGGGTCGTCGAAACAACGCAACACATGGATGAGGGCATCCATGGTCTGCACCTCGGCGAGGAGCTTGTTACCCACGCCTTGACCGCCTTTGCTCAGTCCGGGCAGGTCGACGATTTCGACCGTGGCAGGCACGATGCGCTTCGAGTGGGAGATGTTGTCAATGAGTTTGAGGCGTTCGTCCACCACCTCACACATGCCGATATTGGATTTCGAGGCAAAACCGATTTCTGCCTTGGTGTTTGATATACAGTTGAATATGGTGGTCTTTCCAGTGCTCGAAAGGCCGATGATTCCGCAATTGAGTGCCATAATGATAAGGTTTAAATTTGCTGCAAAGATATGAATTTATTGCTTGTCGCCCGCGTTCCAGTCGATTTGGTCGTATTCGTTTTCGGTTGTTACTTCCTGAGCCTGCATAAGCGAGTTGTTTTGGTGCTTCTTGATGAGTCGGATGCCCAGACGCCAAAGCATAACGTCGCCAGCAATGAAGAACGTGTAGATGAAGGAGCTTAACGCACCTCCCATTCGGTCGCTGAACATGAGCAGCCAGTCAAACAAGCCGTGGGCAGCCATGGCGATGAGCAAGCCGATGATGATGTAACGTCCTTTCTTGTTGCTGTTGAACTTAGCCAAAGAGAGGAAATAACCTAAGATGACGCCGAAGAGGAAATGGGCGGGAACGGAGATCAAAGCGCGTACGATACCCGTGCCAATGCCGCCAGGCATGACGTACATGATGTTTTCGACAGTGGCAAAGCCTAAGCTGATGAAGGAAGCATATACTATGCCGTCGAAATATTCGTCAAAGTTCTTGTCGTTCCAAATGAATATCATAAAAACTAAGAACTTGCATAGTTCTTCGGGGATGCCTGCAGTGATGAACGAGTCGTAGAAAACGGTCTGATTGAGATAGGGGATGAGTCCTATGGTGTAGTCGATGATCCTGACGGTGACGATGGTAAACACGACGGACAGCATGCCACCGAAGAAGGCTTTAAACAACGACTTGAAAGGTTCTTTTTGGTATTTGTCCTGACGATAAATGAAAATGATCAGCAGGGCAGCTGGAAGTACGGAGAGGAACAGGAGTACGTGGTAAAGCAGTAAATTTATGACCATAATAGTTTTACTTTTCTGCAAAAATACGGTTTTATCCGTGAAAAAGTCCTATTTTTGCACAAAATTTTTGTGTATGCAAGAAATGATTCTCATTCTTGACTTTGGCTCGCAGGTGACCCAACTGATTGGTCGCCGACTGCGCGAGTTGAATGTCTATTGCGAAATTCATCCCTTTAATAAAATCCCAGCCATCAGCCCTAATGTCAAAGGCGTGATCCTTAGTGGCAGCCCGTTCTCGGTGCGCGATGAGAAGGCACCCATTGCCGACTTGTCGGGTATCAAAGGCAAGCTTCCGCTGTTGGGTATCTGCTATGGTGCACAGTTTATTGCCCAGCATTTTGGAGGTGAGGTCAATGGCAGCATCGCCCGCGAATATGGCCGTGCCATGCTGACGGTGGTCGACGAGGCATCGCCGCTGTTTAAAGGTGTGAGCAAGACTGCACAAGTGTGGATGAGCCATGGCGACACCATCGCCAAGCTTCCTTCGGGCGCTCGCATCATCGCTTCGACTGACGATGTGGAGAATGCTGCCTATAAGATTGAAGGCGAGGAGACTTACGCTGTGCAGTTCCACCCCGAGGTGTTCCACACCAAGGAAGGCCCGCAGATGTTGGCCAACTTCGCCCTCGGTGTTTGTGGATGCAAAGGCGACTGGACGCCGGATTCCTTTATCGACAATACGGTGGCAAGTCTGAAACAGCAATTGGGCGACGACAAGGTCATCCTTGGCCTTTCGGGTGGTGTCGACAGCACCGTAGCCGCCGTGTTGCTCAACAAGGCAATTGGCAAGAACCTGACTTGCATCTTTGTGGATAACGGCTTGCTGCGCAAGAATGAGTTTGAAGATGTGCTCGACTCTTATAAAGAAATGGGACTCAATGTCATTGGTGTTCACTCTGGCCCGCTGTTCTTGCAAAAGCTGGCTGGCGTGACCGATCCAGAAGCCAAGCGCAAGGCTATCGGCTCCACGTTTATCGACGTGTTTGATGCTGAAGCTCAAAAGATTGAAGGCGCCCGCTGGCTGGCCCAAGGCACCATCTATCCCGATGTTATCGAGAGCGTGAGTGTCAACGGACCGAGCTGTAAGATCAAGTCGCATCATAATGTGGGCGGTCTGCCCGAAAAGATGAACCTCAAGATTGTTGAACCTTTGCGTTCCTTGTTCAAGGACGAGGTACGCCGTGTGGGCCGTGCTTTAGGTATTAAGCGCGAACTCATCGGCCGCCATCCTTTCCCTGGACCAAGTCTGGGCATCCGTATTTTGGGAGAGGTCACCGAAGAGAAGCTCCGTATCTTGCGCGAGGCCGACGACATCTTCATCAAGGGGCTGCGCAGCTGGCCATGCGAACTGCCGAGCGCATCCTATCCAAATGAGATGGCCGACAACCTGTATGATAGTATCTGGCAGGCAGGTACCATCCTCCTCCCGGTGAAATCGGTGGGTGTGATGGGTGACGAACGCAGCTACGAATACACCATTGCCCTGCGTGCGGTGATTTCGACCGATGGCATGACCGCCGACTGGGTGCATCTGCCGTATGAATTCATGGCCAAGGTGTCGAATGATATTATTAATAAGGTGAAAGGCGTCAACCGGGTGTGCTACGACATCTCATCGAAGCCGCCGGCGACCATCGAATGGGAATAACACTGTAAATGAGTAAGACAATGAAGAATAAACTGTTTTTCTTCCTCTTTTTCCTCTTTGGAATGTTGCTTTCGGGCAATGTGATGGCCCAAGAGGTTATTGAACGTTCGACTGAGAAAACCAAGATCGGCGGCAAGGAGTACTATATGCACCGTGTGAAACAAGGGCAGACACTCTATGGCCTGTCGAAGGCATACAACGTGTCTGTTGAAGAAATAGAATTGTTGAATCCGGAGGTGAAGGACGGCTTGAAGGTTGGGCATGTGTTGGGTATTCCTGTCCGACCCGTCCAAGAGCCGAAGGTGGAAGAGCCTTTGCCTGTGACGGTCAAACCTGAACCTGAGCCAGTGTCTGAACAGAAACCAGTTACGGTTAAACCAGTTAAACCAGAGCCTAAAGAAGAACCTGTCGTGGTGAAGCCCGAGCCAGAACCTGAGCCAGAACCAGTGAAGGTTAAACCCGTGAAACCAGAGCCGAAAGAAGAGCCCGTTGTGGAGAAGCCAGAGCCAGAACCCGAGCCAGAACCGGTGAAGGTTAAACCCGTGAAACCAGAACCCAAAGAGGAGCCTGTTGTGGTACAGCCAGAACCGGAACCTGAACCTGTCGTGGTGGAACCTGTCAACCCCGAGCCAGAACCTGTTGTAGAACAAGAACCTGCTCTAGAACCTGAACTTGAACCCAAAACGGTTGTGGTGAAGCCTGTTAAGCCGGAACCAGAACCCGTCGTGGAACAGCCTAAAGAGCAGGAGACGCCTGTCGTTATTGAACCGCAACCCAATCATAAGCCATTTTTCGACGGTAAGGCACGCATTGTGCAGCATGGAGAGGACCTTTATGATATCGCCAAGGAATATGGTATTGATGTCGCAGATTTGAAGCAGGCCAATCCTAGAATGACCTTTGAGGATCCCAAAGAAGGGACTCGCATCGTTATTCCTCAAGTGGCCAATGAAAACGATTACATTGTGCACTCATGTGAATATAATGAGCGTGTTTCGTCTTTGCTGAAACGATGGAAAGTGGACGAAAATGCTTTCAGAAACATAAATGTTTCCGTGGGTTCCCATGTGTTTGAAAACCAAGTGGTGCTGATACCTATCCAACCGATAACCGATTTCTATTGGATTCCACAAGAAAAGGAACAGGATGAAGTTGTAGAGGTGGTGGAAGTGGAAGAGCCTGAAGAGTCTCAGGACATCCAAGAGCATCAGCCATTGGAATTTGATTTTGATACGGGTGATATTCCGGATTGCGTCGCAGCTCCTGAAAATGCTTCCAAACGTTATCATGTGGCGCTGATGGTACCTTTGTATTTGAATAACATCGGCAGTGTCGATGTTTCGAAAGATAATGCATCCAAGACCAAAAAGTCGCGTCCCATGTCGTTCCTTCAGTTCTATGAGGGCTTTATGATTGCCGCTGAGGCTATGGAGAAACAGGGGATGAAACTTGATTTGACCATCATCGACGTGACCGACAATACCGCTACTGCTGAAAATGCCGTGGCCAAGATTCAAAACAAAGACTTGGATTTGATAGTTGGACCTTTCTTTGGCAACTCATTCGACATTGTTGAGGAATACGCCAAAGCCAACGACATCGCGGTGGTCAATCCTATGACGACCCGTAAATCGGTAATCGAAGACAATCCTAATGTCATCAAGGCAAAGTCGGGTGATGTAGGCATGATTTTATCCATCTCCAACTTGGTGAAAAACCGTTATCCCAATGCTAATGTGTTCATTGTCAGTCGTGAAAAGGATACCGATACGGCTTTTTTGGATCAATTGGAACACCATCTGAACATGGCCATTAATGAAGAAGTTACAGTTTCTGGCGACGAATTCCTCCAATATGCCCGCAATGAAAGCGAACGTTTGGAGATGGGTAGCCGAATGGTGCCTACCATTGATGTGGAAGGCCAAGTGTATTCCACGGGTGACTTCCAAACGGGCATGACCAATGAAGTCGTTTTGTCCAACAAGGTGAATCGCTATCCCTACAGCAAAATGGGCGAAGTGAGGTCGAGGCTTTCGGGTGTGCGCGACAATGTGATTATTGCCTACGGTGATGATAATGTGTTTGCCACACAAATGCTCAACTCATTGACTCGGACGGCCGAACGGTATCCTGTTACCCTGATATGCGCACCTGACTGGCAGAAGCATGAAAAGCTATTGGTCGACAACTTGCTTAAGATGAATGCCATCTATGTCAGTGACTATTTTGTCGACTATAATAGTGAAGAAGCAAAAAACTTTGTAATCCACTTTAGGCAAAAGTATGTCGTTGATCCACAACGATATGCCTTTGAAGGTTATGATGTAGGGAAATATTTCCTCAACGCCCTGATGCAATATGGAAGCGATGACTTGATTAATTGCCTGCATTGCTATCAAGCTTCGATGTTGCATACAAATTACCGTTTCTACTATAAGAACTATTTGAATGCGGGAGGCAATGAAGGCAAGGAAAACCTGTATTGGAGTATTTATCAATACGATAAGGATAACATCGAATTAGTCCCTGTCGACCCATTCAAGAAACCTGCTGAGGATGACTAAGCCTTGTTGTATACTCTTTCTTATGTCCATATTGTTCCTTGGCGCATGCAACGATGGAATTCAAAGGACCTATTGGGAGAATGGTAAGTTGAAGTCGGAGTTGCGCTATGAAGGTGACAAGCTGAACGGCGAGGGTGTTTGGTATACCAAACAGGGCAAGGTGATGACTCGGGCATTTTACAGGAACGACACACTTGAGGGCCGTTATCAGCGTTTTCATCAAAATGGCGAATTGGATGTTGAGTGTTGGTATAAGAATGGACTACGCGACAGCATCTATCGAAGTTACAGCGTAAAAGGCATTTTGGCTTCAGAGGACTATTATGTCGACGGTAAACTCAACGGCGAGTCGAAGAAATGGTTCGACAACGGGCAGGTCTTTCAGGAAGGCCAATACAAGGATGGCATGATGGACGGCTCATGGTTCATCTTTTATCCCAGCGGTGCCTTGGCGAGCAAGGCGGAATATAAGATGGGCACGGGTAAGCAAATCTGTTATGAGGAATCGGGCTACAAATGCTTAGAGGTACCTTATGTCAATAATCTGAAACACGGTAAGGAAATCTATTACAATCCCGATGGTAGGATAACGAAAATCGTTGAATATGAAGAGGGTAAGGTAGTGTTTGAAGACAATGATCCGCAAAATGCAGACTAGTAAAAGAGGAAAATGAAAATATTTTGTGGAATTTGGAAATTGTTTAAATAAAAACCTTATCTTTGCACCGATTTACTAGTAGTAAGCAAACTTTCTAACACTCAAATAAACCTTAATTAAAGTCAAAAAATGAAAGTCAATGAAATTATGACCGCTCTGGAAGCCAAGCATCCGGGCGAAAATGAGTACTTACAGGCCGTTCGCGAAGTCCTGGAAACCATCGAAGAAGAATACAACAAGCACCCCGAATTCGAGGCTGCTAAGATTGTCGAGCGCATTGTTGAGCCCGATCGTATCTTCAAGTTCCGCGTTGTGTGGGTTGACGATAAAGGTCAGACCCAGGTCAACCTCGGTTACCGTGTGCAGTACAATGCTGCCCTCGGCGCCTACAAAGGTGGTCTCCGCTTCCACCCCAAAGTAAATGAGTCAATGCTGAAGTTCTTGGGCTTCGAACAGATCTTCAAGAACAGCTTGACCAACCTGCCTCTCGGCGGTGGTAAGGGTGGTGCCGACTTCGATCCTACAGGAAAGAGCGACGCTGAAATCATGCGTTTCTGCCAAGCCTTCGTCTACGAACTGTGGCGCAACATTGGTCCTGACCAAGACAGCCCTGCTGGTGACGTTGGTGTTGGTGGCCGTGAGATTGGCTACATGTACGGTATGTACAAGAAGCTGGCTCGTGAGCACTCGACTGGTGCTTTGACTGGCAAGAGCTACGGCTGGGGTGGTTCCCTTATGCGTCCCGAGGCCACTGGTTTCGGCGCTGTCTACTATGTGAAGCACATGGTGGAAGAGAAGAGTGACACTCTCGAAGGCAAACGCGTGGCCCTCTCTGGCTTCGGTAACGTGGCTTGGGGTGCTGCTCAGAAGGCTTGCGAATTCGGTGCCAAGGTGGTCGCTATCAGCGGTCCTGACGGTGTGTGCGAACTGCCCGAAGGTATCAACGCTGAGATGATTAACTACATGCTTGACATGCGTGCCTCGAACCGTAACAAGGTTCAGGACATGGCCGACAAGTTCCCGGGCAAAGCTATCTTTACCCCTGGCAAGAAGGCTTGGAGCGTGAAGTGCGACATCGCTATGCCTTGCGCTTTCCAAAACGAGCTTGCTGAAGAGGATGCCAAAGAACTGATCGCCAATGGCGTGAAGTATGTGGCTGAAGTCTCCAACATGGGTTGCCAACCTGGTGCTATTGCCACCTTCCAAGCTGCCAAGATCCCGTTCGGTCCTGGTAAGGCTGTCAACGCCGGTGGTGTTGCCACCTCAGGCCTCGAGATCTGCCAGAACGCTGGTCACATCAACTGGACCGCTAAGGAAGTTGATGAGAAGCTGAAGAAGATCATGAGCGACATCTACGATCAGTGCGTGAAATACGGTAAGCAAGCCGATGGCACCATCAACTATGTGAAGGGTGCTAACATCGCTGGCTTCATGCGTGTTGCCCACGCCATGATGGCTCAAGGTATCATCTAATTCCAGAGCTAAAAGGTTTTTGCAAGGCGGCTCCAAAGGCCGCCTTGCTTTTTTAGGATATGAAACAAACAACATTATGTTATCTGGAGCGCGGCAGCCAATATCTCATGCTGCACCGCACCAAGAAGAAAAACGACCTCAACCACGACAAATGGCTGGGCGTGGGCGGCAAGTTTGAGGAAGGGGAGAGCCCCGAGGACTGCATGCTACGCGAGGTGTGGGAAGAGACTGGTTTCACCGTGACTAAATGGCGCTACTGCGGCATCGTCACCTTTGTGCATAACGTCTATGACGACGAACACATGCACATCTTCGTCTGCACCGACTGGACGGGCAATCAAATCGAATGCAACGAGGGCGACCTCGAATGGATTGATAAAAGCCATCTGCTCGAACTTCCCACCTGGGAAGGCGACAGGATTTTTCTTCAACTGATTGCCGAAGAAAGGCCCTTCTTCTCTTTGAAACTAACCTACGAATACGACACTTTGAAAGCTGCCGTTCTGGACGGGAAACCGCTGTAAATGAACTTTTTTTGCATAAATGGTACGTTTTTTGCATTTTTGCACGTTTGTTAATATGAAAACAACGAAGAATGACTGCAAAAAAACGACTCATATTCATTCTCTTTTTCTTGGCGGTAAGTTTGTTTACGGCACCGCCGATTTTTGCACAGACTAACCTTTTCTATAACCCTGGATTTGAGCAATCGGGCGGTTTTGAAACGGATTATACTCGTGTCCTTAACCATCAAGGAGTGCCACATGGTTATTATGCTATTGACTACAATACAGAAGGTTATGGCGTTGGTGATTTGGGTGGCTGGCCTAATGTGTTGGGACATGGTGGTTCGGGGAGGTTCATGATGGTGAATGGATTCAGTGGGTCAGATAATCCAAGTAAAATTGTTTGGAAACAGACGGTGCCGGTTACGCCAAACACGGATTACGAATTCTCATGTTTTGTGGCCAACCTTAACCAATCGATTTATGGCCAGATTTTTCCAGCAAAGCTCCAACTTAAGATCAATGGACAAAATGTTGGTGCCCAATACAATCTTCCTTCGGATAATAATTGGCATGAATGGCCGATTGTTCCTGTTTGGAATAGTGGTAGTTATACTCAAGCTAGTGTCGAAATATATGACAATTATCAAGGCCCTGAGAATTTAGGCGACGATTTTGCCCTTGACGATCTTTCTTTTACGCCAATAGTGGTCTATAGTGTCGATGCCAATCCCGATCCAGATATTTTGGCTTGTTTGGACCAATATGTCTATGTTGACGAGTTGGCAAACGACGTTATTCTGCCTGATGCAGAAAACGTTACGGTTACTATTGTTGTCCCTTGCAATTACGGCGAGGCTGAAGTGCGACCCAACAAGAGGATCCGATACAAGTATACAGGTGGAGGAAATGGAACTGACCAATTAAAGTATCGGGTTACCACTCATGGCGTCTATGGCGAGTCTTGGGTGTTTTTCAACACGAGCAGTCCGCCACAGGTTGGCAATATCGAGAATCCCGGCCCGATATGCGCAGGCGGTGCCTTGGACATCCCTGTGCCCTCGGTGACACCTTCTGCAGATGGAGTTTGGGAGTATTGCTCAACCCCCAATGGCACAAACTGGCAGAGCTTTAACCCATTAAGCGTTCCCTTAGAGCTGAATGGCATGTATATTCGTTATCGGGCCACCAATGGCTGTGGCTCAGGAAATAGCGAAAACCAAGTTCAGCTTGTGGTGACGAATGGCCCAACGTGGGCTTCCGGACAGGCGGGACAAACGCCTCCGATTGACCCCATTTGTGCCGGCCAAAGCTTGAGCTTGACGCCCCCTGTCTTTAATGCAAACGGCTCACAAATCCTTGGCCAACATTGGGTGGCTTCGACGACCGAGAATGGCAACTATGCCATCTTCAATAATGACAATTTGAATAACATTCCGGCATCATACAACGGTTGGTATATCCGATATAGGGTGGAGGGAAGTTGCGGCTATATCTACAGCGAGCCCGCCCGCTTGCTGACCGTGAATGTGGCGCCCGTCGTGACGGGAACCCTAATCGCGCCTGACGCGATATGCGCAGGTGAAGATTTGGATGTCACACCCCCATCATACGATGGCAACGGAACTGGCTCATGGGAAATATGCCAAACTCCAACCGGGACCTATCAAGACTTTAACATTCAAAATGTTCCAGTTACCTATAATGGTTGGTACCTGCGTTATAAGGTGAATAACAACTGCGACGACGATGTTAGCGGTGCAGTGCAGATCCAAATCAACGACGCTCCTACGATTGCCACTCCTATTACGCCTCCGGCCATCTGTGCCGGCGACAGCTTCAGCCTCACCGCTCCGACCGTCCAAGACAATGGCTCAACGATTATCGGATCGGGTTGGCAAATATCTGACGCGCAGAACGGGACTTTTACCACGTTTTCTAACGAAAATGTGCCTTATTCATACAACCAACATTGGATACGCTATTATGCCGAAAACGATTGCAACGTGGCGTATAGTACGAGCGTCCAAGTGACGGTAAACGATTTGCCTCTTGTGGGTGCCATCACCGCTCCCGATGGCATCTGTGAGGGTGAGGCTTTCAGCTTGACGACGCCTTTCGTCACTTGGCGACATAATGATTTGAATACATGCTCGGGCAGTTGGGAGATTCAAATCGATGGTGTTTGGAGTCCTTTGGTCAATCAAGACATACCGTACGAATACAATGGATGCCTCATTAGATATAAGGCTGTCAATGGCTGTGACTTTTCCTATTCGACAAATAATGTTCCAGTTACCGTGTATTCCACAGCGCCCGTAGATGAAGGGGAAATCACCGCTTGTGATGCCATGTATCATCATGGCATCTTGTGCAATGTCACGGGAACGTATATTTGGCAAGATTCCATTACCCCGAATGGCTGCCAAATTCAGGTGTCGTGGCATTTTACTTTGGGCGAAGCATTTATTGCATTGCCCGAAACGCCGGTGGAATGTGATTCATATTTTTGGCCTCGAACTGGATTGACCTATTATTCGTCTACAATCGAACAAGATACTGCCTTCAGTAATGATCCCCAAATTTGTGATAGTATTTTCACATTGGACTTAATCATCAATCATGCTCCAACCATCCAGGATGATATCCAAATGAGTGACATTTGCGTTGGCGATTTGTTGGCGGTTACCGAACCTGAATTTGAATATAACCATAGTGGGGGAGGAAGTCGCCGATGGGAATACGCCACTTCGGCTGAAGGACCTTTCCATGCTTTTGATCCCGAGACATATCATTTGGGATATGGCAGCTATTTCATTCGGTTCGCTGTCGTCAATGAGTGCGATTCGACATTCAGCAATGTGGTGTCGGTACACGTCAACGACCAACCTGCCATCAACGGACAATTGTCGTCCCTTCAGGCATGCGAAGGCAATCCGCTCGACTTGCCGGAAGTGGTTGTGGATTGGCACAACGCAAGCCAAAGTGGCATCTCCGCATGGCAGATGGCCAATAATTCTGAGGGTCCATACGCTCAGTTTGATTTGAATACACCGATGCAGATGGGCCACGATGGCCACTGGATTCGTTTTATGGCACGCAATGAGTGTGACACGGTGTTTTTGGGGCCTGTCCAAGTGACGGTCATCGACGAGCAGGATGTCACGATTGAACATGAACCAGAATGTGATTCAGTCGTTTATGCAGGAGTTATTTACACGGAAAGCACGACCATCGACGAGGTGGTGGATTTACCATGCCCTCATGTTGTCCACCACGAAATACTGGTCAATCACAGCGATTACAAGGAGATAGAAAGAACCACGTGTCAGGAGAGTTTTGATTGGCACGGCCACCATTTCGAGCATTCGGATGAAACGCAATATGCAACATTTGATACAGTCAACAGATATGGTTGTGACAGTACCGTTGTCCTGAAGTTGGATTTCGGTCCATACGAAAAGATCAATTTGGATGATGTGATTGCGTGTGATTCGTATGTTTGGGACATGAAACCTGAGGTGGTTTATTATGAGAGCCAGCGCGACTCGGTGTTCGTACCCGCGTCAAGCCCTGATGATTGTCCTACGTGGTTTTGTCTTAATATGACCATTGGTACGTCGTATAATGAAGTGGAAGGTGATGCAATGATTGAGTGCTATGGCTTTGAGTGGCATGGTGTTCCTTATTACGAAGATGGTGTCGTATACGATTCCCTGCTGACAAAAATTACCCATTGCGACAGTATTGTTTTCCATCAACTCACGATTGTCCAGCCGATGGATACCGTTGTGGATATGGTCAGCTGCGAGCCTTATTTATGGCACACCCATCTGTTTTCTGAAGACGAGACATTTACAGATACGCTCCAATCTGTAGTGACGGGTTGCGACAGCATTGTTACTATCAACTTCCGCCTTGATGACATTGTCAAGGTGATTGATACCGTTGCTTGTGAGCCTTTCGAATGGTATGGATATGTTTGTGATTCTTCCCACACGGATATGACCATTCAACATGTATTCCAATCGTCTATGGGTTGCGATAGCACGGTCGTCAAGCATGTGCGTTTGGAACAGGCTGCAGTTCAAGAAAAGCCCAGACATGCTTGTACTCCTTATCTATGTTCAATCAATGGCGTTTTGTATGAAGAGCCAGGAGTTTTCTACATAGATTCTGCTGTAGTTTCCAGCCAGTATGGCTGCGATAGTATTGTGTATACAATCCGTCTTGAGGTCAAGGATTCAGAACAAATTGGTTTGATTAATGGCTCTTCAAACGTGTTTGTAGCATCCAGCCTCATTAGTGGCATTTATCGTTATGAAATCGATCCCGACGAAGTGATAGGGGATATCACTTGGAGCCTGTCGAACCCAGATTGGCATATTGTGGAAGCAGAGCGGAACTATTGTTTGGTTTTCGTCACCACTCCAGGCTTGGTCACGCTATCGGCCAGATTCATGACAGCCGAGTGTGATGTCATTGAGCGTAGCTTTGAGATCAATGCTGGTTTCTATGGTTTGGGCGACGAAGAAGCTATAACTGCTAATGTTTATCCCAATCCTACTGATGGTATGGTGACTATTGAGGCTGAGGGAATTGAGCATATCCGCCTTACGGATATGATGGGTCAGGTGCTGAAGATATGGGAAGGCAATGGTTTGAACAGCGCTGTTTTAAATCTCAATGGCTATAAGCCATCGGTATATTTGGTTGAGATTAAAACGGTTTATGGGGTTGTGAATAGACGGTTGGTTTTGTGCAGGTGAGTCTTTTTTTATCAAAATTAGGAAGACAAAGAAAAAAGTCTTATTTTTGCGCCAAAGTGAGATAACTATGAGAGGAAGGTATTTGTTTGTTCTCATCTTGGTTTTTTATGCTCTGTGCTCTTTTGCCCAACCAGTTACTATCACGCCGTCGTCGGCAAACATACAACCCGGTGAGTCTGTGACGTTGACGGCTTCTGGAGCCATGTATTACCGATGGTCCCCGGCAACAGGACTATCAACCACAGAGGGACCTGTTACGGTTGCTTCGCCAATGGTTACTACCACCTATACTTGCTCTGGGTATGCACCTGGTGCCGAAAGCGTTGTCAACGGTGACTTCAATCAGGGCAATGAAGGCTTCACCTCTTCCTATCAATACAATAACAATTTATGGAATGAAGGAACCTATTATGTGGATTACGACGCAAGCCTGCATCATGAGAATTTTCATGGGTTAGGGCATGGCGGCACTGGCAACTTCATGATAGTGAACGGTTCCACGACACCCAACACCAACGTCTGGACGGAGCAAATCACAGTTAATCCCCACACCGATTATGCCTTTTCCACATGGGTGTGCACCCTTGCAGGGCAGGCTCACGAGGTGGCTCAGCTTCAATTCAGTATCAATGGCGTTCAGCTTGGTAGCATCTTTTCTGCACCACCCTCCATAAATGAATGGCGGCAGTTTTATGTGCTGTGGAATAGTGGTAATGCCACTTCAGCCTCTATCACCATACTAAACCAAAACACAGGGGGTAGCGGCAACGATTTTGGTTTGGACGATATCTCCTTCAGAGAACTTGTGCTTGTGGGCTCGCCTCAGTGCACGGTCTATGTGGGTAGCATGACCGCTTCGGCTGTTGCTGACGAGTCGGACCTTTGCCAAGGAGCTTCAACTACACTGCATGCCTTGCCTACTGGTGGTTCGGGTAATTACACATATAGTTGGAGTCCAAACAATACCTTGGATAACCCTACGGCACAACATCCTGTGGCGACACCTAATGTTGGAACAACTACCTATTACTGTCATATCGTGGACGTGGATTGGAACAGTTCCCAAGATGTGAGCGTTGCCATCACAGTACATCCCACTTACGACGAGACGACCATCGACACTGCCATCTGTTTTGGCGAGAGCTTCAACTTCTATGGCACAACGTTTGACCATTCTGTCACCAACATTCCTCATACGCTGTTTACAGGGCCGGGGTGCGACAGTATCGTCAGGCTTAATTTGACTGTTTGGGATGAGAACCCGATGCTTGTTGACCATAGGGATCTCTGCACCGGTGATACTCTGGTCTGGTTTGATGGTAACAAATACTATCATGACGGTGATGAGGCCTACTATGATAGTATTGGCAATCATGGCTGTTCGCAAGTTTACAAACTCGAACTCTCTGTTGGCGAATTCCAGACGCTTATCAACTATAACCCCAACGTATATGTGTGCGTTCCTCATGACCAAGACCCTTACTATCATTGGGAGATTGCTGACAGAGACTACCATGGCAATGCCATCGATTCGGTTGTCGTCGATGACCCTGCTGGTGGCTGTCCGTTCAAATATCGCCTCAACCTCATGTTCCACCAAGAGTTTTATTTTGAGGAAGATCCTGTTGTCACCTGCGACGTGTACACTTGGCCGCTTACTGGAGAAATTTTCCACCCAGAGGACCAAGGTCATCATATCGTAAGGACATTTCCTCACGGTTTCGGCGATCAGGTGTGCGATAGTACCTACGTCCTTGATATCACCATCAACACGCAGTCGATTCTTGAAAGCGATACCATTCGTGGAGCGTGTGACTCTGTTCCGGTCATTCCATGGCCTGGACATGAAACTGTGTATTTTTACGACAACACTTCACCTGCCGGACATACCTTCCAAGGCCTTACCGAAGACAGCTGTTATTTGGAAAAGACCTTCTATATTGAAGATATGCACTATAAGCCCAACCTTGACAAATTAAGGTGCGCCAGCCCTGGAGCGGTCGTGTATGGTAATCCTGGCGCTATCGAAGACACTGTTGCAGTGGTCACCAACACCGAGTTCTTCTCCTTCCAATATGACTTCTATGTTGAGGAGATCAACCAAAAATGCGTTTGGGAAAGCTGCAATTGGAGCATCAGCAAGCCTTCATGGGCTATAGAATTTGATTCCGAACCTATATTGCTCAATGGGAAATACTGCAGTAAATGTAAGGTTTATGTGGCCGACCACGACGACGATTTCACAGTGCTCACTGCTACCATAGAGAACGGTTGTGGTGTGGATTCGTGCAAAATATTCCTCAAATCCTCCTTCTTGGATGTCGAAGAGAACGGCCATTCTGCCATGAATGTCGACATAGTGCCCAATCCCAACAATGGACAGATGACCCTTCTTTTCAATCATTTTGAAGGAAAAGTCGATGTTAAGGTGTATGATGTATTGGGCACTTTGCTTGACATCTTTGAAACCTATTGTGATTCGGAATTTAAAACCTTGGAATATAACCTCAATAGTTGCAATGGAATGTATTTCTTTGTGATTAGTGGTAAGGAAGGCACTATTGCCAAAAAAGTGGTGATTAAATAATCAATCGTTAGGAAAATGAAATTGAAAAAACATTGTTATGTGTTTTTGCTCTTGTTGACAAGTGGCATCATGCTAAGTTCCTGCATCAAAGAGAACAATGGGAAAACCATTGCTCTCGTTGGGACGGAGTACTATATAGACGACATTCTTTCGGTGATTCCTGACTCGCTTCAAGGCAGGTTTGATACAATTTTTGGAGGCATCACTGAGGGCGTTATCCCTGACGGTTTAGGTGATTCGTGCTCTTTTGTTGTTAATCCAAACATGTTGGTAAGTACCAATCTGGACATACCAACGCCTAGGCGAGACTCTGCTGTGTACATGCGTTTCAGCAATCAGCACAACGGGATTATGTCCATGGAACTTTATGAAGAATCTTTGAAAAAGACCGATACGGTCTTCGTGATGGGAAATGACAAAGACTTCACAGTTTATTTTGTCGAAGACAAGACCGGCGATTTAAACCATGTGAAGCGAGGTGTGGTAATGTGTGGTACATGGACGGAAAATGGTCTGACTGATTTCCGCATGGTATTTGTCATATTGGAAGCAGAAGGCGATTTGGCCCCTATTCCGGGAACTTATTACTTTTATAAAGATGGCGATGGCTTGGCAGAAAAATGCGATTGGCCTTGGCAATAAACAAAAGTGAAGAAATGAAGAAATTATATTTATTCTTAGGAGTTTTGTTGGCATGTCATACGGGCGTCTTTGCTCAGATGGAGCAAAGCAGGCCTGCGAATAGGACACTTGCCTTGGGCATTAAAGGCGGTGTGAATATGCCAAGGATGTTGTATTTCAACAATCCTGCGTTGATTCAGTTGCCACAGTCTTTTGTCTTTACTCCGACTGGAGGAGTGTTTCTGGATATTCCCCTCAGTGAGTCGTTTGTCTTTTCGCCTGAGGTGGCGTATGTGCAACGAGGTACGGACATGAACTATGTGCATCAGCCTTCAGGAGCGGAGGTGTATTATTCGATAGCAACGCACAATGTGGATTTGCGGCTCCCTTTGGAGTTGGTTTGGGAGGTGAAACCCTATTTTCAACCCTTTGTGACGATAGGTGCAGAAGCAGGAATGTGTTTGACTGGTCAGATCCATTTGGACAGAACAGATCCAATAGCGCTTGATGAGACCTTGGTTGTCGACAGCGCCAACATGGCAATGATTCATGCTGGAGCCTTTGCTGGGGTAGGTGTAAGGAGTAAGATGTCCATCGGCTATCAAGATATCATATTGAAACTCAATGTGACCTTCCATCAGGGACTTCTCGACAGCTATTCATCATACGAGAAGGAAGGATCGGCCGACGCTGTCAACGTAAATGCTTATCACATAACCGGCTATCGTTTGCCACAAGGTTTGGAGGTCAGTCTGGGAATTGCCATACCGATGAAGCCAAGACTGAAAGATGCTTGTGCTACCTTTTCCAATGACCGTCGCCGTCATAGTAACCGCGGCAACTTGTTCGGATACTGATAAAGATTTCGTATCTTTGCCGCCTGTTTTTAGGTCATGCGTTTTCTCTATCCCAATATGCTTTGGGGCTTGCTTGCCCTGCTGATTCCCATCCTTATCCACCTGTTCAATTTCAGGCGGCATAAACTGGTGTATTTCAGCAATACGGCTGTACTGCGAAGCATACAACAGGAGAATGCCAAGACGCGCAAGCTGAAATATCTCGTCACTTTATTGTTGCGCTGCCTGTTCATTGCAGCTTTAGTGTTGGCTTTTGCCTTTCCGTATCATCCTGAGAAACAACTGAATGTCAATGCGGAGAATAATCTCGTTGGCATCTACATCGACAATTCGATGAGTATGAAGGGACAGTCGCAACGCACCACCATGATCGAGGATGCACGACAGTCGGCAAGGGATTTGGTACACAAACTCAATCCCTCCAACCGTTACCTGCTGATGACCAACAGCTTCGAGATCCAGAACGAATATCCGATGAATCAGGAGGAGATGCTCGACCAGCTTGACCGTATGAACCCTGACGGTGCGCCTGCACCAATGGGCGAAGTCATCGACCGCTTCGAGATGTTGGGCAAGCAACATGGCTTTGAGACTTCGACTTTGTTTGTCTATTCTGATTTCCAGACGAACACCTTTGATTTGTCGGCGGCTAAGGCCGACACGACGATGCAGGTGATTGTCGTCCCTATGGTGCCCGAGTTCAAGACCAATCTTTACATTGACTCGGTGTGGCTGGCTTCGCCCATCGTGCAGACCGGCTTGACCAACGACTTGATGGTGCGCGTCGTCAACCAAGGTGACAAGGAGTTGAAAGGTCTGCCCGTCAACTTCACGATGAACGGCAATATGGTCGCTTCCACGACGGTCGATTTGGAGAAAAACGGCACGGCTGAACTCACGATGCAGTTTGTGGTGGAGCGCAATGGCGAGCAGCAATGCAGCGTCTCGCTGATGGACCATCCCATCACCTTCGACGACAACTATAACTTTGTGTTGAGCGTGAAGCCCAGTCTGTCCGTGGTAGAGTTAGGTACGGAGAAGAGCAACTGTGCCATGATTTTTGAGGATGACGACCAGTTCCGCTATACCTTGATGGAGCCCTCGCGCTTTGACTTGGCTACGATAGCCCAAGCGCAGCTGCTCATCGTCAACGAGACGGCGAAGCTGAACGAGACCCTTCAACAGACTTTGTTGGATGCCGTCTCTGAAGGTGCCAGCCTGATGGTGTTCCCCTCGATTGATGACCCCAAAAGCAACAACTTTCTCTATAGGAAGCTTGGACTAACCTTGATGGAAGCCGATACCAATGCCACTGCGGTGGAGGACTTGGCCTTGCATCACGCTTTCTTCAACGACATGATCCTTGACATGCCCCAACATGCCGACCTGCCCAAGGTGAAACGTCATCTGAGGTTGCGCTCCAATGGCGTCCCGACGTCATTGCTGACCTTGAAGAACGGCGACCCGTTGCTGCTGTCGACGACGGAGGGGAAGGGGCAGGCCTTTGTGATGGCCACGGGACTTAGTCCCAAATGGAGTGACTTCGCCGACAATGGTCTCTTTGTCCCCACAATGGTCAAGGCAGCCTTTATGGGTGGCAAGATGGGGCGTCTGTCATATACCATCGGGACGGACAAGATGTTGGTGTTGAACGACATGAGTCTTGAAGGTGACCGTCAAATCCTTTTTGCCAACGAAGGCCGCAGCTTCGAGCTGATGCCCGCTTCCGAGGTGCGCAATGGTAAGGTGTATCTTTATCTGAACGACAACCTGCCGGCAGCAGAGTTTTACAACCTGCTCGTGAACGACACCTTGAACCGCGTGACGGCTTGGAATGAGAGCCGTGTGGAGTCGAAGATGGACTTCGCCGAGCGCGATGACATCGAGCCGCAATTCAAGAAGGCCGGTTTCAACGTGGCTGCCGTGTTCGATACTTCCGACTTTGCCACTGCAGAACTCGTGGAGGCCATGGCGCACCAGTCCTCTCAGTGGAAATTATTCGCACTGATAGCTCTGCTTGCGTTACTCGGTGAAATTGCCGTGTTGAGGTTTTGGAAGTGATGATTTCTGCTGCAAAGAAAAGCAACTTTATGGAGTTTTTTATATTTTTGCACTTATTAACAACTCAAACTTATGGATCAACGGGAAATCATAATGTGGAGAAAGGCTTTATCTCTTTTGCCATTGTTAGTTGTGGCCATACTGGTTTGTTCATGTGCTTCATCATCCAAAACGACTACAAACACATTCCAACATCATCAAACTTTGACGAGTGGCGTCCTTGATGAAAATGACACCCTGCTTTTCCCAAGTCATATAATTGTCGAGCAGAATCTTGATAAACTGGATGTTAGTTTTCGGGTTACACCTCATAATATGCATGTTGGAGATGAGGCGGGAGTATGCGTTTGGGCGGATGGAGAAAACCATGCAGATGCCGTTGTGTTCAAGTACAGCCGTGCCACCGAGTATGTCGTATATAGATTTGTCGTCAATGGTAAGGATTATCCCATTTGTTCAGTTTTCTTGGGATTTCCTTCAAAGCACCAAGCCTTCATACACATTAAACGAGTTGGTGATGACATAGTGTTTTACCAGCCTTATGAAAGGGAAGTCGCTCGTATTGGTTTGAGCCAATTGTTCCATGACACATCTACAAAGCAAGAAATCAAGTTGGTGATGTATGCAATCCAAGCAGAAAACCATCAACCTTTCACGGTTGATTTTGATTATTAAAGCCTTCGTGGCAATCGAAAAATTTCCTATCTTTGCAACTTTAGAACAACCCCGCAATGGATATCGAAGACAAGACTGAATTGGAAAACGAAGCATTGGACGAGCAGCCGATGGACGAGACTTTGGAAGGTGTGGAAGACGCTCAGGCTCAGGAGGATGAATACCATGTGATACCACTGAAAGGAATGTTCGAGAACTGGTTTCTCGACTATGCCTCGTATGTCATCCTCGAACGTGCCGTGCCTGCCATCGAGGACGGCTTGAAGCCTGTGCAGCGTCGTATCCTTCATTCGATGGACGAACTCGATGACGGTCGTTTCAACAAGGTGGCCAACATCGTGGGTAACACGATGAAATACCACCCGCATGGCGACGCCTCCATTGGTGACGCCCTCGTGCAACTCGCCCAAAAGGACCTGCTCATCGATACTCAAGGTAACTTCGGTAACATCCTTACAGGCGACGATGCCGCCGCCCCGCGTTACATTGAGGCGCGCCTCTCCAAGTTCGCCAAGGAAGTCGTCTTCAACCATAAGACCACCGACTGGACCCGTTCCTATGATAACCGTAACGCCGAGCCCGTTTCGCTGCCGGTGAAGTTCCCGCTGCTGCTGGCACAAGGCACCGAAGGCATCGCCGTGGGTCTGGCGTCCAAGTTCTTGCCACATAACTTCAACGAACTCATCGACGCTTCCATTGCCTATCTCCGCGACGAGCCTTTCACGCTCTATCCCGACTTCCCGACGGGCGGCCTGATGGACGTGACCAACTACAACGACGGTCTGCGTGGTGGAAAGGTGCGCATCCGTGCACGTATTAGCCAGCAGGACAAGAAGACCTTGGTCATTAGCGAGATTCCATACGGTACTACCACGGGCAGTGTCATCGAGAGCATCGTGAAGTGCAACGACAAGGGCAAGATCAAGATTAAGAAAATCGACGACAACACCGCCGAGCAGTGCGAAATTGTCATCTACTTGAATCCTGGCGTTTCGCCCGACCAAACCATCGACGCACTCTATGCCTTCACCGACTGCGAGGTTTCCATTTCACCCAATGCCTGCGTCATCGTCAATGACCATCCGGCATTTATGGGTGTAAGTGAGATACTGAAACTCAGCGCCGACCGTACCATGGAACTGCTCAGTTGGGAGCTACGTATCCTCATTGAGGAGCTGGAAAACAGCTGGCATTGGATTTCGTTGGAGAAGATTTTCTTCGAGAAAGGCATATATAAAGAGTTGGAAAACAAGAACTATGAGACTTGGGACGACCAACTCACAGGCATTGAGCGCCGCTTCGACAAGTACCGCAAGCTGCTGAAACGAGAGATTACGCGTGAAGATGTGGAGAAACTCTGCGAGAAACCCGTCCGTAAGATCTCCAAGTTCGACATCAAGAAGGCTGATGAGCAACTGGCTGACATCGAGAAGAAGATGGAGGAGGCCAAGTATAACCTCGACCATATTGTAGATTATACCATCAATTATTTCCTGCATATCAAGGAGAAATATGGTGAAGGTCGCGAACGCAAGACCGAGATTCGTAACTTCGACAATATCTCGGCCGTGGCCGTGGCTGCCAACAACGAAAAGTTGTATGTCAATAGGGAAGAAGGCTTCGTCTGTACAGGTGAGGGCTTGAAGCGCGAGAAGAACAAGGAGGCCTACGAATATGTGTGCGATTGCTCCGACATGGACGACATCATCGTCTTCCATGAGGATGGCAAATATGCCGTGGTCAAGTTGCAGCCCAAGCTCTTCGTGGGTCAGAAGGTTATCCATGTTGATGTGTTCCATAAAAACGACGACCGCACCACCTACAATGTCGTCTATCGCGACGGTAAGAATGGCGCACCACACTACGTGAAGCGCTTTGCCGTGAAGGGTGTCACCCGCGACAAGGAATACGACCTCACGCAGGGCAAGCCTGGCTCGAAGGTACGCTATTTCTCGTCGAATCCCAACGGCGAGGCCGAAGTCATCAAGGTGACGTTGGTTCTGTTCAACAAGAAACAGAAGACGGTGGACTACCAGTTCGCCGATCTCGCTGTGAAGGGCCGCGACACGCGTGGTAACCTGCTGACCAAGTATGAGGTAAAGGAGATCAAGAAGGGCGGGGAAGGCGTTTCCACGCTCAATGCCCGCGACATCTGGTTCGACGACACGGTGCGTCGTCTCAATGTCGATAAGCGAGGACAATACCTCGGCGCTTTCGAAGGCGACGACAAGATCCTGCAAATCTTTGCGAATGGCGAGTTCAAGATTTCAGGCTTCGACCTCAACACCCACTTCGACGACGACATGGTGGAAATCCGAAAGTTCGACCCCGATGAGGTCTTCTCCGTCATCTACATCGAAGGTGAAACGCAGAAGCATTATCTGAAACGTTTCTGCATCGAGGCCGAGACCAAGATGAATACACGTGCTTCGTTCATCGGTGAGCATCCTGAGGCGAAATACCTCGGTATGAGCACCGACACCCTGCCACGCCTCTTGTTGAGCTATAAGGTCAGCGACGCAGGCAACAGTTTCCCTGACGACGAGGTTAACGTGGAGGAGTTCATCGGTATCAAGAGTTACAAAGCCAAGGGCAAGCGCCTCTCGACAAGGGAGATCGACAGCTGGCAGTTCTTGAAACCCTTCCAACCCGAAACCACTGAGAATGAGGCTCCTGAACCAGTCGAAGGGGACAAAGGGTCGGATAATCCAGATACGAATACCCCTGAGTCGCCCGATAACGAATCGAAAATAAAAGTCAACCCTGCCGATGTGCCCATGGAGATTGTGAAGCCCCAAGGCGACGGTGTGCAGATGGATCTGTTTAATGAGTTAAATGATGAAACGACTAATAAATTATAGAGACACGAGGCAACGTAACGCGAGACACGAGACAATAGGTTATAAAGTGTATCGTGTCGCGAAGTCCCATGTCGTATTCTTTGGTTTGCTGTTTGCCTTGCTGCTGACGAGTTGTCAAACCGAAAAAAAACTGGCTAAGAAATACTTGGCTGAGCGCCCGAACATAGAAGCTGCCGTGTATTTCCCCGAAAAGGCGGATGTGAAGGTGGAATACAACACCCAACTAGGCAAGCAGACCGAAGTTCTGAACGGCTTCAACCAAGATTTGTTCCTTGACGTGATGTATAACGCCTACGCCCAAGGCATGGGTGATTATGGCGTCAATGTTTATATACCCCAAGACATCAACAAGGTGCCGGTCGACTCCACGCATTGGTTGGTGATGCTCTCGCGCACTGAAATCTCGGGGCGCATCACGGAGTATGAGGACTATCTCTTTAGCGATACGGACGAATACAGCTACAAGCATCCGTTGAACACAGTCAACGTGGCCTCGTGGTTCGAAGTGAACGATGGCGACTGGAAGCCCGTTCTGTTCTGCGAGCATAATCTCATGGATGGCTTCGATTCAAAAACGGATTTCAATTTCTGGGAAAACAAGATCGAGTATAATTATACTATTGATACTCTTGAACTTAAAGATGTTTACAACTACGCAGTTTATCTTGGTAAGCTTTATGCAGCATATACGTACGACTACATGATGAATAGCTATGTAGGTAAGGAGCTGCAGAAAATGAGTTATGGTTATCAGATCATGCTACGTTACGACCCGTATAAGAAGCAATTGCGCTATGCGGAGGAGAATGACGGGTTCGTTGAAATTGAATAGTTTAGAGTTGAGTGTTTAGAGTTTAGAGTCAGTGGGAAGAACTGACTCTAAACTCTCAACTTTAAACTCTCAACTCACTTACAATCGTTTCCTTTAATTCCGACGCTTTCACGGTTTGGATTTCGCCTCCTGTGACCATGCTGATATTGCCCGTTTCTTCAGAAACGACTATCGCAATGCAGTCGTTGTCTTCGGTCACGCCGATGGCAGCGCGGTGGCGCAGGCCATAGTGACCAGGGATATTGGTCTTTTGTGTCACGGGAAGGATGCAACGGGCGGCCGTGATGCGGTTGTGACGGATAACCATGGCGCCGTCGTGCAAAGGACTGTTCTTGAAAAAGATGTTCTCAATTAATGGGTTGCTGATGTCGGCATTGACCACCACGCCTGTCGAGACGATGTCGTCAAGGTTGTTTTTGCGCGTCAATAGAATGAGTGCGCCTTGTTTGATATCCGACATGTTGAGGCAAGCCTTGGTGAGCGCATCGATATCCAAATCCACGTTGCTCCTGACTTTTAAAAACTTGAACTTTCGAGTGAGTTTGCCTTCTTGGGCTTGTGCGCCGATGGTGAACAGGAACCGACGTATTTCGGGCTGGAAAATGATGATGAGTGCAATGAAGCCTACGCTGACAAAGGCACCAAGGATGGCAGTCAGCATCTCCATCTGCAAGAATTTGACCAGCTGCCAGATGAGGAACAGCGCCACGATACCAATGAAGATACTCATGGCAGAAGTGCCTTTCAGCAGACGGTAAAGTCCAAAGAACAAGGCTGCCACCAAAATGATGTCGATGATATCGAAAACGCGGACTTGTATGAAGAGATCGATCATGATTCAGAATTTTGTGCAAAATTACAAAAAGTACCGACCAATTCGATGGCCTCGCGCGCATTTTTCACATCATGGACGCGCAAGATGTCGGCGCCATTGAGCAAAGCGATGGTGTTTAAGACCGTAGTCCCGTTCTCTGCCGTGTCGGGTGTGGTGTGTAGCACCTTGTTGATCAACGACTTCCTAGAGATACCAATAAGGATGGGTAGGTTATTGTAACGATACTTATACAAATCACTGAGTAACTGATAATTGGCTTCAATGCTTTTGCCAAAACCGATGCCTGGGTCAAGAATGATTTGCTGCTCGCCATAAGCTTCCAGAACTTCACATTGCTGCCTGAAAAAGTCCAATACGGTTTGGTGGATGTCGCCTTGGAGAGCATATTGGTGCATGGTTTCAGGCGATCCTACACAATGCATCATCACATAGGGGATGTGGTTTTGTCCAATATAAGGCAACATTTCCGTGTCGAACAACCCTCCAGAGATGTCGTTGATAATGTCAGCGCCTTCTGCCATGCAGGCCTCGACCACGTTTTTGCGGAAGGTGTCGATGGAAATCATGGCATCGGGGAAGGCCGTTTTGATGGCTTTCAAGATGGGAACGACACGTTCCGTCTCCTCTTGTTCTGTGGCGATGGCATTGTTGGGTCTGGTGGAACAGCCACCAATGTCGATGAAGTCGGCACCTTCGGCAAGCATCTGCTCACAGTGTTGCAAGGCCATGTCCATTTGGTTGTAGCGGCCACCATCGGAGAACGAGTCGGGCGTCACGTTAAGGATGCCCATGACTGCGGGACGGTCGAAAATGAGGGCATTATTGCCCAAATTGAGTTGCAGCATTGAAAAAAGTTTTATTTTTGCAAAAATACATTTTTCATGCAAACGAAAGATACAAAAGCCCAATTTCATAGCGTTTTGGCGCAGTGCCGCAAATTGTTTGTCGACAAGATGAAGGACTATGGCCCTGCATGGCGCATCTTGCGTACGCCGTCCATTACCGACCAGATTTTTATCAAGGTAAAGAGAATCAGAACGTTGCAAACAACGGCCGAGCAACTTGTGGATGAAGGTATTGAGCCTGAGTTCATCGGCATCGTCAACTATGCGGCGATGGGTATCATACAGCTACAGCTTGGTGTGGTCGACCAGCCTGACCTGAGTACGGAAGAAGCGACGTCCTTATATGACAAGGTCACCACAGACGCCTATGAGCTGATGACGCGCAAGAATCACGACTACGACGAGGCTTGGCGCGACATGCGTGTCAGTTCCATCACCGACCTCATCATGAGCAAGGTACTGCGTACCAAGAGCATCGAGGACCACGGTGGCAAAACGCTTGTGTCTGAAGGACTTGACGCCAATTATTACGATATGATTAACTATGCGGTGTTCGCCCTCATTTTGATGAGTGAACAGTCGCCTAACTAAATCCACCATGAAGAAACGAAAAGTAATTCTGCCATGGATCAGCATCGCTTTGGCCTTGGCCTCGGCAGTGGGCATCTATTTCTTGCCCGAGTACCATATTTGGTTTCTCGTCATCCTGCTGATTAACCTACTAGTCGCTTTTGTCTTCGGCAAGAAATACAACAAAACTGCTTTAACCATTTGCCGTCTGCTTGTAGGTGCCTTGTTCATCTTCAGCAGCTTCACAAAAGGCGTTGACCCTTTGGGAACGAAATACAAAATGCTGGACTATCTTTCGGTCTACGGCATGACATGGCTGAACGATTTCGCTTTGGTGTTGGCCATGGGCATGATTTTGGCTGAGTTCTTGGTAGGCATTTGTTTGATAACCAAGATACTACCTCGACTAGCGGTATTGGGTGCAACTTTGCTGATGCTGTTTTTCACCATCACTACGCTTTTTGATGCTTTATATGACTTGGTGCCTGACTGTGGCTGCTTCGGTACGGCCATCAAGATGAGCAACTGGCAGACCTTCTACAAGAACTTGGTCATTGATGCGGTGTTGGTGCCTTTGATTCTGAACAACAAGCACTTGCGGAACCCGATTGGATTTGCGGTGCAGCTTTTTGTAGGTGTCCTCTTTGCTGGCTTGTTCTTGGGATTCGAGATCTACAACTATCGTCACCTTCCTGTCATCGATTTCATGAATTGGAAGGTGGGCAAGCAGATGAATGCCGAACCTACGGAAAAGGCTAAGATTTATCTGATTTATAGAAACAAAGCCACTGGCGAGACCCAGGAATACGTTTCACCCAACTATCCTTGGAACGACTCGGTGTGGATGTCGCAATGGGAGTTTGTCGACCAAAGGACGGAAGGCGGGGCCAATTTCCTCGGCTTCTCAGCCTTGGACGAAGACGGCAACGATGTCACAGAATCTATTTTGACCACCGACAATTTGCTGATGTTCACCTCGCACGACCTGACTAAGGTGACCGAAAAGGAATGGGAGGAGGTTCGAGTGATTACAGAAGCCGCTGAAAAGCAAGGCTTTATTGTGATTTGGACGGTTGCCGACGAACCAGAATACGTGGAAAAACTGCGTGAGAAATACGGATTCCTCTACGAAGTGTATTATGCCGACGAGTTGGAAATCAAGCCTATAGTGCGTTCCAATCCTGGACTTATCTGGCTCGACAACGGCTTGGTGAAGGACAAATGGAGTGCAGTAGACTTCAATAAGGTTTTGAAGGTTTTGTAACGACATGGGTGCTTATGTGATCAGGAAATTATTATACGGTATCGCGGTGCTTTGGGGTGTCGCGACGCTGGTGTTCTTCCTGTTCAATATCCTACCCGGTGATCCCGCCCAGATGATGCTTGGCCAACGTGCCGACCAAGAGTCGGTGAATGCCATACGCGAGGAACTCGGCATGAACCAAAGCCTTGGAAAACAATATGTCGACTATATCAACGATTTGGTTCCCATATCGTTCTACAATGTCTCCAAAGGCACGCAAAAGCTTGACAAAATTGGGCATTATGCCAAACTGGCAACCGTTGGAGCGACTGCCATTGTGCTGAAAGGTCCTTATCTGCGCATGTCGTACCAAAGCAAGCGCAAGGTTTCTGATATCTTAGGCGAGGCCTTCCCGAATACCTTGTTGTTGGCGGCCGTGTCTATCTCCATCGCTTTGGTTTTGGGACTGATTATCGGCATCTTAGCTGCAGTCATCAACACCAAGTTCATAAATAAGCTAACCTTGTTTGTCACTACGATAGGCATGTCGCTGCCCTCGTTTTTTGCTGCTATTTTGATGGCATGGATTTTCGGTTTCCTGCTCGAACACTATACCGGCTTGAGTATGACTGGTAGCCTCTACACGGTTGATGAATACGGCAGGGGAGAGTTCCTTAGCCTACGCAACCTTATCTTACCTGCCTTGACACTTGGCATGCGTCCATTGGCTGTGGTGACAGAACTGACGCGCACATCATTGCTCGAAGCCATGTCGATGGACTATGTGCGTACAGCGCGAGCCAAAGGCCTGAAGCCTTGGCGTGTCATCTGCGTCCATGCCTTGCGCAACGCCTTGAATCCTGTGGTGACGGCAGTTTCGGGATGGTTCGCCTCGCTGCTGGCGGGCGCCGTCTTCGTGGAGTATGTCTTCGACTGGAAAGGCATTGGCGTGGTGGTGGTTGACGCCTTGGACAAATACGATTTCCCGGTCATCATGGGCGCAGTGCTGCTGATTGCGGTCATGTTGATCATCGTCAATATCGTGGTAGATATCATTTATGGGATTATTGACCCGAGGGTGAGAATTAGTTAGCAGTTGTTCAGTTATTCAGTTGTTCAGTTGTTCAGTTGACAAAAGGGAATTTTGAATTTTAAATTTTAAATCTTGAATATAATAGGCACATACGAATTCATAGCAGAACCCTTCCACTGCGATTTCTCGGGAAGGATGTTCCTGGGTCATTTGGGCAACCAGATGCTCAATGCCGCTGACTTCCATTCCACGGATCGCGGTTTCGGCATGAAATACCTGATGACCATTCAGCGCTCATGGGTGCTTTCAAGACTCGCCATCGAGATGGAGGAGATGCCTGCGCAGTACGAGCGTTTTACGATAGAAACGTGGGTGGAAAGTGCCATGAAGTTCTTCACCAGCCGTAACTTCTGCGTGTCGGACGGCAAGGAGAAGGTTTACGGCTACGGCCGTTCCATTTGGGCGATGATTGATACGGAGACGCGCCAACCTACCGACATCTATTCCATTGACAACGGCGCCATCAACGATTGGATTGTAGACGACAAACTTTGTCCCATCGAGAAAGGTGGGCGAGTAAAGATGTCGGGAAACGATGAATTGGTGCGCACTATAGATGTGAATTATAACGACATTGACATCAATGGTCACGTCAATTCGGTGAAATACATCGAGCATGTGCTTGACCTCTGGGACATCGCATGGTATCGCGAACATCGGCTGAGGCGATTTGAGATTGCCTACGTGGCCGAGGCGCATCAAGGCGACAAGTTGGATTGTTATCGCGAACAAACGGCTTTAAACGAATATTGTATTAGATTGGTAAAGACGGGACCTAACGACGACAAGCCCGTTGAGGTCTGTCGCTGCAAAGCGGTTTTTACCGATCAAACCTAATTGAGACCAACCATGAAGAAACTGCTGTTCCTCATATTGATGCTGTTCACGTTGCCTTTGACCTCAAAGGCGCAACTGATGGCATGTCGCGGTTTCATCGAGGACGGCTACGACTTCTGGCTCTATCTTCCCGACAATTATGAAAAAGCCGAGGAGGTGCCTTTGGTGATGTTCCTACATGGAAAGAGTCTCAGTGGCGACTCCTTGGAGATGGTGTTGCGTTATGGTTGTATCGATGCTTTGTTTCGTGGACGCCGCATTGACGCGATTGTGGCTGCCCCACAAACCCCAGAGGAGCCTTGGGACCCCGAAAAAGTCATGAATCTATACAACTGGATTGACAACCATTACAAGGTAGACACCAATCGCTTTTATGTTTTAGGCATGAGTATGGGAGGCTGGGGCACTTTGAACGTGGCGTCGAAATATCCCCACAAGATAGCGGCGGCCATGGCCATGTGCGGCGGGTTGCCGCACAACGATCTTTGTGGTCTGACGACCTTACCGCTATGGATCATCCATGGCACAGCCGACGAATTGACGCCTGTGTCGTGTTCCGACCGTGTGGTTGACTCCATGCGCTCGTGCGGCGACACCACGCGACTCATCTATGACCGCTTGAAAGGCGAGAACCATGGCCGACTGGCACGCATCTTTTACCTACGACAAACTTACGAATGGCTGTTCTCGCATTCACTGCTCGACAAGGGTCGCCCCGTCAACAGGTCATATTCCATGTCGTCGGAACTGATTGACATGGCCTACGACGATATGGATGGTGGCTTTGTCGTCTATGTGGTGGAAGCGGTATATCCTCCGCTTCGTGACAAGAAGAAATACCATGTTGTGAAACGTGGCGAGAGTTTGGCCGAGATTGCTGTGGAAAACTACACCACGGTCTCCATCATTTGCAAACTCAACAACTTCAAGAAGACTGTAAAGCTTTGGCCTGGAAGGAAGATTAGGGTGAAATAATGATTAGTTGATCATCCACGACACGCCGCAACCAATGGCGTAATACTTGCCGAAGTTCTGGAGATCGAAATCACCTTCAATGTCGAGCTGTACGCGGCGCGACACGAGCCATGTAAAGCCAATCTCGCTCATGTATTGGTTGCCTTTCTCCGAATTCAAGTAGTTGTAAAAATCCACAAAAGTACCGAATTGGTCGTAGGAACTGAAATAGAGGCACAAACCTAAAAAGGTGGTGGGTTTGGCCGTCTCTCCGTCCCATTGTTCGCCAACATTATAGCATATTCCGAACCAGTCGGTCACGGGATTCTCAAAAATCAGATACATCGACGGAGCAAGATGGGAGGGGAGCAGGTCTTTCGAGCCTACATGAGGGGATTTTACTTCGGCCAACAAACCAATGGAAGGCAGAATGCCAGAGCCTTCGTAGACTTTCAGCTTTGTCCCGATGGTAAGCGGATTAATGCCGAATGAGGGTTCCATGGCGTCGCCGTCATTATACATCATGAAATCAGTGCCCACTCGCAGTTCCATATTTTCGAATAGACCATAACGGAGCAGGCTGCTGCTGAGTGTAAAAGTGCTGGCACCTTCGGGCGCTTTTTCATAACCAAATCCATGATCCCAAATGAGTTTTTGATGAGGTGTTACATCAGTGCCCCAGGTATAGCCTGGACGATCAGGGACAACCGTAGGGAGTTCGTCTTGGGCGAAGCACAATAAAAAGGAAAAAAGAAATAACAAAAGGAAGCTTGCCTTTTTCATGGTCTATGGATTATTATTTGTTTGATTAATAATTATTTAAAGATATTTCTGCATCAATAACATAAATGTCCCCATCTTTGTCTTTTAGCACATTTCTCGGTACGACATCCCAAACGATAAATGAATCATTGTAATACTTACCATCATTATCACTTTTTGTGAAACCGATTGCTGACATATATGTATTAATTTCTATACTTGTAGCTGGTGTTGCTTGTTTAATGAGGTCTTGCTGCAATATGGGCATTACACTTCGTCCATCATAGCCTGCGAAACCAACGAAGTAATAAAATGTTTCAGGAAAAATAGTGTTGTGAAGAACAATCTTGTCGAGAAGATTTGAAACACCTCCACTGTTCAAAAGGTTGTTTATTTTGAATATGGTGTCGTTATTAATGAAAGTAAAATTCTCGTTTCCGCTTGGCCCTGGCATTCCAATATTGAATGCTTCATCCAAAGGAAGCCAAATGTCATTGTCTTTGGCATATTTCTCAACTATCCGTTGCTCAATCTCAAAATGGGTTACATTGCTTTTGCCATTTCGAGATTCCTCTTCATATAATTGACAGCGTCTACAGAGTTCATCGGCGATTTCCTTAATTCGGTGATTTTCCGAATCTTTCTCTCCACTGCTTCTTTGTGAAATTGATTCAGATAAGTCATATTTCATCTTTTTTTCTGCAAAAATATGTATTCTCTTTGATAACTAGACGTTTTTTTGTGGAAAAAACTAGTTTGTTTTACAATTTAATAGTAATAAAGAAAAAAATCGTAACTTTGTAAATTTATTGAAGCTATGCGATTCTACAAATTAAAATTTTTAAATCTTTGAATCTTAAATATTTAAATCGAAATAATTATGAGAAGCAAAATCGTAGCCGGAAACTGGAAAATGAACCTCACATTTGATGAGGCACAAACTTTGGTCGATGATATCCTTGACCGCCTTGACGAGATGGATGACCTGAATTGTGAAGTCATCATCTGCCCGCCATTCCCTTATCTTGAACTGCTGACCGACTTTGAATTCGACGAGCAGCGTTTCAACGTGGGTGCACAGAACTGCAGCGCTTACGACAAGGGTGCCTATACGGGCGAGGTGTCTGCCAAGATGCTGAAGTCCATCGACGTGGACTACTGCATCGTGGGCCACAGCGAGAGAAGGAAATACTTTGGTGAGACCAACGAAGTCCTTGCCGAAAAGATCAACCGACTGATTGAGAACAACATGTCGCCCATCTATTGTGTGGGTGAGGTGCTCGAAGAGCGCGAAGCAGGTCGCCATTTCGAAGTTGTCAAGGAACAACTGGAGAAAGGTCTGTTCCACTTGGACGGCGATGCCATCTACGATGCCATCATCGCCTACGAACCCGTTTGGGCAATCGGAACGGGCAAGACCGCCACGCCCGAGCAGGCACAGGAGATGCATGCCTACATCCGTTCGTTGATTAAAGAACACTATGATGAAGCCACGGCTGATGACATTCGCATCCTCTACGGTGGTAGCTGTAACGCCAAGAATGCCACCGAGCTGTTCTCACAACCCGATGTTGACGGCGGTCTTATCGGCGGCGCCTCACTGAAAGCCGAGGATTTCGTCTCCATCTGCGACCAAGCCTCACACATTGGTGAAGAATAGTTTCAAAAAACCGACAAAACCGATAAAACGTTTTAGAGAAGATTCGGAAAGCGCCAACTGGCGGCTTTCCGGCGGCAACCCGGTTGGGTGCAGCGACACTAAAAAAGGAAGTTTTGAGAGTTTTGTAAGTTTTGTTTGAAAGAAAGAAGATGAAAACAATTGAATATAGTTTCACTGCACCCTCATCCGACATTCAGCACGATATGCTGATTACGATGCTTGCAGAAATAGGTTTCGACTCGTTTATGGACGAGGATCAATGCTTGAAGGCCTATTGCTCGGAGGACTGCCGTGATGATTTGGCTGTTGAAAGCCTCTTGATGGAGTCGTCATTCACGGACATCCGTCTGCTGAACGTGGAGGAGATGCCCGATAAGGACTGGAACGAACTCTGGGAGGCTTCTTATCAGCCCGTGGTGGTCAATGAACGCTGCCGTGTGCGTGCGCCTTTCCATGAACCCGATCCAAATTTCGAATTCGACTTGGTCATCGAGCCCAAGATGTCGTTTGGCACGGCCAACCACGAGACGACCGCCCAGATCATCCAACTGATGCTGAAGACTGATTTCCAAGGGAAAGAAGTCCTCGATATGGGCAGTGGCACCGCTGTGCTAGCCATTCTCGCTAAGAAACTGGGTGCTGCTCGAACAGTGGCTATCGACAACGACGAATGGGCCTATCGCAACGCCTTTACCAACTGTGAGTTGAATGGCATCTCCGACATCAAAATCGTGTTGGGTGACGCCTTGGCTATCCAAGGACAATACGATGTGGTGTTGGCCAACATCAACCGCAACATCCTGCTGCGCGACATGCACTATTATGTGGACGCCATGCGCTCCTATGCCCATATCTTCTTTAGTGGGTTCTACACTGAGGATTTGGAGAGCATTAAGTCGGAGGCGGAGCGTCTTGGTTTGCGCTATTGCCGTCACTTGAGTCGCAATAATTGGGTGGCTGCTGAGTTTGTTAAGTAATTGATAATTTACAATTTACAATTGATAATTTGATGAAGAAAGGAATCTTGATTGTTGTTTTTGCGCTTTTTGTGAGCGTTGTCCCATCATTTGCTCAGGCGTTTTTTCCAACAGAAAAGGACGCTTTTTATGACAAGCTTTCGTCGTATTTGAACTCTTCTACTGCAAAACAGGATCGCGAAGAAGCGGCGGCCATAATGCAATCATTTAAAGGGCCTTGGGATAGTTACTACGACAATCAGGAGGCCGAAATGATCATGCGGCTTTGCGAGCTACTACATGCGCGAACTGGTGGCAAGGCTTACGGCAACATCTTCAATTATATTGAGGTTGTGCAGAAGATTCCTACCGCGGGATTTTCCCACAAGGATGTGAATAATTGGCTCTGTTATACAGATGCCAAGACGCAGAAGTCGTTGAATGGTGTGGACAAATACCTTGCCTCCTGTCGTGGCATCTTTGTTGATAAGGTCTTGTCTGCCAAAGGCAATTCCCAATGGACGCTACGTGATGCACTATGGAGTTTCCCATCGAAGGATAAGTTTGAGTTGTCAGTTGATGGAACCTTAGCCTTGGTGTCACAAAAAGATGAGTCGTTGCTTAAGAATACCAAAGGCGTATATTATTTGGAAGGCAACCGTTGGGAGGGCATGGGAGGCAGTGCCGATTGGTCGCGCTTCAATATATCGCCTGAGACTGTATATGTAACCCTGCCCAATTTCTACGAACTTGATCTCAGTCGTTCCGAATATGCCATCGACTCGGCCATTTTCCATGAACGACAGCATTTCAATCAGGACATCTTGTGCCGTTATGAGGACAAAGTTTTGGTGAATGCGCCTAACGAGAAAACGATGTTTCCTCGCGTGAGGTCGTATCGTTCTGATTATTCCATTCCTAACTTAATGCACAATATTGACTTCGAGGGTGGCATTGGTATGATGGGCAACCAGGTGGATGTGTTTGGCGGCGTCAACAAAAAAGCCGTTTTCCATTTCCGCCAAGGAGGCAAGGAGGTCGTGAGGGTTCAGTCGCCCCGTTTCCTGATGTCGATGGATGAGCTCTTGGTGTCAGATAATGTTGCTTTGCGTGTTTATATGACAGACTCGTTGTCGGGTGTGGAAATAGATTCCCTTTATCACAATGATATTGGTTTCCGCTATGACAACAAAACCCGTAAGATGATGGCTTACCGTTCCGAAAAAGATTTTGGTGACGGGCCTTTTCACGACTATTTCCATGGTGTTGACATCTTTCTTGAGGCCATGTATTGGGACATTGATGGCAATCAGGTGGATTTCAGGAGGATGGAAGGCGTCAACCCGGTGAGCGAGGGCGATGTCGTATCGGTGAACTATTTCCGTCACGATGACTTCAAACGTTTGCAAGGAATGGATCAGTCACATCCAATGATTCGTATCGAGAAATTCCTGCAAGGTTTCGACAATGTAGACCGTCAGGTGAAGTTCGCCGTGGGGGACTTGGCTTCCTATTTGGGTTATCCCATCGAGCAGGTCATTTCGGTGATGCTTCGTTTGCAAGCAGAGGGATACTTGGAGTATGATTCAGATACGAAATGGGCTACAGCTTTGCCACGTTTTTTCGACGTGGTGGATTCCTATCGAGAGACTATCGATTACGATGTTATCAAACTACACACGCTCACTACCAATCGGCAGCCTAATCTTCAACTTGACTTGCATACTAACGATCTTTTGGTGTTTGGCATTACGAGTCAAATCGAAGGTGTCAATGGCTCTGCTATATCGTTGAGCGACCGCAAACGCGTGGTCATCGTTCCCGACTTTGGAAGAATTACCTTTACAAAAAACCAGAATTTTAAGTTTTCGGGAGGCATTCTTGCAGGAATGTTTGAGTTTTTCACCAAAGACAGCGAGTTCAATTATGAAGACTTTGCCATAAATATGAAAAAAATTGACTCGTTACGTTTCTATGCTCGTTACGATAACCACATCATTCCTGTTGATGGCACTTTGGAAAAATTGAAGGGACGGTTGGAAATCGACCATGGCGACAATAAGTCGAGCCGTTATGAGACACCAGATTATCCCATCTTCCACAGTGAAGCTGAAGGTTTCAAGTTCTACAGGAAAATCAACGGAGGTGTGTTCCATCCCGGCAATGTTGACTCCGTACAGACTGCAGCGGACCTTGATGGCAAGTTCTATTATAGCGTGTATCCTTTTGTCGTCGACAGCCTGAACGACCTCTCGATGCGGAAAGTGCGTTTCGATGGCGAGCTGGTGTCGGGCGGCATCATGCCCAATATAGAGCAGCCTTTGGTGGTCATGGAAGACTTCTCCTTGGGCTTCGTCCATCAGATAGGGGAGGACGAAACGGCATCCTATCCTTTGTATGGAGACTTGGGACGATTCCACAACAAAGTCTTTCTTTCGCGAAGCGGTTTCTTTGGCGAGGGCAAGCTCGACTATCAGACTTCTGCCTTCAATTCCGACCAGTTTATGTTTTATCTTGATTCAGTTACTGCTATCACCAATCAGTTCAAGATGGTGCCACGAGAAGATGGTACAGGATTTCCCATGGCTTCAGCAGATGCACTTCGTTTGAAATGGGACATTAGATTGCCTGAACTGACCACCGAGACCATAGACCAGCCCATCTGCATGTATGGCGATACATATTTCTCGGGAAAGACAACACTGTCGCCTGATGGCTATGAGGCTGATGGTAAGTTGCGCTTCGGACTGACTGAGTTCGATTCCGACCATTTCGCTCTGGACTCTCGAACCTTTGTGGCTGATTCGGCTCGATTTCTGTTGTATTCCGCTGATACGGCGAACATCGCTTTTGCCGCAACCAACTACCGAGCTAATGTCGACTTTGACGCACAAAAGGTAAAATACGACTATTTAGACCAAAACAGTAGCCTTGACTTCCCAATGAATCAATACATTTGTTCCTTGAAGGAAGCCGAATGGGATATGGCCACCAACAGCCTGCATCTTTATAATCCTGTAGAGAGTTTTGGCGACTATGCCACTGCCACGACATACGAAGAACTGCTAGAAGTGCATAACAATGCATCCAAATTCATCTCGCTGGTGCCTGAACAAGACTCCTTGCAGTTCTACAGCATGAATGCAGAATATGACATGACCAACTATGTTATCCATGCCCACGACGTGAAGATCATCCGAGTGGCTGATGCTGCCGTGTTCCCCTATATGCATGATGTTGATATTAATGCAGAATCAAAGCTTGAGCCCGTCAATGGTGATCTGCTGGCTGACACCTTAAATCAATTCCATCTGTATAAAAATGCTGTGGTGAACATCCACAGTCGCAACTACTATGATGCGCAAGGTACCTGGGACTATGTGAATGCCGATGGCGCCCGCACCCCGATTCTGATGGACACCATTGTGCCTGTTGGAGGCATTTCCCATGGCTATGCTCATATTACTGATACCGCCGACTTCAAGCTGAACACGCAGTTTGGTTTCCGAGGTAGACTGACTTTGGATGCTTCAGAGGAGTTGGGCTATTATGATGGCAAGTTTGCATTATTGGCGTTTGAAGAGCCTCAGGTGGTTGTCGTGGAGCATGTTGAGGACTCCTTGCTTGTTGGTATGGACGAAATGTTGAGTGACTCGACAGGTATGGATATGCCTATCGTGGAAGATGACTTTAATCCTGCGACAGAGCCATTTGTCCAAGATACCATTGCCGCCCTCAACCATTGGTTTGTTTCGGCGACCCATATCGACCCCTCATCGATTCGCATACCCATTGATGTGGAACGGATACGCAAAGCGGACGAGAGGATGACGAACGGTCTGTATTATGAGTTGGCCATCGATGGTGGCTATTTCGGCTCTTTCTTAACCCCCAAGGAAGGTAGGAAAGACCTTGATGAAACCGAGCCCATGAACGGTGTCTTGTGGTTTGATGCCGATAGCCTGCGCTTCGTTGTGAGCGACGAAACAAAATATGACGCCCAACTTGAACTTGATTCCCGAGGCATCATCAACGGACATGGTACTACTGATTTGGGATTTAACACACCTTTGGCTACCTTTGTCGTTCATGGTGACTACACGCAATATCCCAACGACAGTCTCACTTTGCAGGGCATCAACGTGTTCAACGCGCCTGTTTTCGACGATGCGGCGATGCAGGCCATGGCAGAGGTCTTTGCCAATGTGTCAGGTGAGTCAATCGACTTGACACAGACCAATTTCCTGACTTATTATCGTTCGGAAACCAACGAGGAAAAGACCGAGGAACTGCGCAAAAACATCGAATTGGCAGGCGGCTATCCACAGATAGAGTCCTCTTCTGATTTCTACTGCAACACCATCGTGATTCCTGA
>Ga0310694_10000052_pt1 | contig 169394 bp, 134 predicted proteins | sample 174DNAGHGhighgp2_FD_203884 | JGI IMG/M metagenome (GOLD analysis project Ga0310694, IMG submission 203884) | Sheep rumen microbial communities from Palmerston North, Manawatu-Wanganui, New Zealand - 1742 DNA GHGhigh gp2 (v2) (version 2) | ecosystem: Host-associated > Mammals > Digestive...
TATTGCAGATGGCGATGAAGAGTATCAGTCCAAGTACGGCACATCCATCATGCCAAATGCGCCAGGGCTTTATTCGTTGGTACAAACGCCTTAATATTACCCATCCGTATAGTGCATAGCAACAAGATGTGATAAGTCCGAATAAAGCGGCCGCCAAACATTTATTTCCACTATACATACTGAATCCGAACGGCTGCAACAGCCAGAATATTGCCCAGATGAAGACGCCGTAAGCAATGCTGTCTCTCAACCAGTGGCTACTTTGTGGAAACGGATATTTTCGTGTAAAAAATAACATTGTTAATTTGTTCACAAACCAGTATGACTCATAACACACAAGTCTTTTGTTTTTTAATACACAGGTTTAACCACTTCCACCCTCATGCCAAGGGCAGCAATGATACGATAGAATACACCAACACTGGGGGTAATGACGCCGTTTTCTATCTTCGAAATGTATGACTTAGTGGTCTGTGTACGCTCTGCCAATTCTGCTTGGGTGATTTTTGCCTCTTTGCGAGCATCCTGAAGTATCTGACCAGAATAGAACGAGTATGCAGCCTCTTCGGCTCTTGCACGTTCGAGAGTACCTTCCTTGCCGAACTTGGCATCAAGAACGGCATCGTAGTCAACGATTTTGTGATTGTTTGTCTGCATAATATGCCTCCTTTATCTTTATTGCTTTTTCAATTTCATTTTGTGGCGTCTTTTGAGTCTTCTTTTGGAATCCGTTGAGAAGCACCACAATCTCGCCTTCGTCGAAGATGAAGAACACACGATAGATGTTTCCTCCGTACTCGGTTCGTAATTCATAGATACCATCACGTACCAGTTTGACGAATTTCTTAGGCAGTCGATCTTGAGATTTCAGCAACAGGAGACCGTATTGTATTTTCTCCTGTTCCTTTTCTTTCAAGGTCTCCATAAAGGCCTCAAAATAGCCGCCGTATGTTCTTATCTTGCGTTTCATGGGTGCAAAGATAGTGAAAGTTGTCGGATTATGCAACTTTTTAAAGGATTTTCTTATAATGAAATAGTAAAGGAGCACCCGAAAGATTCGGATGCTCCTTTGATATAGATAGGATAGGGGATTACTCCTCGCTCCAGTTATGACTACGTCATGACTGGTCGTACGTTCGGTAATGCTCAAGCAAGCTTGGCATTACGCTCACTAATCCTCCCAGTTCTCCTGCGTCTTGCGGACGTAGCTCTTGTAGCGGAGCTGGGCCATCTTCTGGGCCTCGGCGAAGAGTTCCTCGGCCTCGTTGGGATAAGCCTTCTTGACGGAGAGGTAACGAACCTCACCGAGCAGGAAGTCGTGGAAGTTAGCCCAGTTCGGCTCCTTGGAGTCGAGGCTGAACGGATTCTTGCCTTCCTCAGCCAGAGCGGGGTTGTAGCGCCACAGGTGCCAGTAACCGCACTCAACAGCCTTCTTCTCCTCAGCCTGGCTCTTACCCATACCGCCCTTGGCCTTCAGACCGTGGTTGATACATGGAGCGTAGGCGATGATGATGGAAGGTCCGTGCCAAGCCTCGGCCTCACGGATAGCCTTCAGGGTCTGAGCGTGGTCAGCACCCATGGCAATCTGAGCGACATAGACGTAGCCGTAAGTGGTAGCAATCATACCGAGGTCCTTCTTGCGGATGCGCTTACCCTGAGCAGCGAACTGAGCGATAGCACCGAGAGGTGTAGCCTTAGAAGCCTGACCACCGGTGTTAGAGTAAACCTCAGTATCGAGCACGAGGATGTTTACGTCCTCACCAGAAGCAATCACGTGGTCGAGACCGCCGTAACCGATGTCGTAAGAAGCACCGTCACCACCGATGATCCACTGGCTGCGCTTTACGAGGTAGTGATCCAGCGTCTGGAGCTCCTTGCAAACGGGACAACCCTTGGCTGCGCTCTCGGCGATGCACTTGCGGAGCTTCGGAGCAATCTCCTTGGTCTTCTCGGCATCATCCTTGTTCTCAATCCACTCCTTAGCGAGAGCCTTGTACTCGTCGCTGGCGTTGCCGTCGATCATCTCCTGCAGCAGTTTAGCTACGCGCTCCTTCATCTTCTTGTTACCGAGTGCCATACCCAGACCGAACTCGCAGAAGTCCTCGAACAGTGAGTTGTTGAATACAGGACCCTGACCCTTCTCGTTCTTGGTGTAAGGCGTAGAGGGGATTGAGGCAGAGTAGATAGAAGAACAACCGGTAGCGTTGGCAATCATCTGACGGTCACCGAAGAGCTGAGAAATCAACTTCACGTAAGGAGTCTCACCGCAACCAGAGCAAGCGCCAGAGAACTCGAACAGAGGCTGAGCGAACTGAGAGTTCTTCACGTTGCTCTTGATGTCAACGAGGTGCTGCTTAGAAGGCACCTTAACCAGCTTGTCCCAGTCGGCAGCCATCTTCTTCATGTCGGCAGCATCGGGGTTGAACGGAACCATCGTGAGGGCCTTGCCAGTCTTAGGATTACCCGGGCAGATGTCGGCACAGTTGCCGCAACCTAAGCAGTCGAGGACAGAAGGCTCGATGACGAAATGCATGCCCTTCATAGCGGCAGGAGCCTTCATCTCGAGGGTCTCCAGACCGTCGAAGCCAGCCAGCTCGTCGTCAGTCAGAACGAACGGACGGATGGCAGCGTGAGGACAGATGTAAGCACACTGGTTACACTGGATACAGTTGTCCTTGTTCCAAGCGGGAACGAAGGCCTCAACACCACGCTTCTCGTAAGCGGCGGTGCCAACCTCCCAAGAACCGTCGACAGTGCCGTGCTTCACGAAGTCAGAAACCTTCAGCAGGTCACCAGCCTGAGCGTTGATAGGACGAACCAGCTCCTTAACGAATGCGGGAGCGTTGTCGGCCTTAGGCTCGTCATCAGGCAGGTTAGCCCACTCAGGCTTAACAGTGAGCTGTACGTACTCACCACCACGGTCGATAGCTGCGTAGTTCTTATCAACAACGTCCTGACCCTTGGCACCGTAAGACTTCAGGGCAGCAGCCTTCATCTTCTCAACAGCGAGCTCTACGGGGATAACGCCAGTGATACGGAAGAATGCACTCTGCAGGATGGTGTTGGTACGGTTACCCAGACCAATCTCCTGTGCAATCTTGGTAGCGTTGATGGTATAAACGGTAATGTTGTTCTGTGCGAAGTAGCGCTTTACCTTGTTAGGCATGAACTTCTCAAGCTCGTCGGCGTCGAAGATAGTGTTCAACAGGAACTGACCGTTCTTCTGCAGACCACGAGTCACGTCGTACATGTGGAGGTAAGCCTGAACGTGACAAGCCACGAAGTTTGGTGTGGTTACCAGGTATGTAGAGCGGATAGGTGTATCACCGAAGCGCAGGTGAGAGCAGGTGAAACCTCCCGACTTCTTTGAGTCGTAAGAGAAATAAGCCTGACAGTACTTGTCGGTGTTGTCACCAATAATCTTAACAGAGTTCTTGTTAGCACCTACGGTACCGTCAGCACCCAGACCATAGAACTTAGCCTGGAACATGCCAGCACCACCGAGAGCAATCTCCTCAACCTCAGGCAGAGAAGTGAAGGTAACGTCGTCAACGATACCAATAGTAAAGTGGTTCTTAGGCTCGGGCATAGCGAGGTTGTTGAACACGCTGATGATCTGAGCAGGTGTTGTATCGTGAGAACCAAGGCCATAACGACCGCCCACGATAACAGGACGATTCTCCTGGTCGTAGAAGGCATCCTTTACATCGAGGTAGAGAGGCTCGCCATTGGCACCGGGCTCCTTTGTGCGATCGAGAACGGCAATCTTCTTCACAGTCTTAGGAACAGCAGCCAACAGGTGCTTTACTGAGAATGGACGATAGAGGTGAACAGAAATCATACCAACCTTCTGGCCGTTAGCGTTCAGATAGTCGATAGCCTCGCGGGCAGCATCGGTAGCAGACCCCATCAGGATGATCATGCGGTCGGCATCCTCGGCTCCATAATAAGAGAACAGGTGATACTCACGACCGGTGATCTTAGAGAGCTCGCCCAGATACTTCTCAACCACCTCGGGAACTGCATCGTAGTAGGGGTTGCAGGCCTCACGGTGTGTGAAGAAGGTCTCAGGGTTCTCAGCGGTACCACGGGTGATAGGACGCTCAGGCGACATAGCACGGTCGCGGAAACGCTTGATGTACTCTTCCTTAACGAGCGGACGAACATCTTCCTGGTCGAGCAGCTCGATCTTGTGATACTCGTGAGAGGTGCGGAAACCATCGAAGAAGTTAACGAAAGGTACGCAAGTCTCAAGAGAAGCCAGATGAGCAGCGGCAGTCATATCCATCACCTCCTGTACAGAGCCCTCGCAGAGCATAGCGAAACCTGTCTGACGGCAAGCCATCACGTCCTGGTGGTCACCGAAGATACACAGAGAGTGAGAAGCCAGCGTTCGGGCAGAAACGTCGAATACGCAGGGAATAAGTTCGCCGGCGATTTTGTACATGTTAGGGATCATCAGCAGAAGACCCTGAGAAGCGGTGAATGTAGTGGTGAGAGCACCAGCCTGCAGCGAACCGTGAACGGCACCGGCAGCACCAGCCTCTGACTGCATTTCCTGAACTGAGACGTTCTGGCCCCAGAGGTTCTTACGACCACGGGCAGCCCACTCGTCAACATGCTCCGCCATAGGCGAAGACGGGGTGATGGGGTAGATAGCGGCTACCTCCGAGAACATATAGCTCACATGAGCCGCAGCCTCGTTACCATCACAGGTGATAAATTTCTTTTCTTTAGCCATTTTTTTTACAATAAAAAAATTAAAATATTGCGTTATCTCGTTATATCGTTTTTTACATTAATAAAGGAATCCAAGCAGCCACAACGGAATTTGATTGTCTTTTCCTACTTCAGTGTTGTAACGAGCATAAATCGTATCGCTCGCATACCTTATTTTATTATGCGTGTCAGCATCGCTGATACGGAATTTCAGTTTGCCGTCCACTATGAAGTAAGGCTCGCGTCCATTCTGGTTCACCTTATGATCCTTCCATAGTGAGTTTACGAAGAACGTCTCCATAGCCGTCTGCTTCTCTACATGAATGGGATAGATAGCGTAGAGCAGGTTGGAGTTGTGAAGCATAACCTTTGATGGCTTCTTGGGGAAGTCCTCGCCAATAGGATAAATCATGTTCAGCAGACGGGCATCGGTGAGGTATTTGATGTAGTTCATCACCGTAGCTCGACTGGTTTCGATGTCCTGAGCCAGCTTTGATACGTTAGGAGCCTTAGGACCTTCCTCAGCCAACTGATAGAAAAGCTTCTTAATCTTTGGCAGATATTTCAGCTCTATCTGCTTGATGAGCAGAATATCTACCTCGGTCATCATGTTCATGGTCTTCAGCAGGTTCTCGCTATAGTTGCGATGCTCCTGGAAGAAGGGGTAGAAACCATGATGGATGTAGTCTTGGAAATAGCGACGAGGCGACACGTTAGGCAGAATCTGCTTGATAATATGCTCATGGTCACTCAGAATCTCTTCTAGAGTGTACGGATGGAAGTTGTTACCTGTAAGCAGATTAAGAAACTCGCGGAACGAGAAGCCACGCAGGTTGTAACTCTTTACAATACCATTCAGCTCAGGATTCTCATCCTTCAGTCGCATCACGCTTGACCCAGTGAAAACAATCTTAAGACTAGGGTAGAGGTCGTAGCATTTACGAAGTTCCTGTGACCAATTGTCCTGCTTAAACACCTGATCAATTAGCAACACGCGACCACCATGATGATAGAACTCTCCTGCGAAGTCTGCAATACCTCGTCCCTGAAAATAGAAGTTATTCATGTTGATGTAAAGACATTGTTTATCGTTCACATCAAACTTCTCTTTTGCATACTGTAGAAGAAATGTTGTCTTTCCGATACCACGCGTACCTTTGATGCCAATCATGCGGTCGCTCCAGTCTATCTCATCCATTAATGTGCGACGAACAGGAGCATTTACATGTTCAACTAAGTAATGATGCGTTCTGAAAAAAGCTTCCATCTACAGATTTGTTTTAAAACAGCTGCAAAGGTAATACTTTTATTTCAAATTGCAAAGTAGAGATGGCAAAAACTTGCAAAAAAGACTTATTTGGCTTCTGTCTAAATAAAAGTCGAGATTCATCAAGACCAATGCTTCTTGATGAATCCCGCTATCAGAGACAGGTTGTCGGAGTCGAAGAAGTGGTAGTGATCGAGTGGAATCTTGTAATAAGGCACCTTTGGGAAATGCAACTTCCATTCTGCCTCGTTCTCTTCCAGAAAGCGTTTCATCGCTTGCTCTTCCTTCTCAGTCAGGAAGACATCGTCGTATTCCGCATACTTTCGGTGAGGTATGGCAGAAGGTACAACAATCATCATCGGACCATCGTAGACGGGTGTGGGAAGGGTCTTGGTCAACAGTTCCGAGATGCGGTACTGTTCTAGGACAGCTTCATCGGGATTCATCTCGTAGGGAATCTCTTCGGCCATATCCTTTCGGTTGTATATGGGGTCCATGGCCAACAGCCGGTGAGCAACTCCTGTTTCTTTCTTGATACGATTGGCATAAGGTATGGCCAGGTCAGCACCATAGCATGTACCCATGATGAGTGCCAACGGCTTACCTTGCACATATTGGTGGAAGGCCTCCACATACTCGTCCATCAGGATGTCGCACGAGATATGTTCTTTCCACATGAAGCTCTTGTGGAAGGAATCTATGATAAATAAAGAATAGGTGCGCTTGAAATAGGCGATAAGTTTGTCGTAGTGCGGATGTGCATAGCCATAACCACACACCAGAATGGCTACTGGCTTTGATGGGTCGTACTTGCCATCAACCCAGTAAAAGACATTGCGCTTACCAATGTGACGGAAAATGTCTCGAATGGTGCGGCACTCATAGAGTGTCGTCACATTGACATCAACACCTTTCGACTTGGCTATGAAGGCTAACTTAATAGCTTGCAAGGATGATAGTCCAATTTCGTCGAACAAGTCGTCAGTGACGCTGATATCCTTGTTGCCAGTCATCTCGGAAACGATATCCATCAGGATGCGCTCGCTGTTACTACTGGGGGAGACCACCTGATGGCGGGCAGCCTCCGACTGCGGGGCAGGCAGCGCAGCATAGTCTATCTTCCCATTAGGCGTCAGGGGGAATTCTTCCAGATGTATGAAGATGTCGGACACCATAAACTTTGGCAGTGACTGGCTAGCTTGTGAACGGATATTCTTCACAGCATGCCTTTCGCTGGTGGTGTACCAGGAACACAGCACGTCGTGGCCGTTGAGGGTAATGATACGTGTTACCGACTGTATAATGCCAGGAATATGCGAGAGCGTGACATCAATCTCGCTCAGCTCGATGCGGAATCCCCGTAGCTTTACCTGACTATCGTTACGTCCTACAAACTCGATTTGTCCATCGGCATTCCAACGCACCATATCGCCTGTGGCATACATGAGCTCATCATCTTGATGAGTGGTAAAGGGGTTGGCGATGAACTTATCTTTTGTCAATACCTCATTATGCCAATAGCCGGTAGCAATCTGGGGACCAGACAGATAGAGCTGACCTGTACAGCCGTTGGGCAATAGGCGCATGTGGTCATCGAGCACATAGGCTTTGCAATTGCAGGTGGGACGACCAATGGGAATGCTGTTGCCATCATAGTCTGCGGGCATCTCCCAGAAGGTAGCATCAACGGTAAATTCCGTTGGACCGTAAGAGTTGAAAAAACGGCACGTCTGATTGGTTGGCAACTTATCCAGTCGCTCGCCACCCAGCGTGATATATCTGATGGGCAGATGTGGACAGGCATCCATCAGAAGTTCTCCGAAGACGGTAGTATAGTTGCCACCCGTAATCTGATGATTGACAATATATTGGTGGATGCCTGCGACATCCTTTCTCAATGCCTCGTCGGGAATATGCAGTTCACCGCCACAGGTGAGGATAGGGAAGAGGTCTTCAATAGACGCATCAAAGCTGAAATTAGAATGGCAGAAGATGCGGTCGCTGGCCGTCAGCTGATAAGTGTGCACGCAGGTTCGTACAAAGGCATCGAGAGCTCTACGCGGAATCATTACACCCTTGGGATTGCCGGTAGAACCTGACGTGTAAATCATATAGGCCGTTGATAACGGGTCTATCGCAGGCTTGGAGAATACAGACTGTTGTGGAACAGCCAAAATGTTGTCCATAAAGTCTTGGGTTATTAGCAACCTGGCCTGTGCATCACGAAGGATATAGTCTTTGCGGCTTTGCGGATACTCCATATCAATAGGCAGGAAAGTGGCTCCTGCTTTCAGAATGCCTAAAACGGCAACGATGTATGCTTTGCTGCGAGGCATTTGGATTGCGATGGTATCGTTGAGTCCCAAATGGCGTGCTTGCAAACGAGCAGCCATCGTGTTGGCGGCAGCATCCAGCTGCGAATAGGTCAGCGTACCGTTGATATCAGCAACAGCGATAGCATCGGGACGTTTCTTCACCTGTTGCTCAAAGGCATCCATGAAACTGAAGCCACCATCGAGGTGCTCTCCTTCACTTTGCTGCAGGACAGCCTCCCTGCGGTGGGGCGATAGCAGTTCTAACTGTGAAATGGTAGCCTCGGGATGGCTGATGATGTTGTGCACGATATCGACAATGCTCTCAGCGTATTGGCGTATCAACCACTCCTGATAGCGGGCATCATTATAATAGACCGTTACGCGGTATTGATCTTTAACCGGATAGATCAGGAGCATTGTAGAATCGTCGGTACCGCCATCCTTCAGATAATCTGATTCAGCAACCTCGCCATTGATAGTGACGGGCTTATACCAGTTTTGGAAACTAAACGTATTATTTGATGATGTGTTGAGTTCCAGGTCTCTGGCCAGATGAGTAAAGGGGTAGATGCCTTTATGCTGGATATGAAACTGTTGCTGGATAATGGCGGACAATTCGTTGACTGTGGCTGACGCATGCTGTTCGAAATCGAAGAGTACGATGATGTTCTTCACAAACATACCCAGTGTCTGAGCGGTATCCTTGTCCTGACGACCATGATAGAGGGCATCAATGATAATCTTGCTGTCATGACAGAATGCAGACAACGCTATAGCATTGGCTATCAGAAATAGCATGCTGGGGGTGAGGTTCTGCTGACGGCAGAAAGCATCGACCTGTTGTTGAGACACTAATGCCGCTAACTCCTGAAGAGAGCCTATTGCGTGAGGCGTTGCCGTAGGAATCTGCGTGATTTCCAGTCCTCCTAAGATCTGTCGGCAATGTTGGCGGGCTTCTTTGTATTCTGCGGAGTCAAAAGAAGCCTGCTCTCTCTCGACAGCCAACTCAATGCGGTCGTGTGCCTCAGGAAACTTCCCCTGGTAAGTTGCGTCGACCTCATCCCAGAAGTGTGCCATCGTATATCCGTCGGCTATACAGTGAGCCATATCAACCATCGCATAAACAGCGCACTCAGTCTCGACAATCTCCATACGAATAAGTACATCAGTGAGCATGTCGAAGGGACGGACGAAGGTGCGCTTGTAGGCAGTAAAATCTGCTTCAGACATCGTTGACACCTTCACATCGAAGGTGATGGATGGGTCGATGTATTGGCAGAAGCCGTCCTCAGTATGTTCCATCTTCGTCCTGAAAGTATTGTGACGCTCTGCCGTCTGCAACATCGCATCATAAAGGCGTTGCACATCGATAGTCTTGTCAAACCGATGAGCAAATCCCATATTATGCTGCGTCAGTCGTGGGTGTTGCATCCACGAAAGCATAATACCATTTTGCGATTCTAATAGGGGAATTCTTTTTGCACTACTTACTTGACGATATTGTGACATTACCGAAATACTTTTAGTCTTTGATATTCAATGTGAGAGTGGCCATGAAGTTACGCCCTTCCTGAAGCACAGGCACACGGTCGCCACCATAACGGTATTTCTTATTGAACAGGTTCTTGCACTTGACAGACAGCTCGATGCTTTTCCACTGGTAGGCGGCACCTAAGTCGGCTATAAAACAGGCAGGAAAATCACGCACAGTCTGTGTAATAGGCTCACCGTTATGATAGAAATACTCAGTTGACACTCTAGATTTACACTTCGATGTGTACGACAGATTGGTCATCAGTCTGAGGTGGTCGAAGAACATCTTCGATACTTGAACATGCGCCGTCCAATTGGGGATGGAGTATATCTCGTCATCGTTGGCCGACACACCTTCTGACTTCAGGATCTTATGGGTGTAAAATGAGCCACGAGCCATCCAGTCCTTATAGCGATAGGTTAGGATATTCTCAAAACCGATAGATTTGACGGTACCTGAATTTATGTAACTACCCAAATCCAGATTGATGATATCTCTCATGTAGGTATAGAAGATGTTGTTCTCGTATTCCAGATTGAGTGAAGGGATTCTGAAGAAGCCTGTCAACTGGATGTTATCCAGATACTGAGGCGTCAGGTCTTCATTACCTTGATAAATACGCTCTGAGGCTCTGTAGAAATAAGGAGCATCCACGAATGAACGAGAATAGGACAACTTAAAGGCAGTCTTCTTGTTAGGTTTCCATATCATAGCAGCACGTGGCGATAATACTCGCTTAGCCGATCCCACATATCGTTCCTTGTTGTCGAAGCGCAGGCCGATATTCAGAATGAAATGTTCGTTGAAGTTATGCTTCAGCTGACTATAGACAGAATAGTTAGTCTCGTGGTTGTTCTTGATCAACGGGTCGTAGTCGTTCATTGCGGTATAGAGTACGCGGTCAAAGTTGTCGCCCACAGACATGTCGTGATAGTACAGGTTGAAATAGTCGTACTGCATGCCGACGAGGAGGTCGCCCTTGCCAAGGTTGCCGGCATCATAGTTATACATGAGTTTCAGGACACCACTGATATTATAGTTGCGCCAGCTCTGCGTCTGGAAAGCCCCCTCAGTAATCTGCAGTTCAGGACCGTCATCATAGCCTCCCCAGAAAGCATAATAGACGATATTATCATACGGAAGACTATCGCCAATGATGTTATAGAGCTGGGTCTGCTCGTAATTGCCAGAGAGACCGGTCTCTAAGGTGAAGTTGTTCCAGTTGTTCTGGTAGACAATGCTTGCATTTGTTGATGTCACGCCGCGTCCTGGCTTCATACCGTTCATGGGACTGTATCTTTCGTAGTCGTAGACTGACGGCATATAAAGATTACAATAGGGATAGAGACGCTTGCCAGAGAAGTGGTTGAATTGGAACTTCAGATTGTGCCATTTATAAATCATACCGAGGTTGTATGCCGGCTTGTCGTTATAGCCGTTCACATAGATGGAGCCGTCGATGGGGATGATGCCGTAGCCGTCGTCAGGATCGCTGGCCTGAATATCGTGCTTGTAGCCACTCGACTTGTAGACAGTACCCCATAGCAGAATGTCGGAATTCAGATAATGCTTGCCCAACAGAAGGTCTCCCTTGACAGCCTGCTCGTTGCCAGCACCTATCGATGCCTTCAAGCCATCGACTTCGGCCCCCTGTTTGGTAATAATGTTAACAACAGCACTCAGTGCCACATTACCATACAGTGAAGAGGCTGCGCCACGAAGCACCTCAATCTGCTTGATATTATTCAGCGCGATGCGATAGTCTGGGGCGATAGAGTTGGTGCAATAGCTGTTGAGACGTTCACCATTGAGCATGATGAGCACATCCTCCTGTGAATAGGAAAACATACCACGCATACTGAAGTTAGATTCCTCACCTTCGACAATATTCACGCCAGGCACATAATCGGACAAAAGTTCCAAAAGCGTGCGTGCCGTACTGGCCTGAATCATCTCTTCCGTAATCAGTGTCACAGGCACAGGGGCATCTTCAACGCTCTCAGCTAATCGCGAGGCGGTGGTAATCTTTGCCGTCTGACCAGACTTCAGTCGATTGATAATCTCCTCGAAGCGGATGGGGTCTTGCACGGAGGTGTAAAAAGGGTTTTCACCCAGCAGTAGTGATGCATAGCTTTCCGACTTCTCCAAACTGTCTTGTGCCAGATAGCAGAGCGATATCAGACGGTATGCGTTTTGTTTAAGATTCCCTTGGAAGTTGTGGAGATGTGATTGCAGAAGATCCTTAGCTTGATCCAAACGACCAATTTGGTATTCACTCTCCGCTTGCGAATAGATTTGACGGAAAGAAGCGTTGTCTTGTGCCAGGGTTGTTGCCGGAAGCAGCAAGACAATCAATAATATAATATGGTATATGCAATTCTTCATTTCTTCATGGGTATGGTGAACGTGAATGTCGTACCATGACCTTCCTCTGACTGGAAGGTAATCTTGCCGTGGTGCTTTCCTTCGATAATATCGCGGGTGATCCCCATACCAAGACCTGTGCCTTGACCTACGGGTTTCGTTGTGAAGAAATTCTCGAAGAGACGTTGCTTCACCTCGTCACTCATGCCAATACCATTATCTTTAATCTGAATTGTCAGTTCATCGGCAGCCAAGACCGATACCTCTATCGTTGGCTGGTAGTCGGTACCTTCCTGCTGACTGCGCTGACGAACTGCATAGCATGCATTGTTCATAATGTTCAAAACCGCACGACTCAAGTCTTGTGGAATCACCATCAACTGAGGAATACCCTGTTGGTAGTTCTCCTTGATACTGATATTGAAGCTCTTGTCATTAGCACGCATGGCGTGATAGGCCAACCACACATACTCTTTCACCAAGTGGCAGACATCGGTAGGCAGGAACTCGTTTTCCTTACCTCTTGAAATGAGCAAGATACCACGAATGATGCTGATTGCCCGTTCTCCGTGCTCCACGATCTTTGCCATATTCTCTTTCAGGTCAGCTACGATATCTTCCACCTCTTCCTTGTCGTCATCTGATAGCTTTTCTTCGTTATCTTCAACTATTTCCGTTAAATCGTTCAACAACTTATCAGACATCTTGCTGAAGTTGATGACGAAGTTCAGCGGATTCTGTATTTCATGGGCAATGCCTGCACTGAGTAGTCCCAGTGATGCCAGTTTCTCCTGTTCTTTCAGTTTCTGTTGCAGGTCTTCCATTTGCTTCTCCATAGTCGTTTCAGTTTTGAAGAATTGGTAAAGTGATAGTAAATTCGGTATAGACATTCTTCTCAGACTTCACGCTGATGTCTCCACCGATGTTTTGAATGATCTCACGACTCAGGTACAGTCCCACACCGGCAGCCTCACCAGTTGGTTTCGTGGTAAAGAAGGGGTCGAAAACTTTATCGATGATGGTATCCTCGATACCGATACCGTTATCGCGAATCACGATGCTGTATTGCGTGTCGTTGTTTGTTACGCTTAACGTAATCTCTGGAGCATATTTTTCGCGCTGGGCTTTCTTGACTACAGCATAGACCGCATTGCCCAACAGGCTCATGATTGTCATGCTCAGTTGCTCGGGGTTACCTTTGATGTCTATCGTTTCCTGAGGAATGTTGAATGATGTCTTGATGCCATATTGCTTGATGTTCTCACCAAAGTAGTTGTTTACCATCTCTTGGTCTTGACGTAGCACGGGTACTAAGTTCATTTTTACGATACCACCGCTTCGGTCTTTCAGCATTTCCTCCATCGCCTTCAGCGTACGAGTAGTGTTCACACCGTGCTGTTCCACCTTCTGTAGGTTCTGATCCAGCATATCAATGATATCCAGTGTGTCCTCGAAGTTCTCCTTGTCCATGTGCTCTTCTTCGTCTTCCACGTTGGCCTTCAGGTCTTTCAGCAGTCCGTAAGACAGTTTCGAGAAATTGTTGATATAGTTCATGGGGTTGAGGATTCGGTCGATAAGTCCCTGCGTGAGTTTACCCGCCGTAGCCATCTTCTCCTGACGAATCAGTTCGTTCTGTGCCTGAGCCAGTTCATCGAGTGCCGTCTGCAGACTCTTTGATTTCTCCTCAATCTCGTCCTTCTGTTTCACCACCTCTGCCGTGCGCTCCTGTACGATATTCTCCAGGCGCACCTTTTCCTTTTGCAGTTGACGCATACGCCATTTTGCGATACAATATAGCAAAAAGCCAAACAGCAGGAAGTACAATATAACCATGTACCATCTTTGGTAGAACGGGTATTGGATGCTGAATGCCAGTTCCTCCGACTGCGTGATGTTGCCATAGGCATCCATTGCTTGTACCTCGAAGGTATGACTACCATAATCCATGCTCGGGAATTTAGCCTCTTGTTCGTCGTCCCATGCAGACCAGTTATGGTTGTCCACACGGTAGCGGTAGAGCGTCTTCTTGATGAGGATGGTATTGTCGAGCGCAAAGGTAAACTCCAAATGACGTTCGTCACTTGTCAATCTTCCTAATTTTGTCGGCATATCCCCATAGCCACCCCAAAGAATACTGTCACCATTAAGTTTTATAGAGCGTAAATACACTTTAGGTTTGCTTTCTAAGATGGGATCATGATGATTCTGCTTATAAACAATCAGACCGAAATCACCACCCATGATGATATCATGCTTATAGATGAGCATATCTCTGACGTTGTACTCACTGATAGCGTTCAGTTGCGTCTCAAGGTTATGCAACTTACTTCCGTCCTTCATGCAGTACAGACCACGTCCGTCGCTCTTTGTCAGCCACGTAGTGCCTTCCTTATCCAAATAAGCGAACTGAGGGTAGGGGATGGGCTTCTCTTGATTGGCACTGATGGTCAGGAGTCCCTTGTTCGTCGGAACAATCATGCCAGGAACTGTCGTGTCTTTATCTACAGACACGGGGTGAAAGTCCTTCTCATTGGCCTTTTTACACCAAATGATACCATAGAGATTCTGAATCCATAAGTCCTTCTTCTCATCAACATAAATATGTGTAACGCGTTCCAAGTCGGCCACCTTACTTCGACTACCGTTGTCACCATTGAAATATACACCGTCTGGCTCACCCGTATAGAATCCCATAGGAGCTTCCTTCACGCACATGGTGTTTTGATTGCTCAGTTGCTGAGTGTTGTTCTTGTTGCTGATACGATAGAGTCCGTTGCTGGTAGCTGCGAGTATGCCTTTTGGTGTGGCAATCATCTGCCAACATTGATAAGTGATATTTTCTACTGGTAGAAATACCTTATTGCTATGATAGAACAATCCGTTAGTGGTTCCTACATACAGAACGCCCTCGTAGTTGAGGATAGAGAGCACTTCACCTCTTAGTCCTTCCTTTGATGTGGCGTGAGTATAGGTTGTAGGTATCGCTATGCAGAAGATACCGTTGTTTGTTGCTCCCCACAAGATACCTTTTCCATTGTAGGCCAGTTTGTTGATGGTGTTCGAACAGAGTCCATTATCCTCAGAAATAGCGTATTCGCCGAGTCCGTCCCGTATGATAATTTTCACGCCTTCGTTCTCAGTGGCCTTTGCCTTCATGTTGTAGCCTATATCCACCAGTTCGTCTTGTGGCTCATTATAATTTCTGGTTACTTTTGGCTCGCCATTACTCAGGATATATACATTATTTTTCTCTAATCGGAAGTACAACTGCTGTCCTTCTTCCCAGATATGTTCCACCACACCCTGGAAGTTGCCTTTCTTGACGGCATTGTGAAGTAAGAGCTCTCCGTTTTTATTGCTCTCCAGATACCCCAGGTAGTTGTAACCTCCAGCCCATATCTTACCATTCTTGTCACGGAAGAGTGTCGTGATGCGTGTGATGTTTGGCGTATGGATGATGCGCCATTCTGCGTTGTCGTAATAGAGTAGTCCCTCGAAGTTGGCCACATAGACAAAGCCCTTATCGTCGGTAGTAATGTCGAAGTTGCGGTTATGAGCCTGATACTCATTGACGCTGAAGTTGCGCAGGAATGGAATACCCTGGGCGAAAGAAGTGAGAAGTGAGAATTGGAAAGTGATAAGTAGTAGCAGTCGTTTATTCATTTCTCACCTCCTTTCGTGCTATTGACAAAGTCTTTAAAGGATGCATTCTTACCTATATAGTTGTTCCACTGTTCTTCCGACAGGATGTGTCCTTTAAGTCTGTCAATCATCAGATTCGTGGAAATCAAAGTCTCTGAGAGTGTACCGTTGTTATCACCCGACCAAATATGGGTCTTTGCGTTGTTGGCAGTAAAACATTTGATCCAGCAATCTGAATTGAACAACAGTATAGGTTCTGCTTTTTCGTCTTCATAGAGCCATAGATTCATCTTCCCGTCATAGCTGGACGAAAAGAGTTGTAAGCCATTCACCTTCAATTTGGTGATACGTGAACGGTGTCCCACCAGTTCCTTGACCTTTCCGTTTTTCTCCTCTATGTATATCTTTCCGTCGTTGGTGCCGTAGGCATTGATGTTTTTGTTGTCTGAACGGGCAAAGGCAGTAATGATGCCTTTGACGGGAGCTGGTTTTTGTCTGGTATCAATCTTGTCCATACTAACGATCTCGTACATTCTGCCTTGTTCGTCAAACAGGTATGGATGTTTGTTGATTCGTCCGCTGGCTGTAATTATTCCGTTAATATGGAAAGTGCCTTGCTGCTGGTAGGTATTCATATTGAAGAATGCCACGTTTCGCTCTCCGATGACTACCAGTACCTCGTCATTGAGCACCTCTAATGCCGACAGATGCGTGATATCCGTAAGTACCACCTCCTTTGTGTTACCCTTAGGGTCTATAACCACCATTTGTCCAGTATAGCTGGCGGCAAAGACTGTTCCTTTTTTGTTGATATACACGCTACGGAAGTCGTAATTGCTATTGGCAAACAACTTATTGGTAGTAAGCCTGTCACCATTTTTCTTATGGTGGAATATTTCACCATAGTTGCCTACCGAGACCAGTTCGTCATTCGACTCTGTATAGAATGCTATTCCCGTGATGCCTCCCTTGTGAATACCATTCCATGTTTGCTTACTCTTACTGGTTTCCATCAGGCCTTGAATCACCGAGAGATGATAGGTGTCGTTCTTATTACCGTATTTTTTTGTGAACCAGTAGGAAGCGTAGGCCAGTCGTTGAGCCAATTCCTTGTTGTCTCCCGACAGATACTGGTTATAAGCCATAGAACCGAGCGAGCGCCCCAATGTAATATAGTTCAGCGTATCAGCCACACGCTTGTTCAGTTCGGCAGTCTTTCGCTGTGCATCGGCAATCTCTGCCTGTCTCTTGGCTTCTTTGCTCTGGATCTTTGCATTATCACGCTCCTTGCGGGCCACCTCCTCGGAAGCTTTTGCCTTGTTCTGTGCTGCGATAGCGTTTTGTTTCTCTTCCTCGGCAATCTCGGCCTGTTTCCTTGCCTCTACGGTACGTTCATCGCTGATACGTTTCTGTTCGTAGGCAATCTCTTCCATCTGCTTGTTGATGCTTTGTTCGATGACAGCCCGTTTCTCCTTCTGACTCAGTTCTGTCAACTGCTGTTCCAGCGACCTTGTCTTTTCCTTTTCAAAAAAGTAAAAGCCAAAGCCAGTAAGACATCCTGCACCGAGTATAGCACAGCCCAGTCCCCAAAGCAAATTATTCCTAACCAGCTCTTTCAATGTTTCTTATTTACGTTTAAAGGACAGTAAGGTGATATCATCGCTTTGCGGTGCCCCGTCGGTGAATGTCTTCACACTATCCAGAAGTCCGTCGATAGTCTCTTGGCAGGCCTTTCCCTGTAACTGACTCAAGGTGTTCAGCAGTCTCTGGTCGCCATATTCCTCGAAGTCATTGTTCACAGCTTCGTTTACACCGTCGGTGTACATAACCAACATATCGCCTTTCTCCATTTTCAGTGAACCAGGATTGAATGTCAGTCCCTCAATGGCACCAATCATGCAGTTGGTACTCATAGGTAGTGCTTCCACCTGTCCGTTGGCATGAATCAGATAGGGTGAGTTATGACCTGCGTTACAGTATTCCACCTCGCCCGTCTTTGTATTGTAGATGGCATAGAACACGGTGACGAACATACAGTTCACTGATTCTTTGCAGAGCAATTCATTAGCTCGCTTCATCGTCTCCTCTGCCTTGATTCCCTGCATCCCGATAGCGCGGATCAGCGTACGGCTCACAGCCATGAAGATGGCTGCCGGTACGCCCTTACCGCTCACGTCGGCCATCACGAAACCAATCCTTTCTTCATCAATGCGGAAGAAGTCATAGAAGTCGCCGCCCACATCCTTTGCAGGTGTCATCGATGCAGCTACGTCAAGGATGTCTTCTATTTCCGGGAATGGCGGGAACACGCGAGGCAATATGGCCTGCTGAATCTCTCCAGCCACGGCCAGGTCTGTCTTCAGCGACTCTAATTGCGAGTGTTCCTGTTGCGACTGTTTGATATAGTTGATTTGCTCGATGGCCTTCTCGATGGTGACGCTTAGGTCATCCAAGTCGATAGGCTTTGTAGCAAAGTCGAACGCACCGTTGTTCATCGCCTGTCGGATGTTTCCCATATCGCCGTATGCGCTAACCATGATGCACTTCAGTGCTGGGTTCTGCATCTCGTTGATCTTCGTGAGCAGGGTCAGTCCGTCCATCTCTGGCATGTTGATATCACTCAGGATGATGTCGAAGTCTTTGTGCTGCAGCATCATGGTGAGTGCTTCCACGCCGTTGTGAGCGAAATGGAACTCATATTCCCCTTTTCTGATTTTTCTTCTAAAGTATTGTGTCAAGAGCAACTCAAGGTCCATCTCGTCATCGACACTAAGAATCTTTGTTGGCATAATTTATTTATTATTTATCATTTATCATTTCTCATTTAGCGTAGCGCTTATGAGCACAGCACCGTCAGTCCTGCCATCACGATGCTGACCATCGACATCAGTTTGATGAGGATGTTCAATGAAGGACCGGATGTATCCTTGAATGGATCGCCTACGGTATCGCCTACGATGGTGGCTTTGTGTGCAAACGAGCCCTTACCGCCGAAGTTGCCTTCCTCTACCATTTTCTTCGCGTTGTCCCAGGCACCGCCTGCGTTAGCCATGAATACAGCCAGCGTGAATCCTGCCGACAGACCGCCAACGAGCAGCCCCAGTACACCGGCGATACCAAGTACACAGCCTACGATGATGGGAATAGCGATAGCTAAGAGCGAAGGTACAATCATCTCATGCTGTGCGGCACGAGTGGAAATCTCTACGCAAGAGCCGTAGTCGGGTGTGCCGGTACCTTCAAGGATGCCCTTGATCTCGCGGAACTGGCGGCGCACCTCTTCCACCATCTTCTGTGCAGCGCGACCTACGGCTTCCATTGTGAGTCCGCAGAACAGGAAGGCAGCCATAGCACCGATGAATGCACCCACCAATACGCGAGGGTTCATCAGGTTCACCTGGAAGTAGTTCATGAAATCGGGTATGGTAGCGTTCATTGCGTCAATCTGCTGCCCAGCCAAATTCACGATAAAGTCACCCGAACGGTGCATCGCAATCTTCGCCTCTTCTATATAAGAGGCCAACAGAGCCAGTGCTGTCAGTGCGGCAGAGCCGATAGCAAAGCCCTTACCCGTAGCGGCGGTGGTATTTCCCAGTGCGTCGAGTGCATCCGTACGATGGCGTACCTCTTCACCCAGTTCGCTCATCTCAGCATTACCTCCGGCATTGTCGGCAATAGGTCCGTAGGCATCGGTAGCCAGCGTGATACCCAGCGTAGAGAGCATTCCCACGGCAGCGATACCGATTCCATAGAGTCCTTGTGAGAGAGCTGCAGCATTCATGTCCATCACGAAACCGTTGGCGCAGAGGTAACTCAACATGATAGCCACGCCGATGGTCACCACGGGGATGCAGGTTGACATCATACCCGTACCGATACCCTTGATAATCACGGTAGCCGAACCCGTCAGACCGGCCTCTGCGATCTTCTGTGTGGGCTTATACGAATGCGAAGTGTAATATTCTGTGGCCTGACCGATGATTACACCGGCAGCTAGACCTGTAATCACTGAGAACGAAAGTCCCAGCCAGTTCTCAATCTGAAGCATATACAGGATGCCGAACGTAGCAGCAGCAATGAGCAGTGCAGATACATTCGTACCTAATGACAGTGAACGAAGCAGGTCTTTCATCGTAGCACCTTCCTTTGTGCGAACCAGATAGATACCCAGAATGCTGAGGAATACGCCCACTGCGGCAATCAGCATCGGGGCAATCACGGCTTTCAGCTGCATCGTACCAGAAGCGGCAAAGGCTACGGCACCCAGAGCTGCTGTAGAAAGTATCGAACCGCAGTAGCTCTCATACAGGTCGGCACCCATACCAGCCACGTCGCCTACGTTATCGCCCACGTTGTCGGCAATGGTAGCGGGGTTGCGAGGATCGTCCTCAGGGATGTCGGCTTCCACCTTACCCACGATGTCAGCGCCTACGTCGGCAGCTTTCGTATAGATACCGCCACCCACACGAGCGAAGAGTGCCTGTGTCGATGCACCCATACCGAAGGTCAGCATCGTGGTGGTGATAGAGATGAGTCCCTCGCTGTCAAACTGATTCAGGATGAGGAACCACACGGCAATATCGAGCAATCCGAGTCCTACGACCGTCAAGCCCATCACGGCACCGCTGCGGAAGGCAATCTTCAGTCCTCCGTCCAAGCTCTTACGGGCAGCGTTGGCAGTACGTGCCGATGCGTATGTAGCTGTTTTCATACCGAAGAATCCAGCCAGTCCGCTGAAGAAACCACCCGTCAGGAATGCGAAGGGTACCCAGGGATTCTGTACCCCAAAACCGTATGCCATGATTGAGAAGATGACAGCCAGGATGATGAACACAATCAGCACCACCTTGTATTGCTGCTTCAGATAAGCCATAGCGCCTTTTCGCACATAGAGCGCAATCTCTTTCATGCGCGGGGTGCCTTCATCGGCTTTCATCATACTACGGAAAAACAGGTAAGCCATCACAAGGGCTACTACAGATGCAATGGGGACTAGCCAGAATGCTAAGGGAACAAGATTGATCATTTGGTTTGCTAATTTAGGTTGTTGTCTGACAAATTTTCGTGCAAAAGTAGTTATTTATTTTGAAAAATACAAACCTATTTCCTTTTTTTTGTGTACTTTTGCCGAAAATTACGAAACAGATGACTCTCCATATCTTCAATCCAGAGCACGATATAGCCCTTGCAGCTAACTTGAGCAACTTCACCGCCCCCCATGCAGGCCGTCAGTTGCGCTATGATCTGTGCTTCCTTCCCGCGTTGTGGGCGAAGGAAGGCGACGGTGTGCTTGTTGATAATCCTGAGCGTGCTCAGAATAGCTACAAGCACTTCCTTCATTCTGTCAGCAGACAGTTCGGCAAGAGCTTCCACCTGGTGAAATGTCCACGATGGGAGCAGGCCGTTACTCCAGCAGAAACCACTGCCATCCAGCCTTGGGGATGGGACTTAGCCTTGCGTTCGCAGTTGAAAAGGATAGGGGCCGACGCGTCTTTGTTGCCTACCGACGATGCCATAGCCGCCATTCGTCAATTGTCACACCGTCGCACCTCAGCCGAGCTGCTCCCACAGTTGCGCTTCAAGGGTACTGTTGGCGAGTCGTTTGAGTGTACCACGGCAGATGAGACAGTACCCCTTCTGCAGCGTTACGACCGCTTGGTGTTGAAGGCTCCGTGGTCTTCCAGCGGTCGCGGTCTCCGCTTTATCCGACGTGATGCGCCTGTGGCTCAGACGGCGGGTTGGCTCCGTAATCTCCTCACAGCCCAAGGGTCGGTGATGGCCGAGCCGTTCTACGACAAGGTGAAGGACTTTGGGATGGAGTTCGAGTGCAGTCCCGAGGGCAAGGTGAACTACTTGGGACTCTCGCTTTTCCATACAGCCAACGGTGCGTATACCGGAAATCTGTTGGCTACAGAAAAGGTTAAGCAGGATATTTTAAGTCATTATATTTCAATAGATTTACTACATTCCGTTATTGAAAAGATTTGTCAGCTTTCCGCAGTCATATTCAAGGGCAGGTACGTTGGCCCGTTTGGTGTGGATATGATGGTGGTCAGAGGTTCTGACGGTTGCCTGCTCCATCCCTGCGTCGAGATTAACTTGCGTCGCACAATGGGTCATGTGGCATTATCCCTGACACCTGACGATGACGATATTCAACGGGTCATGCAGATTGACTATTCTGACAACCGATACCATTTGAGAATCATTAAGCCTTAACACCGTATGATGTCACTATTCGATATTCTGCTGCTTTCAGTAGCATTGGCGATGGATTGTTTTACCATATCCATTGTCAGCGGGATCGTTCTTGGACGTAAGGAGTGGTCTGTCATTCTGCAACTCAGCTTCCTCTTCGGTCTTTTTCAGGCTATGATGCCATTCTTCGGATGGCTCGCCACCAGTCATTTCTCACAGTATATCGAGGCCTACGACCACTGGATAGCCTTTGCCCTGCTGGCTTTCCTGGGTGGCAAGATGATCATCGAGTCGTTCAAGCCCGAGGAACACCAGGTCTTCAATCCTCGCCACTTGCGCACCCAACTGCTCTTGGCTGTAGCTACCAGCATCGATGCGCTGGCAGTGGGTATATCGTTAGCTGTGACGGGCTATAATGACATCCCCTCGCTCGCAGAACCGCTGTGGTGGATAGGTATTGTATCCTTTGTCTTTGGAGTCGCAGGCCATCTGTTGGGCTTGCGTTTCGGCGATATGGTAAGGCGCCGTATGCGTCCGGAACTCATCGGAGGCCTTATCCTGCTTTTCATCGGTGTGAAGATACTGCTTGTACATCTTTATAGTTTGGAATGAAAAGGAGTTAAAGGGGAGTAAGCCGACCAAAATATAGCCCCTTTTATTTGGCAGTTCGCCCCAAAAGCCTTACCTTTGCAGCGTCAAAGCTGGGAACGCGGGCGTCCTCGCCCGCATCTGCAGCGGTTGCGGGCGAGGATGTCCGCGCTCCCATGCAAACAGCTGTAATAACGGTTAGCTAAATAGAAGTTCGAATCGAAAACTATATTTATAATTACTTTAGCAATGAAGGTAAAACCATTTAAAGGTATCCGTCCACCGAAGAATCTGGTGGAGAAGGTAGAGAGCCGTCCCTACGACGTGCTCGACAGTGAAGAGGCACGTGCCGAGGCCGGCGACAATGTCCAGAGCCTCTACCACATCATCAAACCCGAGATCGACTTCCCCGTAGGCACCTCTGAGTACGACCCACGCGTCTATGAGAAGGCTGCCGAGAACTTCCAGATGTTCCAGGACAAGGGCTGGCTGGTTCAGGACGAGCAGGAGCATTATTACATCTATGCTCAGACCATGAACGGCAAGACGCAGTACGGACTGGTGCTCTGCGCCCATACCGACGACTATATGTCTGGTCGCATCAAGAAGCATGAGCTGACCCGTCGCGACAAGGAGGAAGACCGTATGAAGCACGTTCGTGTAAACAATGCCAACATCGAGCCCGTGTTCTTTGCCTATCCCGACAACCAGGTGCTCAACGAGCTCATCATGCGCTATGCTGCCACCGAGCCCGAGTACGACTTCATCGCCCCCATCGACGGCTTCCGTCATCAGTTCTGGGTAATCAACGATGCAAAGGACACCGAGACCATCACCGCTGAGTTCAGCAAGATGCCTTCGATGTATATCGCCGACGGTCACCACCGTTCTGCCGCAGCAGCCCTCGTGGGTGCCGAGAAACAGAAGCAGAACCCCAACCATCGTGGCGACGAGGAGTACAACTTCTTCATGGCTGTATGTTTCCAGGCTTCTCAGCTCACCATCCTCGACTACAACCGCGTGGTGAAGGATCTCAACGGACTCTCTTCCGAGGACTTCCTCAAGGCACTGGCCAAGAACTTTACCGTTGAGGACAAGGGTACCGAGATCTACAAGCCCCAGCAGCTCCATGAGTTCTCGCTCTATCTCGACCAGCACTGGTTCTCGTTGAAGGCCAAGGAGGGAACCTACGACAACAACGACCCCATCGGTGTATTGGATGTGGACATCTCCAGCCGACTGATTCTCGACGAGATCCTGAACATCGGCGACCTGCGCTCCAGCCAGCGCATCGACTTCGTAGGCGGTCTGCGTGGACTTGGTGAACTGAAGCGTCGTGTGGACAACGGCGAGATGCGTGCCGCCCTGGCTCTCTATCCCGTATCTATGCAGCAGATCATGGACATTGCCGACAGCGGCAAGATCATGCCTCCCAAGGCCACATGGTTTGAGCCAAAGCTCCGCTCAGGATTAGTCATCCACAAATTGTCGTAGTAACGTCATACCGATATCACGTTATATCGAAAGTCAATGCTCGACGAATTCAAGACGATATCTTCTACCAGCGAGGGATTTTACTCCGAGAAACGGAGTAAGTTCCTTGCTTTTGCCCATCATGTAGAAACAGTCGATGAGGTGAAGGACATCATCGCCCAATATCGCAAAAAGTACTACGATGCCCGCCACGTGTGCTATGCCTATATGCTGGGAGCGGGTAGGGAGGAGTTCCGTGCCAACGATGACGGCGAGCCTTCGTCAACGGCAGGAAAACCTATCCTCGGACAGATCAACTCCAACGAGCTCACCGACATCCTCATCGTCGTGGTGCGCTACTACGGAGGGGTGAACCTGGGCACCAGCGGACTCATCGTGGCCTATCGCGAGGCCGCTGCCGATGCCATTGCCCATGCAGCGGTGGTCACGAAGCAGGTCGAGGAACAGGTGACCTATACCTTTGCCTATCCCCTGATGAACGACGTGATGCGTATCGTCAAGGACATGAACCCTCGCATCGTCAGTCAGACCTACGATAATACTTGTCAGATATGTCTGGCCATCCGCAAAAGCGAGGCAGAACAGCTAAAAAGCAGATTGTCGAAACTTTCTTTCGAATAAATTTGGCGGTTTCAAGGAAAGTTCGTACCTTTGCATCCGCTAAAAAGCAAAGTGGATTACTCGGCAGAATTCATGCAAGCATGATTCTGCGCTCACTTATTCGGAGAGTTGGCAGAGTGATCGATCGCGCTGGACTCGAAATCCGGTATACCCTTATGGGTATCGGGGGTTTGAATCCCTCACTCTCCGCAAAATGACAGGAAAGCCGTGATGATGGCTTTCCTTTTTCGTTGTTGATAATCAGTTACTTATGGTTTTTTGGAGTTCTAAAAGGCTGAATGACAGCCTATTTTACAAAGGTGTGCTAAATAATGACTGAGAACAATGTCCCGAAGGAATGACAAAATACATGCAAGCGGTTGGGCATTGTCCAGAAGGGACTATAGATAACAGGCAGGCGGTGGTTTTATCAGGCCTTCGGCCTTTCCGTTGCTGCCCCGAAACAGGACGACAAAATCAGCAAACTTTATTTGGAGTTCTATAAATTGATGGCGGATTCGTAGATTCTATTGGTACAAAATATTGTGTATTGTCGGTACTTGTTCCTCCAATTTCTTATCCCAAAACGAGAGCTGTTTTGAGTAAATTACTTTTGCGTCGCCAAACAAATCTTTCTCCAAAATAGCATCCTTCTTTATTTTATCAGCATAGGGGCCACAAGCAAGGATGACCACCTTGAATTGTTTGAAGAAATGGGTCATTCGCATCCAATCAAACCTTTCTTGTATATGCTGACGTATTTCATCACGTTCAATCTTTGTAAGATTATTGTCGTTTGGTCTGCAAATATCGTTCAATTCTGTGATAAAACAATCATCAAAGAAGTTAACTATATCAGATTTCTTTCTTTCGCGTATTTGGTCAATTAGACGCTGATAATTGTACCATGTTGCACTCGGCCTGCCAATCTTTATATCCTTTGTCCGACGCTTGTTTTCTAATTTGAAAAACGGATTGATTGGATGAAAGTTCCCGCTTTCAAAATCGTATGGTTCTCCTCCATTTCTGAATCCGAAACCACGCCCTTCGAAACTTACTAACCAATGTCTGAAGTTGGGTTCAATGAATTTCCTCCAATCCTCACAGCCTTGCTGGATAGCACACTCTTTCCCGATGATTAATATTCTGGCATCAGGATTTCCATAGCCAATGAATGGATGCTTGCCCATTTCATTCAAATCGTCAAGTAATTGTTTCAGCCTTTCGTACATAGTTTTAGCTTTTTTGATGTTTATAGTCCTTGGATTGTTTTCAATCGATATTTTCATCCTTCAACACATCGCGTCGCAAATGCTTCAACTCGAATTCATAAAGGACTGCCAGTGTATCCTTGCCAACTTTTTTCAAGCAATCAATCATTGCCTTTGTTGCATAATATCTCTGATATGTATATTTCGCGTTTCTAATCTCCAATGTCCTATAAATCGGCAATGCCTTTTCCAGCAGCGGTAATGCTTTGTCAAATTCCTCCCTGTCTATGTAAATTCTGGCCAGATTATCCATGGGGGCAGCAAAATCGTCAAGGAAAATGGGCTGTTCGCTCAATAATTTACCTGTCTGCGGATCAAAGACATCTGCTTTAGCTTCCTCCTCCGTGGCTTTTATTTCTGCGTCACTGATTTCCACCAATTCTTTGTAAATAGCGAACTCTCTTTCTGAGCCTTGTTCACAATCTACCAGTTTGTCTAACAGTTCCCAATAATCAGATTTCTTGTCTTTATCCATTTGTTTCAGTATGATACATCAGAATTTGTGTTTTCTTATGTCGTTCTATGTCTGTCGGTCTATCCGCTCATGTTTGTTTTAGTTTCACATTATTATTCCATTTCTTCGACCTCGGCAATCATCCTGTCGATGACATCCTTCATCTGTGGCACATCCTCCTGAACGGTGCGGAACACTACGTCGGTGTCAACCTCAAAGTAATGGTGGGCTATCCACTGCGGAACGCTCCAGAATCGTCTCAATGGCCATGCGGATTTTCCGCAGGCTGTCCATCACTATCTCGCGGTCAAACATAGACGGCCTCCTTCCTGATGCGTTCACGAAGCAGGTTGTTCATGCCGTCGCGGACGCGCACCAAATCGACGCGGCTACCCAGCATCCGCTCCAGGTCGGTCTGGATGAGGTCGAGCGTGAGCAGCGAAGGCACCTTGCCCTCGTAGCAGACGTCAACGTCGCTGTCATCGGTCTGCTCGCCACGGGCCACGGAGCCAAAGATGCCAATGCGCGTCAGCCCGTACTTGCTCTCTGCCGTAGGCTTGTAGATGCTCAGCAGATGTAGTATTTCGTTCTTTGTCTTCATTGTTCTATGTCTTCTTTGTTTACGGCTGCAAAGTTAGTGAAAAAACTGCAAAGTTGTATCGCTTTGCCTCACCTTTTACGAATATTTTCGCCGCCGAGGGCTTTGAAGAGGTTAATTATCCCTTGAACCAGATCGAAGCGGTCGATGGTCAATGAAAGGAGCGACTGCAGGAGCGACTGCTGGGCGGTGAGTACTTCGAGGTAGGTCGATGAGCTGTTCTGCATCACGTCTTTGCTGAAGTGAACCCCAGAAGTTAGACAGAATACTTCTGGGGTTCACTTCATTTTGACACACCCTCTTTACTTGAGTTAGAGATCCTGATACTCGGGGATGGCATCGAAGCAGGGACAGGCTTTATGGACGTCGGGGAGGTCACGGTGGCCCAGGATGCGGGCATCGGGATGGGCTGCCTTCAGTTTTTTCAACAGTGCGAGCAGGGCTTTCTTCTGCCTTTGCGTGCGGGTGTCGGCAGGATTCCCGTCCTTATCGAGCCCTCCTTCATAGCAGACACCGAGTGAGTGGCGGTTGTAGCCGTAGGCGTGGGCACCTATGAGCTGCTCGTGGCGGGTCTGGTAGGTGCGTCCGTTGCGTGTGATGTAGTAGTGGTAGCCGGTGAAGCCGAAGCGATCCGCGTGACAGCGGATGAGGGCTGTCACGGGAAAGCTCTGGTTGCAGCGGGTGGCACTGCAGTGGACGATGATCATGTCAATGGTGCGCATAATAATCAGTTGTTTAGGAAAGCCCCTCCCGAAGGAGGGGTTGGGTTTTACATACAGCTGGTGACTCCCATTGCGGTAGCGATGGCCGACAGAATCGAGATGGCTGTCTGAATCACGAATTTCCAAAGTTCTTTCTTTTTCATGTCTTTAGTAGATTAGGGTTTAGTAGGAAAGCCCCTCCCTTGGGGAGGGGTTGGGGTGGGCTTTTTTACGGATTCTCAATGTCACCCTGCTGGTTCTCGTCCTTGGGCTTGGTGTACTCCTCCATCTCGCCCAGGCTGCATCCACGGGTGATGTTCGAGGTCAGGAAGATGCCCGTTCCGCGAGCCTTCAGGTAGACGCGCTTCACGTTCTTCTTCACGTTGAAGTTCTCGGGTGCGTCGGCTCCCGTGCAGCTGATGCCAGCCTTGAAGATGGCCAGGTTGGGCAGCTTCACCGTGCGACCGTCGAGCACCAGGTGTCGGATGCAGACCACCATGTCGGTCAGCACGCCAGCGATGGCACCGGGGGAGTAGGGGGTGTTGTGCTCGGACATGTGCTGTGCCAGGTCTTCCAGCATCACGGTCTTTTCGGTGTCCTTCACGCGGGCATACCACTTGCCGTATGCCTTCGAATCTTCGTTCTTGTTCTGATACTTTACAAACTTAATCATAATGGTTAAAGTTTAAGGGTTAATGGTTAAGGTTTAATGGTTTGATGATCAGCAGTTCCGCGGCGACTTACTTTTCATGTTACAAAGGTACAACATTTTTGAAGGGTGGTTTCCGTCTGCTTCCGTTTGCTCCACGTACTTCCCTTCTTTCCCCATTATTTCCGTTTCTTATTTGCTAACTTGTTTCATTACCCCACGTCGATGCTGAACTTCTGGGCGATGAATTGTACGATGTGTGGTGGGAGCACTCGCATCTTTGGGCGCATACCCATTGATTGCAGTTCATGTTGGTAGGCCTTGCACCAGCTCATCAGGGTCTTCGTGGTGACGCCTGCCTTGTCGGCCAGCTGTTGTTTCGTCATTGCTTTCATATCTATATCGTTTTTGGTTAAAAAGTGGCTTACTTTTTTTTATAAGTGGCTTACTTTTTTTTATAAGTGGCTTACTTTTTTTTGTAAGTGGCTCACTTTTGATTGGGAAGTGGCTTGGTTTTGATTGGTAACAGTAACAGATGGTAACATTTGTTTTCTTAACTTTCTCACGCGTACGTCTGCGCGCAGACGTACGCATCAAGTTTCAGAAAATCTCTGTTTCATCTGTTACATCTGTTACCAACATACGCTGACGTGCTTTAATTTCCTCTGGACTTCTCTGAACGACAATATATCCTCGTATGTGATTTCTTACTACTCTTTCATATCCCATATCCTTAAAAGCACGACCAAGTGAGTAGGTGTTGAGTTTCTGAGTTATGTTACCGCCGATAATCTGAAGAGCACGGGCTACCGACATGAATTCACCATACTCACCAACGCCAGGCTTGCGAAAAAACACATCGATCAATTCCAACTCCAGGCGTGGTGTCTCAAACTGCTTGTTGTGGATCTGCAGTTTCAGTATCTCGTCACGTGAGAACCAGTACTGGAATCCCGCATTATAGAGTGCGTATGCCTGTGAGTAGATGCCTTCGTAGTTGAAGGGATGGTCGCGTGGCGACTCTATGCTTTCTACCTCGAATGGCAGCCAGCGGCGGTTGCCGGTGGGGTCGGAGAGGAACTGTACGTTGTTGCCGGTGCCGCAGAAGGATGCTATGTGTGCGCGGTGCTCGTGGAAGTGGGCGTAGGCGGCACGCTCGTCGATGGAGGTCATGGTGACCGCGGCCTTCAGCTGGTTGAGCTCGCGGGCGTTCATGGTGTCGAGCTCTTCCCAGCATATCAGTCCGTACTGTGCCAGCGTGATCAGATCGTCGCGTCCCACGCAGCTGGAATTGGTCTTGGTGTAGAAATAGTTGGAAAGTTGCGGCGGCAGTAAGTAGTTGAACCACGTGGTTTTATACGAACCTTGTTCACCTATCAGTACAAGTATCACGTTGTTCACCACCGTAGGGTCTATCCAGGCCGCCACCATGCCCACGAGCCACTTCTTCAGGTAGTCGGCAAAGAGCATCTGTTCCTCTACGGAGCCCTTGACGCTGACGCTGACCGACATAGCCAGGATATGGTCATTGCCGTCCCATTTCGGCAGGTGGTCGAGGTAAAACAGGAAGGGGTTGTACTCGGGTGTATAGTCGCTCTCGATGACTCTGAAGATGTCTTGCACCCTGGCGGGTTTCTGTGCCGACAGCTCTGTCCACAGCGAATTGACGATGCGGTCGTTGATGGGTTGCCAGCAGGTGCCGTCGTGCTCGTAGCTCGACGGCAACCGATACTCTATTCGCCCTGTTATCACGTTGTATCTCAACATGATCCTGTCGGCCATGAAGGCCTTGATGTCGTCTACCGTTGCCAGCAGCTCGCGCCAGTTGGGTTTGCGCTCTTTGGCCGGACGATGTTTCTTTTCTTTCGTCTGTTCTGTCATAATAGTCGATGTTAAGTGATATTATGACGCAAAATTACGAAGAAAAGGGGTGACTATGTGAGGTGTACCCGCTGCGCACCCGGGTGCACGTAATCGAGTGCTTCGCTGTTGCTGTTGACCAGATCGTTCAGCTTTGCTATAAAGGTGTCGTTCTTCGTCTTGCTGTTCCTGGCCTTGCTGAGGTCGTTTCTCATGTTCTTTCTGTGCCAGATGTCCTGGAAGAGTGACCATTGTACTTCCATGTCGAGCACGGTGAAGAATTTGTTGGCTATGAGTGCCGCCTGCGGACGCGACACCCTTGGCTGGTAGTTGTCGTCGATGTAGCCCGCCTCCTGTAGCAGTTGCCACAGCTTCATGGCCTTCTCAGTGCTCAGTTCCGGCGGCAGCACCGTGGGTTCTGCCGGCACAGGCTGCGCTTTCGGCTGCTCTTCTGTCGGCTCTTTAGGCTTCACGGCACCCATCGCGACCACTATCAAATCCTTCAGTCGCTGCACCTCACGTTCCTCAATTTCCTGCTTGCGTTCTTTGTCAATCTTGGTAATTATAGTCTGCACCTGATTGTAGATATCTGTCCATCCAGGAATGACGACGAACAGTCCGTTGGCACCGTCGACTATCTTTCTGACTTCCCCAGTCTCTCTATTTTCCAAATGAATCAATACCGACATAACCACCATCTTTAGAAGGGTGGCCAGCTCCGAAGGGGTAGCTTTCGGCATCGGCAGTTTCATTTGTTGAACAGAAATGGTTTTTAGTATTAATAATCAGACGGTTACAAAGGTTTTTAGTCGATACGTAAAGCATCCCGCTTACACCTACACTACTATCAGCCCGACTACTACTGATAGTAGCCGCACTGACTCCGTTTTTCTTGGGTGTCACGGTAAGTGGTCTTGGGATGTTGTTGGTCTGACTGTTCATAAGTGCAAAGGTAGTGATAAAAACGGATAATGCACAAAAATACACTTAATATTCTCTCGTAAGGCCAAAAGATTTGATTTATATCAACCCGGCAGTATAAATTTCCTCCTATTTATTTGTAGGAATGCAAAAAAATCAGTAACTTTGCAGCATAAAAGCTGAGAAGAAAAAAAACAGAAAAGCAAAATGGCTGACGAACAAATAATGAATCCAGAACTGCTCAGGCAGCAGGAACTGACGAGGCAAAGGGAGGGCGACAATGCCCAGATGATGCAGATGCAGGCAAGGGCAGCCGACGGCGGCGTGATCTGTCCGAAATGTGGCACGGTGAACGAACCCGATGCCGACTACTGTGCACTCTGCGGTGCCTTCCTGCATGCCGGTGTCTGCCCAAACTGCGGCAGTGAGATAGACCCCGACGCCGACTTCTGCGAGGCGTGCCATCACTACATCCGCACCGACGTATGCTCGTTCTGCGGAGCCAGTTTCAGTGAGATGGACGCCTACTGTCCGGAATGCGGTCAGCCAAGAGGCGGCATCGTGTGTCCCGCCTGCCATACGCTGAACGACTTCTCGTTCTGCAAGCAGTGCGGACGCCCGCTGACCGAGCAGGCCCGCGAGATGCTGGCACAGATACGCCAAACGCCTGAATACAAGACCCTGGTGGCCCTGGCTCAGGAATATGACGAATTGCAGATGCAACTGCCCTATGAGACCGAGGCCGACAAGGAGCGCGACAATGAGCTGCAGGAACTGCGCCGCCGCGTGCTCACCCTGCTGGCAGAGGATACCAACCAGGCGGTCGATGTAAAACCCGTACCCAAGCGCAAGCGCGTGACCAAGGAAGAACTGGAGGAAAGCAAGAGCCGCAAGCTGGATCAGATTGCAGAACTGCTGAGCCGACTGTCAATACCAGCCCAAGAGTCGCCGGCTAAGGTCAGAAACTACGCTATGGCCCAGAAACCCTCGGGCGTACGACTGGCATGGGTGTGCAACTACAAGCAGGCCCTGCACTCCAGCCCATGCGGATGCGCAAAGCCCCAGATGGGCGGTAAATGGGTGATATTGGGGCATAATTCAAAACAGGAAATAAAGGATGACAAATAACAATGGCTGACGAGAATCTGGATAAGACCAATGTATACACAGAGCCCGGCGGGGATGACAAGACGCTGATAGGCGGCGATAGGACCTTGATGGGTATGTCGGACGATAAGACGCTGATAGGCGGTGACAAGACCCTGATGGGTGATACTACCAGAAAGGGGCCAATGGAAACGACGATGCGACCGGGTGGAGCAGCATCGTCGATAGCCAACTCCAACGGCTTGTCGACCAATGTGTTCACCCTGAAAGGCGTTGACTACGAGGAAGTGACCTGCCTGAGCGACAACTCCGGTGAGGCGCAGGTGTACCTCGTGGAGCGCGAAGGGAAGCAGTTTGTGCTGAAGCTCTACTATCCCAACTTCGACATCAACAAGAAGCTGCTGCAGCTGGTACGCTCGTTCCAGTTCGAGATGATCGTTGACCTGCACGACTTCGGACGCACCTACAAGGACGGCAAGAACCGCTACTACGAGCTGATGGAGTACCTCAGGGGCGGCACACTGAAGGACGTGAAGATCAACGGCGACTTCAACCGCTTCCGCCGACTGGCACTGCAGGCAGCAGCAGCACTGGCCTACTGTCATAAGAACCACCTGCTGCACAAGGACGTGAAGCCCACCAACTACTTCTTCCGCGACGAGGCACAACAGGAGCTGGTGCTGGGCGACTTCGGTATATCGTCAATCCAGGAAACAGAAGGAAAGTCGTTCCGTACCACACAGGCCCGTACGCCAATCTATGCCGCGCCTGAGATGTACACCGACGTAATCGACGGCGTGGTGGAAATCACCTTTGCCGCCGACTTCTATTCGCTGGGTATGACGCTCTTCACACTGTGGCTCGGAGAAAGTCCGATGAGCTCCAACGAGCGCGCCATGATGAAGCAGAAGAGCGAAGGCCGACTGCCGCGACTCAACGAACTGCCCGACAAGGTGAAACAGCTGATCCAGGGTCTTACGTCAGTGAACCAGCAGACGCGCTGGGGCTACGACGAGGTGGAGCGGTGGTTCAAAGGAGAGGAAGTGGCCGTAGATATCTCGTCACCCTTCCTGCGCTATAAGAGCTTCGTGGTAGACCCGGAGCGCAACCTCATTGCGGAGAACGTGAAGGAACTGGTGCCGATGCTCATAGACAACGAGCAGCTGGCCACCAACTACCTTTACAGCGGGCGCATCGTGCAGTGGTTAGAGTCGAGCGGCAACGTGAAGCTGGCCACCGTCATCAAGGACATACTGACCAACAGATACCCCACCGACCAGAAGGCGGGCTACATGGCATCGTGCTTCGCTATGGATCCCACCATCAAGTATATCGACGTCAACGGACGGGAATGCGAGGATGCAACGAGCATCGTGCTGACGCTGCTCACAAACCAGGAGAAATACGCCCTGCTGCTGCTCAACCCCAACGATGCACTCTTCCTGTGGCTCGAATCCAGGGAGATGGGCGACGTGGCACGCCTGCGCTCATACTTCCAGCCCGATGTGGACGGGAAGATCAGCGTCATGCGAATGGTCTATGAACTGGATGCCAGCATACCGTTCCTCACCCATCTGCCATCATCATCGGTAGCAGAGATCGTACACGACTTCGGCTACGAGAAAGTGCGCGAGGAAGACTGGCGCGCACTGTGCGACGGCCGACTGCTCTCATGGCTCTACTCACATGCAGATATGGGCGTGTGCGAGGCCGTGAAGCAACTCACCTTCGGGGCAGAGTACTCCAAGACGTTAGGCTACAAGGTGCTCTACAAACTGGCACCCGACATCCCATACGACCTGCGTGAGGCCAACTCACCAGAGAAGATCGGCACACTGCTGGCATACGACCTGGTGCAGAACCAGAACGCCACCGAGGAACAGCTGAAGGCTCTGGCTAACGAATATATCGATCCCAATGAGCGTTTCCACTTCTATGCCAAGCAACAGGGATGGCTGCGATTGGTATCGGAAGCCGACAGTTGCTTTAACCTGGCCTCCGACGAGAACAGGGAGCGACTCAGTGCCTACGACCTGCGCACTGCACTGTACCGATTCTGCCGCATACTGGGGGCAAAACCCATGTATTTCCTGCCCAACGGCGTGTCGCTGACCGACGGAAGAAACGTGGACAGCAAGAAACTTCCGCAAATCAAGACCGAGATGCGCAACGGTCCATTCATGCAGTGGATGTCGGTGTTCTATCACGAAGACCCCAACCAGACGTTCGAAGAGGAATACAGCTACGAGCGGGAACTGGAGCAATGGGTGATGAAACTTGGCGAACTGGATCCGGGGAATATGTACTTCCGGAGGTTCAGCAAGGCCATCGGAGAAACAAAAACACGCGTCAACCAGGTGCGCGACGAATGGCTCTCGGCCAGATACAAGGAACTGTTCTTCAAGTTCGGATTCTACGGACTTACGGGCTTGTGGGTACTCATGGTGCTGATCTTCGGACTCGATGACCGCAGCTATGTGTTCAACCATCACCTGAAGACCATCATCTACCCCTTAGGAGGCACGATGGGACTCATCATTGCCGTACGAGCCTATTTCAGAGGCTACGGCGCCTTCGTCTCCATGCTCTTCGGCAGTGTGGGACTGGTATTAGCATACGCCACCTATTTCATCCTGAAACTCTCGGAAGAAAACATACCGTCGCTGTTCCATCTCATTGTGGTGCTGATAACGGGAATCTATTTCTTCGTGGCCTGGTACACCGACTTGAGCCGCGAGCAAAAGACAGACACCAAGTTCATCAACGACGCACTGAAGAAGGAAGACATCAAGTCGACGCTGCTGGAACCGCTCTATTACACATTCAAGACAAAGTCATCCCGATACAAATCGTCACAATTCAGCGTGCTCGATGAAGTGGATGACCATATACACTCCCTCTCAGGAGAGTCTGTGATCCACTATATCCTGTGGTCGCTGCTCGCAATTGTGATGATTGCAGAGCTGTGCCTGCTAAGCCCACAGCTTTTCGGATGAAGACGGCTCCCTGAAAAACTACAAGACTCTCTATAGAATGAACTGCGAACATTGTCATAAGGAAAATAGAAGTATAGCAAAATTCTGCAAATGGTGCGGACAACCCCTGGTGTCGCAACACGTGCTCGACAAGCTGGTGGGACTCACGGACGTAAAGAACCAGTTGAAGACCATCGTGGATACCTATGCCTATCTGCGTACGCGTAAGGACATTAGCACGATACGCCTGTCGATCAACACCATCATCATGGGTGAAACGGGTACGGGTAAAACAATGCTGGCGGAAGTCATCCGTGACTATTTCTGTCAACAGAAAATCATCGATAAACCCAAGTTGACCATTGTCGATGCCGTGGACTACCAGCGATTTGTTGACCAGTGGGACGATAACATCAAGAAGGCCAAGGACGGCATCCTGTTCTTCGACAACGTGCAGAAACTCTTGCCAGACAAGTACTCCAATCAGGTGAACCCGCTCGACAAACTCTTCGTGGAGATGGACAAATGGGACGGCAATCCCATCGTGATACTGGCCGGTCTGCCAAAGGGGTTTGAGGAGTTCCTTGAGAACAACCCCGCCATCAAGAACCGCTTCAAGTACACCTTCCGCCTGCCTGTGCCTAACTGTCAGGAGCTCTGCGATATCGTCAAGCTGGAACTGCGCGAGAAATACGGCATCTCGGGCTTTACAGAAGAGGCCGACAAGCAGCTGACTCGCTATTTCAAGTATCAGATAAAAATCAAGGACGAGACCTTCGGCAATGCCCATCTGGCCATGAAGACTGCCGAGGATATCTTCTCGTCGTTTATCAGCCGGGGCGGTAAGGATGCACTCATTGAGCGCGACGACATCAAGGGCTACGTGCCTGAGGAACGCACGCTCGAGGATATCCTGAAGGATATGGACTCATTCATCGGCATGAACGGCGTGAAACAGGCCGTCCGCGAGATGGCATACGCCGTCCAGAACAGTATGCAGCGTGCGGAACGCGGACTGGGAGAGGTCCAGAAAATGTCGATGCACACCGTACTGACGGGTAACCCGGGTACAGGTAAGACCACGATAGCACGCAAGTTGGGCGAGATTCTCGCTGCCATAGGCTATCTGGATTCAGGACATGTGGTCGAGGTGGACCGCTCGAATATGGTGTCGCAATATCAAGGCGAGACACCTAAGGTGGTCAACGAGCTCTGCGACAAGGCTATGGGAGGCATCCTCTTCGTCGACGAGGCCTACACACTGGCACCAGTCAGTCAGACGGGCGACCGAGATGCACAGGGTGCACAGGCACTGGAGACGCTGATGAAACGTATGGAGGACGATCGCGACAAGTTCGTGGTCATCGCTGCCGGCTACAGGATGGAGATGGAAAACCTGTTCCGCATCAACCCGGGTGTCAGAAGCCGTTTCAACTATTTCCTCAATCTTGAAGACTATACGCCCGACGAGCTGTTCCAGATCCTGAAGGTCTTTGCCAGCGGCAAGCAGTACGTGTTCTCGCCGGAGGCAGAAAGGCTGGCACGCAAGAAGATAGACGAGATGTACCAGCAGCGCGACAAGGACTTTGCCAACGGACGAACCATGCGCCAACTCTTCGATGAGATATGCAAACGACAGGCTGGACGACTGCAGAAAGGCGACACCTCGCAGATGACAAACGAGCAGCTGATGACCATCGAGGTACAGGATATTCCATACGAGGCACCGAAAGCAGTCGACTGTTCTGAGTGCCTGAAGAAGTTCGACGGTATGGTGGGCCTGGAATCCGTGAAGAAAGAGGTGACCAACCTGGCTGCTTTCCTGACGCTACAGATCAAACGCGGCGAAATAAATACGTTCCAGGGCAAGCATTATGTGTTTACTGGTAATCCCGGAACGGGTAAGACAACGGTGGCACGTATCATGGCCGATGTGTTCAAGACGCTGGGCATCCTGTCAAAGGGACAGCTCATCGAGGCCGACCGTTCGAAACTTGTGGCTGGCTACTCCGGTCAGACGGCCATCAAGACCAACCAGCTCATCGACACCGCTATGGGAGGCGTACTCTTTATCGACGAGGCCTATACGCTGAAGTCCAACGATCAGGACTCCTTTGGCGCTGAAGCTATCGACACACTCCTGAAACGTCTGGAGGACGATCGCGGCAAGTTCATCTGTATCGTGGCGGGATATACCGACCAGATGCACGACTTCATCGACTCGAACCCGGGACTGAAGAGCCGTTTCACACAGACTATCCATTTCGAAGACTATACACCTGACGAGCTGACGCAGATCTTTGTCAACATGGCTACGTCGAAGAAGTTCGAAATGGATGAGGATATGCAGAAGGCTGTTCACCAGCAGTTCGAGCAACTCTACCTGCGACGCGACAAGAATTTCGGCAATGCACGTGAGGCACGCCGCATCTTCGACCAGACAGTGGAGCGACAGAGTGAGCGACTGGTGAAGCAGATGAGTCAGCCCGACGTTCAGGTATGCGACGATGTGGCCGACGGATTCCTCTTTGAAGATATGTACCGACTCACTGTCGATGACCTGCCGATGGCAGAGAGCAGCGCAGCACGTCCGTTGGAAGAGGTGCTGGCAGAACTTGACCAGTTCATCGGTATGCGTGCCGTGAAGAATGCCATTCGTCGCTTGGCTGTACAGAGTATGTTTATCAAACAGCGTGCGGCAATGGGTGCCGGCAACGTGCAACAGATGTCGATGAACTTCGTGCTGACGGGTAACCCAGGTACAGGTAAAACTACCATTGCCCGCAAGATGGGCGAGATACTCCAGGCGATGGAGGTGTTGCCTTCGTCAAAGGTCGTCGAGACAAGTCGCGCCACGTTGGTTGGCAAGTATATGGGCGAAACACCAAAGATAGTCAACTCCATGTGCGACAAGGCGATGGGAGGCATACTCTTCATCGATGAAGCCTATACACTCTCCGACCAGAACGACCAGTATGGCAAGGAAGCCATCGACACGCTGATGAAGCGCATGGAGGATGATCGCGGTAAGTTCGTGGTCATTGTGGCTGGCTATCGCGACAAGATGGAACAGTTCCTGATGATGAACGCAGGACTGGCCAGTCGCTTTACCCACAAGCTGCATATCGAGGACTACACGCAGGAAGAACTGCTTGCCATCTACAAGCAAATGGCCGAGAAGGAGCAGTACAAACTGTCGCCAGGCGCTGAGTTCAAGGTGCTGGATGTGATTTGCCAGATGCTGGAGAACAAGGACGACACGTTTGGCAATGCCCGCGAGATACGCAACTTGTTCGACGAGACCATTCAGCAGCTCTCCGTCCGTGTGTCGGCTATGCCTGCCGACCAGGTTACCAAGGAGACCTACCAGCTTATTGAACCCGAAGATATTAAGGATAGGGTATGAGTTTGGCAATACGTTATATTGATAAGAGTAAGATATCATGATAATATGTCCGAATTGTAAAGAAGAGATTGACGATGATTCACGCTTCTGTGATCAGTGTGGTCAGGCTTTGCTCTATTGCGAACGCTGTGGACGGGTAGGCTTGGGACGCCGCTGCACGTCGTGCGGCAGCATGATGATACCTGCCGATGATTTCCATAAGCGACAAATGGGTGTCGGCGGTATGAGTGTGTCCACATCAGTATCGATACGCCAGATGACGCAACCTGGCATGGGGGTAAGTATGCGCAACACGACAACGGGCGTGCGCGGGCCTATGGGTATGCAGCCAGGCGGTGCAATGCCGCGTCTGATGCTGTTCAACGACTCACTGGGTATTCGTATCATGGGCATCAACGGGGCCATCATAGGCCGCAAGCAGGGACCTTATGTGCAGTTCTTCCGTCAGCAGGGCTATGTTTCCGGTTCTCATGCACAGTTGCTCTACCGTCAGGACACGGGATGGAATATTGTGGACAAGGGCTCTTCAAACGGCACCAAGCTCAATGACCACCGTCTTCAGCCAGAGGTTGAGATGTCAATCAAGAACGGTGACATCGTCAACATTGCCAATGTTGTATTGCAAGTAATTATCAATTGAGAATAAAACAGATATGTCATTGATTCATATTTCAGCATCGAGCCGCACCGGCTGCGTCAGGACCAACAACGAGGATATGGGGTTGGTCGATGATGTACTTGTGCGCGATGAGACTTTTTCAGAGACATTTGAAACGACAGCCGACAATCGCCTGATGCTGGCTTTGGCCGACGGTATGGGCGGACATAATTGCGGTGAGGTGGCCAGCAACGATACACTCGTCAACCTGCGCTTCTTCTTCCACGACCTGCCCCCGACTCTTGACGACCAGGCCTTCCGGCAGTCGCTGAAAGACTGGCTGAAGAGTATCTGTATGCTCATCGACTTGAAGGGCAAGACGCACGACATCTATCGTGGGATGGGTACTACGCTGGTGGGAATGATCTATTTCTCAGGCCGCTACTATTGGATCAACTGTGGCGACAGCCGCTTATACCGTCTTCATGAGGGAGAACTCACCCTGCTCACCACCGACCATTCGCTGAGCAACGCGCTGGGACTCACTACACATTCCAGCCAGATAGTGAACTGCATTGGCGGCGGCAGCACCGATTCCTACCTTGATATCGCGTGCATTACCGAAGATGTAGAACCTGGCGATGTGTTTATGCTTTGTACCGACGGTCTTACCGACATGATTGGCGACAGTCATGTGCGCGACCTACTGAAGCATGGTGCCGATGCCGATAAGCTGTGCGCTGCCGCTGAGGAGGCCGGAGGCTATGATAATGTGACGGTGATAGTAGCTAAAATTACGGAGGAGAAATAGTCAGATATGCCATTAAGATTACCAGACTTGCTGCCCGCCATCGATATTCTGAAGCGTGAGAATATCTTTGTGATGGACGATTCGCGTGCTCATGCGCAGGACATACGCCCGCTGAGGATTGTCATCCTGAACCTGATGCCGCTGAAAATTACCACTGAGACAGACCTGATTCGCCTGCTCTCAAATACACCTCTGCAGCTTGACATCAACTTCATGAAGCTGAAGAGTCACACACCGAAAAACACGCCGATAGAGCACATGATGATGTTCTACCGCGACTTTGAGTCGATGCGCAACGAGAAGTTCGACGGAATGATTGTGACCGGTGCTCCCGTGGAGACGATGGATTACGAGCAGGTGACCTATTGGGACGAGATAGTTGACATCTTCAACTGGGCCCGCACGCACGTTACCTCTACGCTTTATATCTGTTGGGCTGCCCAAGCAGGGCTGTATCATTACTATGGTGTGCCTAAGTATCCGTTGGAAAAGAAAATGTTCGGCATCTTCGAACAGTATCCCCTGCAGCCTAAGATGCCTATCTTCCGAGGTTTCGACGATGTATTCATGATGCCGCATAGCCGACATACCGAGGTGCGCAAGGAGGATATCCTTCAGCATCCGGAGCTGCAGTTGATTGCCGAAAGCCCTGATAGCGGCGTGAGTATTGTGATGGCCAGAAACGGACGCGAGTTCTTTATCACCGGACATCTGGAGTATGCGCCCAACACACTGGATACTGAGTACAAGCGCGACTATGGCATACGCGACGATGTCGAGATGCCTCGCAACTACTATCGCAATGACGACCCCACGCAGCCGCCATTGGTATCCTGGCGCGCACACGCGAACCTATTTTATAATAATTGGGTCAACTACTACGTCTACCAAGAGACGCCCTACGATATCAACAAGATTGAATGAGGCAACTGGAACTTTTGGCACCTGCCAAGAATCTGGAGTGCGGTATCGCTGCTATCGATCACGGAGCCGATGCTGTCTATATCGGTGCCGACCGCTTCGGCGCCCGTGTGGCAGCCGGCAATAGTGTAGCCGATATCGAAGCGCTTTGCCAGTATGCCCATCAGTATGGAGCATGTGTCTATGTGACGGTCAACACGATTGTCTATGATGACGAGATAGAAGCCACGCGCTCCTTGCTGAAGCAGTTGGCCGAGATTCATGTGGATGCCATCCTCGTGCAGGATATGGCAGTAGCCGAGATGGCTCGCGAGGCAGGGCTTACCATCCACGCTTCTACGCAGACCGACAACCGCACAGCGCAGAAGGTGCGATGGCTCAGCGAACTGGGTTTTGCACGTGTGGTGCTGGCTCGTGAGTTAAGTGCTGCCGAGATAGCCGATATTCATAGTCAGGTTCCCGATGCCGAGCTTGAGGTCTTTATCCACGGAGCCCTGTGCGTCAGCTATTCAGGACTCTGCTATGCCTCGCAATATTGCTTCAACCGCAGTGCCAACCGAGGTGCCTGCGCACAGTTCTGCAGGATGAAGTTCGACCTCATTGATGCCGACGGTCAGGAGATAGGACATCAACGCTACTACCTGTCGCTCAAGGATATGAACCAGAGCGAGCAGCTCTCGAAGTTGATTGAGGCCGGTGCCACATCGTTCAAGATAGAAGGCCGACTGAAAGATGCGGCCTACGTGAAGAACGTGACGGCAGCCTACAGTCAGCTGCTCAACGACTTCATCAAGCATCATCCTACAGATTACGAACGTGCATCGCTGGGCAGTTGCACCTATACGTTCAAGCCCGACCTGCGAAAGACCTTCAATCGCGGCTATACCCACTATTTCCTGAACGGTAGACAGCCAGACATCGCCTCGTTTGATACACCGAAGGCGATGGGTGAGTTTGTGGGAACGGTGAAGGAGATACGCGGCAACTCGTTCAATGTGGCAGGCGTTGCATCGTTTAGCAACGGCGACGGCCTATGCTTTCTCAACAGTAACCGGGAGCTTGAGGGCTTTCGTGTGAATAGGGTAGAGGGCAACCGTATCTTCCCGTTGAAGATGCCGGCCAACCTGCGTCCGGGACTCCGGCTCTATCGTAATAACGATGTTGAGATGGAACGCTTGCTGAGCCGACCCAGTGCAGAGCGTAAGATACCTGTGAAGCTGGCTATCCGCGCTACCGATGACGGTTTTTCTTTGCAGATGGGCGAGGCTGTAGCACATATCGTGGCAGAGCATCAGGAGGCTCAGAAAGACCCACGCGAAAACATCTTGAGACAGTTGACCAAGCTTGGAGGCACGCCTTATGAATGTACGGAAGTGGATATTCCTGAGGGGTTCAACTATTTCATTCCCAGCAGTTTGCTCGCTGACCTGCGCCGTCAGGCCGTTTCCATGCAGAAAACAGGCCATTTCCGATGCAAAAGTGAGCCACTTACGAAAAAAAGTGAGCCACTTACGAAAAAAAGTGAGCCACTTTCGATGCAAAAGTGTGCCACTTTTGATGCGAAAGTGTATCACTTTTCATATCTCTATAACGTGTCCAACCACCTGGCCCGTCAGTTCTATGAAGCCCAGGGTATCAAGGTGGGCGATGCCTTCGAGGTGAGTAAGCCCGAGAGGTGCCTGCTGATGCAGTGCCGTCATTGCCTGCGCTATGCGTTGGGCTTCTGTGTGAAGAATGGCGGGCGCAAGCCTGAGTGGCATGAACCGCTGTCGCTCCGCTTGGGCGATGGCCGTCTCTTCCGCTTGGAGTTCGACTGCCGAAACTGTCAAATGAATGTCTATGCCGATGAATAGGAGCTGTACTATATATATAATAGGTGTACTGAGCCTGCTCTTCTGCAGTTGCTATCATCAGAAGTCCGAGACGTCTGATGCCTGGATTGTGACGGAAGAGCAGATGGACTCTATCTCGTTCTACACCACCCACCACTACACGCAGAACTATAATTTCCTGGTTACGGCAGATACCTTGTGGCTCATTCTGCAACAGCCCTCCGAGGTGATCAGCGATATGCTGGTAGATTCTGTGGCTGTGGTCGACGGCAACCGACTTGTGGTAGCCGACATCATGACGCTACCTACCGACACCATCGATTCTGTATGGGTGAAGGTGGCTCGCGACCAGCTCACAATAGGATGGGTGCGTGAGAAAGCCCTGCTTACAAGCGTGGCCCCCGACAATCCCATCTCGCAGTTCATCACCTTCTTCTCGGACACCCACTTGCTCATCTTCCTGGCATTCCTGGTCGTCGTCGGTGCGACCTATACCATCAGACTGCTCTATCGGCGCAATGCCCGACTGGTGCATTTCAACGACATCCCGTCGGTCTATCCCACGATGCTGGCCATCGCCGTTGCCTCGGCTGCCGTGTTCTATAGCACCATTCAGCTGGCCTACCCCGACTCGTGGCGGCATTACTACTATCATCCCACGCTCAATCCCTTTGCCGTGCCCCTGCATCTCAGCCTGTTCCTCATTTCCGTGTGGTTCCTGCTGCTGGTTGCATTGGCTGCCGTCGATGACATCCGCAGGCATCTGTCGCTGAGTGAGTCGCTGGTTTATTGTCTGGGGCTGATGGGAGTCTGTGCCATCAACTATGTGGTGTTCAGCATCTCAACACTCTATATCATCGGCTATCCCCTGCTTGTGGCCTATGTCGTCTTTGCCATTTACAGGTATATACACATGGGGCGCGCTGTCTACGTCTGCGGACAATGTGGCAACAAGTTGCGGAAGAAGGGAATTTGTCCTCATTGTGGAACACTGAATGTATAATGAAACGTATAACTAACTGTAAAATAAAATGATAAGAATATTCGTACCTGGACGTCTGTGCCTGTTCGGAGAACATACCGACTGGGCCGGCCACTACCGGACGATGAATGCCGACATCCCTCCCGGTGCCGCTATCGTGACCGGTATTGAGCAAGGAATCTATGCGGAAGTAGAAAAGTCAACCCTCTTTGAGGTGAAGAGTACGGCACTGAACGACGTGACCGGCTGGAAAGACTTCTCGTGCAAGATGGATGAGCAGGAACTGAAGCGCATAGCCCGTTCCGGCGACTTCTTCTGCTATTGTGCGGGAGTAGCATCTTATATGCTGGAATGGTATAAGGTGGGCGGTGTCAGCATCAGGATCACCGATATGACATTGCCCATGAAGAGCGGCCTGTCATCGTCGGCAGCCATCTGCGTGCTGGTGGCTCGTGCGTTCAATCTGATTTACAATCTGAACCTCAACACGATGGGCGAGATGAACATCGCCTATGTCGGTGAGCTTCGCACGTCCTCCCGTTGCGGACGTTTGGACCAGGCGTGTGCCTTCGGTGTGAAACCCAACCTGATGACCTTCGACGGCGACGAAATCGAAGTGCAGTCGCTCAATGTCAAGAAGCACCTCTACTGGGTCTTTGCCGACCTCTGCGGAGTCAAGAATACGATTAAGATCCTGTCAGACCTCAACAAGGCATATCCCTTCGCTTCTGACGAGAAGGAAAAGCAATTGCATGATGCATTAGGACCGAAGAACACCGAGTTCATTAAAAGGGCTGTCAAATATATGGCCGAAGGCAGCGTAGAGCAGTTGGGACAACTGATGACTGAGACCGAAGAGGTCTTCGACCGTCAGGTGGCTCCGATGTGTCCTGATGAGTTGACGGCACCAAAGCTGAAGTCCGTACTTAACGACAGCTATATCAAGTCGTTGAGCTACGGAGGAAAAGGCGTAGGCTCTCACGGCGACGGTTCGGTGCAGTTCCTTGCCAAGGATGCCGAGAGCCAGCAGCTATTGGTCGACTACCTGCAGCAACAGGGTATGCCTGCCTATAAGCTGACCATTCAGCCCGTCCACACCGTGCGTAAAGCCGTTATTCCAGTTGCAGGATTCGGCACGCGTCTCTATCCAGCAACCCGTTGTCTAAAGAAGGACTTCTTCCCCATACCCTGTTCCGACGGTATGGTAAGACCTGTAATCCTCATATTGCTTGAGGAGTTGGTACAGAGCGGTATCGAGGAGATCTGCCTGGTGCTGGGCAGTGAAGAGGAGCGGAAGTTGTACACCGACTTCTTTGAGCGCCCGCTCTCACAGGAGCATCTGGGCAAGTTGAATGCTGATTGTCAGGAATACGAAAACCGCATCCTCGACATTGGCAAGCGCCTGCGCTATGTCTATCAGACCGAGAAGCGCGGATTCGGTCATGCCGTCTTCCAAGCCGCCAGCTTCGCAGGCAACGAACCGGTGCTGCTGATGCTGGGCGATACGCTGAGCCGTTCTACCTCCAACAAGCCCTGTGCGCTGCAGCTCATCGATGCCTACGAAAGATACAACCGCCTGGTGCTGGGACTCTATCCTGTGCCATTGGCTACGGTGAGCCATTTCGGCATGATGACTGGTGTATGGGAAGACAAGGACGAGCGTGTGCTCCACGTCAATGCTTTGGTGGAAAAGCCCAAGGCCAGTTATGCGGAAGAGTTCCTCGGTGTCAAGAACAAAGACGATGAGCGTGAATACTGCTCAGTGTTCGGACAATATATCCTGACACCCGAAGTCTTTACACAGCTGGAGGCCGACATTGCAGCTGCCGATGCTGCGGGCGATATGAAGAAAGAAATAGAACTCACCTCGGCATTGGAAGCCGTTCGTCAGCGTTCAGGCATGATAGGCTACCGACTGAAGGGTCTGCGCTATGATATGGGTAACCCCACTGCACTGGCCAGCACGGTGGCAGAGTTCGCAAAGAAAATAAAGAAAGAAAATGGGAAAAAAGCGTAGATGGCATTGCCTCTCAGGGCAAGAGCCAACAGAATTTGACAAACAGATTATGTACTGGGAGAACAAGGGAAAACTTGTTCCCACCCGTGAATTGATAAAGACACCCGAACAGATTGAGGGCATCCGCAAGGCCGGTGTCGTCAATACCGGCGTGCTTGATGCCGTAGCAGCGCAGATACATGCCGGCATGAACACGCTGGAGATCGACCGTATATGCCGCCAGTACTGCGAAGAGCACAACGCCATACCCGCCTGCCTGGATTACGAGGGATTCCCCATGAGCGTATGCACCAGCATCAACGAGGTGGTGTGTCACGGAATCCCCAAGGAAGAGGACGTGCTGGAGGAAGGCGACATCATCAATGTGGACTTCACCACCATCCTCGACGGCTATTATGCCGATGCCTCGCGAATGTTTATCATTGGCAAGACAACCCCTGAGAAGGAACAGTTAGTGCGCGTGGCTAAGGAATGCCTGGAGATAGGTATGGAAGCTGCCAAGCCCTGGGGCTTCGTAGGCGACATCGGTCACGCCATTGAGAAACACTGTAAGAAATACGGCTACGGCATTGTGCGCGACCTGGCCGGTCACGGCGTGGGATTGAAGTTCCATGAAGACCCGGAAGTAGATCATTACGGACATCGCGGCACGGGTATGCTGCTGGTACCGGGTATGGTCTTTACCATTGAACCGATGATCAATATGGGAACGTGGCGCGTGTTTATCGATGCCGACGACCCATACGGATGGGAAGTGATTACGGAAGACGAAAAGCCCAGTGCACAGTGGGAACATACACTGCTGATGACAGAACACGGCGTTGAAGTGCTGACCTATTAGGTTGGCACTTCATTTCTTATTGACTTTCCTCTTGAACTCCAGGATAGGGGGCAGCTTTTGCCATTTGCCGTCGTTGGGAACCTTGATGACAGAGCCTTTGCCTTGTTTCAGAACATACGTGCTGTCGTTCTTCTGAGTCAGCGTAGCCTCCAAATCCTCGCTGCCGAAATCATTCACCATCTGGATATGAGCCTTCTTGCCCTTCACATCGGCTGATATGATAGGCCAGCAAAAGCTGTTGTGTTCCTTGCCAAGATAGCCAGGCAGTTCTCCATAGAGCTCCTGACCCGGAATGATGATGTCCTGATCGTAGAAATTAATGCGCAGGTACACCTTGTAGTCATTATTATAGACGTAGGTGCGGAACGTAGTGGAATCACTCTGTGAAAATGCCATCGTGAACCACATCCAACCTAATAAAAATAGTATCGATTTCATCGCTTTTTAGTTTTAAGATACAAAAATAACAGATTTAAATCAATTAATCTCCAAAAAAGGAAAAATAATTCGACGAAAGTTTCATTTTTAAGAATATTTTAAGTATCTTTGCAGCGGTTTATAAACTTATTAAATGAATAAAAAGCTATTAACTCCAGATTACATCTTTGAGTCGAGCTGGGAAGTTTGCAACAAAGTTGGTGGTATCTACACCGTACTTTCTACCCGTGCAAAGACACTACAGGAGATGCTTAAGGACCGGATTATATTTATCGGCCCTGATTTTTGGGAATCATCAGAAAGCCCTTATTTCAAAGAAGACCCTTCGCTCTTTGCCGAATGGCAATGGCTTGCCAAGGAGCAGGGCATCCATGTAAGGGTGGGACGTTGGACAGTTCCGGGCGAGCCTATCGCCATCCTCGTAGACTTCAAGCCCTATTTCGAGAAGAAGAACGAGATTTATACGTGGCTTTGGGAACAGTACAAGGTTGACTCTCTTCATGCCTATGGCGACTACGACGAGGCTTCCATGTTCTCGTATGCCGCTGGATTGGTGGTGGAGAGCTTCTATAAGCACTTCCTTTCCAAGAAGCAGAAGGTGGTCTATCATGCCAACGAATGGATGTGCGGACTCGGTGCACTCTATATTAATAATAAGGTACCCGAGATTGCAACTATCTTTACCACCCATGCAACCAGCATCGGCCGCTCCATTGCAGGCAACCAGAAGCCCCTTTACGACTATCTCTTCGCCTATAACGGTGACCAGATGGCAGAGGAACTCAATATGCAGTCGAAACACTCCATAGAGAAACAGACTGCATGGAACGTAGACTGCTTTACAACGGTGAGCGACATTACTGCCAACGAGTGCGTGGAACTGCTCGACAAGCCCGTCGATGTGGTATTGCCAAACGGCTTCGACAACAGTTTCGTGCCAAAGGCCGCTGCCTTCAACAAGAAGCGTAAGCTGGCCCGCAAGAAGATGTTGCAGGTAGCCAACGCACTGCTGGGCGAGAATCTGGGCGATGATACGATTATCCTCTCCACATCAGGCCGCTATGAGTTCCGCAACAAGGGCATCGATGTCTTCGTGGAAGCCATGAACCGTCTGCTGCGCGACCGCGACCTGAAGAAAAAGGTACTGGCATTCATCATCGTTCCCGGATGGGTGGGCGAGCCACGCAAGGATCTGCAGGAAAGACTGGTAAGCGAACTGCCTTACGATACTCCCCTCGAAGTGCCTCAGATCACCCACTGGCTTCACAACATGGGACACGACAACGTGCTCAACATGATGAAGTACTACGATATGCACAACCGGCATGAGGACAATGTGAAGGTCATCTTCGTGCCCGATTATCTTGACGGCAGCGACGGAATTATAAACCTCACGTATTACGATGTGGTGCTGGGTAACGATCTCTGCGTCTATCCCTCATATTATGAGCCGTGGGGATATACACCGCTTGAGGCTGTAGCATTCAAAGTACCCTGTATCACCACCGATTTGGCTGGTTTCGGTCTCTGGGCTAACAAGGAGTTCGGCCACAACGGCGAACTCACCGACGGCGTGAAGGTAATCCACCGCACCGACTACAACTACTCTGAGGTAGCCGACTACATCAAAGATACCGTGGCTCAGTTCTCCGCTATGTCGAAGACAGAGGTCGATGCCTGTCGCAAGGCTGCCGAGAACCTGTCTAAGAAAGCCCTCTGGAAAGAATTTATACAGTTCTATTGTAAGGCCTACGATATAGCCCTGCAAAAAGCTGAAGCAAGAAAGAAATCTGATAAAAACAAATAATAACACTAATAGATTATGAAAATTAAAGCTGATTATGCAAACGAACCTTCATGGAAGATATTGACCGTCAAGGCTACTCTCCCTGAGGAATTGAAGTGTTTGGACGAGATTGCCCACAATATGTGGTGGGTATGGAACTTTGAGGCACGCGACCTGTTCCGCGACCTTGATCCTGCTATTTATCATGATGTGAAACACAACCCCGTGATGCTCCTTGAGCGTCTGTCGTATACACGTAAGGAAGAGATTGTGAAGGACAAGGCACTGATGAAGCGCGTAAAGGATGTCTATGCACAGTTCCGCAAGTATATGGACGTGAAGCCCGACACAAAGCGCCCCTCTGTTGCCTACTTCTGCATGGAGTATGGCATCCACTCTGCACTGAAGATCTACAGCGGCGGTCTGGGTATGCTGGCTGGCGACTATGTGAAGGAGGCTTCCGACTCTAACGTCGATATGTGCGCCGTAGGTTTCCTCTATCGCTTCGGTTACTTCACACAGTCACTGAGCATGGACGGACAGCAGATTGCCAACTACGATATGCAGAACTTCGGCTCACTTCCCATTGAGCGCCAGCTTGATGAGAACGGACAGCCTTTGGTGGTAGATGTTCCTTATATAAACTACACTGTTCATGCATTCGTTTGGCGTGTCAACGTAGGTCGTGTGAAGCTCTATCTGCTTGATACCGACAACGATATGAACTCAGAGTACGACCGTCCTATCACACACTCACTCTATGGTGGTGACTGGGAGAATCGTCTGAAGCAGGAAATCCTGCTCGGTATCGGCGGTATGCTGCTCTTGAAGAAACTGGGTATCAAGAAGGATATCTATCACTGTAACGAGGGACACGCAGCACTCTGCAACCTGCAGCGTCTGTGCGACTATATCGAGAACGACGGTCTGAACTTCAACCAGGCTTTGGAACTGGTGCGTGCCAGCGGCCTCTATACCGTTCACACACCTGTGCCTGCAGGCCACGACTACTTCGACGAAGGACTCTTCGGCAAGTACATGGGCGGATATCCTCAGAAGCTCGGCATCTCTTGGGACGAGTTCATCGGCATGGGGCGTACCAACCCCGACGACAAGGGCGAGAAGTTCTGTATGTCAACATTTGCATGCAACACCTGTCAGGAGGTCAACGGTGTGTCTAAGCTCCACGGATGGGTCAGCCAGAAGATGTTTGCTCCTATCTGGAAGGGCTACTATCCTGAGGAGAACCACGTGGGCTATGTCACCAACGGCGTACACTTCCCCACATGGGCCGCTGCTGAATGGCGTAGCGTCTACAGCAAGTACTTCGACGAGAAGTTCATGGGCGACCAGTCGAACGAGGAAATCTGGCACGGTATCTACAACTGTCCCGATGAGGAAATCTGGGCTACCCGTCAGGCTCTGAAGGCTAAGCTCTTCGATTATATCAAGGTTCAGTTCCGCGAGACTTGGCTGAAGAACCAGGGCGATCCCTCACGCGTGGTGAAACTCCTGGAGCGCTTCAACCCCAATGCACTGGTCATCGGCTTCTGCCGCCGCTTTGCTACCTACAAGCGTGCACACCTGCTGTTCACCGATTTGGAGCGTCTTGACAAGATTGTCAACAATCCCGACCGTCCCGTCATCTTCCTCTTTGCCGGTAAGGCTCACCCCGCCGATGGTGCTGGTCAGGGACTTATCAAGAAGATCTTCGAAATCAGTCAGATGCCTCAGTTCCAGGGTAAGATTATCTTCCTTGAAGACTATGACTTCCTGCTGGCTCGCCGCCTTGTCAGTGGTGTGGATATCTGGATGAATACACCTACACGTCCGCTTGAGGCATCAGGTACATCAGGCGAGAAGGCCGAGATGAACGGTGTTGTAAACCTCTCTGTGAAAGACGGTTGGTGGCTCGAGGGCTATCGCGAGGGTGCCGGATGGGCTCTTACCGAGAAGCGCACCTACGAGAATCAGGGCTATCAGGATCAGCTCGACGCTGCTACCATCTACGGTTTGCTCGAGACAGAGATTGTTCCTCTTTATTATGATAAGGACAAGAAGGGCATCTCGAAGGGATGGATCAAGGTCATCAAGAACTCTATCGCACAGATAGCACCTCACTACACCATGAAGCGTCAGCTCGACGACTACTACACCAAGTTCTACGAAAAAGAGGCTAAGCGCTTCAAGGAGATCTCAAAGAACAACAACCAGCTGGCCAAGGAGATTGCCCAGTGGAAAGAGACTGTGGCAGAGCGTTGGGATGCCATTCAGGTAGTATCATGCGAGTGGGACTTCCCCGTAACAGGTGCAGAGGCTGGTACTAAGTACCACATCAAGTACGTGATCAACGAGCAGGGACTCGACGATGCTATCGGACTGGAGAAGGTCAATATATTCACCGACAAGGATGGCGTAGACCGCATCTTCTCTGTTGAGCCGCTTACCGTTACTGGTCGTGAAGGCAACAACTTCATCTTCGAGGGTGACCTGACCCCTCGTCAGTTCGGTCAGTACAAGAGTGCTATCCGTATGTATCCGAAGAACAAGAACCTGCCTCACCGTATGGACTTCTGCTATGTTCGTTGGCTGGAGTTGCCTCAGTTGTAATATCACATCATAACATAAAATTCAAAAGGAGAGAACTTCCGATGGAATGTTCTCTCTTTTTTTCGATATTTATTTGCATTTTCACTCAATTTAAACTACCTTTGCACTACAGATGAAGGTTTACATTAACGACCAGATAGAATCACTTGATCTGACTTCTGCATTGCAGCAAATCAGCAGTCAGCGACGTGAACAGGCTCTGCGATTCAAGTTCGAACAGGGACAGAGGCTCTGCGTGGCTGCCTATCTGCTCCTGAAAGAGGCACTCAGGGAGCAGGAGAATATCATGGATAATCCCATCTTTGAGTATGGTGAACATGGGAAACCCTTTATTGTAGGTCACCCGGAACTGCATTTCAGCCTGAGTCATTGCAAGGAGGCTGCCGTTTGTGTGCTAAGTCGCCAACCGGTAGGCATCGATGTGGAGAGCATAGGACGCTATCGCGACAGCGTGGCTCGCTATGCAATGAGTGATGAAGAGCTGCATCAGATACATCAGTCAGAGCATCCGGAAGTGGAGTTTATCCGTCTGTGGACAATGAAGGAAAGTCTGTTGAAACTCACAGGTGAAGGCATTAACGACAACATGAAGGAAACTTTAAAAAACATTGATTCAAAACAATTTACCACAATAGAGCGACTTGACAAGAATTACATATATACCGTTTGTGAACAATGAGAATGAACACTGGATATAACCGCGAAGGAGAGTATGATCACTTCGTGGTCAACGAACAGAAACCACTGCTTGAATGGTTGCTGGAGAATGTGAAGGAGAGTCGTACAAAGATCAAGGCGACGCTTCAGGGACGCGGCATCAAGGTCAACGGGAAGACTGTGACACAGTTCGACTTCATGCTGGAGCCAGACATGAAGGTGGCAGTGAGCAAGACGAAGCGCAACCAGCAGTCGTTCAAGAGCCGTTACGTAAAGATTGTCTACGAGGACAAGTGGCTCATCGTCATCGAGAAGAACACAGGAATCCTGTCGATGGCTGCCGGTCACTCGTCACTCAACGTGAAAAGCGTGCTCGACGACTACTTCAAGAAGAGCCGACAGAAGTGTACGGCACACGTGGTGCATCGACTGGATCGCGACACCAGCGGACTGATGGTCTATGCCAAGGATATGGAAACGGAGCAGATACTGGAGCACAACTGGCACCAGATAGTCTACGACCGCAGGTATGTAGCCGTGGTGAGCGGTGAGATGGAACAGGACGAAGGAACCATTCAGAGCTGGCTGAAGGATAACAAGGCGTATATCACCTATTCATCGCCTGTAGATAACGGCGGAAAACTGGCTATCACCCATTTCCATGTACTCGACCGCACCACAGAGCATTCGCTGGTAGAGTATAAGCTGGAAACGGGACGCAAGAACCAAATCCGCGTCCATTCGGCAGACATGGGGCATCCCGTTTGCGGTGACGAGAAATACGGCAATGGTGACGATCCCATTCATCGCCTATGCCTTCATGCATGGCTGCTATGCTTCAATCATCCTATTACAGGAGAACCGATGGAGTTTGAAACACCTGTGCCAACGGCTTTCCGACAACTATTCAAGTAAAAGATGGAGAATTGGATTTACTACCTCGCAGCACTGCTCGTTGTCATTGCGGCTGCCTACATCATAAAAAAAGTAGCCAGTTGCATGGTGAAGGCCGTTGTCTTCATCGTGCTACTGGCTGCTTTGTGTGCCGGTTACTACTTCTTGTTTTAGTATTCCGTCTTGTCTTCTTTCTCGTCCCACATCTTGAAAGCCTCAAGTGCCTCATCGCGTAGAAGCACTTCCGATGGTTTCTTGCGGTCTTCGGGTTTCAGGGCTATCTCTTCGTAGATAAAGTCATCATCGAAGCCTATCTTGGCAGCATCCTTACGGTCGTTACCCATGTAGATCTTATCGAGATGAGCCCAATAGATAGCTCCAAAGCACATCGGACAGGGTTCGCAAGAAGTAAAGATCTCGCAACCGCTCAAGTCAAAGGTCTTCAGGGCCTTGCAAGCTTTACGGATGGTTGACACCTCGGCATGAGCAGTAGGATCGCAGTCGATGGTAACACAGTTGGAACCCTCGGCAATAATCTCACCGTTACGGGCTATCACGGCACCAAAGGGGCCGCCGCCATTGCGCACGCTCTGCTTCGAGAGTTCAATGGCGCGACGCATTAATTCTTTGTTTGTCATACGCTTTCTTGATTATAATATTTCTCAAATTGTTCGCGCAGCAGACTTGTATTGGCAATTATGTTGCGCAGTTCCTTAAGTTTCTCTTCGTTAGGCGAACCGGAAATCCACAGGCGAATGTAGCCGTTGGCAGAATATTTCTGATCCATGTGCTCCTTGAACCTCAGCCAATGATGCTCTTTGTCCAGTTCTGGATAGTTGGCAAGTCCGAATTGCACGGTGCGTTGAAATACTACTTCCGGCACAATGTCGCGGTCGGCCTCTGCCACAATCTTACCATAAAGGCTGCGAGGTGCACGTGAGGCAGAGGCACGATGATCCTCAATAGCCTCTTTCATAATCTTTATCTGCTCGGCCGAGAACCATTTCTTCAGCCTGGCATCGCTCTGAAGAATCTTTCCACCCGTAATATGATGCACTGCCCTGGGCCCAGACATACCAACGTCGTGATAGGCGGCAATGGTATAAACCATGTTGACATCAGCTCCCGTGCGCTTGGCCAACTCCATGCTTCGGCGTATCACACGGGTTACGTGTTCCAGGTTATGCGCTCGGTCGAAATTGGCATATTGAGGCAGTATCTGTGTCTCGATAAACTCAACCAAATCCAGGCTTGCAGTGTTGCTTATCATAAGTTTTTAGATTTTATTTTGCAAATATACGGAAAATGAATTAATTTTGCAAGCGTTTTTTGAAAAAACATACAATGGACGTAAAGAAAGACTCTCTGAAAGCATGGATTCTAGCTGCAAGACCTAAGACACTGACAGGTGCAGCTGTGCCAGTAATGATTGGTTTGGCTCTGGCGTGGAAGGACGCAAAGCTCTACGAAGGCGACGTGTTTAGCTGGGTGGCAGCCATGCTATGTCTGCTCTTTGCTTTCATCATGCAGATTGATGCCAACTTCATCAACGACTTTATCGATTTCGCTAAAGGTACAGATGACCGTGAGACGCGTCTGGGACCGGAAAGAGCCTGTGCGCAAGGGTGGGTCAGTATCGACCGCATGAAGCACGCCATAGCCTTGACCACCTGTCTTGCTTGTGTCGTAGGACTGCCATTGGTATGGTTTGGAGGCTTAGAGATGATACTCGTAGGTCTGCTTTGTGTGGTGTTTTGTTTCCTCTATACCACTCATCTGTCGTATCTCGGTTTGGGCGATGTTCTGGTGCTGGTGTTTTTCGGACTAATTCCCGTCAGTATCACCTATTATATACAGTTGCATACCGTTACAGCGGAGGTTATCGTGGTCTCTTTGGCCTGCGGACTTGTGATCGACGGGCTGCTGCTTGTCAATAATTTCCGCGACCGCGATACCGACAAGACCGCAGGAAAGAATACACTTGTGGTGCGTATTGGCGAGAAGGCAGCCCTTTGGCTCTATTTCATGGTGGGTGTCGTAGCCTGTCTGGCAGGAGTGATATTCGCATTTAACGGCAAATGGTGGGCTTTCGTCTTGCCCTTTGCCTATCTGGTTCTTCATATCCTTACATTCCTTAAGATGAAACGTATCTGGAAGGGTAGGGCATTGAATGGCTGTCTGGGGGATACAGCTCGCAACATCTTTTTATATGGATTACTGCTGTCTGTAGGTATCCTGTTACCATAAAAAGCCTCTTGATGGGGTTTTATGTTAAATTTTCCCATTTTTGATATCAAAATTTTGTCAAAAAGGGAAAAATACTTAACTTTGTACATTTTCAAGACCCTAAAATAAAATTACACAAAATTAATACAATTAGAAAAGACATGAAGAAATTACTTTTTATGACTTCTGTATTCGTAATGCTTGCCCTTACGGCAACGGCAGTTCCAGCAAAGCGTGGCCTGAACAAGGTGCTGAAGCGAGTCGACGGTACAGAGGTAAAAGCACAGCTCGTAGGCGACGAGCACGGTCACTACTGGCTTGGTGAAGACGGTACTGCCTATTTGGATGTAGACGGAACCTATCAACAGGTAGATGCCAAGGCTATCGTCAAGAAGGCAAAGGCGCGCCGTCAGCATGTGAATGCCCAGCGCGTGAAGCGTATGCAGGCTCATCGTGCATTAGGTGAGATTGGTAATGGATATTTTGGAAAGAAGCGTGGCATCATCATTCTTGTCAATTTCAAGAACACCGTCTTCAAAGAGAGTCACAACAATGCCCTCTTCCAGAGAATTGCCAATGAGGAGAACTTCAAAGAAGGTGACTTTAGAGGCTCTATGGCCGATTATTTCAAGGCCCAGAGCAGTAACAAATTCGAGCTCGACTTTGATGTGGTAGGCCCTGTCACCGTGAAGAACAATGCCTCTTATTACGGCAAGAACGACAGCGATGGCAACGATATGTATGCTGGCACGATGGTTATCGAGGCCGTTAATCTGGCGAAAGACAAAGTTAGTGATTGGAAGCAGTACGACTGGGATAACGACGGCTACGTAGATCAGATCTATGTGATATATGCCGGTCAGGGTGAGGCCGACGGTGGCGCATCATCAACCATCTGGCCACATGCCTATACGCTTGCGGATGCCAAGGAATTTGGTGATGGCACAGGCCCTGTTACCGTGGCTGAAGGACTGAAGGTGAACTCCTATGCCTGCGGTAACGAGACTGATGTGAATGGAAATATTTGTGGTATTGGTACCATGTGCCATGAGTTCAGTCACTGTCTGGGTTATCCCGACTTCTACGATATCGACTATAGCGGTGGATTTGGTATGGATTGCTGGGACTTGATGGATCAGGGTTCATACAATGGTGGTGGCTTTCTGCCTGCAGGATATACAAGCTACGAGCGTTGGGTGGCTGGATGGGAAGAACCCATAAAGCTCGAAGAAGAGGATGTCACCGTGAGTAGCCTACCTTCACTGCAGAGCAGTGGTAAGAGCTATATTATCTATAACAAGAAGAACCGCAACGAGTACTACCTGCTGGAAAACCGTCAGCTGGATGCATGGGATGCAGATTTACCTGGATCGGGCTTGCTCATCATCCATGTCGACTATGATGCAGAGGTATGGGAGCAAAATCAGCCCAATGATGACCCAAAGCACCAACGTATGACATGGGTGCAGGCAGACAACAAACTGCAAGCGGAAACCTATGACGGCACAAAATACCTGACACTTGCAGGATTGAAGACCGACCCCTTCCCCTATGGTTCGAACAACAGCTTCAACCGTAATACAAAACCTGCTGCGAAGCTGTTCAACAGTAACATTGACGGCACCAAGTTCATCGACTCTTCCGTAGAAAATATCACCCGCAATGCCGATGGTACTATTTCTTTTAACTTTGTGGCTAAGTATGAAAGTGGCAATCAGAACCCCGATAAGCCTTCTGTTGAGGGAGCCATATTCTACGAGTCTTTCGATCAGTGTGCAGGAACTGGTGGAAACGATGATGATTGGAGCAGCAGCGTGGCTAGTGCTACTTTCCAACCCGACAATGAAGGTTGGGAAGCTGCAGCTTTATACGGTGGCAACATGTGTGCACGTTTCGGCTCCAGCAAGAAGTCTGGCGTTGCCACATCTCCTCAGTTCACCCTTACCTCTAACGAGAATACCCTGACATTCAAAGCTTCGGCATGGGGAAGTGATCCAAACTCGTTGGTGGTGTCAGCTGAGGGTGCTACTGTCACCATTGAGCCAAAAGAGTTTACGATGGCATCAGGCGAATGGTCTACCTTTACCGCCAATATCTCTGGTACAGGAACCATCAGTCTTGTATTTACTCCTGGCAAGCGTTTCTTCCTCGATGAGGTATTAGTGAAGCCTCTTAATGCCACAGCCATTACCACCGTATCAGCTAACGACAGCAAGACGGGGCGTATCTATACACTTGACGGACGCAATGTGGGTGGCGACTTCCAGCAGCTGCCTCGCGGCCTTTACATTATTAATGGAAAGAAAGTGGTGAAATAATAGCAACACGCCATCTAATCGATAAGCAGCAGCCGTAAACTTCATATGGGGTATACGGCTGCTGACTTATATGTTAGAAAAGAAAAAAGTTAAAAGGTGAAAAATATGAAGCTAAAAGCGAGGCTTTTCACTTCTTTTTTTCTAACTTTGCAAATTCAGATACAGAGATTATGGAAGAATATATTGTTTCTGCAAGAAAATACAGACCGATGTCCTTTGACACGGTTGTGGGACAGGCAGCCTTGACTACAACGCTGAAAAATGCGGTGAAGTCAGGAAAACTTGCTCATGCATACCTGTTTTGTGGCCCGCGAGGAGTAGGAAAGACTACCTGCGCACGTATCTTTGCAAAGGCCATTAACTGCCAGAACCCTACGGCAGAGGGTGAGGCCTGCAATGAGTGTGAGAGTTGCCAGAGCTTCAATGAGCAGCGTTCGCTCAACATCTTTGAGTTGGATGCAGCTTCGAACAACTCAGTAGAGCACATCAAGACACTTATGGAACAGACGCGCATTCCACCTCAGGTAGGGAAATACAAAGTCTTTATCATTGACGAGGTGCATATGCTCTCAACAGCAGCCTTCAACGCATTCTTGAAGACGCTGGAAGAACCGCCTGCACACGTCATCTTTATCCTCGCCACAACTGAGAAGCACAAGATACTGCCTACGATATTGAGCCGTTGCCAGATATACGACTTTGAACGCATGACGGTGCAGAACACCATTGACCACCTTAAGAGCGTTGCTCAGAAAGAGGGTATCACCTACGAGGACGAGGCACTTGCCGTGATAGCCGAAAAGGCCGATGGCGGTATGCGCGATGCTCTCTCCATCTTTGACCAGGCAGCATCATTCTGTCAGGGAAACATCACTTATCAGAAGGTGATAGAAGACCTGAACGTGCTAGACTCTGAAAACTATTTCCGCATCATTGATCTTGCTCTTCAAAATAAGGTAACAGATATCATGGTACTCTTGAACAGTGCCATCAACAACGGATTTGACGCAGGGCTGCTAATACAAGGACTGGCAAAGCACGTTCGTAACGTGCTGATGGCTAAGGATTCACAGACTCTGCCTTTGCTGGAGGTTAGCGAAAAAGCCAAGCAGCGCTATATGGAGCAGGCACAGAAGGCCGACACCCGTTTCCTATATAGTGCTTTGAGGCTAATGAACCAATGCGACATCAATTATAGACAGTCGAGCAACAAACGACTGCTTGTAGAACTGACGCTTATTGAAATAGCCCAGATTACACAGCCTGACGAGGGGCCTGCTAATGGGCGTAGGCCCAGAAGATTGAAATCCCTGTTTAAGCAACTGATTCAGCAGGCAGCACCCATACAGAAGACGGCTCAACAGGTGGCTGCGGGTGCACCTGAGATTCAGAAGACGCAAAGTGAAAAAGGCAACGCCAGCACACCTGGTTCAACCAACACTAAGAGTCCAGATAGTCAAACTAATGCAGGCTCTGTTCCTCAACGTCCTACCATCAAAGCCTCAAGTCTGGGGTTGTCGTGGAAAAACTTGAGGGGAACCACGCAACCCTCGAAGATGCAAATTCTTCCTGGAACTTCGGCAGTTCCTACAAACCATGATGAGAATACGACCTTTACCCAGGACGAACTGGAGTTACAATGGATGTCGATGTGTAACAGAATGCCTCAGAGACTGAATGGTATTGCTACACGTATGAAAAATATGAACCCCACGATAAAAGAACTGCCTGCTGTAGAGGTGGTAGTGCCAAATCAGATAGTGAGGGATGAAATGGATACCATCAAAGGCAGTATTGTGAAAACATTACAGGTGTACCTGCACAATAGTATGTTGACGCTGGATATACGGGTGGCTGAGCAAGAAGAGCAAACCAAGATATTGACGCGCCGCGAACAGTTTGAACTTATGGAGAGTAAAAACTCTGCAATAAAACGGCTTCATAAGGTCTTTGACCTGCAATTTGCCTGATAATTAAAATATGATAAGAAGATGAAAAAGATAAAAGAGAAATTATTGGCTTTCATGGCTATACCATTCGTGAAATATGCCCTGGTCTTGGTGATTGGCGTAGTGCTGATAGGTTTTGCGGGCTCCAATAGTATTATGGGGCATTTCCAGAATAAGGCAAAAATTGAAGAGCTAAAAGTAGAGATAGAACATTACGAAGATATCTACCGACACGATCAAAACCAGATCCATCAGTTGCAAAGCAGCAAGAAAGAAATGGAGAGGGTAGCCCGTGAACGCTACTTCATGAAAACTGCCGACGAGGATATCTTTGTACTGAGCGATGACCAGCGTGAGTATCAGGAAAACAACAAGCAACATGAAACAGCTGAATAAATGGCAGAACGCCATCTTTATCGTCAGTGCGATACTGATGGTTGCAGGAGCTGTGTTCAGTATCCTGAGATGGGGATGTTTCCCATATATCTATGCTGTTGGAGCCATTGGCTATGTGTGTATGCAGATGCTCCAACGCTATGAAGGCACCAATTTTACGATACTACGCTTGCGAAGAATCATGCTGCTAAGTAACTTCTTGTTGCTTTTTGTCGCAGTCTTGATGTTCGCATCGCAAGGCTATACGTTTGGTCTTGACTATTGGTTCTACTATTTGAGTTATGTACGCATCAATTGGGTCGTTATACTGCTATTGGCTGCTATTCTTCAACTGTATACTTCCTTCAGAATTGGCTCCGAATTGGAAAAAGAGGCAAAAAAACGCTAAAAGTCTGCACAAATGTTTTAAATTGCGCAAATTTATTTTATTAGTTCAGTATTACGTTGTACATTTGCAGTGAATAAGCAACATGCATAAAATTGTATGAAGAATCTAACATATCTGTTTCTATTGGTCGCTTGCCTGACATCATGTGGAGAATTATCCGAGTCGTATGTCATTAAAGGTTCATCGTCAGTATCACAACTTGACGGCAGGAAAATGTATCTGAAGGTGCTCAAAGACAAAGAACTGACTAACTTCGACTCATGTGAAGTCGTCCACGGGAAGTTTCAGTTCAGCGGCTCTATCGATTCAACCGTGATGGCATCCCTTTACATGGACGATCAGAGTCTGATGCCTGTTGTTGTGGAAAAGGGCGATATTAGCGTCTTCATTGACAACGGTAAGCAGAAAGTTAGCGGATCACCATTGAACGACAAGCTCTATGGCTTCATGGATCAGGTTACCCGCCTGCAAAACCAGATGCAGGAATTGGACCATAAATACAATCAGATGTTGTTGGACGGTATAGACGAAATGGAAGCTGACAGGACAGTATCCAAGGAGGTTGCAGTCATTATGCATCAGGAAGACAGCTTGGTAACTAATTTCGTGACCTCTAACTTCGGTAATCTGCTGGCTCCGTTTGTATTTGTACAAATGGCATCATCTATACCTCAGATAGAGCAGATAATGACAAATGCACCCGATGACTTTAAGAACGACCCCATTGTCAGTGATTTCTACAAGAGTGTAACTGAAAGCATGAATGGAAATGAAAACGCTGATTAAAGGAGGTAGAATAGTTAACGAGTCGCGATGCTTCGAAGGCGATTTAGTCTTCGAAGATGAGCAAATAGCAGATATCATTAAGTATCCGAGCGGTATTGACGATACAACCGATTTTGACCAGGTGATTGATGCCAAAGGCTGTTATGTGATGCCTGGTGTCATTGACTCACACGTGCACTTCCGTGAGCCGGGAATGACAGATAAGGCAGACATAGACAGCGAGAGTAGGGCTGCGGCAGCAGGTGGAGTGACATCCTATATGGAGATGCCCAACACGATACCGCAAACGACTACTATTGAAGCCCTGGAAGATAAGTTCATGCGCGCTAAGAAAAGCAGTCACGTGAACTACTCTTTCTTCTTTGGTGCTACCAATGACAATTCAAATCTTTTTTCACAACTGGATATCCATCGCATTCCTGGCATAAAACTGTTTATGGGCAGTAGTACAGGAAATATGCTGGTGGATCGTGACGAGGCATTGGAGCGTGTGTTCAAGACCTCACCCCTGCCTATTATGGCTCACTGTGAGGATACAGCTATTATCAACCGGAACTTGGAAGAGGTCAAGAAAGCCTGGGGCGATGATCCGAAAGCGAGTCTTCATGCCTTGATTAGAAGTGAAGAGGCTTGCATAGCTTCAACCACCAAGGCAGTTGGCTTGGCAAAGAAATATAATGCCCGTTTGCATGTGGCTCATGTATCAACGGCAGAGGAATTGGAATTGATTCCTCCTAATGATTCATGCATAACTGCTGAAGCCTGCATAGGGCATCTTTATTTCACGATGCTCGACCATGAGCGTCTGGGTGCGCTGATAAAAGTGAATCCTTCAATCAAGAGTCCTGTTGACCAGTTCATGCTTCACCAATCGCTTAATGACGGAAGGATCTATACCGTTGCAACAGATCATGCACCTCATCTTTTATCTCAGAAGCAAGGTGGATGTCTCAAGGCTGCCAGTGGTATGCCAATGGTTCAGTTCTCACTTCAGACCATGTTGGAACTGGTAGATCAGAAAGTGCTCACTATAGAGCGTCTGGTGGAACTGATGGCTCATCATCCCGCTCTGCTCTTTGAAGTACGTCAGCGTGGTTTCCTTCGCAAGGGCTATCAGGCTGACATCACTATAGTGCGTCCTCATGCACCATACGAGGTGACAAAGGACAAAATTGAGAGCAAGTGCAAATGGAGTCCTATGGAACACCACACCTTTAACTGGCGAGTGGAACACACGTTCTGTAATGGCTATCATGTCTATAATCAAGGTATAGTGGATAGCAGTTATATTGGTCAGGCCTTATCATTCCGATGAAGATTGTCTACGAAATCCATGAACTGACATCCTATATCAACTGGGCTTACTTCTACTTTGCCTGGCAGCTCAAGGATGAGAGGCAACAGTCGCAGATTCGAATGGAAGCTGATGCCTTTCTAAAAAGTCTGGATGGGAAATACAAGGTATATGCATTGTTTCAGATAATGGATGCCTATTCAGAATCTGACGACATTGTTTTGCTACAATCGGGAGTCCGGTTGCCTATGCTCCGTCAGCAACAGGTTGGTAGCGAATATCTTTCTCTGGCAGACTTCGTCTCTGATAAACCTACAAAGATAGGCATCTTTGCGACTTCTGTCGATAGAGGCATGGAAACCGATTTCGATGACGAACCCTATCAGAAGATGATGGCACAACTCTTAGCCGACCGACTGGCTGAAGCTGCTGCAGAGCGTATGCACGAAGAGGTAAGAAAAAACTATTGGGGCTATGCGACAGATGAAAATCTTTCGATAAAGGAGATGCAGATGGAGCGCTTCGTGGGCATTCGTCCTGCCGTCGGCTATCCGTCTTTGCCTGATGTCAGCTTGAATTTCCTAATCAACGATGTGATAGACATGAAGCAGATAGGCATTAGCCTAACGGAGAGTGGTGCCATGCGACCTCATGCCAGTGTGTCGGGCTTAATGCTGTCTCATCCGAAGTCTCATTATTTCTCAATAGGAAAGATTGGCGATGACCAAGTGGCAGACTATGCCCGTCGTCGACAATTACCAGTGGAGATAGTCAGAAAATTCCTTTCAGCCAATATATGAATAACATCAACTTGATTATATTATTAGATCCAGACACCTATATATATATAGTATGGGGTGTACTTTTGTTGTTGACTACCTTTTTGGGCTTGTCTTGGTTCTTTACCAAACGCCGCAAACTGATGTATGGACTATTAGCTGTGATCCTGCTTGTATGGGGCATCTTTCTATACGGTTCCTACATCGGAGTGAATCAGTTGGAAGTAAAACGTGTGGAACTGGCATTTGACGATCTGCCTGTTGCTTTCGACGGCTACAAGATAGTGCAATTCAGCGATGTACATACAGCTACCATGAGAGGCTGGCGTCATCAGTTGTTAGAGCGAGCCATCGATAGTATCAATGTTCAGCAGGCTGATTTGGTGGTGTTTACTGGAGATATGCAAAACAAAGAGCCAGATGAGGTTTTTCCAGATACAGCGTTGTTGGCAACGATTAAAGCCAAAGACGGCGTATACTCGGTGATGGGTAATCACGACTATACGATGTATCTTGACAATCCTACTGATTACGATGAATATACCAATACCGGACTGCGTATGGGTATCGACTACGACCTTGGCTGGCATCTCATGGTCAATCAGCATTACAGAATAAGACGTGGGAAACAGAATATTGTCATTGCTGGCATGGATATGGATGGCGATGGCATCCGTTTCCCTCAGCAGGGCGACATTTCCATGACACTCAACGGAGTGAGAAGGAGCGATTTCGTTGTGATGCTTGAACACGATCCTTCTTCCTGGAAACGTAAGATACTGCCTCACAGCCACTGCCAGTTGACTCTCAGTGGTCATACTCATGGAGGGCAATTCTCGCTGTTCGGGTGGTCGATGGCTAATTTGCGATATAAGGAAAACAGCGGACTATACAATATAGGTGACCGTTATCTCTATGTCTCAAACGGCCTTAGTGGAGTTGTTCCGTTCCGTTTCGGCGCATCTCCAGAAATAACAGTCATTACGCTTCATAAGAAGAAATAAACAAAATAATCAACAATGAAATACCTTTACTACATCTATCAACTGTTAGTGGCTTTGCCAATTTCGCTTCTTGCAACACTAATCATTGTGACGAGTATCATAGTAGGCTGTGCCTTAGGCTTTGGACATTTCTGGGGTTATTATCCTGCCCACCTTTGGGCTCGTATTATCTTGTGGAGTCTTCTTATTCCGGTGAAGGTTGATGGACGTGAGAATCTTGAAAAGAAAGAGTCGTATGTATTCGTAGCTAATCACCAAGGGGCTTTCGATATCTTCCTGATCTATGGTTATCTGAACCGCCACTTCAAATGGATGATGAAACATCAGCTTCGCCAAATACCCTTGATAGGCTATGCGTGCGAGAAGACGCATCAGATATTCGTAGACAAGCGTGGTCCCAAGAAGATCAAGGCTACTTACGATAAGGCTCGTGAGACGTTGAAGGGTGGTACCAGTGTTACCGTATTTCCGGAAGGTTCGCGTACATTTACCGGCCACATGGGTGAATTCAAACGTGGTGCCTTTGCACTGGCAGATGAATTGCAACTGCCCGTTGTGCCTCTGACCATCAACGGTTCGTTCAATATCATGCCGCGTATGCGTGACATGAAATTCGTAAGGTGGCACCGTCTGTCACTCACCATTCATCAGCCCATCTATCCTGTTGGCCAGGGAGCCGACAATGTCGAGGCCATAAAAAATCAGGCCTACGACAGTGTGATGTCTGCCTTAGTGCCTGAATATCAGGGATACATGGAGAATCCAGATCAGTAATCAGTTTCTGGGGAGTGGGGGATACTTGCGAGTCCAACCGTCCCAACGCAGGCGCATCACTCCAAAGAATGCCTCTCCGAAGATGCCACCCGACATCTTGCTGACGCCTTCCTTGCGATTAACGAAAATCACAGGCACTTCCTTGATCTTGAACCCTATGCGCCAGGCAGTGAACTTCATCTCGATCTGGAAGCCGTAGCCCTTGAAGCGTATCTTGTCCAGTTCAATGGTTTCAAGCACACGACGCTTATAGCACTTGAATCCAGCTGTGGTGTCGTGAATGGGGAAGCCCGTGACGAACTTCACATATTGAGATGCAAAATAGCTCATCAGTACACGTCCCATAGGCCAGTTTACTACGTTGACTCCACTGATATAGCGAGAGCCGATGGCTACGTCATAGTTTTCATCGTGACATGCGGCATAAAGACGAGGCAAATCGTTGGGATCGTGGCTGAAGTCGGCATCCATTTCAAACACATATTCGTAGTCGTGCTCCAAAGCCCACTTGAAACCAGCAATATAGGCAGTGCCTAATCCAAGTTTACCTTTACGCTCTACAATAAAGAGACGGTCGCTATACTCGTCAGCCATCAGGCCTTTTACGATATTGGCAGTCCCGTCAGGAGATCCGTCGTCAATAATTAAAATATGAAAACACTTTTCCAAGCCAAATACGGCACGGATAATCTTCTCGATATTTTCCTTCTCGTTATAAGTAGGAATAATGACGATACAGTCGCTTGAGTTCATTGTTATGATTGTTTTTATAATGCAAAGATAAGGAAAAAAAAGAGACTACGATATAAAAGTCTGTGTATTTTTTGTTTTTTTACAATAATTGATGGGTATTTACCAGTCATATATTTCATTTCCATTCTCAAAATGAAAGAAATCAACGATTCTGGAAAAGCTCTTGTCAGTAAACTGCTGATCTTTTCCTTCCAAGAAACAAAGAGGCACCTCGCCTATGAACGATGCCCATCGGGAATAACTGCTTACTGGTCCCATCAGTCTGTCGCAGAGCGACAATGTATAGAGGTCGAGAATGGCTCCCGACGGTTCTTTTCCAAATCGCTGGCAAGTGCATCCTTTGAAGATGTCGAGTGAAAAGTCTTCGTTGCTGCTAATGAAAAAAGACACCTTACGGTCTTTGTAGAGTTCTTGGACGCGAATCATGAACTGGTGATAGTCTTCCAGCTCATAGAAGAATCGACCGTCATTCCAAGTTGCATAGTCGCCTCGTCGGATATGTACCCCCACTACGATGTCTGACGTTTTCTTCAAATCTGCAATGATGCGTTCCGCTTTCTGCATAATCTCGTCCTTGGGTCGGAAGATGCGTTTTAGCTGGGGTAATGTCTGTTTCAGATAGCGGGTGTCTGTACGTGTCTGCCAACCTTTTGTACAGCCGAGGAACTTGAATATGCCGTCCCACGTCTTGTTATGGGTCACTTTCCACGTAAGCCCCTTGTAGTTGTTCCAACCGTTACCACGTTCCAGATACCATTTATGCCATAAAGGGAAATATATAAAAGGACAGTGAAGCAGGTTGGGGAAGTCCTCAATCGTCCAGTCATAGAACAGAATGACCATCCTTTTTCGCTCAACGACACACTGTGCCACGCTGGCTACATAAGTCCATAGGCGGTTGCACGTTTGTCCGGGAGCATCACAAATTATTCTCATAGCACTCATTATTACATTGCAAAGTTACATTTTTTCCCTAATATGGCAAAATGAATCATTGGAAATTTGGGTATCTGGGAAAAGATTGCTACTTTTGCAGGAAATAATTTGTCAGGATGGATACTCAGAAACCTCAAATGGGAAGAATGGTTTGGCTCGACTGGATGAAGGTGTGGGCTGCTTTGGCTGTAGTGTGGGGGCATTTCTTCTCCCAAGGCGATGTCGTTGTCTTCGTGTTCAACGTTCAGGTGTTTTGTGTCATATCGGGTTTCCTCTATAAGAAGTCACCTTCGTGGAAACAATGTTTGCAGAAAAACTTCTGGCAATTGTTGGTACCCACTGTCATTATGAGCTTCTTGATGCATTTTGAAGCCTATTTGCGAGCTTTGCTTGCCGGCGAAACGTATGATATCTCGTGGCCGTGGTTTCTGGAATGGCTGTTGTTGGGTCATCGATGGTGTATGGGGCCGTGCTGGTATTTCTATTCGCTCATTGTGATGCGTATTATCATGCAGCTCCTGCCAGAGAAGAAATGGTGTTACGGCTTGCTGTTCTTAGTTGTTTCCATTGGTGCTATATACATTAATCATATAGGATTGGACATGAGCAATGCCAATGTCAATGTGCTGGTGTGTATGCCATTCTTCCTCATTGGCGTATTCCTGAAACCCATGAAATCCATTCTCAACACCTTCCACAATACTCTGGCCGAGGTGCTGTTGCTGGCAGCAGGTGTAGCCGGAATATTTTTCTGCGCCCATGAGAACGGTTATGTGTGGATGTATCTGGGTGGCATCGGACACAGCTATGTGCTCTATATCCTTGGTGGCTTATCGGGTGCCGTCACGCTCTACGTGCTGTCTTTGTGGGTAAGTAAATTACCGTTTCGCAGTATCGTGTCAACGATAGGCAACGGCACCATGCTGATCATAGGCCTTCACATCATTATTGTGCGTAGGCTGACAGAATTGCCCGATCGTCTTTGGCTGGAGGATCTCGTTGCCTCCCTGCTCATCATGCTGCTCTTTATTCCAATCATCCAGTTTGCCGAGCGCTTCTTCCCCGTACTTGTAGGGCGATATATGCCTAAACGGTAAAAGGGAGTTTGCTAAGTGGCATACTTTCGCATCAAAAGTGGCATACTTTCGCATCAAAAGTGACATACTTTCGCATCAAAAGTGACACACTTTTGCATTAAAAGTGACACACTTTTGCATCAAAAGTGACATACTTTCGAGTGCTGAATAAAGTAACTGGGAAGATCGTAAATTTTCCAACTATTTTTAAGGCCATTTACGAAAATAGTTGTATCTTTGCATCACAAAACTAATCATACAACAAATAAAAGAATGACACAGAGATTGTTAGTGGGCATTGTTGCACTGATGATGTGCACGATGGCTATGGGTAAGAAAAAGGAAGTGAAGCTGGATATGTGGCCTGACGGTACACAGATCTCAGCGTGGTTCAGCGACACATCGAGAGTCGATGTAGGGCAGTTGGGCAAGCGCTATATCGTTACCGACTATGGTGTGAAGAACTACTCCGAGCAGGTGCAGACAGAAAAGATACAGGCGGTGATAGACCGCTGTGCCGCTGAGGGTGGGGGTGTTGTGGTGATACCCCGCGGTTTTGTGGTGAGTGGGTCGCTGTTCTTCAAACCTGGAACTCACCTGCTGATAGAAGAGAATGGCGAGCTTCGCGGCAGTGACCGAATACGCGACTTCAAACTGGTGAAGACTCGCATGGAGGGTCAGACGCTTGACTATTTTGCCGCGCTGGTGAATGCCGACGGGTGCGACGGGTTTACCATTACGGGACCTGGTACCATCAACGGCAACGGACAACCCTATTGGGAGGAGTTCTGGATTCGCCGTAAGTTCAACAAGAACTGTACAAACCTGGAGGCCCTGCGTCCGCGAAATGTGTATATCTCTCATTCAAAAAACATCACCGTGCAGGATGTGCGAATCATCAACTCGCCATTCTGGACAAACCACCTTTACAAATGCGAGAACGTACGCTATTTAGGGTGCTATATCTTTGCCCCCACTGACAATGTGACACCTGTAGACCCTAAGCGTGGTGCACCGTCGAGCGATGCCATCGACCTGGATGTCTGCAAGAACGTGCTGATCAGCGGATGCTATATGAGCGTCTGCGACGATGCAGTGGTACTGAAGGGTGGAAAGGGTACTTGGGCCGACAAGGATGAAGACAACGGGCCGTGCGAGAATATCATGGTGAGCGACTGCACATACGGGAAAGTGCACGGCTGCATGACACTGGGTTCTGAGAGCCTGCACGACAAGAACGTGATATTGCGTCGCTGTAAGGTGCACGAAGCCAACCGCGTAATATGGTTGAAGATGCGCCCGGATACGCCCCAACACTATGAATACGTCACCGTGGAAGATATGAGCGGCGACTGTACTTCGTTCCTCGTAGTACGTCCCTGGACGCAGTTCTTCAAGCCTGAGCAGCGTGAGGATATGCCGTTGTCGCAGTGCAACAATATCACCATACGCAATATCCAGATGGACTGCAGCAACTTCTTTGACGTAGGTACGTCAGACAAATACCGTCTTACGGATTTCACCTTCGAAAATATACTGGTAACAGATAAGAAGGAAGCCTTCAATCCTTCATTGATAGAAAACTGCTTAGTAAGAAATGTAGTGATAAACAACGTGAAAAAGGATTAGACCATAATTATTTGTACTTTTTTAGCGTGCCAAATTGTCAGAAGAGTCAGTTTGGCACGCTTTTCGCTTAACCGATGGCAGAATATTAATTTATAACTTATAAAACATAGAATTATGAACATTAAACCATTGGCTGACCGCGTGCTCGTAGTTCCTGCACCGGCAGAAGAGAAAATTGGAGGAATCATTATTCCTGATACAGCAAAAGAAAAGCCCCTGCATGGCATCATCAAGGCAGTAGGCAAAGGCACCAAGGACGAAGAGATGATCCTGAAAGAGGGCGATGAGGTGCTCTATGGCAAATATGCCGGCACAGAAATCGAGCTCGAGGGTGAAAAGTTCCTGATGATGCGCCAGAGCGATGTGCTCGCAATCATTGAGAAATAATTAAGCATTAAGAATTAAGCATTAAGCATTATAACTATGGCAAAAGAAATCAAATTCAATATCGATGCCCGCGACGCAATGAAGCAGGGCATTGACCAGTTGGCAAACGCAGTCAAGGTGACCCTCGGTCCTAAGGGTCGCAACGTAGTGATTGAGAAGAAGTTTGGTGCTCCTCAGATAACTAAGGACGGTGTTACCGTTGCAAAGGAAATCGAGCTGGAAGACCATTTCGAGAATACTGGTGCACAGCTCGTTAAGAGTGTCGCTTCTAAGACTGGCGACGATGCAGGTGACGGTACAACAACTGCTACCATCCTGGCTCAGGCTATCGTTTCTGAGGGTCTGAAGAACGTCACCGCAGGTGCTAATCCTATGGACTTGAAGCGTGGTATCGACAAGGCTGTGAAGGCTGTAACAGAGTTCATCGCCAAGAACGCTGAGCAGGTTGGCGACAACTACGACAAGATTGAGCAGGTGGCTACCGTTTCTGCCAACAACGATAAGGAGATTGGCGAACTGCTGGCCGAGGCTATGCGTAAGGTTTCCAAGGACGGTGTCATCACCATTGAGGAGAGCAAAAGCCGCGACACCCACATCGGTGTGGTAGAGGGTATGCAGTTCGATCGTGGTTACCTGTCAGCTTACTTCGTTACCGACAGCGAGAAAATGGAGTGCGCTATGGAAAACCCATACATCCTTATCTACGACAAGAAGATTTCAAACATCAAGGAATTCCTGCCTATTCTGCAGCCTGCAGCCGAGAGCGGTCGTCCCTTGCTAATCATTGCCGAGGATGTTGACTCAGAGGCTCTGACCACACTCGTAGTAAACCGTCTGCGTGCAGGTCTGAAGATCTGCGCTGTCAAGGCTCCTGGCTTCGGCGACCGTCGTAAGGCTATGCTGGAGGATATCGCCGTACTGACTGGCGGTACCGTGATCAGCGAGGAGAAGGGCTTGAAGCTGGAACAGGCTACACTGGAGATGCTGGGTACTTGCGAGAAACTTACCGTGACCAAGGACAACACTACCATCGTGAACGGTGCCGGTGATTCTCAGGCTATCAAGGACCGCATCAATCAGATTAAGGCTGAAATCGAGAATACCACCTCTTCTTACGATAAGGAGAAGCTGCAGGAGCGTCTGGCCAAGCTGTCAGGTGGTGTAGCAGTACTCTATGTCGGTGCCAACAGCGAGGTAGAGATGAAGGAGAAGAAGGATCGCGTTGACGATGCTCTCTGCGCTACTCGCGCTGCCATTGAGGAAGGTGTGGTTGCCGGTGGTGGTACAACCTATATCCGTGCTCAGGAGGCTTTGAAGGACGTGAAGGGCGATAATGCCGACGAACAGACAGGTATCAACATCATCTGCCGCGCCATTGAGGAGCCCCTGCGTCAGATTGTCACCAATGCTGGTGAGGAAGGCGCTGTGGTTGTCCAGAAAGTTCGCGAAGGTAAGGGCGACTTTGGCTACAATGCCCGCACTGAAGTGTACGAGGATATGCGTAAGGCTGGCGTAATCGACCCTGCCAAGGTGGCTCGTGTAGCACTTGAGAACGCTGCCTCTATTGCCGGAATGTTCCTCACCACAGAGTGTCTTATCTGCGATAAGCCAGAGAAAGAGCCTGCTATGCCAATGGGCGGTGCACCAGGCATGGGCGGCATGATGTAAGTCAATAATTGACAAGTCTATATATCAAAAGGAAATGAGATTATATAATCTATGTCTCATTTCCTTTGATTTATGTCAAGAAACCATGTTTTTTGCTAAAAAACATTTGGTAAAATGATAAAACTTATTTAACTTTGCAAACCGAAAAAGATATTTTTTGATTTGTTTTAGTAGATTAGTTTTTAAGTAGTTTGTTTTTAAAGCCGGCTGTCGTGAGACAGTCGGCTTTTTCATAATGACTTTCGATGTTGAATCTCGTCTTTATTGATGGAACTTGCAACTAACCGTTGTGCCGTCGGCATTTGTAGCACGGGCGATATAGAAGCCATGAGGCAAGTGAGACACATTGATATTTGCCTTGCCTGAACGGGATTCAAGGCTCATGCTTTCGACAGCCTGTCCGTTGGCCATATAGATCATAACGTCAATATGTCTGTCATCCTCACTTTTCACTATCAGCTGCTGTGACGCATAACAGATACGCAAGCCGTTGGCAGCAGTGATATTGGCCACATTGGTGGTCTGTTCTTCGTCTTGATCGACAGCCGTCATGTAAGATGTCTTCATATTACTCTTACCAATGGTAGCCGTATTCATTACATAGACATCTGAAGTACCGTCTGGATAGCGGCCTACAGTGGTGCGAGCATCATGGGCATTATAGGTAATGACATCCTGCCAACTGCGATCGGCAGCTGTCAGAGCCAGTTTGCCACCATCACCGTCAATCTTGAAGGAAGCATGTAAGCCGTTGTCGGTAGTCTCTCGTTTGTCACACCAGATAATCAGATAACCATGGGCAGGAATAATCGTGTTGGCAAGTGTCTCGCCCTTGGTAATCTGGTATTTCGTAGGCTTGTCAAGGTTATCGGTGAGATACATACCTTCTACGTCAACAGGCTGATCGGTGGTATTGAAGAGTTCCATCCAGTCGCCCTTCTTTCCATACTCATCGATATAGCTGTCATTTGATCCGCTCACCTCATTAATACGTACGGGCGTAATACCCTGAGTCGCCATTTCACTGCTGGTCAGGGCCTTGAACGTGGCAGTCAGACTGATATCGCTTGATGGCATATCGATTATCGGTTTAGAAGAGTACAACAGTCCGTTATCACGTTGCCATCTGTAGAACTTATAGCCAGCAGGTGCCACTGCACTGATGGTGGCTGGCGCGAAGAGCTGGCCGTTAAAAGCACCTGTGGGTACTTCGATGTCGTTGATATAGAGTTTGGCCCCCTGAGTATCGCTTTTGAGTGTTACTTTCCGGGCTGTTGATGACGATAGTCCGAAGGTACTGTAGTTCTTTAATGCACTGATGGCTGTGCTTAAACGGTTGCGGAAATTTGTTTTGATTTCATTGGCCTTCCAACTTGACGATTCGTTATTTAATTTCATTGCAGGCTCTACGCGAGCTAACAGTTCATCAATAATGCTCTCACAGCGCGATGTCTCGAAAACGCTGCCGCCCATAATGCAGTAGGTGTCGATGAAACGGCGACGGAAATCCTGATTCTGCAGCATATTCTTAAAGAGGGTAACCAAACGGATGTTGTCTCTGATACGCCCTAATTCCCTCGGATATAACTCATTAAACAGGTAGTTCTCCTTGCCAAAGAATTCACCAAACGGATTGGATGTGCTAAATGCAAAGTCAAGGTCGAAGATGACGAAGCGGAAGCGGCCTCCATCGCGATGGCGGAAAGATTTGACATTATTCTGAGGATAGTCGGTACCGCCAAGATACAATTGCGCTGCCTGATAGTTGATAAACTCGTCAATATCGAGTACACGACAAATTTCCTCATAGGTCTGGGAATTGGCAGCATCAGGTGACAAAACGTCAACCAGTTCGAGGAACGCATCAGGTGTACCGCATTTCTGAACATAGCCTGAGTCGGGAGTCATCTCCCACAGGTCAATCTCATCGTCATCCCATCCGTAGTTGGCATAGACAAAATGCTTGTTGTTTGGCTCACGCATATTGAGCACACCAATGTATTTGCCGTTGATGAACTCATGCACGGGCTGGTAGCTCTGATAGTCAAGATTGATACCCGCCCTTTCAAGGATTACCTGAATAGCTGGGTCTTTAAAACGAGCTTGGTTGTCGTTACCACCATTACGGATCTGTAGGGTGCGGTTGCGGATATAAGGTTTCTGTTCGAAGAAGGGGTAGGGCAGGTTCTTGTTGCCGCCCATCTCTTTGTCACCTTTCAGTTTGAATGAGTGGGGTGTCCATGCACGGCTCCATCCACCACACATCTCCAGGTTTACATCCTGATTGAGCACCATCTCGCCATTAACATCAATAAACGAGAAGTTTACGGGACGCTCCCAGTTCATATTCCAGTTGCAGTTTTCGCTTTGTCCGTTACCTGGTCGTCCGTTAGGACCTTTCTCGAACACGCCAATTTCTTTGCTATATATGAAATCTGGGTTGCTGACCACTGAGACAACAGGTAAGTAATAGTCGCGGTCGCGAAGGATATATGACCGTGTGGTGACACGTGAAGGCAACATATCGTCGGCATAGAGACGGAAACGATAGTTGGTAGTCTTGCTGATAACGAACTGTCCTGTGGAGCTTGTCTGTCCATTTTGCAATGTGGGCAGCGTGCCGTCAGTGGTGTAGCGTAATATGCATCCTCCTGGAATATTGACATTGACAGTCAAGCTACCGTTAAACATCTGTGAAGGCAGGTCTACAACAGGGGCAGCCAATTGCTGTGTTAGCTGAATGATGCCGTTGTTGGATGCTTCTGGTGTTGGTGTGCTCGTGAATCCCCAATCACCTGTTCCATCGTTAGCGCGTGCATAGCTGATACGTTCCAGTGAAGCAGGGTATTCTTGAGATGCAATCTCTTTGCCGTCTTCATCACTGATGGCGATTTTGCCACCATCAGTATCAAGTTTGAAAGGTATGTTGGTGGAACTGATATCATTAGAATCGAACCACAGCAGACGATAGCCTTGGGCTGGGATGACACCCATTGCATGTGGCATAGTCCAAGGGCCATTTCCATTCACCGTGTCACTGATTTTCAGACCACTCAGTTCTACGGGGCGGTTGGTGGGATTATAGAGTTCTATCCATCCGTCGAAATTAAATGCCGGACTGATATACTCATCCACGTTAGATGCCATGATCTCATTGATAAAAAGGGAACTGGCAGTAGCAGGATTCCTTGTCACGGTAATGGTCATCGAACCTTTGGTGCCAGAACCGTCGATTGCTGTCGCTGTGATGGTTGTCGTACCCTTAGACAAGGCTATGATGAAACCGTTCTGATCAATGGTAGCAACCTGTTCATTGCTTGAAGACCAATCAACCCAAGTGAAGGTGGCATTAGCTGGCGATGTGATAGCAGTGGCTGTCGCTGTCTCACCGATAATCAGTTCATTCTTGTCGGCTTCTACGGCAATACTGCTTACTTTCACCATATCACCATAATACTCCAGTCGGAAGTTATCGAAGATACACCAGTTGCTCTGCAGACTACTTTCACATTTTAAACCGATGCGGAAGTCTCCTCCAGCTTCAAATTCAAGTGTGTTCCAGTAGAGCCCGTCATCAAAAGCGTTTCGTGCTGCCTCCATGGAGTTTGGATAGTATTCATCCGACCATCTGGGACTCCAGCGTCCGTTGCCATTGGCACTAATGGTTTGGGAATAGACGCTGACTAACTGCTTCTCAGCATCAGCTCCATAAAGATAACCGGTAATCTCTTCTTGACCATTCTTATAGTTATCGTAGCCCCTATCATTGTCCTGACAGCGATAATAAGACTGTACGCTCAAACGGTATTTACCTTGAGGTCTATCCTTTATCAACTGCGAGATATTGAAGGTGCCGTTCCAGAATTCCATACAGTCCCAACTGGCATTTTCAGAATGGGCATTACTGTTCCATTCCCATCCACTTTTATCATTATTTGTGAAACCGGGATTGGTAATGAGTATGTCTGTCATATCAATCCACGACTTGCCGTCTGGACCAATAGGACTAGCATATTCCAGTTTGAAGTTATCCAGGGCACAATAGTTATCAGAGTTGGCTTGTTCGCATCTGACTCCAATAGTTATATTTCCTTCGGCTTCAAATTCCAGGAAATTGTTCTTATAGTTTCCTTCTGCAAAAGCTGCGGCAGCACTTACACTATTGTCTGGATAGTATTTTCCCTCATGTTGCTGGCGATTACCTTCTGTGCTGGTCATCGCTTCGGAATAGACACTAACCAACGGTGTACTTGCAGTTCCAGCATAAAGGAAAGCTGTAATATCCTCTGTACCGTTCTTGTAAGATTGGTAATCGTCACCATTGGCACGGTAGAATCCCTGCACCGACAGGCGATACCTACCTTTTGGCAATTGAATGATTTCCTGACTGAAATTGAATGTGCCGTTCCAGAACCGCATGATTTTTGCGCTGACAGTCCTCTGACCTGCATTGCTTTCTACCGTCCAGCCATCATAGTTGCCATCGTTGAAATCCGTGTTCTTGACAAACCGTTTGGTAACATCGGCCCAGTTTGTTCCTTCGTCAGCCTTGATATTTATATTGGCAGAAAACAGAACAAATAAAAGAATGGTAATTTGTTTTAGTCTCATAAGTGCTTGCAGATAGGTTTTTAGTTATAAAACTGCGCTCATTCCCCATGATAAGATAGAGGGGATGAGCGCAGGGTGTACGAATGCTTATATTAATAAGCGAAGAGGGGATAATCCTTCATCTTTTCATTTACACGAGCGCGAACGCTGGTGATAACCTGTTCATTCTCAGGATCGTTGAGTACTTCCTCGATCCAAGCAGCAATTTGTACCATCAAGTCTTCCTTAGCACCACGGGTGGTGATGGCAGGAGTTCCAAGACGGATACCTGATGTCTGGAATGCACTACGAGAATCGAAAGGAACCATATTCTTGTTCACTGTGATGTCTGCAGCTACGAGAGCGTTCTCGGCTACCTTACCAGTGAGCTCTGGATATTTAGAACGGAGGTCAACCAGCATAGAGTGGTTGTCGGTACCACCAGAAACAATGGTGAAGCCACGCTTGATGAGTTCCTCGGCCAAAACGGCTGCGTTCTTCTGTACCTGCTTAGCCCACTCCTTGAACTCAGGCTGCAGAGCCTCGCCGAAGGCAACAGCCTTAGCAGCGATTACGTGCTCCAACGGACCGCCCTGCTGTCCAGGGAATACGGCACTGTTAAGCAACTGTGACATCTTCTTCACAACACCCTTTGGAGTGGTGTAACCCCAAGGATTGTCGAAGTCCTTACCCATCAGGATGATACCACCACGGGGACCACGAAGGGTCTTGTGAGTGGTAGAGGTAACGATGTGAGCATATTTTACAGGGTTATCCAAAAGACCGGCAGCGATAAGACCTGCGGGGTGAGCCATATCAATCATCAACAAGGCACCTACCTTGTCGGCAATCTCACGCATACGCTTGTAATCCCACTCACGACTGTAAGCAGAGCCACCACCGATAATCAGCTTAGGCTTATTCTCCAAAGCCAGACGCTCCATCTCGTCGTAGTCAACACGTCCTGTCTCTTTGTTCAGGTTATAACCCACGGGCTTGTAAAGAATACCGCTGGTGTTTACCAGTGAACCATGAGAAAGGTGACCACCGTGATCGAGGTTCATGCCCATAAAGGTATCGCCGGGCTTCAGTACTGCCAGCAGTACAGCTGCGTTTGCCTGTGCACCAGAGTGGGGTTGCACATTAGCATACTCGGCACCAAACAGCTTGCAAACACGGTCGATAGCCAGCTGCTCTACCTCGTCGACGACCTGACAGCCGCCATAATAGCGGTGACCAGGATAACCCTCTGCATACTTGTTGGTGAGGTAGGAGCCCATAGCTTCCATAACCTGGTCGCTGACGAAGTTCTCACTGGCAATCAGCTCAATGCCTTTTAGCTGGCGCTGATGCTCTTTCTCGATCAACTCGAAAATGGTGTTGTCTCTTTTCATTTTTGTTTATCTATTGGGTTGGTTTAATAATACCGTACGATATACACTCTTAGCGGGTGCAAAGGTACGAATTATTTTTTATTTCGCCAAACATTCATCAAGTTCTTTTGCAATAAGTTCCTTGTCCAGATTCTGACCTATGAATACAATCTTTTGCATACGGTCACCAAATTGCTCATCCCAGTCGGCCCGAAGTGCAGCATCTCGCTCCATCATGTTTGCCAATTCATCTTTGGGCATCGTAGCAAACCACTGTCCTGCCTGACGGATACTTACCTGCTTTCCTGCCTGTTCGAATAGATAACACATATCCATCTCGTCATTGAAATAGCAGATGCCTTTGGCTCGGATGATTCCTTTGGGCCATTTACGTGCAACGAACTCATCAAACAGCCCTAGTTTGAATGGACCGCGACGATAATAGACAAAAGTTCCGATACCATATTCCTCGGCCTCGCCCTCATCATGATGGTGATGATGGTGGTGCTCGTGATGGTGATGATGCTCGTGATCTTCTGATTCATGAGATTCGTATTCGTCATCATCATCGTCATCCTCGTCCTCTTCGTGGTGTCGTTCAACCTCCTGAATCCAGGCTGCAGAAGTAGCTACACGATCAAAGTCAAACAGATTGGTATTCAGAATCTTATCAAAGTCTACATCACCGTAGTTACACTCGACAATTTCTGCTTTGGGTTGCAGTGTACGGACAATACTGCGGATGCGTCCAAGTTCATCTGGTGTCACCTCTGCTGCCTTGTTGAGAAGTACCATGTTGCAGAACTCGATTTGTTGAATCACCAAGTTTTCGATATCCTCTTCATCGATGTCTGGACGGGTGAGCAATTGTCCGCCCTCGAACTCATCACGCATACGCAGGGCATCAACTACAGTTACGATACAATCCAAACGCGGATAGCCGTCTTTGGTCAATTCTGGATCCATGGACGGAATGCTACAGATGGTCTGTGCTATAGGACCTGGTTCACAGATACCACTGGCTTCGATAACGATGTAGTCGAAACGCTGCATCTGGATAATCTCCTGAAGTTGTTTCACAAGATCCATTTTCAGCGTACAACAGATACAGCCGTTCTGTAGTGCCACCAGCGAGTCATCCTGCTGGTTCACTACACCCCCTTGCTGAATCAGCGTAGCATCGATGTTGACTTCACCGATATCGTTGACAATAACGGCAAACTTTATACCCTTCTCGTTCCGAAGAATTCTGTTTAGTAGTGTTGTTTTACCGCTGCCCAGGTATCCTGTCAGCAGTAGTACGGGTGTTTCTTTCATGTTCGTTTCATTTTAGCGACTGCAAAGTTACAACTTTTTGTTAATATTGAACATTGTAAAAGACAGTTTTTTTACGTATGCATAGTTTTTATATCGTATAAGCAAAGAATCGGCTTGAAATTTTGTAGTTCTGATTTTTTTGATTACCTTTGCATCCTAAAAGAATACATTTTCTAAATTAACACAATTAATTGTTATAGAACAGTATGGAAAAAAGTGCATTGCAAATTGCAAGAGCAGCCTATCAGCCCAAACTGCCACGCGGTCTTAAGGGTGCAGTAAAGGCTGTGGAAGGTGCTCCCACTCAGAGTGTTGACAATCAGGAAGAGATCAAGGCCCTCTTCCCAAATACCTACGGTATGCCTCTCATAGAGTTTGTCCCAGGCGAAGAGAAGAACTATGAACCCATGAATGTGGGTATCATTCTCAGCGGCGGTCAGGCTCCTGGTGGTCACAATGTGATTACAGGTCTGTTCGATGCCGTAAAGCGTCTGAATCCTGCTAACCGTCTCTTTGGTTTTATCCTTGGCCCTGGCGGTTTGGTTGACCATAATTATATGGAACTGACTAAGGAAATCGTGGACGAGTACCGCAACACTGGTGGTTTCGATATGATTGGCTCTGGTCGCACGAAGTTGGAGAAAGTAGATCAGTTTGAGAAAGGTCTTGAGATTATTCGCGAGCTGGGCATCAAGGCTATCGTAATTATCGGAGGTGATGATTCTAACACCAACGCTTGTGTGCTGGCAGAGTACTATGCTGCAAAGAACTACGGCGTGCAGGTTATCGGTTGTCCCAAGACCATTGACGGTGACCTGAAGAATGATCAGATTGAAACCTCTTTCGGTTTCGATACCGCTTGCAAGACCTATTCAGAGCTTATCGGTAACATTGAGCGTGACTGTAACTCAGCCCGTAAGTATTGGCATTTCATCAAGGTGATGGGTCGCTCGGCTTCTCATATTGCTTTGGAATGCGCTCTCCAGACACAGCCAAACATCTGTCTGATTTCTGAAGAGATCGAAGAGAAAGCAATGAGCCTCGACGATATCGTAGAATACATTGCCAATGCAGTGGCTGTGCGTGCTGCTGACGGCAACAACTTCGGCACAGTGATTATTCCTGAAGGCGTTATCGAATTCATCCCAGCTATTAAGAAGCTCATTTCTCAGCTGAACGACGTGCTGGCTTTGCCTGAAGCCAAGGAGATTAGCCGCGATGAGCAGGTAGACTTCGCTAAGAGTCATCTGACTAGTGAGAACCTCGCTGTGTTCAATAGCCTGCCCGTAGGCGTAGCTCGCCAGCTGGCACTTGACCGTGACCCCCACGGAAATGTTCAGGTATCGCTCATTGAAACGGAGAAGTTGCTGTCTACTATGGTAGCTCAGAAGTTGGAAAAGATGAAGAAAGAAGGCAAGTACACTGGCAAGTTCGGTACTCAGCACCACTTCTTCGGTTACGAAGGCCGCTGTGCTGCTCCTTCTAATTTCGATGCTGACTACTGCTATGCTCTGGGTACCAGTGCTGCTCAGTTGATTGCAGCTGGCAAGACTGGTTACATGGCAATTGTGAAGAACACAACAGCTCCTGCCGACGAGTGGAAAGCAGGCGGTGTGCCCATCACAATGATGATGAACATGGAGAAGCGTGCTGGCGAGATGAAGCCTGTGATCCGCAAAGCTCTTGTAGAATTGGACGGCAAGCCCTTCAAGACCTTTGCTGCTCAGCGCGACCGTTGGGCTCGTGAAACCGCATACGTCTATCCCGGTCCTATTCAGTACTGGGGTCCCACAGAGGTTTGCGACCAGCCTACAAAGACATTGGCTCTTGAGCAGAGCAAATAATGCCGAGAAATCATTCTAATTATACTACATCGCGAAGTCAGGCGGGAGGAAAAAGACCACGTCTGACTTCGCCTGTTCGTAAAAAGAAGCCTGGCTTTTTTGTACGATTACTCCGTCATGTCCCAAGCTGGGTATGGTGGATGGGCGGCTTGTCTGTTGTTTCTGTCTATGCTGTATTCTTTTATTATCTCTTTGTGTCACCTTACGGTTTTCGCTGGCGAGCCCTTTATGGCGAGGTGAACTATCCTGAAGGCTACGATATCCACGGCATTGATGTGAGTCATTATCAGGGTGACATTGACTGGGAGGTGCTACGCAATCAAGGTACTATAGATGACTGTCCTGTCCGTTTTGTGATGATAAAGGCTACTGAGGGCACTACCAATGTAGATGATAAGTTCGAGAACAATTTCTTTCAGGCTCGCGAATATGGTTTTACTCGCGGTGCCTATCATTTCTATAGCACGCATTCGCCGGCTGCCGATCAGGCTCGTTTCTTTATCCAGAACGTGAAGTTAGAGAAAGGCGACCTGCCTCCCGTACTCGATGTAGAGCAGAAGCCTCAGCGTCAGAGTAAGGAAGATTTCAAACAAAGCGTGTTGGAATGGTTGCGTATTGTTGAGAATCATTATGGTGTGAAGCCCATCCTTTACACCTATTATAAATTTAAGATGGAGAACCTGGACGACTCGGTGTTTGAGCAATATCCATACTGGATTGCCCACTATTATGTGGACAGTGTGGAATACCAAGGTGCATGGAAATTCTGGCAACACACCGATGCGGGTAGCCTGCCAGGAATCAAGGGGCCTGTGGACTTCAACATATATAACGGGTCGTATTATGACTTACGCCAGTTGACTATTGGCAGTCAGGAAACAATAGGCATAGATGCTTACCGCGAAAATTGATGTATATAGTATTATCTTATGGATTATCAAGCAATTATAGACAAGTATTATCCAGACTCTGACACATTGAAGGCTTTGCTTTTGAAGCATTCGCAACAGGTTGCAGACCGATGTCTGAAGGTTGCCGACTCGCATCCAGAGCTTGGACTTGACCGTCAGTTCCTCGTTGAAGCTGCCATGCTTCATGATATTGGCATTCGCTGGTGCCATGCACCAAATATCTATTGTGAAGGGGATGAGCCTTATATCCGACATGGACTGATAGGTGGTAAGATACTGAGAGAAGAAGGACTGCCACGTCATGCGCGTGTATGCGAACGGCATACAGGCACAGGATTGACCAGAGATCAGATTATTCGGCAGCAATTGCCTTTGCCAGATATGGATTTCTGTCCAGAGACTATAGAGGAAGAGTTGGTTTGCTATGCAGACAAGTTTTATTCCAAATCACGCCCCGACCGTGTGCTTACAGTTGACGAAACAGCTAAAAGTCTGGAGAAGTTTGGTCCAGAAGGCGTAGAAAAGTTCCTTGCATGGGCTAAAAAGTTTGAATAAATGCGAAAATAGCGGCATTATTCATTTTTTATTTGTACTTTTGCATCGTGAAACGCAAATCGGTCATATTTTTAATGCTTTCCGTCTTCTTTTATATGCTGGCGGGAATACCTTCAACACCACGTCAGGATAACTTGAAGACGTTGCGTGTTGATTCTTTGGTACAGGCCGATTCCATCCCGTGGGATTCCATTCTGACTAATTTTATCCCGACAGATTCCATCCCGATGGACACACTGCTTTCTGACACAGTCTTGTCGAAAGATGCTCATCAGGCAGCAGCAGCTTTGAAACGTGATACATCCATGATGGATTCACTGGAACTGGCCATCTATCTGCATAATAAAGCCGTTGACGATTCTTTAGCACTCGACAGTATCAACCGTGAGAGGAAACATGGTATTGACTCGCCTGTTGAGTTCTCGGCAAACGATTCACTGCTCTATGAGGCTGGTCGCGGTATGGCTTTCCTTTATGGCGACTCCCACGTGAAATACCAGAATATGGACTTGAAGAGTGAGCACATCTATCTCAGTCTTGACTCTTCATTGGTTCATGCCACGGGTGCTCGCGATACAACAACGGGCAAACTTTTCGGCAACCCCGTGTTCGAGATGGGTAGCGATACCTATCAGAGCGATACGATGGCATTTAATTTCAAGACGAAGAAAGGCTTTATTCAGCAAGTATATACTGAGCAACAAGAGGGGTTCCTTACCAGCCAGCTCTCCAAGCGAGGTGCTAACGGCGAACTCTATCTGCAGCATGGAAAATACACCACCTGCGACGAGCCACATCCTGACTTCTACTTGGCTCTCTCGCGAGCAAAGGTGCGCCCGGGCAAAGATGTTGTCTTCGGACCTGCCTATCTTGTGGTGTGCGACGTACCCCTGCCTTTTGCTATCCCATACGGTTTCTTCCCCTTCACCAAGAGCTATAGCAGCGGTTTCATTATGCCCACCTATGGAGATGAGACTGAACGAGGTTTCTATCTGCGTGACGGCGGTTACTATTTTGCCATCAGCGACAAGATGGACCTGAAGCTCATCGGAGAAATCTTTACTAAAGGCTCATGGGGTATCAGCGGAGCATCGAATTACCGTAAGCGCTATCGTTACAGCGGTTCTGTCTATGCCAGTTACCAGAACTCAGTGACTGGCGAGAAGAATTTGCCAGACTACTCAAAGACTACCAGTTTCAAGATACAATGGAGTCATCGTCAGGATGCGAAAGCCAATCCTTATTCAAATCTCTCGGCATCGGTGAACTTTGCCACCAGCAGCTATGAGCGCAACAACCTGACTTCGATGTACAATCCACAAACGATGACACAGTCAACGCGTACGTCATCTGTCAGCTACAGTACTTCGTTCTCAAGTATTGGAATGAGCCTGAGCACAACGATGAACGTGAACCAGAATATGCGTGACTCAACCATTGCGATGACGATGCCCGATTTAAATATCTCCATCTCGCGCTTTTATCCCTTCAAGCGTAAGCAGATGGTGGGTAAGCAGCGTTGGTATGAGAAGATTTCAATGTCTTACACAGGTCATTTCAGCAACTCCATCTCTACGAAGGAAGACAAGCTGATGCACTCGAACCTGATTAAGGACTGGCGTAACGGTATGCAGCACTCTATTCCAATTAGTGCAAACTTCACGGTTCTCAACTATATCAACCTCACGGCATCGTTTAACTTTACCGACCGAACCTATTCCAATAAGATTATGCGATCTTGGGACGGTACAAAGGAACAGAGCGACACGATATACGGCTTCTATAATGTCTACAATTGGAATATGTCGCTGGCAGCATCTACCAAGCTGTATGGATTCCTTACGCCCCCAAGCAAATTCCTTGGAGGTAAGATCCAGACCATCCGCCACGTGTTCACACCACAGGTTAGCCTGAGCTATGCGCCAGACTTCAGTGCGTCGCGTTATGGGTATTATGATACCTATCAGAAGACTGACAGTCAGGGCAACGTGACTTTGGTAGAGTATTCGCCTTATCAAAATTCCCTTTACGGCGTACCCGGCAAGGGCAAGACGGGTAGCATTTCGTTTGACGTGTCAAATAATCTGGAAATGAAGTTGCGCACGGCTAACGACTCTGTGAAGAAAATCAGTCTGATTGACGAGTTTGGTGCCTCGATGTCGTATAATATGGCTGCAAGCGTGCGCCCGTGGAGTGATTTGTCTACCCGCATACGTCTGAAGTTGACTAAGAGCTACACATTTAATATGAGTGCCATCTTTGCAAGTTATGTCTATGAGGCAGACTCCGTAGGGGCAACGCCAAGGGTAAGCGAGCATACCACTTATTGGGAAAAGGGAAAGATAGGCCGTTTCCAGGGTATGTCACAGAATCTATCATATACGATTTCCAACGAGAAAATCTCTAAAATCATCAGATGGCTCAAGGGAGAGCGCGATGACAAGAACAAGGGAAGGGACAACGAGAGCGAAGCCGACAACAGAGAAGACGAACATGACGTAGAATCCAACATAGACACTGAAATGGAAAAAGCCAAACACGGTGCGAAGAAAAAGAACGCAGGTATGGCAGAGACCGATGATGACGGCTATATGAAGTTTTCGCTCCCCTGGTCGCTTAGTTTCGGCTATGGTATCACCATGCGTGAGGATACGGATGTGAAGAAGTTCAACTACAACACGATGCGCTATCCCTATAAGTTCACCCAGAATCTGAACATGAGCGGTAACATACGACTCAGTGACGGATGGAACATTTCATTCACGTCTGGCTATGATTTCGAGAACAAGAAAATTTCAATGACAACGGCATCACTGTCGCGTGACTTGCATTGCTTCAATATGTCGTGCTCAGTGGTATTGTCACCATATACCAGCTACAATTTCTCGTTCCGTTGTAACGCTTCAACGCTTACTGATGCCTTGAAATATGATAAGCGTAGCGGTTATAGTAATTCGGTGCAGTGGTATTGATTAAAGTGGTGCAAATCATAACTATGCCATTTACGATGCGTAAGTATGCCACTTACGAAAAAAAGTAAGCCACTTACGAAAAAAAGTAAGCCACTTACGAAAAAAAGTAAGCCACTTACGATGCGTAAGTATGCCACTTACGATTTCTAATGCCTGTTTGCAATATTTGTTCTTGCCAGTATGTCAAGGTGTTCTTGTTCACCTACAACCCATAGGATATCGCCCTCTTCAAATTTTCGGGTAGGAGAAACGGATGACAGGTTTTCTTTTCCTTCCTCCATTCCAACCACCATGCAGTTGTAACGATTGCGGATGCCGCTCTCTTCCAGTGTCTTGCCTACAAAAGGACTATTATCGCCAACAATGATCTGGCGAAGCTTCATCTCTCGTTTCTCCAGTTCCAAGTCTTCGCCCAATACTTCTTTCTCCAAGGCTTGATGGAATTTCGTCAACTGGTCATCACTGCCAATGGCTTGAAGTTTGTCGCCAGGAAAGATAATATAGTCACCGTCAGGTATGTTCATCCTGAATCCACCTCGCATAATGCTACTGATATGAACACCATACTTCCGTCCAAGGTTCAGTTGTCTTAATGTCTTTCCCATCCATTTTGAGTTGAAAGGCACGTCGAAGTCTGCAATATGGATGTCTCTGTCAAGCAGTTTCCCTTCATAAAGCGGTTTCTTCTTGCCTCTGACCTGAGCCTCGATGTCGCGTGAACGCAGGTTGTTGATGAAGAGACGCTCTAAAAGAATACTGCGCCGCTTGATGGTTCTTGACATGATAATGAGGATAACGGCCACGAAGCCGATAGTAATCAAAAGGGCAGGCCCGAAATTCGTCAGATGATGTACCACATAGAACACGAAGTTCACAGCTATCAATATACGGAAAAGAATGGTGGATATCAGTGGCAGACGGTTGTGATTGCTTTCTTTCCACAATGCCTTGAACTCTTCGCTATGATTCTTTTTCATCACCATAGCACGCAGGAATGGGGCTATCAGCACTATGGTAGTGAAGCCCGTGATAGTATGTCCGTACCATTTCTCGTGCGTCAGGTGAACCATGAATGGGTGGAAGAATGTAAGCATCATCACCACTACGGCAGTAGAAAGGATGGAGTAGACAACGGTATTGACCGCCATTTGCATAAGCAAGCGTTTCCACTTGCTTTTTTCTGTCGTGTTGGGATGGCTCATTGACAAATGGTTGAGCATCTTGATGAATCGCGAAGGCAGATGTGGCTCCAACGCATTATAAACCGGTGTGGCAAGCCGTATCATGTAAGGTGTGAGGAAAGTCGTTATGACGGATACGGCCACCACCACCGGATATAGGAAATCACCGATGACCCCCAAGGAGAGTCCCAATGAAGCAATGATAAAAGAAAACTCACCAATCTGAGCCATAGAGAAGCCACAACGCATAGCCGACTTCAGCGATTCGCCTCCTAACATAAACGAGAAAGTGCCAAAGAGGCATTGACCTACGATAATGGTCATCACAATGACGAAGATTGGCAGCGCATAGTCAACCAGTATCTGCGGATCTACCAGCATACCTACCGACACAAAGAAAATGGCACCAAACAGATTCTTGACAGGTTCCACCAGTTTTTCTATACGTTCGGCTTCTATGGTCTCAGCCAATATGCTACCCATGATGAAGGCACCGAAAGCCGAGGAAAAACCAACCTTTGTGGAAAACACCGCCATTGCACAGCAAAGACCTAACGACACAATCAGCAGTACCTCGCTGTTGATAAGCTTACGAACACGACGAAGGAATATTGGAACTGCGAATATTCCCACTACCAACCACAGTACCAGAAAGAAGCCAATCTTCATCACAGAACCTACCATCTGGCCGCCATCGGGATTGTTGCCACCAGCAATAGCACTTAGCATCACCATCATGACAATAGCCAGAATATCCTCTAATATCAGCACACTCATCACAAGTCCTGCAAACTGCTGTTGGCGAAGCCCCATATCATCAAATGCCTTATATATAATAGTGGTGGAACTCATGGCCAGCATTCCTCCTAAGAAGATGCAGTTCATGCGTGACCATCCAAATGCTTGGCCGACGATGATGCCCAGCAACGACATAGAGAAGATAATGCTGATGACGGAGATGACAGGCGACGCTCCCATCTTCAGTATCTTCTTAAAAGAAAAGTCCAATCCAAGGGAGAAAAGGAGAAACATTACTCCAATGTCTGCCCATAAATGGATGTTCGACATATCTATTACCGATGCGGTATAGGGCATGTGGGGCGACACGAGGAAGCCTGCTACAATATAGCCAAGCACAAGTGGCTGTTTAAGTTTCTTAAACACCAGCGTTACTACTCCTGCCACGATTAGTATCAGGGCCAGGTCTTGTATAAGTGCAGGAAGTTCAGACATGTCTATGAGTTGAAGTCAGCAGTGAGTTCGCAAATTTTTATGATTACCTGTTGTGCCTTTTCCATCGACTGAACAGGAACAAACTCATAAGGTCCGTGAAAGTTGATGCCGCCGGCAAAGATGTTAGGGCAGGGAAGGCCTTTGAATGACAGTTGTGCGCCGTCTGTTCCTCCGCGTATGGGCTTCACTTTCGGTGCAACGCCCACTTCCTGCATAGCTTTCAATACTATGTCTATGACATGCATCTGCGGGTCAATCTTTTCCTTCATGTTATAGTATTGGTCAGTGAGTTCCACACTCACTGTGCCTTCGCCATATTTCCTGTTCATCTGCTCTACAGCATTCTTGATGAAACGCTTGCGTGCCTCGAACTTTTCGCGGTCATGGTCACGGATGATATACGACAGTTTGGCCTGCTCGGTCTGCGTCTGAATACCTGTCAGATGATAGAATCCCTGATAGCCTTCTGTCGTCTCAGGTCGCTCGTCAGAGGGAAGCAGACCTACAAATTCTGCAGCAAGGAGACTGGCGTTAATCATTTTTCCTTTCGCATAGCCTGGATGTACGCTTACGCCCTTGATGGTTATCTTTGCAGAGGCTGCGTTAAAGTTCTCGTATTCCAGTTCACCTACGTCGCCACCATCCATTGTATAAGCCCATTCACATCCGAACTTGTCCACGTCAAAATGGTGGGCACCCATGCCAATCTCTTCGTCTGGGTTGAAAGCCACACGAATCTTGCCGTGCTTAATCTCTTTGTGTTCCTTCAAGTACGCCATAGCCTGGACTATTTCTGCTATGCCTGCTTTGTCATCGGCACCTAACAAGGTATGTCCGTCAGTAACAATAAGGTCTTCACCGATATGCTGTAGCAGTTCCGGAAACTTCCTTGGTGAGAGCATGATCCCTTCCGACAGTTCGATATCTCCACCACTATAGTGGTTCACGATACGAGGATTGACATTGGCACCAGAGCAGTCAGGGCTGGTGTCATAATGTGAGATAAAACCAATGACAGGAACCTTTCCTTTCACGTTGGCTGGCAGCGTGGCATAGATATAGCCTTGCTCGTTGAGTGTTACGTCTTCCAGCCCTTCACGCTCCAACTCGTTTTTCAGATAGCGTGCAAACACCAATTGTTTCTCTGTGCTTGGAACATACTCGCTGTCTTCACTTGATTGTGTGTCGAACTTAGTATAATTAAGAAATCTTTCTATGATGTCCATGATGATCGTTCTTGTTAGTTTCTTTTCTCCTTGATGATACCGTGGCGGTATGCATAAAGTAAATCCTTGAGTTCTTCTATTTGATTACGTAATTCTTTTCCCTTGTCAGTATCGGCAACAAGCATACGATGAGAAGACATTTCTACAATCAATGTCGTTGATTTGATGTCAGTACCTCGGATGATAGCATCTTGGGCACTTGTAAACGGTTCGTGCTGAACAAGTTGGAATCCTCTACTATGATACACGAGTGTATAGCCGGCTATACCCGTCTCTTTGTGATAGGCTTCAGAGAAGCCGCCATCGATAACCATCAAACGCCCGCCAGCCTTGATCGGATTCTCTCCTTTTGATGCATGGATAGGAACGTGACCGTTGATGATGTGACGATTAGAACCTGCTACGCCAAAAGCATCCAATATACGGTCGCATACTTCTGAGGAATCGCGTAATTTAAAATAGTTGCCTTTCTCTTCGTGATAGGTATCCTTGTCAGTCAGGAAATAGCGTTCGAAAGTGGCCATCTTCGATTTGTCGAATAGGGGAGAATCCTTGCCGCACCAAAGATAAAGGAAGTAGTCTTTGGCGTAGGCCTTCTGGTCGGCAGGCGTATCATTCTGGAATGCGGAACGGATGGTCTGACCTATGATGTCCATCAATTCCCGTCCACTATAATTCTTGCCCATAATCGCAACTTCTTTCAGTGTACCATCGTCATTCAGGGGAATGGATGCATGGAACAGCAGGTTCTGGTTACAGATGGTGTACATACATCCGTGACTCAGAATAGTGCGTATATGCTTGCGCAGTTTTTCGCTCACCCGGAAAGAATGGTGAAGCTTATACATCAGGGCGTTTTCCTCAGGTGTTAACTCTGAAGGATTACTGGCAATGACCGTGGGGAAATGACATGACATCATCGGATATTTCACACTATCGATAACACAGACTTGCTCTGCAAAATCAATGCTTTCTATCAGATTACGGCCTTCCATCTGCCATTCTGGACGGCGATGGAATATCTGTGCCTCAGTCTTAAACTGAAGAACCGATATTGCCTTATGCATCTTGGCAATAAGATGACGGGTCTTCTCATCCATCTTGCCATCATCTTTCAATAGCTTTGGCTCGAATTCTTCGCAAGGATCGTCACCATAGGTTTCAAGAGCAAACGTAGCTAATGGAACAAGATTGATACCGTAGCCCTCTTCAAGTGTAGCTAAGTTGGCATAGCGGAGCGACAGACGTAAGACGTTACAGATGCAAGCATCATTGCCTGCTGCTGCACCCATCCAGAGAATATCGTGGTTGCCCCACTGAATATCCCATGAATGATACTGGCGAAGGGTGTCAAGTATGACATGTGCGCCGGGGCCACGATCAAAGATGTCGCCCAAGATATGCAGCTGATCAATGGCCAGACGCTGAATCACATTACAGATTGCAATAATGAAGTCATCGGCACGACCTGTTGAGATGATAGTGTCCACAATAACTGCCACGTATGCCGCCTTGTCCTGGTCATCCGTATGTTCATGAAGCAGTTCCTCTATGATATAGGAAAACTCATCCGGCAAGTTCTTGCGGACTTTTGAACGTGTGTATTTACTGGACACTTCACGACATACTCGAACTAACTGGTGTATCGTGATACGATACCAATCATCCAGATCTTCTTCAGCTGCCTTGATGAGTTCTAATTTGTGTTCTGGATAGTAAATCAGGGTGCAAAGCTCTTTCTTCTCGCTTTCACGAATGGTGTTCCCAAATATCTCGTTTACCTTTCGCTTGATATTTCCTGACGCATTCTTCAATATATGGATAAAAGCCTCATGCTCTCCATGAAGGTCGGCGAGAAAATGCTCTGTACCTTTGGGAAGATTCAGGATAGCTTCCAGATTGATGATTTCACTCGCTGCGTCTGCTATCGTAGGATAAGTGTTTGACAAAAGATGAAGGTAACGTAAATCGGTATTCATAGTTGCAGATGGTTATAGATTTCTTTTCTTAGTTTGCGTGTCACTCTGTCTTCTATAGGCAGACAAGGCATGAATCCTTGATCAAGTTGAAAAATTTCTTCTTCTAAGTACAGAAGACTTTTAAACAGAGGCAGGCTTTTATCGGCTTCCAGTTTTTTCAGGAGTTTGTCTTCGTCTAATGATTTCTCGTAAAGCGACTCAAAAAGAGTACACAGCTTTAATATAGTCAGTCCATTACTTCGAATATCGCTGACTTGTAAAGCAATGTCCGTTTTGTAAGAAACTGTTGGCACCTGATAATTATCGGGTAGATAACAGGCTGTCTTTTGATATGGCGGTGCTTTGATGCCAAGCAGTTGAAGTCCCTTGTTTACAAGAAAGAGTATCCCCTCTAATTCCGCATATATAAATAAGGTGTGGAAATTAATGTTGTCAGTATCAATGGACAAACCTTCAATCCAGCGCTTATCACCACAAAGTCCTACCTTGAGAATAGCAGATAGTGCCTGCAGGGTAGTTTCATCCATGAGAGTTAGCGGATTGGAATCCATCACTTTCTGGTATACATACGCCGTCTTGATGGCCATCTCTTCGAAGTTGGTGGTCTTGGTAATCAGCGGGTTGCGGATTATTTCTACCCGATTGATGCCTTGACAATGCAGACGTTCTGCTTCCATTGGACTTCTGGCAATCACGGCATAATATGGCTGATGGTCATTAAATGGGGTGCCACAGGGCGAGACAACCTGTCTGTAATCCGTGGTTCCCTTTGTTTCTCCATATAGATGAACGATGTCTGGATGCCAATCCTTGCACTTTTTCCTGAAGGCAACAGGACTGTCGGCCATCTCTGACTCTACTCGCTGTGACATTGCTTCAGCCAGCAATGTCACATAACGAGAAGTCAGGGTGTCTCCTTTTTGAAAAACGTGCAGGACTTTTATCATAACTCGTCACTCGTATAGCCAATGGGGAACGGACGGCAGTTGTATTGTGAAGCCATAATCTCGCCGTAGGCACCAGCACTGCGTATGGCAAGTAAATCGCCACGCTTAGCACCATTAATATCAACCTGTTTGGCAAAGACATCGCTGGATTCACAGATAGGACCAACAACATCGTATGCCTCAACTGGCATATCACTTGAGATATTCTCTATCTTATGGTATGCTTGATATAGGGCCGGACGGATAAGGTCTGTCATACCGGCATCAACAATGCAAAACTTCTTGGTGGCACCTTCCTTGATGTAAAGCGTGCGAGTAATCAGCGAACCCATTTGAGCTACGACAGCACGTCCCAACTCAAAGTGAAGCGTCTGACCTGAGCGCAACTTCAGACGCTTGGCATAGGTATCAAAATACGACTTGAAATCTGGTATGGATACGCGGTTGGGGTGCTGGTAGTCAACACCTAATCCACCACCCACGTTAATACTCTTCAACACGATATGATGGCATTCCAACTGGTCTTGTAAATCGTTGATGCGATTACAGAGTGCTTGGAAGTCGCCCATGTCGAGTATCTGTGAGCCAATATGGAAGTGTAGGCCTACGAAATTGACGTGTTTCATCCCGTTAGCCTGCTCGATGATGGATTCCATATCGCGCATAGCAATGCCAAACTTATTCTCTGCCAATCCGGTTGTAATGTTTGCATGAGTGTGAGCTCCTACATCAGGATTGATGCGGAAAGCCACGTTAGCAACTACATTCTTGGCTTCTGCCAACTGATTGATGACCTCCAGCTCAGGCACACTTTCTACATTGAAGCACTGAATACCAGCATCAAGACCAAGATTTATTTCCCAGTCGCTCTTTCCTACACCAGCATAGACTATCTTTGATGCGGGGAAACCTGCTCTTAGTGAGGCTTCAATCTCACCACCACTCACACAGTCAGCTCCAAGTCCTGCCTGGCGAATAGCTTTAAGTACGTTTAAGTTTGCATTTGCCTTGACAGCATAATGCACACAGAACCCTTCGTGTTTGTTGGCTTCATCATTAATGGCCTGCAACGTCTTGCGGAGCAAGTCCATATCGTAATAGTAGAAAGGAGTTCTAATGGTGGCGAACTTCTCTAAGGGGAATTGCCCTTTCATCGATTGTCTTATTTAAAAAGGTTGTCACTAAGGCTCTGCAAAGCACGTTTCTTGTCTTCCTCGCGGATAAGGAACGAAATGTTGTAGTTAGAACCTCCGTATGAAATCATTCGAACAGGAATATCCTTCATGGCATCCATCACTTTTGTTTCAAAGCCTACGTTCTGCCAATCGAGGTCACCAACCACACAGATGATGCACATACTGGTGTCAACAGTGACAGTACCATATTTCTTCAGTTCATCCATGATTTCACCCAGATGTGATGAGTTGTCGATACTCATAGAAACGCCAACCTCGGATGTGCATACCATATCGATAGGTGTTTGATAGCTCTCGAAGATTTCAAACACTTTACGCAGGAAGCCAGTTGCCAGAAGCATACGTGAAGACTTGATTTTAATAGCGGTAATGTTGTCCTTTGCAGCTACGGCCTTAATCTTTCCGTATTCGGTGGCATTTGAGATTGTAGTGCCTTCTGCATCAGGATCCATCGTGTTCAACAGACGGACAGGGATGCCTGCATACTTGGCAGGCTGCACACATGTGGGATGAAGAATCTTTGCACCGAAATATGCCAACTCGGCTGCCTCTTCAAACTGCAGTTGATGTACAGGCTGTGTATGGTCTACCACGCGTGGGTCGTTATTGTGCATACCGTCAATGTCTGTCCAAATCTGGATCTCTTCAGCATTCAATGCAGCACCAATAAGAGAAGCGGTGTAGTCAGAACCGCCACGTTGGAGGTTGTCTATCTCTCCATAGGCATTCCGACAAATGAATCCCTGAGTGATGTATACCTGTGCACCTGGGTTTTGTTCCATCTGTGCTGCCAGTTTTTCTTTGATATAAACGGGATCTGGCTCTGCGTTCTTGTCGGTACGCATGAAATCGAGTGCATTAAGCAGAACTGCATTGATGCCTATTTCCTTCATGTAGTTTGCCACCATGTTGGTTGACATCATCTCACCCTGGGCAACAATGGTCTTCTCTTCGAACGAAGTGAAGAGTTCCTTTGTGAAAGAGCGCAGGAAATTGAACTCGTCACGAAGGAATTCTGCTGTTTGCGTACGAATCTCTTCCTTGGTATAGAGTTCCTCAAGGTGTTTCATGTATTTACGTTCCAGATTGTTGATGACTTCGTTTGCGCCATCTGGATTCTTCTTGTAAAGATAATCAGAAATCTCAACAAGAGAGTTCGTTGTTCCCGACATAGCCGACAGAACGACAAAAACAGGTTCTCCTGACTTCGTGACTAATGAAGTCACCTCTTTCATTCTTTGCGGTGTACCTACTGAGGTACCACCAAATTTCATTACCTTCATTTTATTTTGCTTTTTATGTTTACTTCCAATTATCGTCTTCTTCTATTAAAATCTTGTTGTAATTGTTTGTCACATCCTCAAGATGCTCATTATGGCAACGATATACAATGCCGGGATACTTTTCGAGGAGTGGCATGTTATGAGTTGTCATAAGAACAGCTGTACCCGTTTGAGATATCTGACGCAACAATTGCATGATGCCATCGGCTGTCTCTGGATCAAGATTGGCTGTAGGTTCATCGGCAACTATCAACTGAGGCGAATTAAGGATGGCTCGCGCAATCGCTACTCGCTGTCGTTCACCGCCAGACAATTCATGTGGTTTCTTGTCTTTCTTATCAAGCATCCCCACATCTGTCAATACCTTTGCGATGCGCTCCTGGATTTCTTCTTTCTTCTTCCAGCCTGTAGCTTTCAATACGAATTCCAGATTTTTCAAGACCGATCTGTCTGCCAGTAATTGAAAGTCCTGAAAGACTACACCCATTTGTCGTCTTAGAGATGGTATGTTTCTAAGTCTGAGAGACAACATATTATTTCCTAACACCATAGCCTCTTCACCCTCATCAATAAATATTTCTGCATATATAGTCTTCAAAAGCGTGCTTTTTCCAGAGCCTACTTTACCTATTACATATACGAATTCTCCATCTCCAACATGGAAATTAACGTCTCTTAGAACGGGAATGCCGTCTTTCTGACAGACTAAAACATTTTTGTATTCGATCAACATCTACTAGTAAATAAAAAAGAATATGACAAATTACTTCATTTCTCCCGCAGCCTTTGCTTTGCGACGCTTAGCATCCCATTCCGGATCGTGTCGTCTATGAAGTTCTTCAGCAATGTCTTCAATGCGCAAGCCTTTGCTTGTCAGTAACACCAACAAATGGTATACTAAATCTGATGACTCATATACGAGATGCTCCTTATCGCCATTCGTTGCCTCTATCACCGTCTCAAGTGCTTCTTCGCCAACTTTCTGAGCCATTTTGTTGACACCGTCGCGGAACAGTTTCGTAGTATAGCTGCCTTCAGGCATTTCCTGATAGCGTTTCTCGATGAAATCCTGTAGCTCAGACAAGAAATTGATGGCTGGCTTCTGGTTGCTTTCGCCCCAGCAGGTATCAGTACCCTTGTGGCAAGTAGGCCCTATTGGGTGAACCCTTACGAGTAGAGTGTCGTTATCGCAATCGATAGCCATACTGACCAGATTCAGATAGTTACCGCTTGTTTCTCCCTTAGTCCAAAGCGTCTGTCGCGTGCGGCTCCAGAATGTCACTTTGCCTGTCTCTAAAGTTTTCTGATAGGCTTCCTGATTCATAAAGCCAAGCATCAGCACATTCTTGGTGTCTGCATCTTGTATGATGGCTGGCACCAAACCACCCATTTTTTCAAAATCTATCGTCATAGTCTTACGTTTATTCCTTCTTGTGTCAAATATTGTTTTAATTCTGGTATGGGGATTTCTCCAAAGTGAAACACGCTGGCAGCCAATGCAGCGTCGGCATGTCCTTGCAGGAACACATCCCTGAAATGCTCTTTCTTTCCTGCACCTCCACTGGCAATGATTGGTATGATGAGATTGTCGGCTAATTGTGCAAGGGCTTCGTTAGCATATCCATTCTTCACACCGTCGTGGTTCATGCTTGTAAATAGTATCTCGCCAGCTCCACGCTCCTGAGCTTCATGTGCCCACTCAAACAGGCCTCGCTCAGTACGCTCTCGTCCACCTTTGAGGTAGCAATGCCATCCGTCTGGGTCGAGACGCGCATCAATGGCTACCACGCACACCTGAGAACCGAAACGGTTGGACACCTCTTCTATTAAATGAGGATTACGCAAGGCTGCACTGTTGATGCTCACCTTGTCGGCACCGGCATAGAGCATCCGCTCTACATCAGCCAGTTCGTTAATGCCTCCTCCTACAGTAAAAGGGATGCTTAACTGCTGTGCTACTTTCGTAACCATCGTCGTGAAAGTTTTACGTCCCTCGAAACTGGCAGTAATGTCCAGGAAAACCAACTCGTCGGCACCTGCCTGACTATAGGCTTTGCCTAACTCTATTGGGTCTCCCGCACTCCTTAGTTGTACGAAATTGATTCCTTTTACGGTCTCTCCGTCCTTAACGTCTAAGCACGGTATGATGCGTTTTGCCAGTCCCATAGTTCTTTCAGATTAATACGTCCCTCGTATATTGCTTTTCCAAACACTACAGCAGGGATGCCTGCTGCTTCCAGTTCCTTGATGTCATCCATAGAGCTGACGCCACCGCTTGCTATCAAGTGTAAATGGGGATAGGTTTCCATTACGGATTGATACAATGGGATGGCAGGTCCACTGAGAGTGCCGTCTTTGGATATTTCTGTACAGAGCACATTCTTAATGCCCATGTCGACATAATGCTTCAGGAAGGGGAGTAGTTCCTGTCTGGAATCTTCCTTCCATCCATTGATGCTGATGAAGCCTTTACGTACATCAGCTCCTAAGATAATACGCTCGGCTCCGTATTTCTTCAGCCACCGTTCCAGAAATTCTGGATTCGTTACTGCGACAGAACCCACAGTCACCATAGAGGAACCTGCCTCAAAAGCTTTGCCTATATCATCGTCGGTCTTGATGCCGCCACCAAAATCTATTGTCAATGATGTATCGGAAGATATTCGGCTGAGTATCTTGTCGTTGACAATATGGCGTGATTTCGCACCGTCCAAGTCAACTACATGAAGTCTGCGATAGCCTATTTGCTCAAACTGCCGAGCCATCTCCAAAGGGTCTCCATAGACCGTCTTCTGATCATAGTCGCCTTTGGTCAGCCTGACGCAACTGCCGTCAATGATATCTATTGCAGGTATTAGCTCTATCATAATTCCAGGAAGTTTTTGATGATACGTTCGCCAACGCTTCCGCTTTTCTCCGGATGGAACTGCGTGGCATAGAAGTTGTCTTTATGCAAAGCGGCGGAATAGGGTAGAATATAGTCGGCTACAGCAATGGTCTCAGGACATAGTGGAACATAATAGCTGTGTACAAAATAGACATATTGAGACTCGATACCTTTCATCAGTTCTGATTTCGTGTCGTAAAGCATATTCCACCCCATGCAAGGCACTTTGTCCTCGTGTCGGGTGGGGGAGAAACGCCTGACTTCTGCATCAAAGATGCCCAGACAATCCACGTTGCCTTCTTCGGAGTGGCTGCATAGCAGCTGCTGTCCGATACAGATGCCCAATACCGGTTGTGTCAACGAACGGATGACCTGATCCAACTGATGCTCCCGCAGATAAGCCATTGCTCCGCTTGCCTCGCCCTGACCAGGGAACAGCACGCGGTCGGCTTGCCTTAACTGGCTGGCATCGTCAGTCAACAATGGTTCCACGCCCAATCTCCTCAGTGCGTTCATCACTGAGTAGATGTTGCCTGCATTATATTTGACTACTGCTACTTGCATCTGCTTATCAACTAAAAATGATTGTCTTGTTCTTGTAGGTCAATATCTTGCGCTGAATATGTTTGCTGACAGCACGAGACAGGACGATTTTCTCCAAGTCCTTGCCTTTTAGCACAAGACTCTCAGGCGTGTCCTTGTGAGTAATACGGGCAACGTCTTGTTCAATAATAGGGCCGGCATCCAACTCAGCCGTTACGTAATGGCTGGTGGCACCAATGATCTTCACACCGCGCTCCCAAGCCTGATGGTAGGGCTTTGCTCCAACGAACGCAGGGAGGAATGAATGGTGAATGTTGATGATGTGGTGAGGATAGGCGGCAATCATCTCGTCGCTAATAATCTGCATATAGCGAGCAAGGACAATGAAGGTGATGCCTTTCTCTTGCAGGAGTTTCATCTCAGCCTCTTCCACCTCGGCCTTGTTGGAATGGTCTTTCTTGATAGACCATACATAGTATGGAATGTCAAACTGCTCGGCAACATAACGCAGGTCTTCATGGTTGCTGATGATGCATGGGATGTCGCAAGCAAACTCACCTGCCTTCCAGCGGGCAAGTAAATCGTAAAGACAGTGGCTCATCTTTGATACGAAGATAGCCATTTGTGGACGCTTGTCGCTGAAATAGAGACTGAATTCTATCTGATAGCGCTGCTTGTAAAGGGTTTCGATATACTCTTTGATTTTCTCACGTGGTATAAGGAATGAATCGAGCTCCCACTGTACGCGCATGAAAAATATCCCATCCTGATGGTCTACATACTGATCCAGGTCAACAATGTTTCCTTTGTTGTCTGTAATGAATTTGGTAACTTCCGAAATAATGCCCTGTTGGTCTGGACAATGTAGAAGAAGAATAGCTGTTGGTTTCATTTTCCTGACATATAATCTTTATTTCAATGTGCAAAGTTACAAAAAAATATCATTACGGATGGCTTTTTCGCGTTTTTTTTATTGTTTCCACAAAAAAGTATGTCACTTGCGATGTCTAAGTATGTCACTTGCGATGTCTAAGTATGCCATTTACGATGTCTAAGTATGCCATTTACGATGCCTAAGTATGCCATTTACGATGACCGTAATGAAGGGAACATATAAAAATGGTCAAATTGTTGTGTTTTTTTCTATCAATTCGTACTGTAATTGCAATTTTTTTTGTATATTTGCAGAAAAATTGGAGACTATGGAAGCAAAACACGACGTGGAAAAGACTACGGAGAGCAGACCTTCTACCGTAAAGCTGGCTAAGAGTTCCGCATATCTTGACATGATTAGTCCACAGGTGCTCAATGATTTGCAAAAGAAGATTGTTGCTATCGTTGTGAATCAAAAGAAATACCTTGACAAGAACTATTCTGTCAAGCAGCTTTCCCTTGATATGGGCACTAACACACGTTATGTGTCGGCTACCATCAATATCTGTTTCAACATGAACTACACTTCCTTCATCAACAAATACAGGATAGAGGATGCAATGACGATTCTTAGGGATAAGAAATATCAGGATCTGCGCATTGAAGAGGTAAGTGATATGGTAGGGTTCTCTAACAGACAGTCGTTTTATACTTCCTTCTTCAAATTAACGGGTGTAACTCCCAAGGCGTATAAACGCTCCCACATGGTGTCGGACACTAAAACGAAACGAAAAAACAAATGACCAATCATTCATTTTGCTATTCTGATGAGCGATTTGCTGACATTCAGATGCTACGCTACCGCTTAAACGGCTTCGAGAATTTGTCACTTCAGCAAAAGCAACTCATCTATTATTTGTCTAAGGCTGCACTGTATGGTCGTGACATTACATTTGACCAGTTCGGCAGGTATAATCTTCGCATCAGAAAAGTCCTTGAGGTAATCTACAAAGACATGAGAATCCCTCGTGATAATCAGGATTTTCGCGAATTGACGGTTTACTTGAAGCGACTGTGGTTTTCGAGTGGTATTCATCACCACTACGGGTGCGACAAGTTCAAACCAGGTTTCTCCAGACAATTCTTCCACGAATGCCTTCAAACAGTTGACGCACGCCAGTTGCCTCTTGAAGAACGACAAACTGTCGAGGAACTGTTCAACGAGCTTGCACCTGTCATTTTTGACGAACAGATTCTGCCCAAGCGAGTCAATAAGGCAGACGGTGTTGACCTGATTACTACATCGGCTTGCAACTATTATCAAGGTGTCACTCAAGAGGAGGTGGAAAACTACTATTCTGCATTCAGCCAGCGTGATGAAAGCGAACCACCTTCCTATGGGTTGAATACCACATTAGTGAAAGAAAACGGAATCATTCGTGAGGAAGTATGGAGCGCAAACGGACGCTATTCCAACGCTATCAGGCACATCATTTTCTGGTTGGAGAAAGCTGCGAATGTAGCAGAAAACGACAAACAGAAAGATATAATAGAAACACTTGTAAATTATTATCAAACAGGAGATTTGCATTTATTTGATAAATATTCAATCAAATGGCTTCAAGAAGGAGATGCAAGAGTAGATTTCATCAACGGATTTATTGAGGTATATGGCGACCCGTTAGGTATTAAAGGTTCTTGGGAAGGGTTGGTGGAATATGTGGACTTGGAGGCCACTATACGTACACAAGCAATCAGTGACAACGCTCAGTGGTTTGAAGACCATTCTCCCGTTGACCCGCGATTCAAAAAAGCAATAGTAAGGGGCGTTTCTGCAAGGGTGATTTGCGCTGCAATGCTGGGCGGCGACGAATATCCTTCTACGGCAATAGGCATTAATTTGCCTAATGCGGATTGGATTCGTTCACAGTATGGTTCCAAAAGTATTACCATTAGTAACATTACGGATGCCTACAATAAGGCTGCTCACGGAAACGGATTCAGAGAAGAGTTCGTCAAAGAACAGAAAATGCTCGATTTTATCGCTAAATATAGTGATATTTGTGAAGATTTGCACACCGATCTTCATGAATGTCTGGGACACGGAAGCGGTCAGTTACTTCCAGGTACTTCACCTGATGCGCTCAAGTCGTACGGCAACGTGATAGAAGAGGCAAGGGCCGATTTGTTCGGACTTTACTATATAGCAGACGAAAAGTTGGTAGAGTTAGGATTACTTCCTGATAATGAAGCATATAAAGCCCAATACTTTACGTATATGTTGAATGGATGTATGACACAGTTGGCACGTATAGAATTGGGATGTCAGATTGAAGAGGCCCACATGAGAAACCGTGCATTGATTGCCAGATGGTGTCTTGAGCATTCACGACACATGAGACTGTCTGTCAAAAATGGACAGCATGAGCTGGAGATTGACGATTTTCAGGAGCTTCGACGGCTGATTGCTAAGCTGTTGGCAGAGATTCAGCGCATCAAGAGCGAAGGAGATTACGAGGCAGCGCGTCAACTTGTAGAGACCTACGCAGTGAATATCGACACAGATTTACATACGGAGGTATTGGAACGCTATCGCAAGCTGAACTTGGCTCCATATAAGGGATTCATCAACCCTTGGCTGTTGCCAGTCTTCGATGAAAGGGGGGAAATTGCAGATATACAAGTCAATTATTCAGAATCCTACGACCATCAAATGTTGAGATATAGTTCGGAATATTCTACATTAATATGAACATACAAGATGAAATAAAGGAAATAAAGCTGTCATTCAGGTTGATGATGGACGGAAAGGTGGCACAGTCAATGCGTGAGAAGGGACTTGACTACCATCTGAACTGGGGTGCCACGCTGCCCAGGCTGAAAGAAAAAGCCGATGAAATCGGCAAAAATTACGATTTGGCCATAGCTCTCTGGAAAGAGAACGTGCGCGAATGCAAAATATTGGCAACGATGATTATGCCAAATGAGCAGATGATGCCAGAAGTTGCTGATATCTGGATGGAGCAGACCCCCACCATAGAGATAGCCGAACAAGCTGCGTTCAACCTCTATCAACATCTGCCGTATGCTGCCGATATGGCATATCGGTGGCTGGCATCTGAGAACGACCAGACCCAAATGTGCGGATACCACATACTGACCAGGCTGTTTATGCAGAAGCAAGATCCCAACGAGCGAGGAATCAACGAATTCATCGATCAGGCACTTGTGGCATTGCAGTCTTCAAATCTGACGCTTCGCAAAGCCGCGATGCAAGCCATTATCCGCTTTGCCGATTTGAGTCTGATGCACAAGCGCATTGCTCACTCTGCTGTGTCGAGCATCGGCTTTGATTTCGTATAAAAGGGGTGAAAAAGAAAATCCGATTTAAAAAAAGCTATAAAAAAGCAAGAAACATTTTTGTGGTTTGCTTTTTTTTATATACCTTTGCAAGGCCAATTTGAATTAAAAAACAAAACTTTAAATAAAACACAAACAATTATGTCACAAATTACAGGACGCATTTCCCAGATTATTGGTCCCGTTATCGACGTGTATTTCGATACCAAAGGACTGGATGCCGAGAAAGTGCTGCCAAAAATTCACGAAGCCCTTCGTATCAACCGTGGCAACGGACAGGAACTCATTGTAGAGGTGCAGCAGCACATCGGTGAGGATACCGTTCGCTGTGTTGCTATGGACAATACCGATGGCTTGCAGCGTGGATTAGAGGCAATCCCTTTAGGCTCACCTATCCAGATGCCTGCAGGCGAACAGATTAAAGGCCGTATGCTTAACGTCATCGGCAAACCTATCGACGGTATGAAGGATTTGGACATGAAAGGTTCGTATCCTATTCATCGTGAGGCTCCTTCATTTGAGGAACTCTCTACCAAGAAGGAAATCCTTTCTACCGGTATCAAGGTGATCGACTTGCTGGAACCTTACATGAAAGGTGGTAAGATTGGTTTATTCGGTGGTGCCGGTGTAGGAAAGACGGTGCTCATCATGGAGCTGATCAACAACATTGCAAAGGGGCATAACGGATTCTCAGTGTTTGCAGGAGTAGGTGAGCGCACCCGTGAAGGCAACGACTTGATTCGTGAAATGATCGAGTCTGGCGTTATCCGCTACGGTGAGAAGTTCAAGGAAGCTATGGCTGAAGGCAAGTGGGATCTCTCACTTGTAGATCCAGAGGAGCTGAAAAAGAGCCAGGCAACGCTGGTTTACGGTCAGATGAACGAACCACCTGGTGCACGTGCTTCAGTGGCTCTGTCGGGTCTTACCGTTGCTGAAGGTTTCCGTGATGCTGGTGGAAAGGATGGCGGTGCAGCCGATATCCTGTTCTTTATCGACAATATCTTCCGTTTCACTCAGGCCGGTTCTGAGGTATCTGCTTTGCTTGGCCGTATGCCATCAGCCGTAGGTTATCAGCCTACACTGGCTTCAGAAATGGGTGCCATGCAAGAACGTATTACCTCTACGAAGACAGGTTCTATCACATCAGTACAGGCTGTTTATGTGCCAGCCGATGACTTGACAGACCCAGCTCCTGCTACTACGTTTACCCATCTGGACGCCACTACCGTGCTTGATCGAAAGATTGCCGAGCTTGGTATCTATCCTGCCGTGGATCCTCTAGGCTCTACTTCACGTATTCTCGACCCGCTGATTGTGGGTAAGGACCACTACGAGTGTGCTCAGCGCGTGAAGGAGATTCTGCAGCGTTACAAGGAGTTGCAGGATATCATCGCTATTCTGGGTATGGATGAGCTCTCTGATGAGGATAAGTTGACGGTGAACCGTGCACGTCGTGTACAGCGTTTCCTCAGTCAGCCGTTCTCTGTTGCTGAACAGTTTACTGGCCTTCCTGGTGTGATGGTGCCCATTGAAGACACTATCAAGGGCTTCAATGCCATTCTGGATGGTGAAGTCGACGACCTGCCCGAACAGGCATTCCTCAATGTAGGAACCATTGATGACGCTAAGGCTAAGGCAAAGAAGTTGCTGGAAGCAGCGAAAGGGTAGTGCTAAGTTCATAGTTCATAGATAAGAGTTATGTTGAAATTGAAGATAGTATCACCTGAAAAGGTGGAGTTCTCCGGAGAAGTAGAGAGTGTCAAGGTCCCAGGGACAATGGGGCAGTTTGAGATTCTCACCGACCACGCCCCCATCATCTCTACTTTGCAGAAGGGTATTGTGGAGTACGGTGGAAAGCAGTTGGCCATTCTTGGCGGATTTGTCGAGGTACAGAAGAACGAGGTCTCACTCTGTATTGAGAAGACCGAATAATGGAATACGTTCTATCGGTATTTCTCTTCACGCTGTTGGGTGTGACCTACGTGTTCGGTTATGACTTTGTCAAGCAGCATTCTGCAGAGCATCTGCCTCACTTTTGCCTTGCGATGACAGTCATCCGCCTCATCTTAGCGTCAACACTTGCCGGAATTATCATATTCTTCAAGGATAATAGAGAAGAAACCATCACGTTTGCCGTTATATATTTAATAATGTATTTGACTACGATGGTGGTGACACTGAAATTAAGACATTAAACAATATGTATCACATCAAACGACTGATTACTCTTGCGCTGCTTTTCATTGCGCTCTCGCCCTCTGTCAACGCTGAGGACTTCAGCGCCAAGGAAGTGGTGCTTGAGCATATTCAGGATTCGCACGACTGGCATATCACCGATTATGTGAACAGCGATGGCGAGAAAGAGGCGTTGGCTATTCCATTACCTGTCATCGTCAAGAGCTCTACAGGTTGGCATTGTTTCCTCTCGTCGCAGTTCGAACATCATGCCCACGATGGTTTGCGTCATGTAAAAGCTGATGCTCCAGCCGACATTCAGGGATTGGCTATTGACGTTGAAGGCGAGAAGGCAGGCAAAATTGTTGAGCACGGTGAACCTGTGTTGGACCTTTCGATTACGAAGACCGTAGTCGTGATGTTCATCAACGTGGCTCTACTCCTGTTCTGCATCCTGTTCAGTGCTCGCTGGTATAAGCGCCATAAAGCATCCGACAATGCCCCAGGAGGATTTGTTGGTTTCATCGAGATGCTGGTGATGTATGTAGTGGATGATATCATCAAGCCTGGCGTAGGTAAGGGTTATGAGAAGTACGTGCCATATCTGCTCACCTGCTTCTTCTTCATCTTCACCTGTAACGTGATGGGCCTTATTCCGTTCCCCCCAGGCTCTGGTAATGTGACGGGTAATATCGCTGTGACGTTTATCTTGGCTCTGTGTACCTTTGTGGTGGTTCAGTTCTCTGGAAGCAAGCACTACTGGAAGGATATCTTCTGGCCTGATGTGCCTTTCCTGTTGAAGTGTCCTGTTCCCCTGATGCCTGTTATCGAGTTCGTGGGTATCTTCACGAAGCCCTTTGCCCTGATGATCCGACTTTTCGCTAACATGATGGCAGGTCACGCTATTGCCGTTGCCATGCCATGTATTATATTCCTGGTAGTGTCGATGTCGGCAGGCGTATTCTTTAGTATGAGTGCCGTCAGTGTATTTATGGCTATTTTTATGATGTGCCTTGAATGTCTGGTATGCTTTATCCAGGCTATGGTATTCACACTGCTCTCATCCGTGTTCATCGGAATGGCTCGTGCCGTACCAGAAGGACATGAGTAATTTAAAGGTAAAAAGGTAAAAAAATATTAACAATTAAAAACTTAAACAATTATGATTACAACATTATTAGCAATCGAAGGTGTTGCAAAGTTAGGTGCCGCAGTTGGCGCAGGTCTCGCAGCTATTGGCGCAGGTATTGGCATTGGTAAAATTGGCGGTTCTGCTATGGACGCTATGGCTCGCCAGCCCGAGGTTATCAGCAAACTGATGACCAACATGATTATCGCTGCCGCTCTGATTGAAGGTGTTGCACTGTTCGCTGCCGTGATCGCATTCATGTGCCTCTAAAAAAAGATGTAATAACGAGATTTCTAACCATTAGATTCAGCGTATGGATTTATTGATTCCGAGTACTGGTCTGCTGTTTTGGATGTCACTGACGTTCTTCGTTGTGCTGTTCATCTTGTGGAAGTTTGGTTTTCCCGTAATCACTACAATGGTTAAGGAGCGTCAGGCTTTCATCAATGACTCGCTGCGAAAGGCTCACGAGGCAAACGAGCGTCTGGCCAATATACAGAAAGAAGGTGAATCCATCTTGCAGGAGGCTCGCGAGAAGCAGGCGCAGATACTGAAGGAAGCTGCCGAAACGCGTGAGAATATTGTAGAACAAGCTCAGGAGAAGGCCCGTCAGGAGGGTTCCCGCCTGTTGGAAGATGCCCGTGTGGCTATCGAGCAGGAAAAGAAGGCCGCTATTGCCGATATCCGAAAGCAAGTTGCTATACTCAGCGTTGAGATAGCCGAGAAGGTGTTGCGTGCCAACCTTAAGGACGATGCCTCGCAGATGGCACTCATCGACCGTATGCTGGATGATGTTACTAAGAACAAATAAAGGAGGGTACGTATGGATATAGGAGTCATATCGGTTCGCTACGCCCGTGCACTATTGAAGAGTGCCACTGAAGCTAAGATCGATGCTCAGGTATATCATGATATGCAGCTCTTGGCAAAGAGCTACATTGACGTGCCTGCCCTTCGTCAGACGATAGATAATCCGATGCTCGACAAGGAGAAGAAGCAGATGCTGCTCTATACCGCTATTGGTGGTGAGCAGGCTGCTGAGTTCTCCAAAGCCTTCGTTGCCCTGGTGCTGAAGGAAGGTCGCGAGAACATGATTCAGTTCATGGCCAATTCGTACGTCACGCTCTATCGTCAGCAAAAGAACATCATCCTTGGACGACTTACCACAGCTACGCGTGTGTCTGCCGCTATGGAGCAGAAGATGCGCACCGTTGTGGAAGCCAAGACTAAAGGCACTGTGGAGTTTGAGACCCAGGTAGACCCTGACATCATAGGAGGCTTTGTCCTCGAATACGACACCTATCGCATGGATGCCAGTGTCAAATATCGCCTCAACTCGATACTCACACAGTTAAAGAAATAATTGTGCATTAAGCATTAAGAATTAAGTATTATATTTATGTCAGATAAAATTAAACCAAGCGAAGTCTCTCAGGTGCTGCTCGAGCAGTTGAACGGTATCTCTGGTAGTGCTCAGTTCGATGAGGTGGGTACCGTGCTTCAGGTCTCTGACGGTGTGGCACGTATCTATGGCTTGCGTAATGCCGAGGCCAACGAGTTGCTGGAGTTCGAGAACGGCACGATGGCTATCGTGATGAACCTTGAAGAGGACAACGTGGGTTGCGTGCTTCTGGGTACCACGTCGGGCATCAAGGAAGGTATGGTGGTAAAGCGCACCAAGCGCATTGCCTCTATCCGCGTTAACGACAATATGCTTGGCCGAGTCATCAATCCTCTTGGACAGGCCATCGACGGTAAGGGCGACATCGACTTGAAAGACTCGTTCGAGATGCCACTGGACCGCAAGGCACCTGGCGTGATCTATCGTCAGCCTGTGAAGGAACCTCTACAGACAGGTTTGAAGGCTGTTGACTCCATGATTCCCATTGGTCGTGGTCAGCGTGAGTTGATTATTGGTGACCGCCAGACGGGTAAGACCGCTATTGCTGTTGATACCATTATTAACCAGAAGAGTTTCTATGAGGCTGGCAAGCCTGTGTATTGTATCTATGTGGCCATAGGTCAGAAAGCTTCTACTGTTGCTGCTCTTGTGCAGACGCTGAAGGAGCATGGTGCTATGCCTTATACCATCATCGTTGCTGCTACAGCTGCTGATCCTGCTGCTATGCAGTATTATGCTCCATTCGCTGGAGCCGCCATTGGTGAGTACTTCCGCGATCGTGGTCTGCCAGCATTGGTGGTTTACGATGACCTGTCGAAACAGGCTGTTGCGTATCGTGAGGTATCGCTGATTCTGCGCCGTCCTTCTGGACGTGAGGCTTATCCTGGCGATGTGTTCTATCTCCACTCACGTCTTCTTGAACGTGCGGCTAAGATGAACGAGCAGCAGGAAGTTGCCGAGCAGATGAACGACCTGCCCGAGTGCATGAAGGGTCATGTTAAGGGTGGTGGTTCGCTCACCGCTCTGCCCATCATCGAAACTCAGGCTGGTGACGTATCGGCTTACATCCCAACCAATGTTATCTCTATCACCGACGGTCAGATTTTCTTGGAGTCAGACCTCTTCAACCAGGGCTTCCGTCCTGCCATCAACGTAGGTATCTCTGTATCTCGTGTGGGTGGTTCGGCACAGATTAAGTCCATGAAGAAGGTGGCAGGTACCTTGAAGATTGACCAGGCTCAGTATCGTGAGCTCGAGGCCTTCTCGAAGTTCTCAAGTGATATGGATGCCGTGACGGCAATGACGCTGGATCGTGGACGTAAGAACAACCAGTTGTTGATTCAGCCTCAGTACAGTCCTATGCCCGTAGGCGAGCAGGTTGCTATCCTCTATTGTGGTGTGAACGGCTTGATGCGCCAAGTGCCCATTGATAAGGTACGCCAGTGTCAGGATCAGTTCCTCGACAAGCTGCGCTCTTCTCATCCCGAGGTTATCGAGACGCTGGCCAGCGGCAAGATTGACGATGCTACTGTCGATACCATCGAGGCAGTTATGGCCGATATCGCCGGAACGTATAAAGCCTGATAGCCTATGCCAAGCCTGAAAGAAATTAAAGGCCGTATTGCCTCAGTCAACTCGACTCGCAAGATTACCAGTGCGATGAAGATGGTTGCTTCATCAAAGCTGCATCATGCGCAGGTGGCTATTCAAAACATGCTACCCTACGAGACATTGCTGGAGCATATTCTCAAATCGTTCCTGGCTGCCGAGCCAGGTGCTCAGACCATCTACGACACGGAACGTAACGTGAAGCGTGTGGCACTGGTGGTCTTTAGCAGCAACTCGTCGCTCTGTGGTGGCTTTAATGCCAACATTATCAAGGTGATGATGAAGGCTGTTGATGCCCTCTCTGCCGAGTTGGGTAAGGAGAACGTTGAGGTCTATCCTGTAGGTCGTAAGGTTGCTGAGAAGGCGCGTAAGTTGGGCTATAACGTGAAGTGCGACTTGGCCGGTCTTGTAGACCATCCCAATGTGAAACAATGTATCGACCTGACTATGGAGTTGGGCGAGCGTTTTGCCAATGGGGAGATTGACAAGGTGGAGCTGATTTATCACCACTTCAAGAGCGCCGGCTCGCAGGTCTTGACTCATAAGACGCTGTTGCCTATCGATATTGAGACAGAGCTTCAGCGCGACCATGAGCGCGACCTGACGTCAATAGTGACTTCACAGAAGGCTCAAGACTATCTGAAGAAGAAAGAACGTAAGAAAAAGAAGACAGAGAATAGTGAGGAGGTTGTTCCTTTGAACGACAACTTCATTGTAGAGCCCGATATGCATACCGTTCTCTCCGAGCTGATTCCCAAGCTGGGTCACCTGATGGTCTATACGGCTCTGCTCGACAGTATAGCCTCGGAACATGCTGCCCGTATGGTGGCTATGCAGACGGCAACGGATAATGCCGACGAGCTGCTGCGCCAGTTGAACCTGCAGTACAACAAGAGTCGTCAGCAGGCTATCACCAGCGAGTTGCTCGACATTGTGGGAGGCTCAGTAAACAATTAATTTTTCTCGAATCTAAGACAAGCCCAGTCGCCATCGTGCTGCTGGGCTTTCTTTGTGAGTCCTAACGATGCAGCTTTCTTTTCCAGCATAGGGATATCCTGTTTATAAAATCCGCTGAGCAACAGGGTGGAGTGTGCTTTCATCTTCTCTGTGAATGCCTGCATATCTGCTAAAAGGATATTCCTGTTGATATTGGCGAGTACCACATCAAACTGACCCTCAACCGCCTTTAATATAGCAGCATCACCCAAAAGTGATATAAACTGCTTATCCACCATATTAATAACTGCATTATGTCTTGCATTCTCAGCACTCCATTCGTCAATATCATATCCCACAGCTTCACTGGCACCCAGTTTCAAGGCTGCAATGGCAAGAATGCCCGTACCTGTACCGCAATCCAACACACGAAGGCCTTTCAACTGTAGTTCATTTAACTGTGAAACCATCATGCGAGTGGTTTCGTGCGTGCCAGTACCAAAAGCAAGGTGAGCATCAATCTCAATTGCTATTGGCAGTTGTTGTTCAGGCAAATGACGTCCGTCATGAATGACAATGCTTTCGTCTACGATGATCGGTTCAAATCCCTCCTGCTCCCATTGCTCGTTCCAGTCCTTATCCTCGGCCTCAGCTGTTGTAAATAAAATCTTGCAATCTGGTAGGGGGAATCCCTCAAGCAATGTATTGAGTACCAGTTCGTTGAATGCACTTTTTTGCACGTATCCTTTGACACCATCCTGGGTGTCCTCAAAAGTCTCGAACCCAGCCTCTCCTGCCAGTGCAGCCACTATGTCTCGTGCGTCCTGCATCATGTCTGCAGGTGCTTTGATGTTGAAATTTACCTCGTAGTACTTCATAGGAACTTTAATTTTTCCACTGCAAAATTACTAAAAATTAGGGAAAATCCTACCATGTTTTAGGGTTTTTCCCTATCTTTGCCCATCATTATTGATTATTTTTGCATCGTGAAAAAGTAAATACACACATATAAAGTCAAAACATCAAAAAAAACTGATATGAAAAAATTATTCTTGTTATCAATGACATTTGTTCTTTTGCCACTCTCGCTGATGGCTCAGGACGATATGTATTTCGGCTCCACCAAGCAGAAGTCGTCAACACGTCGCAGTTCTTCTTCCTATCAGCTAGCATCGACCTACTATTCAGGTTCGTCGCGCTCTGTCGACGAATACAATCGTCATTACAGTGGAAGCAGCTACGAAGTACTCAATACCGATACTGGCGACGTTATATCGTTCTCGCCCGTAGAGGGAACCTATCCTGACTCAGTGGGCGATTTCTCACTGACACGTAAGATGACCCGCTTCGACGACTATACTCCTACGGCAGCGTATTGGGAGGGCTATGATCAGGGTCGTCGCGACTCTTGGGACTGGCATTCCCCTTGGTACTACACCTCTTCATATTATCCTTGGTACGACTACGGATGGTATGATCCTTGGTATCACACCTCTTGGCGCTGGGGATGGTACGACCCCTGGTACTACGACTATGGATGGGGATGGCATCGTCCTTACTACTATAGCTACTACGGCGGCTACTACAGTGGTGGTCATTACTACTCGGGTCATAATACACGCTATTACGGCAACGGCAACACTGGTACCCTCTCTCGTTACAGCGGCGACAGACGCAGCTCTACAAGCGGACGCGTATCCAACTATACCAGCTCCAGCCGATTCAATGGTGCTCGCGACCGTGCTTACAGCGGTACAACCACAGGACGCTCTACTTCTACTGGTGTAAACTCAAGCACAGGGCGCTCTACTTCTGCTGGCACTACCAATCGCTCTGTATCGCGCAGTTCTACACGCACCACATCTACTGTTAGCAGCAGCTCTTACAGTACGCCTCGCAGCTCATCGTCTTCCGGCAGCGCCTTTAATAACTCCGTGCGTTCTTCCACTCCTTCTACCAGCTCATATAGCAGCGGTCGTTCTTCTGGCGGCGGTAGCTTTAGCAGTGGCGGTGGCGCAGCCCGTTCTGGCGGTGGCGCAGCCCGTTCTGGTGGTGGACGTAGATAGAAGTGATAATTGAAAAGTGATAAGTGAAAAGTGAAACTTTTAAGGATATGAAAAAGATTATTTCCCTGGCAGTTCTTTCGCTGACCATGTTGCCCGCGGCTGCCCAAGATACATACGAGAATGCCCGCTTGCTGGGCTCTGACCTCAACGGAACAGCCCGCTACGTGGGAATGGGTGGTGCTCTCGACGCACTGGGAGCCGATATCTCTACTATCGGTACCAACCCCGCCGCTATCGGCATCTTCCGTCACAGCTACATCGGTGGTACCCTGGGTATCGTCAGTCAGGAGAATGCCGTGCGTTTCGACCAGACACGCAAGACTAACCTGAGCTTCGACCAGGTGGGCTTCGTTTGGGCTAACGTGATGGATGATGATGATGACACCTATTTGAATTTCGCGTTCAATTATCATAAGAGTCGTAATTTCAACCAGATTCTCTCCGCTGCCAACAGCTTGAACAGAGCCTCGCTTAGCAAACTGGCTTATGGCAAGAGCACGCTGGGTAATGAGAATCGTGGTGGCTACTATGTGAAAGAGGATGGCAATGGCGTAATGGTTGAAGGTTGGCAAAACCGTAGTAAAGGCTGCGAGCGTGCCTATCCCTATACCCAATGGGACCATGTCTATACTAACGGTTTGATGTGGGACAATGTCAATGCACCTGCTCCCGATGGCACCACCTCGCCTTATTACGACCCTAGTGAAATTCTTTTTAAGAACGTGTTCTTCGATGCTACTGGCTATGACTTTAACCGCGGACACAAGGGCTATATCGCCGACTTCGACTTCAATTTCTCTGGTAATATTGCAAACAAACTGTTCCTCGGCTTTACTCTGGGCTTCCATAATGTCGACTACATGGGCTACAGCGAGTATAAGGAGTTCCTTGTTGATGGTGCCGATCAGTATATCGGCAATGCGCTCTTAGCCGATGAGCGTAAGATTACCGGTACGGGCGTAGACCTGAAGTTTGGTGCCATCTTCCGTCCTTTCGAGGATTCTCCCTTCCGCTTTGGTCTCAGCATCAGCACGCCGACCTGGTACGACCTGAAGAGCCGTAATGCCACCGTGCTCATCAATGCTACCGACTATGCTGCCGCAAATCCCACATCAGGTATTAAGAACTGGGGATGGGACGAGTACTCCAGCGGTGAGACCTACGAATTCAAGTACTACACCCCTTGGAAGTTCGGACTCAGTCTTGGACACACCTTTGGCGACTATCTGGCCCTGGGTGCAGGCATCGAGTATTCTGACTATTCTTGCGCTGATACCCGCATCAACGACGGTGAGGATGAATACGGCAATACTGACTCTTATAGTGATGATGTCATGAACAGTAATACCGAGAAGTCTCTCAAGGAGGTGCTCACCTATCGCGTTGGTGCAGAGTTCAAGCCCGATCCCTCGATGGCTGTTCGTTTGGGTTACAACTACGTGTCGCCAGGCTATAATAAGAACGGCATTCGCGATACCCGTCTGGCAAGCCCTGGTGTGTGGTACTCATCTACCGCCGACTATACTAACTGGGATGCCACCCATCGCATCACCTGCGGTCTGGGCTACAAGTACGATAACTGGAGTTTCGACCTGGCCTATCAGTACAACGTCACCAAGGGGACTTTCTATCCCTTCCAGCCCGACGTTACCTTTACCGACATCGTTCCAAACACATCAGGTGCTTTGCTTAACTACACCAACGTCTCTACGCCCACCGATGTACAGTTTAAGCGTCATCAGCTCCTCTTCACCGTGGGCTACACGTTCTGAATAAGTGGCACACTTATGAATTTAAATGGCACACTTACGAGTGCTAAATGGCATACTTACGAGTGCTAAATGACCTGCTTTTTTATGTGGACACTGGACAGTAAAAATCGGTGATTTTCAAGTCTACGCGTACGTCTGTACTTATTATACGCACGCATGCGCAGACGTACGCGAAGAGTTTTCTAAAAAACGCTGATTTTACTGTCCAGTGTCCACTTTTTTTGAACAACAGGCTTGCTTTGCTTAGTCGGCAGCTTGGAATTCCTCGAGGAAGCGGGTATCGTTCTCAGAGAACATACGGAGGTCGGAGACGCGATACTTCAAGTTGGTGATGCGCTCCACACCCATACCGAAGGCATAGCCACTGTAGATGCTACTGTCGATGCCGCACTGCTCGAGCACGTTGGGGTCTACCATGCCACATCCCAGAATCTCTACCCAACCGGTGTGCTTGCAGAAGCCGCAGCCCTCGCCGCCACAGATAAAGCACGAGATATCCATCTCGGCACTGGGCTCGGTAAAGGGGAAGTAAGAGGGGCGCAGACGAATCTTCGTATCTGCACCGAACATCTCCTTTGCAAAGCTCAAAAGCACCTGCTTCAGGTCGGTGAAGCTGACGTTCTTGTCAATATACAGACCCTCTACCTGATGGAAGAAACAGTGAGCGCGGGCAGTGATGGCTTCATTGCGATACACGCGACCCGGACAGATGACGCGGATAGGAGCGGTGAGCTTGCCGTCCTCAGTGTGCATCTGCTCCATCACGCGGGCCTGAACACTCGAGGTATGAGAGCGCAGCAGGATGTTTTTCGTCACATCGTTGGGATGTTGAGACACGAAGAACGTGTCCTGCATATCGCGGGCAGGATGGTCGGCAGCGAAGTTCATGCGGGTAAACACATGAAGGTCGTCCTCCACTTCAGGACCGTCGGCCAGCACGAAGCCCATGCGGCTGAAGATATCGATAATCTCGTTGGTCACGATGGTCAACGGATGGCGTGTGCCGAGCTGTATGGGGTAGGGGGTGCGGGTCAGGTCGATGGCTTCGTCGCCAGCTTCCTGCATGGTGCACTCCTCGCGCAGCTGGTTGATGCGGTCGGTGATGCGCTGTTTCAGTTCGTTAATCTTTACGCCCACCTCTTTCTTCTGCTCAGCGGGCACGTTGCGGAAGTCGCTCATCAGCTCATTCAACTCACCTTTTTTACTTAGGTATTTGAGTCGCAGCTGCTCTACTTCCTCAGCATTCTTGGCCTCCAGCGAGTCAACCTGCTGAAGGAGTTGGTTTATCTTCTCAAGTATCATTTTTATGTGTAAAATTGCAATTTCGGGTGCAAAGGTAATAAAATAAAGTGAAAAGTGAAGAGTGAATAGTGAAAAATTTGCTACCGCAGTTGATTTTTTTTTAAAGAAATGTTATAAGTCTTGCATGGGTCGGAAAATCTTTGTAATTTTGCAGTTTGAAACACGTATTCGAATATGGGATTGTTTGATTTTTTTAGTAAGAAAAAGAAAGAAGAGACACTGGACAAGGGCTTGGAAAAGACCAAGACCTCAGTGTTCGACAAACTGGCACGTGCCATTGCAGGCAAGTCGAAAGTCGATGACGACGTACTGGACAACCTGGAAGAGGTGCTCATTACCAGCGATGTAGGCGTAGACACCACGCTGAAAATCATTGAGCGAATTGAGGAGCGCGTGGCTCGCGACAAATATGTGTCGACCAGCGAGCTCAACGGTATTCTGCGCGACGAGATAGCCGCCTTGTTGGCTGAGAACAATACCGAGGATAATGAGAATTGGGACCTGCCCGCCGACCATAAGCCCTACGTGATACTCGTAGTGGGTGTCAATGGTGTGGGCAAGACTACCACCATAGGTAAGCTGGCTTGGCAGTTTAAACAGGCTGGTAAGAAAGTCTATTTGGGTGCTGCAGATACGTTCCGTGCCGCTGCCGTAGAGCAGTTGTGTATCTGGGGCGAGCGTGTGGGAGTACCCGTAGTGAAGCAGCAGATGGGCTCTGACCCGGCTTCTGTGGCTTTCGACACGCTTCAGAGTGCCAAGGCCAACGGTGCCGACGTGGTGATTATCGATACCGCAGGCCGTCTGCATAATAAAGTGGGTCTGATGAACGAGTTGAAGAAGATCAAGGACGTGATGAAGAAGGTGCTGCCCGAGGCTCCCGACGAGGTGATGCTGGTACTCGACGGTTCTACTGGCCAGAACGCCTTTGAGCAGGCCAAGCAGTTTGCAGCTGTGACCCAAATCACATCTCTGGCTATAACGAAACTCGACGGTACAGCCAAGGGCGGTGTAGTCATTGGTATCAGCGACCAGTTGAAGGTACCCGTGAAGTATATCGGATTGGGTGAGGGTATGGAGGACCTGCAACTCTTCAATAAGAAAGACTTTGTAGACAGCCTTTTTAAAGGTTAAAGTGAAAAGTGAAACATTTGCTACCGCTATGACCATTGACTTTATCTCTTTAGGCTGTTCCAAGAACCTGGTTGACAGCGAACGACTGATGGGACTCTTTGAGGCTCATGGCTTTAAGGTGACCCACGATAGCGATGACCCCCAGGGCGAGGTGATTGTCATCAATACCTGTGGCTTCATTGCTGATGCTAAGGAGGAAAGCATCAATACAATACTGGAGCAGGTGGCACGCAAGAACGAGGGACTCGTAAAGCGCATCTATGTGATGGGCTGTCTGTCCGAGCGCTATCTGGCTGACTTGGAAGCTGAGATTCCAGAGGTTGATGGATGGTATGGGAAGTTCAATTATAAGGAACTACTGAAAGAGGTAGCCCCCCCTTCGTCCCCCGTAGGGGACACTATAGATGCCCCCTCGGGGGCAGTAGGGGGGGCTCGACACTTAACCACTCCACATCACTACGCCTATATCAAGATCAGCGAGGGCTGCGACCGTCATTGCGCCTATTGCGCCATTCCCCTGATTACAGGCCGTCATCAGAGCCGTCCGATGGAGGAAATACTCGATGAGGTGCACTGGTTGGTGAATCAGGGAACGGTAGAGTTTCAGATTATTGCGCAGGAACTAACTTATTACGGCATAGACCTTTATGGCGAACAGCGCATAGCAGAACTGATAGAGCAGATGGCTGATATCGAGGGCGTAAGGTGGATTCGTCTGCACTATGCCTATCCTACGCATTTTCCCTGGCGTTTGCTCGACGTGATGCGTGAGAAAAAGAACGTCTGCCGCTATATGGACATCGCCCTGCAGCACATCAGCGATCATATGCTCTCAAGGATGCGACGCAACACCACGAAGCAGGAAACGATGGAGCTCATAGAGCGGATGCGTCGTGAGGTGCCTGGCATCCATATCCGCACCACGCTGATGGTGGGCTTCCCTGGTGAGACCGATGAGGACTTCCAGGAGCTTGTCGATTTTGTGAAGTGGGCACGTTTTGATCGTATGGGTGCCTTTGCCTATTCTGAGGAGGAAGGCACCTATTCGGCAGCGCATTATGAGGACGATGTGCCTGAGGACGTCAAACAGCGTCGTCTGGACAAGTTGATGCGTATTCAGCAGAATATCAGCGCTGAGATAGAGGCTGCAAAAGTAGGTAGCATACTGCCTGTGGTGATTGACCGCACGGAAGGCAACTATTATATCGGTCGCTCGGAGTTCTGCTCACCAGAGGTTGACCCAGAGGTGCTGATTGAGATGACCGATGTGAAGCTGACCATCGGTGGGATGTATCAAGTGAGAATAACCGACTCCGAGGAGTTTGATCTCTATGGCATCGTGGAAAAATGAATAATACTGAAAATGAACAATAAGGAATTCATTAGCGTTTTAGCTAACAAAACAAATAAGAGACCAGCAGATACGCAGAAAATGGCTGATGCGTTGATAGCGGTGATGAGCGACTGTTTTCAAGAAGGAGACAGCGTTCAGATGGCCAATTTCGGCAATTTCGAGGTGAAGAAGAAACTGGAACGCGTGATGATGAACCCTGCCACAGGACAACATATGCTGGTTCCACCAAAATTGGTGCTATCATTTAAACCTAATCCTACTTGGAAAGACCAAATCAAGAAAGGAGGGGTTGAATAAATTATGGGTAAGATTTATATGAACGATCTGGCCGATTTGCTGGCGCAAAAAGCGAATATCAGTAAGCGTGAGGCTCAGCAGTTCATCGTGGCTGTCATCGAAACGATACAAGATGGCGTGAATGATGACAAACAAGTGAAGATAAAAGGACTGGGTACGTTCAAGGTGATTGATATAGATGCCCGCGAGAGCGTGAATGTGAATACTGGAGAACGTGTCACAATAGACAGCCATCAGAAACTTACGTTTACACCTGATACTGTGATGAAAGAGTTGGTAAACCGTCCCTTTTCACAGTTTGAAACCGTGGTGCTTAATGAAGGCGTGGAATTTGACGATGACTTTCTTGTGAAGGAACTGACTATAGAAGCAAACGAAACACTCCCCATCATAGATGAGGAAAAGAATCCTGTTATAGAACCTGCAGTTGAAGTACAAGAAACCATTCCCGTCATAGAAGAACAAGAGGAAGAACCTGTTGCAGAAGAACAAGAAGAAGAAGAAAACATGACAGAAGAAGAAAAAAATGTAGAGAAAGAAGAGTCTGAATCTTATTGGTGGGCATGGCTCCTACTGGCCTTTGCAGCCTGCGTTGCCAGTTTTGCAGGTGGTTATCTGTATGGCCGTCACATGGATCGAATGTCTTTGCTTGAGGAAGAAGGTGTGATTGATACTACTTCCGTTGTTGCACCTGTCAAAGTTGATACGATAAAGAAAGATACATTAGAGGTTGATACTGCTACTTTGATAAAACAAGACACCACAAAAATCGAAGTGACTACCGCACCTAAGGTAAAGGTTCCCGAGATTAAGGCAGAGGTAGAACCGGAATGGAAGAAATACGAAAAGCAGGACGCGCGTGTACGTACAGGAGCTTATGCCATCATAGGTACTGAACGTACAGAGAAAGTACGTCAGGGAGACACTACCAAGCGTATAGCCAAACGCACGCTGGGTGATGGTATGGAATGTTATATCGAAGTATATAATAATGTGAAGACGGTAGACCTAAAAGAAGGTCAGAACATCAAGATTCCCAAACTGAAACTGAAGAAACATCTTAAAACGAAATAAACAACATTTTTAAAGAATATGGCAGAAAATATTGATATCCGCGAACTGAACAGACGGATAGAAGAGCAAAGCTCGTTTGTAACCAACCTGACAACAGGTATGGACAGAGTGATTGTAGGCCAGAAGCATCTGGTTGACTCCTTGCTGATAGGACTCCTCAGCGATGGCAACATCCTGCTGGAGGGTGTACCTGGTCTGGCAAAGACCTTGGCCATCAAGACCCTGTCTCAGTTGATCGACGCAAAATACAGTCGCATACAGTTTACACCAGACCTGTTGCCTGCCGACGTTACCGGTACAATGATTTATTCACAGAAGGACGAAAAATTCCTGGTGAAGCAAGGCCCCGTATTTGCCAACTTCGTATTGGCAGATGAAATCAACCGTGCACCGGCCAAGGTGCAGAGTGCATTGCTGGAGGCTATGCAGGAGAAGCAGGTTACCATTGGCAGTGAGACTTTCAATTTGCCAACTCCGTTCCTCGTAATGGCTACCCAGAACCCCATTGAGCAGGAGGGAACCTATCCGTTGCCAGAAGCACAGATGGACCGTTTCATGCTGAAGGTGGTTATCGGTTATCCTACGCTGGAGGAGGAGAAGCAGATTATCCGTGAGAATATCGCAGGCAGCCTCCCCACGGTAACTCCCGTCACCACGAAGGAAGAGATATTGAAAGCACGTGAGGTAGTGCGCGAGGTGTACATCGACGAGAAGATTGAACAGTATATCGCTGACATCGTCTTTGCGACGCGCTATCCCGACCGTTATGGTTTGAAGGATATGAAGGAGATGATTTCGTTTGGTGGCTCACCACGTGCCAGCATCAATCTGGCTAAGGCTTCGCGTGCCTATGCCTTCATCAAGCGTCGCGGCTATGTGGTACCTGAGGATGTGCGTGCTGTGGCTCACGACGTACTGCGCCACCGTATCGGTCTGACCTACGAGGCCGAGGCATCCAACATCACCAGCGAGGAGATCGTCAGCAAGATTATCAATAAGGTGGAAGTGCCCTAAAAGGGTATAGCGAAGAGTGAAAAGTGAATAATTTGCTACCGCTCTGATGGAAACAAGTGAAATAATTAAGAAGGTCAGGAAGATTGAGATCAAGGCTCGTGGCCTGAGTTCAAACATCTTCGCGGGTCAGTACCACTCGGCTTTCAAAGGTCGTGGTATGGCTTTCTCGGAGGTGCGCGAATATCAGTATGGCGACGATGTGCGCGATATCGACTGGAACGTCACTGCACGCTTCAACAAACCCTATGTCAAGGTGTTTGAGGAGGAGCGTGAGTTGACGGTAATGCTGCTTATCGATGTCAGCGGCTCGCTGGACTTCGGCACCAAGAAGCAATTCAAGCGCGACATGGTGACTGAGATAGCGGCTACACTGGCATTCTCAGCAATCCAGAACAATGATAAGATTGGCGTGATCTTCTTCTCTGATAAGATAGAAAAATACATCCCACCCAAGAAAGGACGCAAGCATATCCTGTATATCATCCGCGAGATGCTGGACTTCAACGCAGAGAGCCGTCATACTGATGTGGCACAGGCGATAGAGTTCCTCACTGGCGTGAGCAAGCGTCGCTGTACGGCATTTATCCTGAGTGACTTCTACGTGCGTCAGGACTTCCTGCAGCAGCTCACCATAGCCAACAACAAACACGACGTGGTGGCTATACAGGTCTACGACAAGCGTGGCTGTGAACTGCCTAACATCGGACTAATGAAGGTCGTTGACGCAGAAACCGGTTATGAGCAGTATGTGGACACAAGCAGCAAGAAGGTGCGTGAAACCTACCGCCGCTACTGGATGAAGCGTCAGGCAGACCTGAAGGAGACATTTGCCAAGAGTAATGTGGACAGCGTAAGCATTGCTACCGATGAGGACTATGTACGTTCGATGATGGGATTGTTTAAACAACGTGGATAAATGAAAAGACATATCATAACCCTGGCGTTACTGATTCTCACACTACATCTTTCGGCTCAACAAGTGAAGGTGGAGTCGAGCCTGAGTAGTGTGGAGATGTTGGTTGGTGAACAGGTGGAACTTTCTGTCAAGGCCACAGCAGACAAGGACGCTACGGTGGAGTTTCCTGAAGAGGCGCTGATACCCCAAGGCGTTGAGGTGCTGGGGTTTAATGATGCGCCAGATCTGCTGGTAGATGGTGATCAGGTGTGTCGTCAGCGTAACTATGTGCTGACATCGTTTGTTGATACCCTTTACTATCTGCCCCCCCTTAAGGTGAAGGTCAACGGCAAGGAATTCCCAACAAACAAGTTGGCATTAAAAGTGCTAACCGTCGATGTGGATACCACCAAGTTTGATGAGTACTTTGGCCCGAAGGATGTGCAGGACAACCCCTTTGACTGGGAGCTGGACGATTTCTCCGTACCCTTCTGGCTCAGCATCGTGTTTGTTGTTCTGATGGCGCTGTTCTTCTATCTCTACCTGCGACTGCGTGATAATAAGCCGATTATTGCCCGCATCCGCATCGTGAAGCGACTGTTGCCACATCAGAAAGCCATGAAGGCCATCGAGGAAATCAAGGCCGACAAGATAGTGACTGCAGAAGATCCGAAGGAATACTATACGCGACTGACTGATGCTTTGCGCAAGTATATAGAGGAACGCTATGGCTTCAGCGCTATGGAGATGACCAGTAGCGAGATTATTGACCAGCTGATGAAGAATGCTGATCAGGAGTCACTCAACGAGTTGCGTCAGCTCTTCCTCACGGCTGACCTGGTGAAGTTTGCCAAATACTCGACACTGATTAACGAGAACGATGCAAACCTGGTGAACGCCGTTGACTTCATCAACAAGACAAAGATAGAGCAGCCCGTCAATGCGGAGCCCGTGAAGCCGGAACTCACCGTAGAGGAACAGCGTTCAAAGCGCAGCAGAACAGCGTTGATTATCTCGCTGAGCGTCATCTTTGCCAGTTGCATGGTGCTGTTTATATACATCGCCTACTGCATCTATGAGGTATTGTAAAACGAAGAACAATGGAATTTGCAAATAGAGAATATTTGTTTCTGCTTCTGCTCATCATACCGTATATATTATGGTATGTGATGTTCAGGAAGAAAAGTGAGCCAACGATACAGATGGCTGATACCAACGCGTTCACTTTTGCTAACCGCAGTTGGAAGGTCATGCTGATGCCTATACAACTATTGTTGCGCATTCTGGCCTTTACGATGTTGGTGATTGTTTTAGCCCGTCCGCAAACGCACGACAGTATGCAGAACGAGAGTATCGAGGGCATCGATATCATGCTGGCTATGGACGTGTCGACATCCATGTTGGCAGAAGACCTCCGCGATGACTCACGAAACATCCAGAACCGTATCGAGGCTGCCAAGGTGGTAGCCGCAGAGTTTATTGCAGGACGCCCTAACGATAATATCGGACTGACGATCTTCGCTGGTGAGTCGTTCACCCAATGTCCGATGACGATAGACCACGCCTCGCTGCTGTCGCTGCTCCGTAATGTCCAGACGGATATTGCTGCCCGTGGACTGATAGAAGACGGAACGGCTATCGGTATGGGACTGGCCAATGCGGTGTCGCGACTCAAGGATTCGAGTGCCAAGAGCAAGGTGGTGATTCTGCTGACCGATGGTAGTAACAACCGTGGTGACTTGTCGCCGATGACCTCTGCAGAAATAGCGAAGAGTCTGGGTGTACGCGTATATACAATTGGTGTTGGAACTAATGGTACTGCCCGCTATCCGTTGACTATGGGTGGACATGTTCAGTATGTTCAGATACCCGTAGAGATTGACACAAAAACGCTTTCCGATATCGCAAAGGCCACCAATGGTAAGTTCTATCGTGCACGTAATGCGGAGGAATTGCGTGAGATATATCATGAGATTGACAAACTGGAGAAATCGAAGATAGAAGTGCAGCGCTATAGCCGTCGCTATGAGGACTATCAGCGTTATGCGCTTATCGCACTTGGTGCGTTGCTGCTCGAGATTCTTCTTAGGATAACCATATTTAGGAGGATACCGTAATGTTTAGATTTGAGAATCCAGAATACCTGTGGCTGTTGTCGGTAGTGGTACTATTAGCCCTCATCCGCTTTGTCACCTATTTCAATCAAAAGAAGCGTCTACGCAAGTTCGGAGACCCTGAACTGATACGTCAGTTGATGCCAAACGTGTCTCGCTGGCGCCCATTAGTAAAGTTCTGCCTTTTGGAACTGGCTCTGACATTTGTCATCCTAATGGTGGCTCGCCCACAACAGGCAAATGGCATCAGTCAGGAGAAACGCTCTGGTATCGAGGTTGTCATTGCCATGGATATATCCAACTCCATGCGAGCTACAGATGTGTCACCTTCACGTCTGGACAGGGCAAAGATGATGGTGGAGAACCTGGTTGAGAATTTTATCAACGATAAAATAGGACTGATCGTCTTTGCCGGTGATGCCTTTGTGCAGTTACCTATCACGAGTGACTATGTATCGGCCAAGATGTTCCTAAGTACCATTGACCCGTCTATGATTGTGAATCAGGGAACGGATATTGCAGGAGCCATTCAGATGGCTACGCAGAGTTTCACACAACAGGAGCATGTGGGCAAAGCCATCATCGTGATTACAGATGGTGAAGACCATGAGGGTGGTGCGGTAGAAGCTGCGAAAGCCGCACATGACCAGGGCTATAACGTCTATCTGTTGGGGATCGGTTCTACTAACGGCTCGCCTGTCCCTGATCCAGATACGGGTAACTATATGATTGACAATCAGGGTAATACAGTCATGTCGCGTCTCAACGAGCAGATGTGTCGTGAGATAGCACAGGCTGGTGGCGGTGCCTATATCCATGTTGACAATAACAGTAGCGCACAGCGTCTGTTGGACGAGGAACTCGATAAACTGGAGAAAGGCGAGACAACTATTTACAGCGACTATACAGAACAGTTTCAGTATGCGGCAGCATTTGCCATCTTGTTGCTAATCATTGAGATATGCATCTTGAATCGTAAGAACCCATTGCTCAAGAATATAAAACTATTTAAGCGATGAAATTGTCAAGACTATTCCTTTTCCTGATATTCATATCATTGTCGGCAAGCGTTTATGCCGACAACCGACAGGCTCGTAAGTTCGTGCGTAAGGGTAATACCCTGTATCGTTGCGACAAGCGCCAGGAGGCTCAGGTAAATTATCTGAAAGCCTATCGTGCCGATAGTACGGATGCTCGTGTTGTCTATAACCTGAGTACATCCATGTTTCCACGTGATTTCCATAACACGCAGAAGGAGCGTTGTGACACAATGGCTCAGATGTTTGAACAGTCAGCCCAATATGAGACGAATCCCCTGCGCAAGGCTAAGGCTTTTCATAACGAAGGTGTGGCATACCAAAGCGTGAAGGAATTCGGAAAGGCGATTGAGGCCTATAAGAATGCGTTGCGCAATAATCCTAAAGATGATGAGTCACGTTATAATCTGGTACTCTGTCAGCGCCAGTTGAAGAATGATAATCAAGGTGGTGGTAATAATAACGACCAAAAGCAAGACCAGAATCAGGAGGATCAGCAAAAGCAACAGCAGCAAAAACATCAACAAAAACAAGAGGGACAAAAGAAAGATGAGCAGCAACAGCAACAACAGGAACAGCAGGAACCTCCAATGAGTAAGGAGAATGCAGAACAGTTGTTGAATGCTGCCTTACAACGTGAGAAAGAAACTCAGAAACGAATGCAGGAGGCTCAGCAGCAGCCCCGTCGCAGACGAATAGAGAAAAACTGGTAATAAGTAAAATTTAAAAATTAAATAATTTAAAAATTAAAAAATAACAGACATTAGAAGAACAATGAAGCGAACCCTTTTAATATTTTCATTTTTTAATTTTTTAATTGCGACGATAGTCGCCCAGACACTGACGGCTAATGCCCCACAACAGGTGGCTGTAGGACAGCAATTCCGCCTGACCTACACCGTGAATACCCACGATGTGCAGGGTTTTCGCATCGGTCAGATACCTTCAGAGGCGTTCGAGGTGTTGATGGGACCAAGCACCAGCACGCAGTCGAGCTTCAGCATGGTGAACGGACATACTTCTCAGTCGTCAACCATCACCTATACTTATATCCTTAGTGCCCTGAAGAACGGTACCTTTACTATCCCTGCTGCCTCTGTAACCGCAGGTGGCAAGCATATTACTTCGAATGCCGTAAAGATTCAGGTGAGTGGTACGGCTCAAGGCAATGGCGGTAACTCGAATGCCCAACAGCCAGAACCACGTGCTGCGGGTACTCCCATCTCGGGCTCAGAACTCTTCATCCGCGTTAGTGCATCAAAGAAACGCGTGGTGGAACAAGAGCCAGTGTTACTGACATATAAGGTCTATAGTTTGGTGACCTTGACGCAGTTGGAAGGTAAGATGCCCGATCTGAAAGGTTTCCATACCCAGGAGATTCCACTTCCTCAGGAAAAGAGCTTTAAGGTGGAACAGTTCAATGGTCGCAACTATCGTACCGTCACATGGAGCCAATATGTGATGTTCCCACAGATGTCGGGTAAGCTGCAGGTTCCTCCCATCACTTTCAACGGTGTGGTGGTTCAGCGCAATCGAAATGTTGACCCGTTTGAAGCTTTCTTCAACGGTGGTTCTGGTTACGTTGAAGTCAAGAAGCAGATTCAGGCACCTGGTGTTGAGATAGAGGTAGACCCACTACCTGCACGTCCAGCAAATTTCTCGGGTGGTGTAGGTAAGTTTACGATGACCACAGAGATTGACAAGACAGAATTGAAAGCCAACGACCCGTTGACCTTGAGGGTAACTATTAATGGTACGGGTAACCTGAAACTCATCAAGCAGCCAGTAGTGAAATTCCCCAAGGACTTCGATACCTATGATGCCAAGGTGACCGATAAGTCGCACTTGACGGTGAGCGGTCTTGAGGGCAATATGATCTACGAGTTTCTGGCTGTGCCCCGTCATCAGGGAAAGTACACCATTCCTGCTGTAGAGTTTGTCTATTATGACACTCAGGCCAAGCAATACAAGACTCTAACATCAGAGGCTTACGAACTGGATGTAGCCAAAGGTGAGGGTGGAGACAGTAAGATGCAGACCTTCTCTGACCAGGAGGATATCAAGATGTTAGGCAGTGACATCCGCTATATCAAGTTAGGTGACAGCAAACAGAATGCTGAGGGTGATTATTTCTTCACGTCAGTAGCCTACCTGATTGCGTTGGTGGTACTGTGTCTGCTGTTCGTTTCGCTGTTTGTCATCTTCCGTCAGCGTGCCATTGAGAATGCCGATATGGTGAAAATGCGTGGTAAGAAGGCGAACAAGGTGGCTACCAAGCGACTGAAGCAGGCTGCCAAGCTGATGAAGAACAATCAGCAGAATGCCTTCTATGATGAGGTGTTGCGTGCACTTTGGGGCTATGTGGGCGATAAGCTCAATATCCCTGTTGAGCAACTCTCTCGCGAAAACATCAGCGATCGCTTTGCCGAGCGTAATGTGAGCAGTGCTACCATCTCGCAGTTTATTGAAGCTATTGATGAATGTGAGTTTGAACGCTATGCTCCAGGCGATGCGAAAGGCAATATGAACAAAGTCTATCAGACGGCTATGACAGCTATTGAGGAGATCGAGAACACCATGAAGAGTAAATCAAAGAAGGCTTCTGTCGCAGGTATGGCGCTGCTGCTCATGCTGTTGTTGCCACTATCGGCTTCAGCAGTTACAAAGGCCGAGGCCGACAGCAGCTATGTGAATGAGAACTATCAGCAGGCTATCAACCAGTATGAGGCGTTGTTACAGCAAGGTAGTAGTGCCGAAATATACTATAATTTGGGTAATGCCTATTACCGCATAGACAATATCACACGTGCTATATTGAACTATGAACGTGCCCTGTTGCTGTCGCCTGGTGATGAAGATATTCGTTTCAACCTTCAGTTGGCACGTAGCAAGACCGTTGATAAGATTGTACCTCAGTCGGAGTTTTTCCTAGCAACCTGGTATCGCTCTTTGGTAAATACGCTGAGCGTTGACGGTTGGGCCTATGTGTCACTCTTGTCGCTTTCTATTGCGATTATCCTAGCGTTAATCTATCTGTTTGCTTCGCCTATATGGCTGCGTAAGATTGGTTTCTTCGGAGGTATACTTCTGCTGTTGGCGTTCCTGCTGGCCAACGTGTTTGCCTGGAACCAGAAGCAGATGATTGAACAGCGCGATGGTGCCATCATCATAGAGTCGGCTGTCACGGTGAAAAGTACGCCTGCCAATAACGGTACCGACCTGTTTATCCTTCATGAAGGGACGAAGGTTACTATTGTGGACACTTCAATGGATGGTTGGCGTGAGGTGCGTGTGCCTGATGGAAAACAAGGCTGGCTTGAAGTCTCACAAATAGAGGAAATCTGAAGAAGCAACTATGTGGAACGAAATCATTCAATACGACAAGGATTTGCTACTGTGGTTCAACGGTAGTGACTCGTTGTTCTTTGATGGATTGGTTAAGACACTGACTACTGCCACTACTTGGATACCATTGTATCTGGCTCTGTTCTACATGGTACTGAAGAATAACGATGGCATACAGAAGGTGCTGCTGATATTAGCTAGTGCTGGTCTCTGCGTGTTCTTTGCCGGTTCGCTCAATGATATGTTTGTAAAAACTGCCGTAGAGCGCTGGCGCCCCACTCACGATGGTGAGATTGCCATGTTAGTAGATGTGGTCAATGGCTACCGAGGCGGCAGATTTGGTTTCTTTTCTTCTCATGCAGCCAACACGTTCAGCTTGGCTATCTTCTTCTCCTTGCTTGTACGTAGTCGCGTATTGACTTCCTTTCTTATTTGTTGGTCGCTCATCAACTGCTGGACGCGTATGTATCTTGGCGTACATTTCCCCATAGATATCTGTTGTGGCTTGTTTTGGGGAGCCACCGTTGGTACAACCATCTGGTTCCTGTATAGGAAATTATATAAGCGTCTTTATAGGCAAGATAATTTTATATCATCCCACTATACATTAACTGGATACGAATGTGCTGATGTTGACATCGTGATAACCGTCATGTTGCTAACAATCCTTTATGCCATTCTAAAGGCATGTTTGATGCTCTATTTATAACGAAATAATGGATACAAAACATATACATATCAGCGATTATAACTATCCTCTTCCTGACGAGCGTATAGCCAAGTTCCCCTTGGCTGAACGTGATCAGTCGAAACTGTTGCTTTATAAGCATGGCGAAGTGAGCGAGGATATCTTCTGTAACTTGCCCAATCATCTTCCCGAAAAGGCCCTGATGGTTTTTAATAACACGAAGGTGATTCAGGCACGTCTGCATTTCCGCAAGGAGACAGGAGCCTTGATAGAGGTGTTCCTTTTGGAACCCGCTGCACCTGCCGATTATGAGCAGATGTTCCAGACCCGAGGCGGGTGTTCCTGGTATTGCCTTGTCGGCAACCTAAAGAAATGGAAGGAAGGAACGCTCACGCGAGAGTTAAGAGTCAAGAATGAAGAGTTAAGAGTTATTGCTACGCGGGGTGAGATGCACAGCACCAGCTACCGTGTGGATTTCGAATGGGACAACACCAATGTGTCATTTGCCGAGATTCTTGAGTCGATGGGTGAACTGCCTATCCCTCCTTACTTGAATCGTGAGACTCAGGAGAGCGATAAGACCACCTATCAGACCGTTTACTCAAAGATCAAGGGAAGCGTGGCTGCACCTACGGCAGGTCTTCATTTCACCGACCGTGTATTAACATCGCTCGATGCGTATGGTATTGATCGCGAAGAGGTTACTCTTCATGTGGGTGCAGGTACGTTTAAGCCTGTGAAGAGCGAGGTAATAGAAGGTCATGAGATGCATACAGAGTATATCTGCGTTCGTAGGCAGACGCTTGAGAAGCTTCTGACGCATGATTGTCAGGCGATTGCCGTAGGTACAACCAGCGTGCGCACATTGGAAAGTCTCTATTATATGGGCCTGAAGGTACTTCGAAATCCAGATGTTCAGGAGTCGGAACTTCATGTAAACCAGTGGGAGCCATACGACGCTTCGCAAAATGAGAAAGGAGAAAAGAGAAAAGAGAAATGCGACGTGAAGGCATCTATCCAGGCCCTTCTCGACTGGCTCGACTGTAACGGGTTGAAGTCGCTGCATAGCAGCACGCAGATCATCATTGCGCCAGGCTATGACTACAAGATAGTAAAGATGCTGGTTACCAATTTCCATCAGCCGCAATCTACGCTGTTACTCTTGGTGAGTGCCTTTGTCAAGGGCGACTGGCACAAGATTTACGACTATGCCCTGAGTCATGATTTCCGGTTCTTGAGCTACGGTGACAGCTCTCTTTTAATACCATAATAAGATGAAGATAGGAGATAAAGTCAGATTTCTGAGCGAGATAGGAGGCGGCCGTGTGGCTGGCTTCCAGGGAAAGAATGTCGTACTGGTGGAAGACGAGGACGGCTTCCAGGTGCCAATGGCTATCAACGAGGTGGTAGTCATTGGTGAGGAGAACTACGAGACTAAGCGCGTAGTGGAGATGAAACAGCAGCAGGAACCACAGGAAGAGCCTGAGCTGGAGCCTGCCGACCTGCCCGTCACCTTCAAGGCGAAGCCTGAGGAGCGCAAGGGTGGCGACCGTTTGTCAGCCTATCTGGCTTTCGTTCCCATGAATGTCAAGGAACTGTCGCAAACACGTTTTGAAGCCTATTTGGTTAACGACTCCAATTACTACTTGCGTTTCAATTATCTGAGTGCCGAAGGTAATGCCTGGCAACTGCGTGCTACCGACGAGGTGGAGCCTAATACCAAGCTCTTTATCGAGGAGTTCGGACGTGAAGACCTCAACGAGATAGAGCATGTTGCCATTCAGCTGATGGGTTATAAACGTGACAAACACTTTTTGTTGAAGCCAACAGCCAATGTGCAGTTGCGTATCGATACGGTGAAGTTCTATAAGCTTCATACCTTCGAACCCAATGATTTCTTTGAAGAGCCAGCTCTGATATATACGATTATAGAGAACGACCGTTGTAAAATCAATTTGAAGGAATGAAACACGGATTAATCAAAGTGGCTGCTGCCATACCATGTGTGCGCGTAGCCGATGTTGACTACAATGTTCAGCAAATAGAGAGTTTCATTGCCCAGGCCGAAGGCAAGGGTGTGGAGATTATCGTCTTTCCCGAACTGTCGCTGACGGGCTATACCTGTCAGGACCTGTTCCGTCAGCAGTTGCTTCTTGATAAGTCAGAAGGGGCGCTGCTCACATTGCTCGACTTCACCCGCAAACTTGACATCATCAGTATTGTAGGCTTGCCTGTTCGCATCGGGTCGCTGCTATACAACTGTGCTGCCGTTATTCAGAGCGGTACGTTGTTGGGCGTAGTACCCAAAACTTACCTGCCCAATTACAACGAGTTCTACGAGAAGCGTTGGTTTGCCTCTGCCGCAGACCTCATGCCGCAGGAGATTTATCTAGCAGGGAGTCCTATCAAGGTATCCAATGAACCCATCGTGTTCCGTACCATCGATGGTATAGGCTTTGGCATCGAGATCTGTGAGGACGTATGGGCACCGCTTCCTCCCAGCAACAATCTGGCTTTGGCTGGTGCAGATATCATCTTCAACCTCTCGGCTACCGATGAGATGATAGGCAAGCACGCCTATCTTTGTTCGCTGTTGGCTCAACAGAGTGCCCGCATGATGTGCGGTTACGTTTATAGCAGCTGTGGTTATGGTGAGTCAACGCAAGATGTAGTATATGGCGGTAATGCTATGATTATTGAGAATGGACGCTTGATTAGCAAGTCCGAGCGTTTCTCTATAGAGCCGCAGATTCAAATTCAACAGATTGACGTTGATTGTCTGCGGTGCGATCGGCAGAACAATACTACCTTCCGTACGGCTCAGGATGGTGCCACATCACGTGTCATCAATGCTAAGGCCGTCAATGAACGTCCTTTTGAGATAATACGTGAGATCAATCCTCATCCGTTTATCCCTACCGAAGAGCGTATGACGGCTAACTGTGAAGAAATATTGAATATCCAGACCTTAGGGCTTTGTCGCCGACTGGAGCATACCCATTGCGACAAAGCCGTCATCGGTATCAGCGGTGGTCTTGATTCCACGCTGGCTCTGCTCGTTGTGACGCGAGCCTTCAATAAGCTCGGCCTTTCCCGTAAGGGCATTGTGGGTATCACGATGCCAGGCTTTGGCACCACTGACCGCACCCACGATAATGCCGTCAGCCTAATGACCTCACTGGGTATCAGCCTGCGTGAAATCAGTATTGCCAAGAGTGTGATTCAGCATTTCGAGGATATAGGCCATGATATCAAGAATCATGATGTGACCTACGAGAACTCACAGGCTCGTGAGCGTACGCAGATCCTGATGGATGTGGCTAATCAGATGGGCGGTATGGTGATTGGTACTGGCGACTTGTCGGAACTGGCATTGGGATGGTGTACGTATAACGGTGACCATATGTCGATGTATGGCGTTAATGCCGGCGTTCCAAAGACGCTGGTTCAGTATCTGATACGCTACATCGCTATGTTGCCGGCTTTCGCAGAGCAGCGGGATACGTTGATTGACGTAGTTGATACGCCTATCTCGCCAGAGTTGACACCTGCCGACGAGCAGGGAAACATCCAGCAGAAGACCGAGGATTTGGTAGGCCCTTACGAGCTCCACGACTTCTTCCTCTATCAGATGCTGCGCTGGGGACATCGTCCTTCCAAGATTTTCCTGTTGGCACAACGTGCTTTCAATGGACGCTATGATGATGAGACTATTCGTCATTGGCTCACCACTTTCTGTCGCCGTTTCTTCAATCAGCAGTTCAAGCGCTCTTGTCTGCCCGACGGACCTAAGGTGGGTAGTATAAGCCTCTCACCACGTGGTGACTGGAGGATGCCGAGCGATGCCTCCAGTGCCTTGTGGCTCAAGGATTTAGAATAATATCCGTTTAGAATATATACTTCGTTCCCACAACCGCCCATATGCCTGGCTGAGGTACATTGCCGAAGTCAACGTATGAGCGGTTATCCAGTATATTATGGGCATCTGCATAAACGGTGAGTGCTGCCTTTGTCCATTGTAATCTGGCGTTAAACAGCACATAGGGCTGGTAGTCGCACACCGTTCCGTCAAAACTGATATAGCTTCCCACGCGGTCTTGCCAGCGTGCATCCACCCTGAGGCTCAAGCCCTGCCATTCCTTCGTCTGCACAGAAGCTATCAGCTTATGTCTCAGATATTCCAAAGCATATTGTGAAACGATATGCTCTTCCTGTTGTTTGTCCTGATGGATGTAGCTGTACGAAAGGTTCAGCCTTGCCCATGGGGTTTGTGCAGCCACAGCCGCTTCTATGCCGTATGCGTTGATTTCGGTATGGTTCACGCTCTGCCATTGGGCGGCTGTGCCCAGCGAGGTGTCCATAATCCAGTCAATCATGTTTTTGCCGTGATGGTGATAAGCCGTCACCTTGGCTTGAAGGGCAGGGGATGTCCATTGTGCCCCTACCTCTACGGCTTGCATCTCTTCTGGCTTCAAGTGTGGGTCGGCAGCATAGCCCTGTAGCTTGTAGTACATCTCCGTGAATGAAGGCAGACGCAGGGAGGTGTTATAAGATGCAAACAACTTCCAGTTTTCTATCTTATAGCTCATGTCGATGCCAGGATAGACGGTCATGTTCATACTGCTCCATGAACTCTTCGCTGCTACGAAACCAGCCGAAAGGGTGAACCTCTGGAGTAGGATATTATGCTCTATGTGAGCGCTGATGTTCGTGCGGTTGATGCCCAACGTATAGTCGCGGTCAGTACCCTTGATATGGCGCGTCTGAAACAGCGGTTCACCCAAGTTGCCGCTGACCAAATCCTCGTTCCTGATCTCTGCACCAAATGCTGTGCGTCCAACACTCCAGTCAAAGTAACTATTTATTTTCAAGCCATATATATCACAACGGTTATAATTATACTTCATGATGTCAGGACGGTTGTGATAGCCCTCATAACGGTCGTAGTTCTGGTTCCAATAGATGGCTGGCTGGAGGTGCAGGCACCCCGTTTTGTTCTCGCCTTGCAGCGATGCTGTGAGCTTTGTGGTGTGTTCATACTGGTCATCGGCCTGCCACTTTGTAGTAGCATAAAATGTGCCTGAGCCCCATCCTCGATCTGTGATGCCTACATTCCATCTCACGTTGACTCGCTCGTCATCATATCCTCCTTGATAGAAGGCCTTCGCACCACTGTAACCCGTGTTGAGTTTTCCCGCTTTCGAACGACTGTAACCATCGCTGCGTGCATAGCTGGCCGACAGGGAACCCAACGAAAGATGCGGACTGACGGCTGGCAACTTCACCATGCCGCCTGCCTTTGCATAGCCGAACGAGCCGCCTTCCACGTAGACCTCACTCTGTTTAGGTCGCTGATTAGTGATGATGTTGATGGCACCTACGAGTGATGATGTGCCGTAGGCACGTCCGGCAGGACCTTCCAACACTTCGATACGTACGATGTCGTCTGGGTCACAAGGAAGGTCAAAGGTGTTATGGGCCGTCTGCGGGTCGCAGATGTTGATGCCGTTGAGTAAAACGACGATTTGCTCTTGGGTGCCTCCTCGGATGCTGATATCAGTCTGGGAACCAAGTGGTCCGCGCTGTCTGACATCTATGCCAACGGCGAGTTTCAGCAAATCGTTAACACTTTGTATTGGCGCCTGCGCAAAATCCTCGCGGCTCAATACAGTTACCATTCTCGCAGCCTGACTCACGGTCAGGGGAGCCCTGGAGCCTGTAATGCTCACATCATCGAGCATCACCTCTCGGGCGGTCGCTTTGGTGGTATCCACGCGGAAGGTCTCATCGCTTATGCTGGCGGCTTTCGAAGCGGAAAGCGTAGCTACGCTCAGCACGGAGATGACTACCTCACGTCCAAGACAGGCAAAGAGCGAGTAGCCTTTGCGCTGAAAATGGTGGAATACCAATACCTGGCGTTTCAGAAATTGAGGTTTAAACATAAGTTAATTGATTAAAAAAATGAAAATCAAAAGTGCCACACTTAACACTCGTAAATGGCATACTTACGCATCGTAAATGGCTTACTTTTTTTTGTAAATGGCTTACTTTTTTTTGTAAATGGCTTACTTTTGCATCGTAAATGGCCTACTTATTTCAGAGCTAAAGTATGGTTATAGTAATTTTGATCACCTGTGATTTCCTTGATGACTTTGAGGAAGGGTGGAAACTTCACTGGCTCACCCTCGGCAATACCCTTTGTTTCAAGTATCACCAAACCTTCAAGCCTGTCTTTATAGGTGTCTACCTCGAAATACTGGCCTTTCCAGATGAAGCTGCTTCGCTGTTTGCGAATGGTGTGACGGGTGGGGTCGGCAAGCGAGAGCATCATCTCGTAGAGAGACAGGTTAATCTGACGCTCGGTGACGAGTTCCTCGTCCTCGGAAGTCTTTTTCTTGGTGGTGTGCACATAGACTTGTTTCTGTCCCCATCCACGTTTACGCAGTCGAATCTCAGTGCCTGGTTCAGCTTGCAGATAGGTTTGTGTAATTTCACTCAGTATGCTGTCTTCAGGGAATTGACCAGTAACTTCTACAATGTATTTACGCTCCTCAACGATAGGTTGGGGCAGTCCAAGTACATTGGAAATCTCTTTGATGACACGGTTCATCTTGCAATCGAAATCATCGTGATTATTGATGACTCGCAGGTGTGGATGTCCCGTCCATGCATGAATAACCTTCTTGTCGAGTCCGCGAGCTATACGAAGTCCTTCCTCGTTCATTTGTTCGTAGCGCTGTGCATTATTGGCTGTAGTATAGTATTGCTCGGCACCGTCGGCAGCGGAAACGAGATGGAGAACAGCATCATAGCGTTCACGGAGTTCGGGTGTCGACGTTCCTACGGAGCGAGTAATCTGATCCCAAGTTTCTGGTGACATATAAGCCGAGATGTCCATTGCTCCACGATCGCATACAATGATGCAGGGCTTGTTGCATTCTTGAGCCATTCTCAGGAATTTGTCTTCCAATGCAAGTTGTATTTCAAGTGTGGCTTTCTCTCCTTCATAGAAGAATCCCTGATTCTTAGTCAAGTAGTTCATGCCTGCCTGAGTAAAGAGCGTAGGTACTTCTGGGATAGTAAACACTTTGAAACCGAGGCTCGAAAAATGCTCGATGACACGTACGAGTGCAGTTGTCTTACCTGCACAAGGTCCACCTGTTAGAACTATTTTCTTGATGTCGTTCATTAGAATTGTCTTTTACCCTGCAAAGTTACAATTTTTTTTTGAATGAGAAAGAAAAAGTAGGTCTAAAATTTGTGGGTATCGAAAAATTTAAGTACCTTTGCAGCCGCAAACAAAGAAAGGGTTGCCGACATGGCTCAGTTGGTAGAGCAACGCATTCGTAATGCGTAGGTCCCCGGTTCGAGTCCGGGTGTCGGCTCAAAAAGGTTGATAAAGGGAATGCTCAGGAGAAAAGAGTTTCCCTATTTTCTTTTAAGAGAAAGAGATTGTTGCGGAATTAGCTCAGTTGGTAGAGCATTGGCTTCCCAAGCCGAGGGTCGCGGGTTCGAGTCCCGTATTCCGCTCGAAAGAAAATGGCAACAGATTATCAATTTATTTCCAGTTTACAGAATCATAAGGTAAAGCAAATCGTTTTGCTTCAGCAGAAATCATCGGAACGTAAGAAGTCCGATTTGTTTGTTGTTGAGGGCTTGCGAGAACTGCGTCATTGCGTCAGTAAAGGTTATGAGATTGAAAGTCTTTTTTGCTGTCCATCTTTGCTGGCCGAGCCTATAGATAACCTTCATGCGTCAAATTTCTTTGAAGTAACGGAAAATGTGTATGAAAAGATGGCATATAGGGGCAGCACAGAAGGGGTTTTAGCCGTTACGCGCATGAAACATCTGCGGCTTGAAGACCTGAAACTGTCTGAGAATCCGCTTGTCGTTGTCTTGGAAAGTGTTGAAAAGCCCGGTAATCTGGGGGCAGTGTTGCGTTCAGCTGATGCTGCAGGTGCTGATGCGGTAATCGTGTGTGACCCGTTGACGGATTTGTATAATCCCAATTTAATCCGTGCCAGTATAGGAGCATTGTTTACTGTGCCTACTGTCTCTGTATCTTCTGAAGAATGCATCGCATTCCTGAAATCACGGCATATGCGTATTTTGACAGCACAATTACAAGACTCAGAACTGTATTATGATACGGATATGTGTTCTGCTACGGCAATTGTAATGGGTACCGAAGCAACAGGATTAAGCAATCAATGGCGTGAAGCTGCCGATGCCCATATTCGTATTCCTATGCTTGGACGTTTGGATTCGTTGAACGTGTCGGTTTCGGCAGCCATTCTTCTCTTTGAGGCAGTAAGACAAAGAATGGGAAGTCGCAATTAACTTCCCATTTTTTTATAGAGCCTCATCATCGGGCTTTTGTGGTCGTGATTTTACAAGCGGCAGATGCTTCTTCTTCCGAAGATAAGCTTCTTTACGAGCTTCGTAGTCTGCCTGATGTTTCTCCAAATAGCCGTCTGCCATTGCTTAGTTATTTGATTTCGCAAAAACAACTTGAATCTTAACGGGAGAATCCGTATTCTTTGTTCCTTTAATCAGTTTGGTACTTGTCAGCGACATATCGTGTTCGGCACTTGTAGATGTTCCGCTTACGTATGTGATAGGTACCAACAATACTTTATTCCAATTGGGATTCTCTGTTTCCCAGTTAGGATTGGCAGAAGTTCCGTCTTGATAATTTCTCCACATCTGTTTTACAAGCGGAATAATGTTTGTAAAGTTATAGGTGTTCGTTGCAGAATAGCTGGAAGAGATGTAGTTGAAATTTGCATAGAATGACGTTGTCAAGTCTGGCACATTATTACCTTCAAAGAATGAAGTGAGACTATCTTCCTGAACCATCAGTATTGTCTGCGGTATTGCAAACATACGCTCGTCGCTCGATTCATCGTTGATACGCTGGAAAGACAACTTGGCAGCGATGATTGAATCATTGTCATGACCATTGAAAATATCTTTTACAGGTAAGGTTGCCTCAGTGAACAATCCTGCAGGAGACTTTAAATAGGTATGATTAGTATTAGCTGCAAGTTGACGAATGGCTTCCGTGTCATTGGTAATAAGAGTGCTTTGCAGCACCTCGCGGGTTCCTGCCAACGTCATTGTAGAGTTGACTACAGTCGTATCACTTTGATAACGGAAAAACACACGCAAGCCTATATTTGACACCTTGGCATGGAACCCGTAGCCGTCGGTAATCTCAAAGAAGAAGCCTGGACATACATGATGGCTGAAGGCATAGGAATTCTTGAAATACTCTGGATGCTCGTGATACTGACGGATAATATAGGTGCCATAGTTGTTAACGGTATTACCATTGTAGGTATAGGGCTCGTTAAGTGAGACACGGATATTGTTCAGATAAGTGGACTTTGTCCTTGTGGTGTCTTGGTCTGTCAGATTGAGGAAACTGAACATTTTGCTCTTATTCAATCCTTCCGTCTTAACCATACCGTGACTCATGGGATTGAAGTTAGAATAGTACTTCACACCAGGCTCCATAGTGGTAGACAGTTCATGCACAGTCATCTTGATTGACAACAGCGAGTCATTAGCATTAAAGGGATTGCTAACAAAAAGGATCAGGTCGCAGGAGTCTGCTACGGGCAGGTTGTCTTGATCGCTAATGCTTACGAACTTCTCTGCCTGTGGTATTCTCATAACATCAAGGAGATGAAACTGTGTGGAAAACTCACTCTTCACATCCGTCAGTGTCTCAGGGTCACGCACAAGTCCTAAATAACATGTACTGCTTTGAGTAAAGACAGAGTCGGCAACGTACGACTGAGTTTCAACAGGAAATTCGATAGGAGTTCCTATCTCAAGTCGTTCTTCTGTGTTAGTTATTGACTGACCGATACTGTCAGTTCCTTCTCCACATGAATAAATGGCCATTGTCGTGAGAACGACACTAGCCATATAGATGATTCTTTTCATATTGTATTCCTGTAATATTGTTGATTATTCAGGGCATATCTGATCGTAAAATGCTTCAAACGCATCGCCAAAGTCTTCGCCCTGGTATCCTAATGTTGGCTTACCTTTTTCCTTTGCATATTTTTGCAATGTCTTATTGACGTTCTTTTCTGAAATGACAATTCCGTCGCTATAGTCGATGGCCAGCTTTCCTAATTCATCGAAATTGAAATCATCATTATACTCTGTAAGCATCTCGGACTTGGCATCACGGAATTCTACGCATTCTTTGAAGTTGTTGCCTAAATCACCTTTCACGGTTTTCGAAAAGAGTGACGTGACAACCTTCGTATTGGCAAACGAAGGCTCGTCGCTATAGGCAGACTTGATGTAGAACGGCACAACGCCACTCATCCATCCCTGACAATGAATGATGTCCGGAATCCAACGCAGTTTCTTGACCGTTTCCAATACTCCACGTGCAAAGAAGATGGCTCTTTCACCATTGTCATTGTAACCAATGCCGTTTTCATCGACTTCCATCTGCCGCTTGGAGAAATAATCATCGTTGTCAATAAAATATACCTGAACTCGAGAAGTGGGAATGGAAGCCACCTTAATGATGAGCGGATGGTCGGTGTCGTTAATGATAAGATTCATTCCTGACAGCCTGATGACCTCATGAAGTTGACCACGTCGTTCATTGATGGTACCCCATTTGGGCATAAAGGTACGAATCTCATGGTTGCGATCCTGCATCACATGCGGTAATTCACGCCCCATTACCGACATTGTCGTGTCAGGCACGTACGGAGATATTTCTTGATTGATGAATAGAATTTTCTTCTTTGCCATCTTTATTAGAGTTTTTACATTGCAAAGGTACAATTTTTTTTTGTATAAATCCGCATAAAAAGTGTGATTTTAGGAAAAAGTGACATTTTATAGGCTTATTTTTAGTCTTTTTTTTCCATATTTGAGAAAAATGTTGTTATTTTGCACTCCCAAAGCAAATGACATTTGTTAAGAATGAAAGTTTTTAAGAGAATTGTTGATCTTCAGAATGCGCTTTTTGAAGAACGCAAACATGGTAAAAAGATTGGATTAGTGCCAACAATGGGGGCTCTTCATGAAGGGCATGCGTCACTTGTTCGGCATAGTGTTAGTGAGAATGACGTTACTGTGGTTTCGGTTTTTGTGAATCCTACACAGTTTAACGACAAAAATGACCTGAAGAATTATCCTCGTGATTTGGAAGCAGACTGCCATCTGCTGGAATCGTGCGGTGCTGATTATGTGTTGGCTCCAGAGGTAGAAGAAATGTATCCAACACCCGATACGCGGCATTTTGAATTTCCACCCGTATCTACTGTGATGGAGGGTGCACATCGTCCAGGCCACTTCAATGGCGTTTGCCAAGTGGTTAGCCGATTGTTCTATATTGTACGTCCAGATAACGCTTATTTCGGAGAGAAAGACTGGCAGCAGATAGCCGTTGTGAAGGCTATGGTGCGTCAGTTGGGGTTGGGTGTACAAATAGTGGAGTGTCCTATTGTGCGTGATACAGACGGACTGGCTCGCAGCAGCCGCAACAGTTTGCTGGCACCCGACGAAAGAGCCATCGCACCTGCTATCTATAAGGCACTGAAGGATAGCCTGACCTACGCTAAAAGCCATTCACTGAAAGATACCCACGATAAGGTTGTAAACGATATTAACAGTGTGAAAGGGCTTGAGGTGGAGTATTTCTCCATTGTTGATGGCAATACACTACAGGATGTGAATGAATGGGATGATTCGCCTTATGTAGTTGGCTGTATCACTGTGTATTGTGGTAAGACACCTATCCGTCTGATTGACCATATCAAATATAAAGAGTAGAAGATATGATGATAGAAGTAATGAAATCCAAGTTGCACTGTGTACAAGTGACAGAAGCCAACTTGAATTATATGGGTAGTATTACCATTGATGAGGATCTGATGGATGCCGCTAATTTTATTGCCGGCGAGAAAGTGCAGGTTCTTGACAACAATAACGGTGAGCGTTTCGAAACCTATATCATTAAAGGCGAACGAGGAAGTGGATGTATCTGCTTGAATGGAGCTGCAGCTCGAAGGGTTCAGGTTGGCGATATAGTGATTATCATTTCCTATGCATTGATGGATTTCGAGGAAGCCAAGACCTTCAAGCCAACAGTCGTATTCCCTCAGGACAATCATCTATAAAAATTGAGAATTACACTTAATCGAGTAGGAGATAAGCACCAACAATCAGTGTTTACCTCCTACTTGATTATAATATGTATTCTATAGATGTTTACTCTTCTCCAAATGCAATAACCACACGGTTTTCATCGTTGTTGGCAAAAGGCTGCTCGGTATCACCTTTCACGTCAATCTTTAGACGGTCGACAGCAACACCCTTGGCAACGAGTGCCTTCTTGACATTATCAGCACGATCGGCTGCAATCTTCTTGTTGATTCTTGCATTACCAGTTTCTTTGTCTGCATAGCCCGTCAGAAGAATGGTAGCTTTGGGATTCTCGTTTGCCCATTTCACAATCTGGTCAATCTTTCCCGTCTGTTCAGACTTGATGTTCGACTTGGCCAAATCGAAGAAGATATTCTCTGTAATCTTTACTGGCTGCTTTACCACAGGCTTAGGCTCTGGTTTGGGCTCCGGCTTGCTTTCCACCACAGTGGGTTTTGCAGGAGCAACTTCTGTTTTATTGGTCTCATCAACTTCGGCAATAGGCTGTTCCACGATAGGAGCAACTTGTTTCACCTTCTTATGTCCAAACTTAAAGGTAAGTCCAGCCATAGCATAAGGCCACCATTTGTTGTTGTCAGTGGTCAAACCGTTCTTCTGACGAACATAGTTGGTACCTGCCTCTAGATTGATACCCCAGTGCTTAGACAGGTTGAAGTCGAGCATACCTCCCACTTTCCATGCAGGATTCCAGCGGTCGCCTCCATCAGCGGTAGCATAGGCATAATTGTCAATCCATGCATGAGGAAGAGCCAGTTCGAAAGGAACACCTGCAATGGCAATGACATTAACAAAATTCTTCTGATTGGGGAAGAATACATTAGAAAGGTTGAACATCATGTCAAGGTCAATGTTGCCAATCTTGCTCTTGTATTCGCTGTCATCAGCAAGCGTGGCTTTCCATGAACTACCATTAGCCTGTAGACGAAGGCCAAATACATCCGTGAAATTGTAACCCAGAGAAATGGCTGCCATTGGATTCCATTTACGGTCAATGTTCTGACCATTATAGGTTTTCATCATACCACCCTGTAAACCTATGAAGGCATGGGGATATTCTTTTGTTTCCTGAGCGGAAACAGTGATAGCAAATAACATCGCCACCATTGAAAGAAGAATTCTGTACTTCATGTGATACTAATTTGTTGATTAAGTTTTGTTAATTTGCCGCAAAGATAATGCGTTTTTTCGAGAAAAGCAAATCTTTTGCCCGAAAAAACGCATTAACAACGGAAAATATCTAGTGACTGGATTAAATATCCTCTCCGTAGCGCTCCTTTGTGATTTGCGCTAACGACTTACCACGGGTATGGGGCATACCAATAAGACCAACGATAAGTGCGATGGCCAGGAGGGCTACCATACAATAGGCAGCAAGGGTAAATCCCTCACCGTTTTCACCATAGATAAAGGTGAAGACAAGTCCCCAGACAGCTGACAGACCGCGAACGATGAAAAACATCAGACCTTGAGCTCCGGCACGGAACTTGGCAGGGAAGAGCTCGGAGCCCCAGAGGGCGTAGAACACCTGTACGGAACTACCGTTGTTGATACCCCATAGGATAGTAAAGATCCAAATACCTGCAATGCTGGTGATGCTGCCACCGATGACGAGTATCCATGCTGTAAGTGCTGCTGCCAATCCAAAAACGTAGAACAGGCAATGTGCCACCTTGTCAACAAAGAACGAGATGATGAATGTGGTGACAACAACGAATACCCAGCTGACACAACTCAACATGTTGGCTGTCTCGTTACTCAGACCACCAGCCGTCTCGTAGACATGAGGCATGAAGAAGCCCATGACGGAGGCAACGAGATTCCAAGTGAGGTAGATGCAAGCCAAGAAAGCTACGGTCTTGATAGCTATGCGGTTTGTAAACAACAGTTTGATATTGTCAACGATGCTGCTCTTGTCCTCTGCCTGCTTGGATGTAAATTCTGCACTCTCATCAAGTTGGCGCTGTAGCGTCCAAGCTACGAGAGCCACAACAAACAGTGTGAAGAATACTACACGTGAAGAGAATACCTCAACAGCGGTGTTTGCTGCATCGGTTCCTATGACGGCATGGGCCAGAGACACAACGGGGCCGTTAAGCAGACCGCCTGGTGCGAGTAACATTCCGAAGAAGAGAATGAACATAGGTCCCAGACCCCACGACATTTGCGAAATACAGATGTTACGTCCTCGGTTATTGACCTCAGATGACTCTGAGATATATGTCCATGAGGCAGGAACACCAATACCTACTGAAATGCCTGTTACGAGGAATCCAGCGAGTAGCATGGGGTAGCTGACGGAGAGCATGACGATGAGTACGCCCAGCATATAAACCAACAAGTTATAAGTGAAGATAAACTTTCGTCCAAACTTGTCTGCCAGGAACCCACCAATGATGGCACCAATGGCAGCACCCATCGCATTGGCGCTGAGAGCGTTGAGCCACCCTAAGTGCACCTCTTCCAAGCCCAGATAACTTTTCCATAAGGTCAGCCCGGATGCACCTGCCACAATGACACCGGCATCAAGGTAGTTGTTGAGCGACACAGCAATGGTCGACTTCAAAGAACTGGATTTTGCCATTGGTTTATCTCTTTGAGGTTACGTCCTTCTCGTATTGCTGGATGCAGGCAATATATTCCTCACCTACGGGTACGTTGTTCTTCAGGTTGAAGTAGTCAAACACAGCACCAAATGGCAGCGACTTAGCTTCTTCCATCAGGGCGAGACGCTCGAACAACTGACCGTTATCCTCGTACTCGCGCAGCTTCTGCTTCGGCTCCAACAGGGCCTGAAGAATGCATTTCTGGGTCGCGCGTGTACCTATAATATATGCACCTATACGGTTGATAGAAGCATCGAAATAGTCGAGACCGACGTGAGCACGATCCAAGGCATCGCTACGAACGAGTTCCTTGAAAAGGTCGAGAGTCTGGTCGTTCATGATGGTCACATGGTCAGAGTCCCAACGAACGGGGCGAGAAACGTGGAGCATCAGCTCTGGTACATACATCAGCAGGGTAGAGACGAAGTCAGAGACATTCTCTGTCTGTTCGTAGTGGCCTGTATCAATGGTGTACATCTGCTTACGGGTTGCACAGTAAGCGGTGTAGAAATCATGCGATCCTACGGTGTAGCTCTCCAAACCGATACCAAACAGCTTAGCTTCAAAGCAATTCTTTACACCATCAAGCTTCTCCTCCATAATCTCATCGAGAGAAGCTGCGAGAATCTCACGATATTTCTTGCGCTGTACAGGCATATCCTTCGAGCCGTCGTGTACCCAGATGTTCATGATACAAGGATCGTTCTGAGCCTTACCCATGGCATCGGCGATGCGGCGGCAACGCTTGGTATGCTCAATCCAGAAGTCACGGATAGACTTGTCGGGGTTTGACAGCGTCAGGCTGCCACTCTTGGGGTGTGAGAAGGAAGATGAGTTGAAGTCGAGCTTCATGTTGTTCTCCTTAGCCCACTGAATCCAACTTTCGAAATGCTCTACGCCGCACTGGTCGCGGTCTACAAATTTATTACCAAAGTCGCCATAGATCTCGTGGAGATTCAGACGATGGTTACCTGCAATAAGGGTTTTGACGAATTCTATATCTTGACGCACCTCGTCGATGTTACGTGCACGACCAGGGTAGTTGCCGGTGGTCTGGATGCCGCCAGAGAGGGCGTCGTTGCGCTCGAAACCAACCACGTCGTCGGTCTGCCAGCAGTGCAGTGAGATTTGCTGTTTCTGGAGCTGGTCAAGTACTGCGTCGGTATCAACGCCAACGGCTGCATAGCGGTCTTTCGCTACGGCATAAGCTTTTTCAATCAGTTCTGCTTTCATTTGCTTTGAGTTTTATTTGTTTGTTATGTTTAGATACTTTTTATAAGCTTCGTCCCAGGTTTCTTTATCTTGCGGCTCGTATTTCTTCATTTCTGTTGAGTTGGCGATAATCTGGCGCATCTGCCAGATGTCGCTGACAAGACCTGCGGCCTTAGCCTGAAGCATAATATTTCCAATAGCGGTGCACTCTTGAGGACCAGCCAGAACGGTTGCGCCAGTGGAGTTGGCCGTAAACTGGTTCAGGTATTTGTTGAGCGAGCCACCACCGATGATATGGAGTACGTGAAGGTCGAATGATGCAAACTCCTTAAGCCAATCGAACACCTGACGATAACGGAGAGCCAGTGAATCGAAGATGCATCGGCAAATCTCTGCAGGTGTCTCTGGCACGGGCTGGTTGGTGTCGCGACAATATTCCTGAATAGCCCTAATCATAGATGAGGGAGCAGCAAAAGCCGCGTCATCAGGATTGATGAGTGAGCGGAATGGCTCTACTGTCATAGCCTGACCTTGCAACTCGGGATGTGAAAGTTTGCGAACTTCCTCAGGCCATTCCAAGCGACAGCGCTCATAAAGCCACATACCACAGATATTTTTCAGGAAGCGGGTCGTACCCTCAATTCCACCTTCATTAGTGAAGTTACGTTCGTATGAGAGGTCGTTGATGATGGCATCTTTCGTCTCAATACCCATAAGGCTCCAGGTACCACTTGAAAGGTAGGCAAAGTTTTCGTCTTTCGCTGGTACGGCGGCAACGGCAGAGCCAGTGTCGTGACCAGCCACAGCGATGACAGGAACAGGACCAAGTCCTGTGAGTCGCTGCACTTCTTCGGTGAGCACACCAATCTGAGTTCCTGGGTTGACCATCTTGCCAAATTTAGAGCGGGTGAGTCCCAGAGAATTGAGCAGTCGCTCGTCGAGTTGCTTGGTGCGTGGGTCGAGCAACTGCGAGGTAGATGCGATGGTATATTCGCAAACCTCGTTGCCTGTGAGCATCCAGCTGAGTGCATCGGACACGAAGAGAATCTTCGAAGCATTACGAAATGCGGAGTTGCCCTCGCGCTTCATCGCATAGAGCTGGAAGATAGAGTTGAAGTTCATGAACTGGATACCAGTTACATCGTACACCTCTTTCTTTGAAATAACATTCTTCAGGTAGTCATCCATCGCCTCGAAAGTGATAGGATCGCGATAGGCGCGTGGATTCCTTAATATAGCACCGTCATCTCCGATGAATACGAAGTCTACGCCCCAGGTGTCGATACCTATTGAGGTGACTTCCAATCCACGTTGAGCTACTTCTTTCAGTCCGCGGATGATCTCGAAATAAAGGGCGTAGATGTCCCAATAGTAGTGACCACCCTGTTCTATAAGGTTATTGGGGAAGCGGGTTACCTCTTCCAACTCAAATTTATCATTCTCGATATGACCAATAATGGTGCGCCCACTGGTGGCTCCCAGATCTACAGCAAAGAAATATTTCTTATTTCCCATTGTTGTTTTAGTGTGTTAGCTTATTTGTCCGCAAAAGTACACACTTCTGTTTATTCTTAGCATCATATTTTGATTTTTGGACATAGTTTTTTGTTTGAATCGTTTTTTTTAGTACTTTTGCAGCCAATTTGATGTCAGGACATATTAAAAACAAATAAATCAATAACTGAAATGACATTTACAGTACTAATTATCACGCTTTTCGTAGTGGGCTATCTATGCATCGCCCTTGAGAGCGTGTTTGAGATTAACAAGGCGGCTATCGCATTGCTGATGTGTGTGGGTTGCTGGACGTTGCTGATGGTTGGCGTACAGGGATTCTTCCCAGAGATTGCAGACGGAGTGGGTTATATCTCAGGGCGCATCCAGCATCATCTGGGTGATGCCGGCGAGACGCTGTTCTTCCTGATGGGTGCAATGACCATTGTGGAAATCGTTGACTCTAACGGCGGTTTTAACTTCGTACGCGATGCTATCAAGACGCGTTCGAAGCGTAAACTGATGTGGCGAGTTGCCTTTATGACATTCTTCCTGTCGGCTATCCTAGATAACCTGACAACGTCAATTGTGATGATTATGGTGTTGCGCAAACTGGTGCAGAGTCGTGAGGAACGTCTGATTTACGCAGGACTGATTATCATCTCGGCCAACTCAGGTGGTGCCTTCTCACCCATTGGTGACGTGACCACTATCATGCTTTGGATCAAGGGTGTGATTACTACTCAGGGCGTATTGACCGAGATATTTATCCCTTCATTGGTGTCGATGGTTATTCCTGCAGCTATCCTTAGCCTGTCTTTGAAAGGTAAGTTCGATAAGGAACAGAACCTGAAGACAACAGAGGTGACTACATTTACAAAAACTCAGCGCGATGTCATCTTCTGGTTGGGTGTGGGAGGATTGGTCTTTGTGCCTATTTTCAAGACCCTGACTCATCTGCCACCGTTTATGGGCATCTTGTTGGTGCTAGGCTTGTTGTGGACAGTAACAGAGATTTTCCACCGTATGCAGAATACGTCCGAGGATGATACGATGGCAAAGCGTGTGAGCGATCTGTTGTCGAAAATAGACCTTTCTACCATTATGTTCTTCCTGGGTATTCTGATGGCAGTAGCTGTTCTGCAGGAAATCGGTGTATTGACTTCGATGGGTGAGGGCCTGAACGAAGCCTTTGCAGGTAACTATTATCTGATTAACGGTATCATAGGTATGCTGTCATCTATCGTAGATAATGTACCTTTGGTGGCTGGTTGTATGGGAATGTACCCTGTGGCTCCAACTGGTGATATGGCTGTCGACGGTATTTTCTGGCAGTTGTTAGCCTATTGTGCAGGCGTAGGCGGTTCTATGCTGATTATTGGTAGTGCCGCAGGCGTTGTGGTGATGGGCTTGGAAAAAATCACATTCGGTTGGTATCTGAAGAAAATTACGTGGATAGCCTTTGTAGGTTATCTTGCAGGTATCGGGTGCTACTGGGTAGAGAAGCTCATCTACTAAATATAAACAATGTATAGACAATGGCGAGGATGATTCCTCGCCATTGCTTTTTATTGATTCCGATATTCGCTAGGTTTGCGCCCTGTTTTAAGTTTGAACTTCGCAGAGAAATAGTCTGGCGATTCGAAGTTGAGTTGGTAGGCTATTTCCTTGATACTCATATCAGTAGTGGAGAGTAGTTCCTTGGCTCGCTGCAAACGCAGGTCTTGCTGGTAGGTGGCAGGCGAGAGGCCTGTATGCTCTTTGAACAGTTTTCGGAAGTTGCTGTAGCTGACACCTAACTCTTCTGCTACTTCCTGAATGGTGAGCGGACTCTCAAGCGATTCACGGATGCGCAGACGGGCTTTGTTAATCATGTCTACATGCGTCTGGTTACGGCTCTTCAGTTCTATGTTACGCTCCAGAGAGTACATCATGCCAATGAGGTGGTTCACAATGCCTGCCATGAGTTGCTGTGAGTAGGCTGCCTCTTCCAATGCAGTGCTGTAGGCCTGTTTATATAGGCTTACCACTGCGTCGGAGAATCCCACGTGATAGATGGGTTTCGTGGGTGAGAGAAAGCTAGCACGTACTCGTGCATCCATATTGTCTCCCTTAAAGCCTATCCAGTATTTCTTCCATCCTTTTGGTCCTGTGGGGTGGTAGCTGTGCCATTCGCCTGGGAAGAGCAGGAAGAAGTCGCCTTCTTTCAGATGAGCCTCTGGTACAGTGCGACTATGGAAGATACCTTCACCTTCTATGATATATAGTAGTTGGTACTCTGGCAGTATGCGTCCTTTCTCCAAGTCAAAGTAATAGCCATCGGCATGACCACGGGTAGGATAGGGGTCTCTACGACCGATTTCTTCGTAGCCGATAGTTGTAACGGTGAGTCCCCATAGGGCATCACGTTCGCTGGCCAGCATATATTTGCTAATCTGCATAACTTAAAGATTTTTATGTTGTTGGTTTTGTCTGTTTGCAAGGAATCCAGAGCCAGAAGGTAGAACCTTTTCCTTCGCCTTCGCTGAATACGCCTATCTTTCCGCCGCAGCGTTCGGCGATGTTCTTACAGATACTTAGGCCAAGGCCTGTACCCTGTACGAAGTCGTTCAGTTTCACAAAGCGTTCAAAGACGCTTGCTTGCTTATCCTTGGGAATGCCTGCTCCTGTGTCTTCGCAATAGATATAGAGCCCGCCATCCTGTTCTCGATAGCCCACTTTGATATGTCCCTGATGGGTATACTTCACGGCATTGGTGACAAAGTTGGTTATGACCTGTTGCACTCGTCCTTTGTCGAGTTCTGTGGGATAGGTTTCGTAGGGGTTATCTTTAATGAACTGTACACCAGGTTCCTGCACACGTTGCTCCAAGGTCTGACAGATATCATCGAAAACCTGTGAAAAATCGAGAGCAGTGGATGTTATAGTGAGTGATTGGTTTGTGTCTGATGCTTCAAGAATATCGTTAATAAGTCGCAGCAGCATATCGCAATTGTTGCGTATGATGCGTATGAATTCTTTTCGGTCAGCAGGATCGTCGATGACCTGTAATAAATCACTGAATCCTACGATGGCATTCAGTGGGGTGCGTATCTCGTGGGTCATATTTGCCAAGAAGGCACTCTTCATCATGCCAGACACTTCGGCTCTGGTGCGTTCTTTCTTCAACCGTTCCTGCGCGTCCATCAAGTCATCGATATTTCTCAACACACCGAAGAATCCATTGGGATGTCCCTCTTCGTCGTAGGTAGGCATACCGCTGATGGCGTGCCATTGTGGACGTTTTTCAATAGGTGTATATCTGAAGTGGTGAACCAAATAGAAGGGCTCCAGTTTGTCTTTCAGCCTATGTATAGAGATAGCCGCAATCTCACGCTCATCTTCATAAAGCGAGTTGAGATAATCATCGAACGATTCTGTGAACTCTGCTTTTGTCAGTGAGCGTGTGAACGCTATCTGCTGCGTCTCGAAATCCATATTCCACACGTAGAGATTGCTCTTTTCCAACATATAGCGTAGTTCCTCTTCATAGCGATTTATTTCATCATAGATCTGTTTCAGTTCTTTCTGTTGCCTGCGCTGTTCCAGCTCGGTGTCTCGTTCAGCTGTAACATCACGAGATGTAACAATGTAATAGAGTAGATTGTCTTGATCATCAAAAGTAGGACGTATGCGGAAGTCTATGTATTTGTCGATGTTTATCTCTGGATAGTACATATGTTGGCAAACATGGAACGAATGTTTGCTAAAGCGATTGAAATCATTCTTAAGAACAGGCACGTCAAACATACATGTTTTGCGGAAAAATGCCTCACGTTCTTTATCAAACTCACATAGCTTGCGCATACTATCGTTCAAGTCTATTAACATTCCATCTGTATCATAGAACGACATTGCGATAATGTTGGTATGGAATATTTTCATATACCTACTGCCCAGTTCGTTGTTGGCTTGTTCCTCCTCAACTTCTTGTGTGATGTCTTTCACGGTGTTGACGATATGAGCCAGTCTACCGTTTTCCATCTCCGCAATGGAGTTACCAGTCAGATATCGGTTTTTCCATCTGTATGACAAGTTGTAGGGTTTGTCTGGTGTTTGCAGCAAATGTCCGTATATGGCTCGTACATTCGCCAAGTCATTTGTGTGAAGCTCCGAGAAGAACTCCTCGGCTTCCATTCCGTCGACAGGAAGTAGGTTGCCGTAGACATTCTTCATGTATCCCGTGGCAATGTCGTGTTCGAAAATATAGAAATCGCCCATGCTTAATGCCTGTGCCATCATATTGCCAACGTCCTGTGTTCGAGCTACGGCACGTTTCACTCGGCGTCGCAAAAGCTGTCCGAGTGTCAGCAGCCACAGAGCCATAAGCAGTGTTGCGGTGATGATATAGAAGGCATACAACGGCGTGTCGTTATGTATGCGCTCTGGTGCGAACCATTTGTCGCTAATTACCTCTAGTTCTCCTGCCTGTCTCATACGAGCATATTCGTCATCAATGGCATTTATGACTTTCGAGTCATAGCCCACGATGTGCAGCTCGCCTATGGGAATGTCGATATCCTCGGTCTCAATGTCATCAAGTGCCATTTCATGAATCTTCAACTCCAGTGGAACAGCCCCCCATAGGAAGTACTTGATTTCATTGCGGGTCAGGGCCACCAGTGCCTCACGTGGTGTTTCAAACTTCATGTAATACGGTCTGAATGGCTGCTTCTGCAGGTAGCTGTTTACATAGTCGTTTTCTTTCATCACGATAGTATCGGAGTATGACAGGTCACGTATGCTCCTTAGTGGGAGTGTACCTTTTTTATAGGCTACCTTTACCCTGTACACATTGATGAAATCTGTTGTCTGCACATAAGGAGTCATATCGAACTCTTCACCTATGGCATGTATCAGGTCGGCCTGTCCTGCTTTAAATATCTCTATTGCCTGGTTCCATTCTCGCATCTCATAGCGGTGGGGGATATTTAGACGGTCCAATATGATGTCGAGTACTTCAATGTTGTATCCTGCGGGGTTGCCACTGTTATCGGTAAATTCAAACGGTGGAAAGTCCCAGTCGCAGATGATGACAAGCGGGTCGGTCTCAGTGTACGATCGTGCCTGCTTGCTGTTGGCAGCAGTCAGCGTTACGGCCATTGTAATGAGAACCGTGAGTATGATTGTAATACGTTGTCTTGTCATATTATGCATTGCTTATGCGTTCTATTTCTATGGCTTTGCATGGGATGGTAAACCACACGGTGGTACCCTTGCCTTCTGTCGATTTGATGTTGATGGTGCCATTCATGAGCCTGACGAGTTCATGACAGATGCTCAGTCCCAATCCTGTACCATTATTAGCTCCTGTAGAGAATCGTTCGAAGATATGCCCCAGTAGTTGTTCGTCTATACCGCTACCTGTGTCTTCTACAGATACGATGAGATGGTCGCCTGTGTACTCGTAGCTTGTGCATACGGTGCCTTCTTTGGTAAACTGTACAGCATTAGCAATAAGCTGTTCAATGATGTGTCCCACATTCTGGCTGTCTATTTCGAGCACCATACGCTGGTAGTGGTTTTGCACCAGTAGCCGTGTGTTGCTATTTTGTATGTCTCGGAAGCTGTCCCAATAGGTAATGCACATACTTTCAAATATCATTGCAAAATCAGTAGGGGCTGGCTTTATTTCAATCATACGTGCATCAATGCGTGACAGGAACAGAATGTTATTAATTAACTTGAGCAGCGAATCTGAATTGTTCCTAATCTCACTGATAAAAATGGGCTCGTCCTTTATTTCGTGAGGCAGTTGGAAGAACTCTGCGAACCCCACTATAGAGTTCAGTGGAGTACGAATTTCGTAGTTCATGTTGTGGAGGAAAGCGTTCTTGATGGTCTCTACCTCCCGGGCTTTGGCTGTCTCTATCTCCAACTGTTCCTCAGTAGTCTTCAATTCGCTCACGTCGCGACAGATGCCAAAATACTCCCTGACTTTGCCCGTCTCGTCAGTCATGGGTACCATGCTCAGTTGTATAAAGAGATTGCGTCCTTGCAGTTGCCTTAGTCTAGTTTTCAATGTCGCTTCGATGGGACTCTTTGTGTGTCGGTCCATATCGTTCAGAATGCGCAATGCCGTCTTCATACTATCTTGATGTATGAAATGTAAAGCACGGGTCTGCGTCAGTTTGCTCTGTACCTTATTAATTCCGCTGTAGATGATTAGAATGTGGTTTTCAGGATGATATCCGGCAAAGCGCATACCTCCGACCTTCAGCGTGTAGTTGATGTTCTCTATATAGCGTCGCTCAGCTCTGTTGGCTTCATTCTGGCGCATCAACGCATCCTTTCGAAGGTGATAGTTGTGTACGATTTCTGTCACCTTGCGCCCTGTTCCGTAATATCCCAGTGGCTGTCCCTCGTTATCGGTCATTGGCTCCAACTTCAGTTCATACCACACGATGCCCAAATTGGGGACATTGCGATTAATGCTGGCATAAAACGCCTCCTGCCTTGATGCTTGGAATTCGTCGGGGCTCAATTGGTAGAAGTTGTTTATGGTGATTTGGTTGCCTATAGCGTTTCTATTGTCTATACCAAAAGTTTGGCAGGCATTATCGTTAAGGTCGGTCAGATAGCCTTCCTTGTTGAAATAGGTCATGTCCACCATGATAGAGTCGAAAATGGCATGATAGCGTCGCAGCGTATCTTTCACTCGTTGCTGTCGCTGCCTATCCATACTAATGTCGTTGCGTGTACCTATGATTACCGTAGGTTTGCCAAAACGGTTACGATGAAACACTGATAATTGAATGGCATAGTCACACATCTTTTTGCTATTAACATCAGAGGGAACCCTAAGAGTTAATTCTATGTTCTCTGCCTTTTGATCTGTTAAAATGGTGAGAGCCTGCATAATCTTTTCCAGCTCACTTGAATTGTAGTTGCCAAAAAATTGCAGGAGGGTGTATTCATGTCTGTTTTCACCATTGGCCTCGTACCAAGTTACAGTCTGGTACTTGATATTATATGTCCAAATACGCACTCCGCTGGCTTTCAGCGTCATAGCCAGTCGTGAATTCTGTTTTCTGATTTTCCTAGTCACCAATCGTTCACGCATTCTGTAGAACAGATAGTAGCCTATCGTGATTACAAAGACCACCACCAGCGTATTGGCAATAATCCACACCCAGGATGGAATGCCTGTCTCTACGCGCTCAGGATAGAACCATTTGTTTTGCAAGGGTCTGATCATGCCTCTCGACTGCAACAGCGCGTAAGTGCTGTCGAGCAGGGCAAGCAGTTGGGGGTTGTTCGACATGAACCGATACTCACCGTGGGGCATGTCAGTAGGCGCAAGTACCAGGTTTTCAGCATGGTATTGTCTTATTAGCCATTTCAGCGACATGGTGTTCCATAGTATGGGTGCTGTTTTATCGGCTTTTGCTTTCAGTATGGCTGACTTCATGTCATTAAAAGGTATGGCGTTCTGTTCCCATCCCTGCTGTTCCATGAGATGGTGGCTGAAGCTACCAGCATGTACCACAACGCGGTAGTTGGCCAAATCGCCCGTTTGCTTAATGTTTTGCGGCTCGCCCTTCTGATATACCACACTATGTGTAAACAGGTCTATCACAGTACGTCCGTATAGTGCATAGTCATCATGGAAGAAGGCTTTCATGCCCAGCATCACGTCTGAGATGCCTTCACGCAAGTCTTCAAGTGCATCTTGTGTGTCTTTCAATTTAATGATATATGGAATTTTCAGTTCTTCTAAAATCAGCTTCAACAACTCTACATTGTATCCCGTAGGCTCGCCATTATCCAGATAGACATAGGGCCACAAATCCCACGCATCCTCGTATACCAATGGATGCTCATCTGTAAAATGCAGACTGTCCAGGTCGTAGGTCTGTGCTCGTCCTTCTGTTAACGTCAACACGCACAAGGCAACTATCGTCAATAGTACTTGCCTCAGCGTGAAACCTTGTATCATTGGAGCTGATTGTCTCATCTTAGGCTTTTTTGATTGTGCAAATTTAAAAAAAAAATGTGAAATAGCCAAATGATACTTGCTTTTTCCTGATTATTTCTTACCTTTGCACACAAAAAACTTAAAAAACGAAACGAAATGACACAGAAAATGAAGCCCGCCACCCTTTGTGTGCAGGCTGGTTGGGAACCTAAAAATGGAGAATCGCGCGTGCTGCCCATCTATCAGAGCACAACTTTCAAGTACGACAACACCGAAGAGATGGCCGACCTTTTCGACTTGAAGAAAGAGGGCTATTTCTATACCCGACTGCAGAACCCCACAAACGACGCTGTAGCCAAGAAGATTGCAGCCCTCGAGGGTGGAATAGGGGCTATGCTTACCTCCAGTGGTCAGGCAGCTAATTTCTATGCCATCTTCAATATATGTGAGGCAGGCGACCATTTCGTTACTTCGAATGAAATCTATGGCGGTACCTATAATCTCTTTGGTGTCACACTGAAGAAACTGGGTATCGAGTGCACCTTCGTTAATCCTGAGGCTTCAGAAGAGGAAATCTCTGCTGCTTTCCATCCTAATACGAAGGCCTTGTTTGGTGAGACCATCTCAAACCCAGGCTGTAAGGTGCTCGACATTGAGAAGTTTGCCCGTATTGCCCACAGTCATGGGGTGCCCCTCATCATAGATAACACCTTCCCCACACCTATCAACTGTCGTCCTTTTGAGTGGGGAGCTGATATCGTGACCCATTCCACTACAAAATATATGGATGGACACGCCACTCAGGTGGGTGGATGTATCGTGGATAGTGGTAACTTCGACTGGGATGCTCATGCAGAAAAATTTCCCGGTCTGTGCACCCCCGATGAGTCTTATCACGGACTCACCTACACCAAGAAATTCGGTAAGATGGCGTATATGACTAAGCTCACGGCTCAGCTGATGCGCGACTTGGGTAGCATCCCATCACCTCATAACGCCTTCCTTCTTAACCTCGGACTGGAGACACTCCACCTGCGCATGAAGCAGCATTGCACTAACGCTCAGAAGATTGCTGAGTTCCTGAAGAATGATAATCGCGTGGCTTGGGTGCACTATAGTGGACTGGAGGGCGATGAGTGTCACGTTCTGGCTCAGAAATACCTGCCTAACGGCTCTTGTGGCGTTATCGCTTTCGGACTGAAAGGCACCCGTGAGACAGCCGTGAAGTTCATGGACTCTCTGAAGCTCATCTGCATTGTAACCCATGTGGCTGATGCTCGCACCTGTGTGCTCCATCCCGCCAGTCATACACATCGCCAGCTCTCCGACGAGCAGTTGCGCGAGGCAGGTGTAGCACCAGACTTGATACGTCTGTCAGTAGGCATTGAAGATGTCGATGATCTTTTGACAGACATACAACAGGCACTTAATCAGATTTAACATAAAAAGCCAACCATTGGTTGGCTTTTTATATTACTCTATTCTTAATATTATACATCTTTATAGATGTCTTTCATCTCGCAGGGGAACCAGAAAGAAGCAACGGTTTTCTTGCCGTTTTCTGTTTCCATAAAGAACTCTCCTCCGAACATATCAACAATAGCCCTACAGATGGCGAGTCCTAATATGGAAGACTTGTTGGTATCTTTCAGGGCATCTTCTTTCTGAAGGATTGCATAGATGTCATGATCCGTCTGCTCTGTTTGTTCCATGCCTGTGTAGCAGATAGAGACTTTAAGCCCCCTTCGCTCGCAACCATATTTGATGAAGATGTCACCATGCGTAACTTGACGAGCTGCATTGGAAAGAAGATGCATCATAAGTTGATGCATGAGATTGGTGTCAAGTATGGCCCTGCAATGAGGTGACAGATCAGAGGTGACGCGTACGGTGACATCTGGCTTGGTATAGTTCAATGCTTCGCGCCTATAAGATGCCATGAGCTCAATAAGGTTGACCTCTATGAATGTGAAGGTTGGGGTGACACCCTCGAACTTTGACATCTCATGAATCTGAAGTACAAAGTCAAGTAACTCTTTTGAATATTCGGAGATATCCGTCACCGTTTTCCTCACCATAGCAGGCTGCATGTTTTCGTCTTTTTCATCGAGAATCTTATCGCAAAAACCTGTGATGGCATTTAAAGGAGAGCGAAGTGTACGGCTGATATTGTCAATAAACACCGACTTCAACTGTTCACTTTTCTGAGCTCGCTTAACAGCTACATTCAAAAGCTTCACATAGTGACGCCGAACTAACAAGAAGCCAATTGCGAAGGCTACAACTAAAAAAACGATAATCAAAGTTACTGCTGTCATAATGAAATAAATTGTTTTAAACAAGATTATTTTTAATTTTGTAGTGCAAAGATACAGCAAAAAAAAGGAAAATCGCAAAGAATATTGAGTTTTTTCTTCTCTTTTATGTACCTTTGCACTCATAAAGTGTGGAAATGTGGACTATAGGATATGGAAATGAGCAAGATGAATATTAGAACAGCTAAAGAAGAGGATGCTGAGCGACTGCTCGGAATCTATACACCTTATATCACTGATACGGCAATCACTTTCGAATACGAGGTGCCGTCCATTGGTGAGTTCCGTCAACGTATCAACAATACGTTGAAAAAATATCCTTATTTGGTAGCAGAGGATGAGAATGGGAATTTGGTGGGCTATGCCTACGCAGGTGTTTTCAAAGGACGTGCAGCCTACGATTGGGCTGTTGAGACCTCCATCTATGTGAAACAAAGTGAGGCCGGAAAAGGACTTGGCCGGTTGCTACATGATACACTTCAGAAAGAACTACAGCAAATGGGAATCCTCAATATGTATGCCTGCATCTCTGCCCCACGGGGTACAGATCCTTATCTGACTGATAACAGTATCCAATTCCACAGTCATCTGGGGTATCGGATTGTAGGACGCTTTGCACAATGCGGCTATAAGTTTAACCGCTGGTATGATATGGTGTGGATGGAAAAACATATTGGTGCGCATACAGAAAAGGTAAAGTCTGTTTCCTTTATTGACAATACAAACGAGGACTTTGCAACCAGTCGAGAAGGATCTTTGAATAAAGTTCGAATAACTGCAGTACGCCAGACAATCTATCCTGACCTGATGGAGAAATACGAAAACCCCATTGAGCATACTTGTGATATGGCTGAGGGGCAGCAATGGATTTCAGTGGATGGGAAATGCCCTAATGGAATGTGTCCATCTGCATGGGGGGCTATGCGCGAGTTCGTGGAGTCTTTAGCGAAAGGCAAGGGTGATTTCTACGATGGATGGATGAAAAACCCAATGAGTGCAATGATCAGTTGTAACGATGGCTTTCGTCCGTTCAGCTTCTTCATAGAAGTTATGGAGTAAGACATACAAAAAAATCGCTAAGAGCATTGTGTTTAGCTACTTAGCGATTTAAATCTGTTGGGGTACCCGGACTCGAACCAGGAAAGGCAGGACCAGAATCTGCAGTGTTACCATTACACCATACCCCAATTCATTTGCTTCAAGAATCTTGTTTTCTTGATTGCGGGTGCAAAGGTACTGCTTTTTTTTTAATCACCAAAACTTTTTGCGGATTTTTTTTAAAAATTCCGTAAAAATGTATCGGTTCGGTTGGCAGTTTGAATTTTTCTTCATAACTTTGCATCCAAGATTACACATTATTATATATTTAATGGAACAAACAAAAAAACTAGTAGAAACTATCATAGAGGGAATACAAGAGAAAAAAGGTTCGCAGATTGTGGTAGCCGACCTGAGCGGTATCGACGGCACCATCTGCAAGAATTTCATTATTTGTCAGGGAAACTCGCCGGCCCAGGTGGAGGCTATCACTGAGAGTGTGGCAGAGATGGCACGCAAGAAGCTGGGCGAGAAGCCTGCTCATGTGGTGGGTTTGGAGAATGCGCAGTGGGTAGCTATGGACTATACTGACGTGATGGTACACGTCTTTTTACCCGATGTACGTAAGTATTACGACTTGGAGCATCTGTGGAATGATGCCCCGTTGAAGTGTATTCCCGACCTTGATTAAGTGATGAGTGTTAAGTGAGAAGTGTTAAGTGAGAAAAAATATGGAACAGAATCAAAATAATCAGCCGAAAATGCCTAAGTTCAACATGAACTGGATATATCTGCTCGTGATAGGTGCACTGGCATTCTTCTATTTCCAGAACGGGACGGATGGACTGCAGGAAAGGGGTGCAACGAATGGGAAAGCGTCGTACAGCGAATTTAAGAACTTCGTGAAGAATGGCTATGCCGACCGTATCGTTGCCAATAAGACATCAGAGACGCTGAAGATGTACGTGAAGCCCGACAGTATTCAGTCGGTGTTTCACCAGACAACAGCCACTACTGGCACTGAGCCTTACCTCAGTGTAGAGTATGGCGAGAACAGTAAGGTGGAAGAGTTTATTGATTCAGCGCGTGCCAATGGCTACTTCAAAGGAAAGTTCGACTATGAGCATGAGGCGAGCAACGGTATCCTGAGCTTTATCATCAGTAGTCTGCTGCCTATCTTCTTCCTCGTATTCCTGTGGATGTTCTTCATGCGCCGCATGGGCGGTGGAGGTGGTATGGGTGCCGGCATCTTCAGCGTGGGCAAGAGCAAGGCCAGGATGTATGAAAAGGGGGGCGAGCTGGGCATCACGTTCAAGGATGTGGCTGGTCAAGCGGGTGCCAAGCAGGAGATACAGGAGATTGTGGATTTTCTGAAGAATCCGCAAAAATACACTGACTTGGGTGGTAAGATTCCCAAGGGAGCATTACTTGTAGGTCCTCCGGGTACAGGTAAGACGTTGTTGGCCAAGGCCGTAGCAGGTGAGGCTGGCGTACCGTTCTTCTCGATGAGCGGTTCCGACTTTGTGGAGATGTTCGTAGGTGTGGGTGCAAGTCGTGTGCGCGACTTGTTCCAGCAGGCAAAGGCGAAAAGTCCCTGCATCATCTTTATAGACGAGATAGATGCCGTAGGGCGAGCCCGCTCAAAGAACCCCGCTATGGGCGGTAACGACGAAAGGGAAAATACGCTGAACGCTTTGCTCACCGAGATGGATGGCTTCGGTACAAACAGCGGTGTCATCATCCTGGCTGCCACTAACCGTGTGGATATGCTTGACTCGGCACTGCTGCGTGCAGGTCGATTCGACCGACAGATACATGTTGACCTGCCTGACCTTAATGAGCGCAAGGAAGTGTTTATGGTTCACTTGAAACCCTTGAAACTTGATGATACTGTTGATGTGGACTTCCTGGCTCGTCAGACTCCAGGTTTTTCGGGTGCCGATATCGCCAATGTATGCAACGAAGCAGCCCTGATAGCTGCCCGTCACGATAGTCCGAAGGTAGGCAAACAGGATTTCCTGGATGCTGTAGACCGCATCATCGGTGGTTTAGAGAAGAAGACGAAGGTGATGACCGAGGCCGAAAAGCGTTCTATCGCCATACACGAGGCTGGTCACGCTACCATCTCTTGGTTCACGGAGTTTGCCAATCCGTTGGTAAAGGTATCGATAGTACCTCGCGGACAGGCACTTGGTGCCGCCTGGTATCTGCCAGAGGAGCGCGTGCTGCAGACCAAGGAGGCCATGCTCGACGAGATGTGCTCGCTACTGGGTGGACGTGCTGCCGAAGAGCTCTTTGTCGGAACTATCTCTACTGGTGCGATGAACGACTTGGAGCGTACCACGAAGCAGGCCTACGGTATGATTGCCTATGCCGGTATGGGTGAGAAACTGCCCAATGTATGCTATTACAATAATGCCGAGTATCAATTCCAGCGTCCGTATTCTGAGACAACTGCCAAGCTGATTGACGATGAGGTACTGAAGATGATCAACGAACAGTACGAGCGGGCGAAGCAGATACTAACGGAGCACGCTGACGGGCACGCCCAACTGGCTCAGCTACTCGTAGAGCGTGAGGTAATCTTTGCCGAGGACGTAGAGCGAATCTTTGGCAAGCGTCCCTGGACTTCTCGTGCTGACGAACTGTTGGAAGCTCAGATGCGTGCAGAGGCAGAGAAGATGGCAGAGGAACGTACGAAAGCCCTGGAAAACAAGGCTTTAGAAGATGAAAGTGGAGAGAAGAAAGAGGAAGGAGAATAGAGTAAGTACTAATAATATGAAGAACTTTATTGTAAGAACCATCACAGGCGTGTTTTTCGTTGCCGCTATCGTGGTCAGTTTTCTGAATCCATTGGCAATGGTGTTTCTGTTTGCACTCATCACAGGACTCACTATATGGGAGTTCTGCGGGTTGGTGAATGAGCGGCCCTATGTGCAGGTAAACCAGTTTATATCCACCGTAGCAGGCATGTATCTTTTTCTCGCTATGGCTGGACATTGTAGCGGGCGGACACCCGACACGGTGTATATACCTTATTTAATAACGATTATCTACCTGCTTATCGCAGAACTATACCTTAAGGCGAAAGATCCAGTTAACAATTGGGCATATACCATGCTGTCTCAGCTGTATATCGCCCTGCCTTTCTCAATGCTCAACGTGCTGGCATTCCCACAGGCAGGCAGCTATTCATTCGTGTATCCCCTGTCGGTTTTTGTATTCCTATGGATGAACGACACTGGTGCCTATCTCTGCGGTTCGCTATTGGGCCGTCATAAGCTCTTTCCAAGGGTATCGCCAGGCAAATCGTGGGAAGGCAGCATCGGAGGCGGCGTGCTGGTGGTTGGTGTAGCAATATTGATATGGTGGTTGCTGGGGCAAACCCAACAGCACACAGAGCTGGGTATGTGGCATTGGGCAGGACTTGGACTGACGGTTGTCGTATTCGGCACATGGGGCGATTTGGTGGAAAGCCTCTTCAAACGTACGCTGGGCATCAAGGACAGTGGCAACATTCTTCCTGGTCACGGAGGTATGCTTGATCGCTTCGATTCGTCGCTGCTGGCTATTCCAGCTGCTGTGGTTTATCTGTTTACTATCTCGCTGATGTAAAAAAGTTTGAAGAAAACTTGCATATCTCAAAAAAAACTTGTTATTTTGCAAACAGTTTATAAACATTAACTTAAAAACAAGTATTATGAAGAAGTTTTTAGTGGCTATCGTAGCCGTGCTGTTCGCAGCACCTTCGTTCGCTCAGTACAGCAGCGGCGGTTTTTCTTTGAGTGAGAGCACTGTGTATTATGGTGTACGCATGGGTTTGAACATTGCAAATATCTCAGGTGATTATGACGGAAACTGGGGATCTAAGACTGGATTCAATTTCGGAGGTGTTGTAGGTTTACGCGTCAGCCAGACAACTCCTATTTTCTTGGAGAGTGGATTATACTATACAGAACGTGGTGCAAAGGATGGCGATGAAAAAGTTGGACTTACATATCTGGAAATCCCCTTGCTGATTAAGTATGGAATTCAGGCTACTGATGATATTGCTGTCCTGCCTTATTTAGGTCCAGCCTTTGGATTTGGTATTGCCGGAAAGGTTAAGCCTGGCAATGAGAGTTCGTTCAGTAGTGATGGTGGTTTCAACCGTCCTGATGTAGGTTTCAAGATTGGTTGTGGTGCCGAATATAATATGTTATATCTTGAAGCTGGTTATCAGTTTGGTATGGCTAATATACTTGATGACGATAACAAGACTGCTCATGGTAATGCGTTCTTCATCAACTTCGGTGTGAACTTCTAAATCATTCAATAGTTTATTATACGTAAACAGGCCATTTACAATCGGTAAATGGCCTGTTTACGTATAATAAGTGGCATACTTAGATATCGTAAATGGCATACTTATATTTTACTCGCAGAGAATGTCACAAATCTTATCCTGATAGTCGCGTGCATCACGGGCTCGTTGTATGCCCTGATTGATGATTGCGAAGCAGAGTCGATGACCGTTAGAGGCTGTACAATAGCCGGCTAATGAGATGATACCAGTCAAGGTGCCGGTTTTCGCCTGAACTTTGCCTTCAGCATGAGTGCCTTTCATGCGCTTCTTTAGTGTGCCGTCCTCGCCAGCCATAGGCAGTGAGGGTAGAAGATGGTCATAGACGGGCTTACGGTAATAAGCGTAACGCAATAGGCGGAGCAGGCATTCGGCTGAAATGTAGTTGTAGAGTGACAACCCGCTGCCATCGGCTAAACGGTAGCGACTGCTGTTTAATCCGGCACGCTCCATCAGTGCCCTTTCTTGCCTCTGAGCATAAAGAGCCTTTCCTGGATGGTCTCTACGGGCAGCTATCTGATAGTACATGGATTCTGCATAGAGGTTGTCGCTGTCCTTCATCATGCGCAGCAGTATATGGTCGATACTCCGCTTGCACTGACTTACCAGCGTGGCATCATCGGCAAGCGTCCCTTCCTTGATGGTGGTGTCCTGTAAAACGACACCTGAATTGTTCAATGTACTGACAAACTGCCTTGCAAACCCGCCTTTTCGATCTACAAGCAGCGGTGTTAGGATGGGGTTCTTGTCATCCCAACACCAGCCTTCTCCCCATTTCAGGGTGTCCTTCAAGGTGTTGTCTGCCATAATGCTACCGATAATGGTATCGACACCCAGTTGCCTGACGCTGTTGGCAAAAACCTCCAAGTCTTCATAAGAGAAGGCAGGATCCATACCACCCACGCAATAGAGGTCGCCATATAGTGTTCGCCCGATAATATCTCCTTTATAATATAAAGAAGTGGTGAACTGGTAGTCGGTTCCAAGATAGTCGAGAGCAGTGATGGCTGTCACCAGTTTCATTGTAGAAGCTGGGCGCAGTAGTTGCCTGTGGTTCATGCTGAAGAGCGGAGTGTCGTCAGTCAAGTCCCAAACCATCAGTCCTGCTTGTGTATAATCCAACAAGGGGTCGCGCATCATAGAGTCCAGTCGGCTCTGCATCTTCAGAGGCCAGGGCAACATGTTTTCTGTGGTGTCAGCAACGATGGGTAGTTCACTTACTGTCTGTTCCGTTTGTGCATAAAGGGTTACCGACAGCAAACTTATTAAGCCTAAAATCAATCTTTTCATCATATTGCCTGCAAAATTAAAAAATAATTCATAATTCATAGTTCATAATTCATAATATTTTTCTAATTTTGCAAAATAATTTGATTTGTATGGTTTACAAATATGATTTTCTGATTATTGGAGCTGGCGTAGCCGGTATGAGTTATGCCCTGAAAGTGGCTCGCGCCAAGAAGGGTAATGTATGTATTATATGTAAGACCTCGCTTGACGAAGCTAATACATCGTTTGCGCAAGGTGGTGTGGCATCGGTGACCAATCTGGCAGTCGACGATTTTGAAAAGCACATCGAAGATACGATGATTGCGGGCGATTATATCAGTGACCGTGCTGCTGTAGAGCAGGTAGTAAAGAATGCACCAGAGCAGATAAAGGAACTGGTGGAGTGGGGGGTCAACTTCGACAAGAAGGCTGATGGCACTTTCGATCTTCATCGCGAGGGTGGACACTCAGAATTTCGCATCCTGCACCATGCCGACGATACGGGTGCTGAGATTCAGCGTGGACTGATGGCTGCTGTAAAAAGCAATCCAGATATCACTATCAAGGAGAATCACTTCGCAGTAGAGATTATCACCCAACACCATCTGGGGGCCAAGGTCACACGCCGTACACCTTATATCAACTGTTACGGTGCCTACGTGCTGAATCCTGAGACGGAGAAGGTCGATACCTATCTTTCGAAAGTCACACTGATGTGCACGGGCGGCTGCGGTGCAGTGTATCAAACTACCACAAACCCCGTGATAGCTACTGGCGACGGCGAGGCAATGGTATATCGCGCTAAGGGAACGGTGGCTGACATGGAGTTTGTACAGTTCCACCCCACAGCCCTTTATTCGCCAGGCGAGACGCATCCAGCCTTCCTGATTACTGAGGCTATGCGTGGTTACGGCGGTATTCTTCGCTTGCCTAATGGTGAGTCGTTCATGGAGAAATACGACGAGCGCCTCTCGTTGGCTCCACGTGATATCGTAGCACGTGCCATCGATAAGGAGATGAAAATTCACGGTCTGGATCATGTCTGCCTGGACGTTACGCATAAGGATCCCGCTGAGACCCGCAAGCACTTCCCCAATATCTATCAGAAATGCCTGAGTATGGGTATCGACATCACCACCGATTATATCCCCGTACGCCCTGCTGCTCACTATATGTGCGGTGGTATCAAGGTCGATTTGAATGGTTGCAGTAGCATTGAGCGCCTCTACGCCATTGGTGAATGCTCATGCACAGGCTTGCATGGAGGTAACCGTCTGGCATCTAACTCATTGATTGAGGCGGTTGTTTATGCCGACGCTGCTGCCAAGCACTCTCTGGAGCACGTAGATCTATACGATTTCAACGATAAGGTGCCTGAATGGAATGATGAGGGTACGCTGACCAATGAAGAAAAGGTGCTTATCACGCAGAGTGTCAAGGAGGTGGGCGAGATTATGTCCAACTATGTGGGCATCGTCCGTTCCGACCTGCGCTTGCATCGTGCCTGGGTGCGCCTTGATACCCTTTACGAAGAAACTGAGAACCTCTTCAAACGTGTAAAAGCGACGAAGGATATCTGTGAGCTCCGCAACATGATTAACGTGGGCTACCTCATCACCCGCTTCGCCTTGGAGCGTAAGGAGAGTCGCGGATTGCATTACACCATCGACTATCCTCCTCACGCATACGATAAGGAATAGCAAAAGTTCTTGGACTAACGAAGCAAATAAGCCGATCGTCATCGTTAAAAATTCTCCGCAAAAGCGGATAAAATGCTGTCTTCCAGTGATATAAGTGCGGAGCATTTTGTAGGGTTGGCAAGAGGCTTGGATATTCGGTGGTTCTTAGTAGTCAGATGCATTCCTTTTTTTGTGAAAACAGGGTTGATAAAAGTGATAAATAAGCTACATATCACTTTATGACTTAAGTCGAAAGATCTTACGACTGGAGTCGAAAGGTTTTACGACTTAAGTCGTAAGGTGGAAATGAGGCTATTTACGATAAAAGGAATGGTGAGCAGATGGCAAAAACAAGCACAATATGTATGGCAGATTGGGGGCTTTAAAGCAAAGAGTATAAGGCGTGCAGTAGAAAATGCTCCGCAGTACTTTGCCCTTGTACAGGGCATTTCCAATAATTTGCGGAGCATTTTTTTTGCACACCCTCTTTACTTGATGTCTGTATCTGAAGCTAATTACAGATTAGCTAACTCTACAACTTTGTCAACTGCTGCGCTGAGGCCATCGACACTCTTACCGCCTGCCTGAGCGAAGTGAGGCTGACCGCCACCACCGCCCTGAATCAGTTTGGCAGCTTCGCGTACCATCTGACCGGCATTGAGTCCGTGATCACTTACCATGTCGTCGCTCATCATAATAGAGAGCTGAGGTTTCTGGTTGTCATGAGAACCGATAACACAGAGTAGTGAGCCCTCAACAGCAGCGCGAATCTTAAATGCCAAATCTTTCGCAGCGGCAGGATTCATGGGTACAACAGTGGAGATAACCTTCACACCATTAATCTCACGAGCTTTCTCTACAAGACGTTGGGCAGCACGCTCCACAGCCTGTGCCTGGAAGCTTTCAATCTCTTTCTTCATGGCATCGTGCTCATCTATATACTTCTTGATAACGCCCTGCAGGTCCTTGGCATTGTTGAAGAACGCCTTTACTGCCTTGAGGGTGTCCTCCAGCTGATAGAGTAGTTCCTCGCACTCACCACCTGTCTTTGCCTCGATACGACGGATACCGGCAGCTACAGAACTCTCAGAGAGAATCTTGAACATACCGATGCGACCTGTGCTGCTGGCGTGAACACCACCGCAGAACTCGCATGAAGGTCCGAAGCGAACCACACGCACCTTGTCGCCATACTTCTCGCCGAAGAGGGCGATAGCACCGAGTTCCTTAGCTTCTTCAAAGGGAACATCGCGACGCTCGTCGATATGGATGTCCTGACGAATCATATCGTTCACCATACGCTCAACCTCGCGAATCTGCTCATCTGTCACCTTCTCGAAGTGAGAGAAGTCGAAACGCAGGGTGTCGGGGCTTACGAACGAACCCTTCTGCTCCACATGGTCGCCCAAAACCTGCTTCAAGGCATAGTCGAGCAAGTGGGTAGCGGTATGATTGGCAGCACTGGCATTACGCTTGTCGGTATCTACGCAAGCCATGAACTGAGCCGTGGGATCCTTAGGCAACTGCTTCACGATATGCACGCTCTGGTTGTTCTCGCGCTTGGTATCGATAATCTCGATAGTTTCGTTCTCATTGACGAGCACGCCCTGGTCGCCTACCTGACCACCCATCTCTCCATAGAAAGGAGTTTTGTCGAGTACCAGCTCATAGAACTCGTTCTTTTTCTGTGTCACCTTGCGGTAACGCAGGATGTGACAGTCGTACTCGGTATAGTCGTAGCCCACGAACTGCTGTTCGCCAGCCTGAAGCTCTACCCAGTCAGAGTTTTCAACAGCGGCGGCATTACGGGCACGGTCCTTCTGCTTCTGCATCTCGGCATTGAACTGCTCCTCATTAACGGTGAATCCGTTCTCACGGCAGATAAGTTCGGTGAGGTCGAGAGGGAATCCGTAGGTGTCGAACAGGCGGAAAGCCTGAACACCGTCGAGTTCGGTCTTACCCTCAGCCTTGAGTTGCTCCATAGCCTTGTCGAGCATAGAGATACCCTTATCCAATGTGCGCAGGAAAGAATCCTCCTCTTCCTTCATCACCTTAGCGATGAGGGTCTGCTGAGCTTTCAACTCTGGGAAGGCATCGCCCATCTCCTCTGTGAGGGTAGGCAGCAGCTTATAAAGGAAGGCCTCTTTCTGACCGAGGAAGGTGTAAGCGTAACGTACGGCACGGCGCAAGATACGACGAATAACGTAACCAGCCTTAGCATTTGAAGGCAACTGACCATCAGCAATAGAGAAGGCTACAGCACGCAGGTGGTCAGCGCAGACACGCATAGCCACGTTGATGTCGTCCTGCTCCTTGGTGATAGGACTCACAACCTCCTCTTCGAAGGTGGTGTATTTCAAGCCTGTAATCTGCTGCTCGGCCTTAATGATAGGCTGGAACACATCGGTATCATAGTTAGAGTGCTTGCCCTGCATCATGCGAACCAAGCGCTCGAAGCCCATACCAGTATCAATCACGTTCATTGACAGGGGCTCCAGGGAACCGTCAGCCTTACGGTTGAACTGCATGAACACGATGTTCCAGATCTCAATAACCTGTGGATCGTCCTGGTTCACCAACTCACGACCAGACTTTCCGCTGGCCGCGCGCTGCTCGGGGGTACGAGAGTCAACATGAATCTCAGAGCAGGGACCGCAGGGACCCGTATCGCCCATCTCCCAGAAGTTATCGTGCTTGTTACCATTGATGATATGGTTGGCTGGCACGTGCTTAGCCCAATATTTGGCAGCCTCGTCATCGCGAGGGATATTCTCTTCGGGTGAACCCTCGAAGACTGTTACGTAGAGGTCCTCAGGATTCAGTTTCAGTACGTCAACCAGATATTCCCAAGCCATATCAATGGCACCTTCCTTGAAGTAATCACCGAAAGACCAGTTGCCCAGCATCTCGAACATGGTGTGGTGGTAGGTGTCGTGACCTACTTCCTCCAAGTCGTTATGCTTACCGCTAACGCGCAGACACTTCTGAGTGTCGGCACGGCGACGAGGTTCTGGGTCGCGTGTTCCAAGAATGATATCTTTCCACTGGTTCATACCCGCGTTGGTGAACATCAGCGTGGGGTCGTCCTTAATCACCATCGGTGCAGAAGGCACGATGGCGTGTTGTTTCGACTCAAAAAAGCTCTTAAATGAGTCGCGAATTTCTTTTGCAGTCATTATCAATAATTAGTTATTTTCAATTTTGCGTGCAAAATTACTCTTTTTTTCTCAAATAACCGAAGTATTCTTGCGCATTTTTTGTAATTTTGCATACAATTAGGCTCTAACGAGTCTTAATCATTAATTCTACAGGTAATAAAGCATAATAATAAAAAATGTACGTGCGTACCTTATTTTTTTTATTAATCCTGATGCTCGCCTCGGGTGCTAAGGCACAGCAACAGACTGCTGCCTCCATATCCTGTACTGTGAAGAAGGTGCAGGTGGAGCGGCTGCCCGACCTCAACATCCCACGTAGTGGAGGAAGCACGCTGGTCATTAATGGCATCCCATACGTCATGGGAGGTCATACTTCGGGGTTCATACCCACGCCCACCGCCGAGTATTTCGAGAACGGTGAGTGGCATGTGCTGCCTATGGTCTATACCCACGACCACGGCCTGTGCCAGCCACTTCCATCGGGCAAAGTGCTACTGGCTGCTGGTCATGAGAAAGCCTTAGGCATAGGACAGACTTTTTCCGTGGAACTTTTTGATCCTGAGACACGCACTTTTGAGGGCTACGGCTGTATGGAGAAGAAACGCTTCTTCCCTTCATCGGCCCTGCTGGCAGACGGACGTGTGCTCATCAGTGGCAACTCTTACGAGGAAGACTGCATGGAGGTGTTCGATGGTTCGCGACAGAACAAGTTCGTCAAGGCGGTGTCGGCCTTCCGGGCTTCTCCTTTCATCTTCCCGATAGCTTCCGACGATGCCCTCGTCATAGGATGCATGGACGGACACATGGCTCTCAACTCCGATACAGTAGTTGTGGATCGCTTGAAAGGCGATGCGCCGCAGATGCCGCTGTTCAACGAGTGGTATCCCATATCCGTGCTGCTTCCCAAATCGGCTGAAGCCAGTCGTATCAGTCAGGATTCGTGCCAATACGCCTATCTGCTCTTGGTGCTTAACAAAAAGAGCCAAGAGGCAGCTATAGCCAAACTGGAGGGCACCGAACTTCAATTGCTGCCTACCGATTGCAGCATCCCCATGAGCGTTGAGGCAGGAGGACGCTTGGAGTGGTTCACGTCTGTCATAGTCGATCGCACTATCCACCGAGGCTATGTCGTGGGGCGTGACGAGAGATTCCATCTGTATGTCCTCGCTGTGGAGTACGACAAGCAGCCCGCTCGCCTTACTCTCTATGAGACGGAACTACAGGATTCCCTGCCTTTCTCTACTCCTGTGCTTCTGCCCGATGGCGATTTGCTGATGACAGGCGGCGTTACCGACAATAATTTCACTCCTTTTGCCACCGCGTATCGATTCCACCTTGGTACCACCGACGATGTTGAAGCAGAGGCCGGTAACGGCTGGCTCTGGCTGTCGCTACTCTTCATTGCCGTATTGACGGGCGGTGCCGCTGTACTGTGGCTTCTCAGAAAAAGAAGGAAATCACGGGCTTTTACTATGTCTGACACCAATACCGATGCCGTTTCAGAAACAGAAGTCGAGACTATTCAGACTGTTCATACAGACCAACTCATTGCAACCATCATTCAACTGATGGAGGAGCAACAACTCTATCTGAACAGCGAATTGAAGGTGGCCGATGTAGCTGAACTGGCAGGCACCAACAGCCGTAATGTGTCAGATTGTATTAAGGCTGTTCGTGGCTGTTCCTTCTCGCAGTTTGTCAACGCCTACCGCATTGACTATGCCAAGCAACTGCTAGTCAGTCAGCCCGACATCAAGGTGGCAGCAGTTGCTCTGCAATCGGGCTTTGCCAACGAGATGTCGTTCTTCCGCACCTTCAAGGCCATCACAAGTATGACGCCTAAGGAGTGGAAGGATAGTCAGCCGTCCTAATAACTTTCTAATACGAAAGATGCAAATTGACTAACATTTCTTGCAATTGTTAGTCAGTTTGTATTTTTTGTTAGTCCCTCTATGTCTTTTTTTTTCTATATTTGCACAAAATATGTACTAATAACCAAAAGAAAGAGATTATGAAAAGACTACTTTTTTCATTCCTGTTTGTCCTCACGGCAATAGCCGGATGGGCACAAGAACCAACTACGTTCACCGTAGGTAACTTTAAATATACGGTGACAGACGATGAAAATCTTTACGTTTCAATTGCTAAGGCTGATGAGGCTACCTTCAACAGCGCACTGGTGATCCCGTCGAGTGTGGTTTATGAGACTGTAACCTACACGGTGACTTCTGTTGGAGCCAGCGGTTTCTATGAAACAGGAATCACTAGCGTCACCATTCCAGCCTCAGTACTGAGCGTTGGCAGTCAGGCGTTTTACAATTGCGACGGGCTGACCGCCATCACCATCGAAGACAGCGAGACTGCGCTTCAGTGGAACGGTACTGATTATCATCCGCTGGACCAGGTGAATTCCAACTACACTTTGTATCTCGGTCGTGATCTAACGACAGAGGGCGAATGGTGTTTCTTCCCGGGAGCCACCAGCGTTGAGATTGGCGACCAGATGACAACCGTCAACCCAAATTTATTTGATGGTGCTAATAAACTGGCATCTGTGACGATGGGCAGTGGTGTGACCACTATCGGTGATTATGCATTCCGGAATACTGGTACGGACGAGAGTGTGACAGCACAGTCTATCGCTCTGGGTGCGAATGTGACCACCATCGGTGATTATGCTTTCTCTGGCTGTAACAAGCTTACCACGCTCGACCTCGGAACGAAGCTGACGGCTATTCCCGAGAATATGCTATTCAGCTGCTCAGCCCTTACCGGCATCACTATCCCAGCCTCTGTACAAAGCGTAGGTGCTCATGCTTTCTACGATTGCGACGGGTTGACCAGCATCACCATCAAAGACAGCGAGACTGCGCTTCAGTGGAACGGTACTGTTTATCATCCGCTGGACCAGGTGAATTCCAACTACACTTTGTATCTCGGTCGTGATCTGACGACAGAGGGCGAATGGTGTTTCTTCCCGGGAGCCACCAGCGTTGAGATTGGCGACCAGATGACAACCGTCAACCCAAATTTATTTGATGGTGCTAATAAACTGGCATCTGTGACGATGGGCAGTGGTGTGACCACTATCGGTGATT